>JACXTT010007671.1_pt1 | contig 15156 bp, 13 predicted proteins | sample 9270951 | NCBI WGS metagenome assembly JACXTT01 (sample SAMN15532306, study PRJNA645909) | rock metagenome | isolation source: weathered quartz diorite | place: Puerto Rico | collected 2017-06-21
GCGTAAGCAACAAGATCAATTTTGATATCGACGGGAACCCCTATCTGCGCGCAGGGTTAAACATCCCGCTATTTGACTGGGTTCTTGAAAACCTCTTAAAAAACGCAGTAAACGCCATTGAAAGCGCAGGTAATATTAAAGTCGAAATATCGGGTAGTAAAACAAAAAAACAGGTTTATATAGACATTTCGGATACCGGGAAAGGCATACCCCGCTCTAAGTTCGATACCGTTTTTCAGCCCGGGTACACTACACGCAAAAGAGGATGGGGATTGGGCCTTTCGTTGACCAGGCGTATTGTCGAGAATTATCACAACGGGCAGATATTTGTAAAAGATTCAGAGGTTGGTAAAGGCACCACCTTCCGCATAGTATTAAAAAGTTTAACCCATGATACACAGACCGCAGCCTAATGAATATCCTACGTTTGCACAAGCCTACGTTGGCTCAGTTCCAGATGAAAATGTTTTAGAATTGCTTGAAAGCAACAAACAGGTAACCTACGACCTGTTCCACAACCTAACCGAAGAACAGGCCATGCACGCTTACGCTGAGGGCAAATGGACACTGAAACAAGTGCTGGGCCACATGATAGATACTGAGCGCACCTTTGCTTACCGCGCACTTTGTTTTTCCAGAAATAATATCGAACTACCAGGCTTTGACCAGGATATTTATGTGAATAATACAGATTTCAATAGCCGCAGCATACAAAATCTTGCCGATGAATATAAAGCAACCCGCGAATCGAATATGTTTCTTTTCTGCTCACTTAGCGAAGAGCAATTATCACGCGGCGGCAAAGCAAGCGGTAATCCTGTAACCGTAAGAGGGCTGGTGTATATGACTGCCGGTCATGAGCAATACCATCTGAATCTGATCAAAGAGAGGTACCTCTGAGTTGAGGTAAAGGGCTGAAAGGCTAAAGGTATAAAAAGACAAAGGTGAAAGTTCAGGGCTAACCCTTTACCTTTCACCTTTAAGCTTTCACCTCCTCAATAGGATTATTCCTGTACGCTATTATTTGGCAATTCCTTCTTTTCGATACGGTAAGAAGTGAACAACCCTAATCCACCAAATATCGCTATAAGGGCAAAATATATCGCTACATTATCGTCTTCCATGCTTTTGAAAACTGTACGATCAAGCAAATATGCCAGGAACAATCCAGTGCCCGCGCCAATAAGCAATAATCCCCATTTTAAAGTCTGGTAGGGTGCAGACTGTGGTTTATATCTGCGTGGATCCATTCCCCTTTCTATCATTGCCATCCTCTCTCTTTTGTACAGGTAAATTATGCCAAATACCATAGCAAAGAAACCGAGGGAAATAATAATTCCCGTCATCATTCCGAACTCGGGTGTATCTAAATTATTCATGGTGTTTATTTTTTTAGTTAATAATTTTTTCGCTTTCAAACCACCATAACGGTGTATTTGTAAGCTATGACGACGTGCTTTTCTGGGAGGTTACAGTCTTTTTGAAAAAAGTTTGCTGTTTCCAGTTGGCGGTGGGCAGTGCTTATTTGGGTGGTACACTTGCAAACTGTCTACCGGAAACTGCCAACTAATTTGCCTATTTTTATATAAAGGCTGTAACCTAAACACCGCCGAGGTAGTCAGAGAGGGTGTATATAATGCAAAGCAAGCTTTCGGATATAGAACTGATAGAACAGACACTGACTGGGAACCAGGCGGCATATGCCGACCTGGTAAAACGGCATCAGCGTTTCGTCTTTACGCTCGCTATGCGTTTTGCAAAAAATCGCGAGGATGCTGAAGAGATTGCCCAGGATTGTTTTATTAAAGCTTACCGCTCACTATTGGCATTTCAGCGGCAGTCTAAATTCAGCACCTGGCTGTATAGCATTGTTTATACAACGGCGATGACCTTTTTACGCAAGAAAAGGGTTGACACCGATTCCATAGACGATGAAAATACTTATATTCAATTAGAGAATAGCTCACCGTCTCATGATGTTAATTCGGCTGAGAATAAATCGAGGTCGTATTACCTGAACCAGGCGATAACACAGCTGATGCCGGATGATGCTGCGATCATTACCCTATTTTATATGGGCGAACAATCGCTGGACGAGATCGGTAAAACGCTGGGTATCGAGACCAACACGGTTAAAGTTAAACTATTCAGGGCGCGACAACGTTTGAAAGAGAAGCTGGAGCATAATTTAAAGCACGAGGTGAAAGAATTGATATGAACACGATTGAGGAAAAACTTTGGAACTATATTGATGGCACTTGCTCCGGGGAGGAAAAGAAAGCTATCGGTATATTGATTGCGCAGGACGAAGTTTATCGTCGCAAATACGAAGAACTGCTGGCTCTGAGCCAGGAGTTTTCTAAAATAGAGCTGGATGAACCATCAATGGCATTTACTTATAATGTGATGGAAGCCATACGCGCTGAACACGCTCAGCAACCATTAAAAGCAGGTATTAACAAGCGGATTATCAAGGGCATTTCAGGATTCTTTATTATCAGCATTGCACTTTTACTGATCCTGGCAATATCAAACGTGCACACAGGCTCTGCCAATATTTCAGTACATCTACCTGACAGCCTGCGACTTCCTGACATAAAAAATTACCTAAACAAACCGGTATTGGAAGGTTTCCTGTTTTTTGACATCGTGCTTGGATTATTCCTTTTTGATGCCTGGCTCCGTAGGAAAAATGTATCAAAACGTGTATAATGAACCCAAAAGTGTATTGCAAAGGAAACACTTATGTAAAGAAAATTAAACACTATGTTTACGCAAACACACGGCAAAAAGTCTATTTTGATGTATAAAATAAAAATGATATTGACAAACCATCCATTGGTATAGTAATTGTAATACTTACTGTGAACTGGCATTCTTGCCGGTTTAATTGTGATAAGGTTTAGGTTGAAAGCCCCCAAACTGCAAGAGTGAGGGGGCTTTTATTTTGTCTTAAAATTCCAATAATTTAAGGTCAGAATTTTGATATTGACTTTCAACCAAAGTGTTCCATCGAAAAGGGAAACGCATAGAACGGGTGGACGATGTGGAACACCCACAATAGTTAAAAAAACACCTTGCGCGAATTGATAAAAAGTAAAGTGCCGACATTGACCTCAGCGAAAGGGCACAAAAAAGCCCCCCAATAAATCGGGGGGCCTTCCATTTAGAAATGTTTGACAATCACTCAATCATTCGCTCCTGGTACGCTCGCAACACGGTATCCGGTACCATCAGCATCTTTAAATTCTTCGTAAAAAATATTATCGGGCGATACATAGAACTTCTTGTTATTCAGGGTCACCTTGCGGCAATCTTCTGGTAGCTGATCTACTATGTCGCCCACTTTAACATTAGGCGCATAAGTAGTATTGTCGCCCTGGTTGTCAGCGTTACTGTTATCCATAATAGGATCATCATTGTATGACCTCGGCTGGTCATCAATCGATGCGTCAGTATTTCCGGTATTCAGCACACCATCTTTTCCGGCAACTACATATATAGTACGGCCATTTTCATCCTGGCTTTGTTCGTAGTATACACCATTATATTCATAATAAAGTATACCATCAATAGTGATCGGCTCGGCACCTGAAGGCAGGGAAGGAACTGCAGCACCAATCGGTGGCACTACTACTTCATATCCGCCATTGTATGGCCTGTAGAAGGTACCGCCGTAGTAATAATATGGGTATGAGTCCCAGTAAAAAGGATAATATCCTACTGGTAATACCCCAAAGTATAAACCGATATGTGGGTATCCCCAACCAAAGCCAAAGCGGAAACCGGGACCGTAGTAACCGTGATAGCCAAAATAATTGCCACGGTAAAAGCCGCCATTATAGTATCCGTAATATCTCCCGCCATGATAATATGCGCCACGATATCCGTAACCGCCACGATATCCATAAGCACCGCGGTAGCCATAAGCACCGCGATATCCACCCCCACGATAAGCATTTACACCAGCCCTGCCGCCTACTGATCCGCGATAAGCCATACCTGACCTGGCACCAAATCCGTCACGGTACGCCGTACCGCCACGAACGCCTGGATTTCCGCGAAAACCACCGCCACTACGGTAGGCGCTACCACCCCGGAAACCACCGCCGCTAAATCCTCCGCTATGAAAACCGCTGCCTCCGCGGAAGCCTCCGCCACCACCGTGGAAACTTCCACCACCGCCGCCGTGACCACCACCAAATCCTCCGCTATGAAAACTACTGCCACCGCCGAAACCTCCGTGGAAACCGCCACCGCCGTGACCACCGCCACCACCGCGATGCTGTGCGCTCACTGTTGCGATCAGCCCGATTGTCAGTGCTCCTGTAAAGGCAAGCGCTGACATATATTTAAACCATCTTTTCATAATCTCTTTTTGCTGAGTATAATACCTTATTGACTATAAACGATGAGAAAGGTTTATTTGTGTATGTATGTAAATTATTGCCCCAAGGTAAAAACAAAAAAGCCCGACCTAAGCCGGGCATGTCAGACATATGTAGATGAAATTAATTTTGCTGTTCGCCGTCTATTGGTATGCTGGCGATTCTATATGCGCGCACATCGTTGGCATCGGTAAATTCTTCATAGTAAATGCCGTCTGGCGATACAAAGTATTTCTTGTCGTTTAGTTTCACTTTACGGCAATTGTCTGGTAATTGGTTTACTACGTCACCAACTTGCGGCACAGGGGGATTATCCACACTACTATCACTATCATCAGTGTTTAACACGCCATTTTTGCCGGCAATAACATAAACTGTTTTTGCTTTATCATTCACAACAGCCTGGTAGTAAACACCATTAAACTCGTAAAATTGCTGGCCGTTGATCACTATTGAGCTGGCGCCTTTTGGCAAGCCGGGCACTTCCGCGCCAACAGGAGGAACAGTAACTTCGTATCCGCCACCGTCGTACGGTCTGTAAAATACACCGCCGTAATAATAGTACAAATCAGAACCCCAGTAGAACGGGTAATAACCGTATGGTAAAACGCCTATGCGGAAACCCAATCCCGGGTAACCATAATACCCGCCGTTATAAACACCAGTGCGAAAACCTAAACCTATTCCGCTACGAAACCCTATACCGCCGCCAAAACCTACACCAACACGAACGCCGCCACCGTGGAAACCTCTCTGTGCATTAGCTGTAGAAACCAATGCCACGGAAAGTAAGCCTGTTAACGCAAAAACAGAAGCATATTTAAATAACCTTTTCATGATTGATTAGAAACGGAATTTGTGATTCTTTATATTTTTTATTTCTTGATTAGACCCAAAAATATATTCGTGGTTTAATCTTAAGCGCTTTTTAATGAAATTCTAATCTCTTTCAAAAACCACTTAAGATTGACTATTTACGCGCATTTAACGTAAATAGTATAAGCCGATCAACTCCCGGCGGCTTTGTATCCATTTTATTACATTTTTAGCCGTCCACAAACCGAACATTCCAGGAAACCCTGTTATATTCTTTTCCGTACATAACAAAATAATTACAATTTGATTATCTTTAAATAACGTATTGTTAATGTTTTAATAACGTGCAAACAATTATAAACCGGGTGTTCCCACGAGGAAACGCATCTTCTATTATCCCATTTCTGTTAATCATATCTGTAATTCCGTTTTCAGGGTTGCTCTTTAACATTCTGCGCCATCAATTTATAAAAGGGGCATTTACATTCGCCTTCGGGATGCTGATCTTTCTTATACCTCTTTTTTTGTTCAGAAAACATCTGAGGCTTTATTTAATGTGTTTGATACCTATTCTGTTGATCGCTCCATTCAACCTGGGTTATATCTTATACTTTCATTCGGAGATGTCAGAAGCAACCATCCTGATGATCATGAATACCAATCATAATGAGGCTCTGGAATTGCTGCGAAATTACATGACCGGACTCGTCATTTTTATGGTTGTGTATTTATTTGTCCTGTATTTACTGTACCGAAGAGTCCCAAATACGATCGATACCAAAAAGACGGTATACGTTTCCTCAATTTCATTAATGGCGTTGGCGGTATCGCCGTTGCCTATTTATGATCACAACGTAAGTTATTCTGAAAACATAAAAGACGCATTGACTGATATATTCCCGGGCAATGTCGTGAGTGGTATCAGCAACGTTTTATACCAGGACAATTTTGTTAAACAAGGCGAAAGCGAACGGAAAAACTTTAGTTACCATAGCAGGCAGGATACTTCTATTAAGGACAAGCAAGTCCATGTATTAATTATCGGTGAAAGTAGCCGCTATGACCATTGGGGAATTAATGGTTATTCAAGAAATACATCTCCTAACTTATCAAAAAGAAAAGATCTTGTGTCTTATAGTGATGCCGCGGCTGGTGGATTTATGACAGAATGGGCCGTTCCTTTGCTCTTGACAGGCGTCGGCGCTGATCATTATTCATCAAACTTTCATCGCAAGGGCATTACAGGTGCTTTTAATGAGGCCGGGTTCAACTCTTACTGGATCACTAACCAAACAGATTACTTAGGTTATTTCAAGGTTCATTCGCTTGAATCACAAAAAGGATATTACTTACTGACCGACTTTCGATCTACCAAAAATGTAGTGATGGACATGCAATTGGTAGATACTCTGAAAAAGATTTTGAGCCAGCCGGGAGATAAAAAATTTATCGTTATTCATGGTTTAGGCAGCCACTACAGTTACAGTGTGAGATATCCTGATCAGTTTGATATATTTAAGCCAAGCAATAAATCGATTACGACTAAATTGACTGACGGAAAATCGAAGAATATACTGATCAACAGTTATGACAATAGTATTTGCTATACCGATGCGGTAATTGACAGCGTGATCAGCCTGGTAAATAAACAAAACGCATTTTCATCGGTCACCTATCTTTCCGACCATGGCGAGGACTTAATGGACGATCGGAGAGGTCTAACTTCGCACCACCAGGGCTCACCGCCAACAAAATACATAGCGCACATACCTTTTTTTATATGGTATTCACCAAAACTGCAAGCCAAGTATCCTGAAAAAATATCAAACTTGTTGCAACATAAGGATGCAAGAGTTTCTTCGCAAAATCTTATTTATTCATTAACCAGCATGGTAGGCATTCATTACCCAGCCCAGGATTCGCTCAAAGATTTAACAAGCGCTTATTATAAAGACAACCAGCAGTTAATTATGGGCGAAAGCCGGAAAGTCTATCCTTGCCCGACTTTTAAATAAAGCCATAAATCTTGCGTCGATCACCTTAACTATTTCTCAGCACCTATACAAACAATTACAATTTATTTACATTGTAATAATATCATGTTAATGATTTAATAACATGAAACTAATTGCACACCGGGCATTTCCGGGGGGAAATGTATCGTCTATTATCCCGTTCTTATTAATTATATCTGTAATTCCTCTTTCTGAATTACTATACAACTTCCTGCGTTTTCAATTTGTAAAAGGGATATTAACATTCACCTTTGGGATGCTGATCTTTCTTTTGCCACTTTTTTTGTTCAGAAAACATCTAAGGCTTTATTTGATATGCTTAATACCCATTCTTCTAATCGTTCCATTCAATCTGGGGTATATCCTATACTTTCATTCAGAGATGTCAGAAGCAACCATTCTGATGATCATGGGCACTAATTATAACGAGGCATTTGAATTCTTGAAAAACTATCTAGCAGTGCTGATCGGCTTTATAGCTATATATCTATTTGTTCTTTATTTGTTGTACCGCAAGGTTCCGAGTACTATTGGCACCAGAAAGACGGCCTATGTCTCCTCAGTTTCATTAATTGCTTTGGCCATATCCCCACTGCCCATTTATGACCACAACGTCAGTTATTCCGAAAATATAAAATATGCATTGTATGACCTATTTCCAGGCAATGTGGTAAAGGGTATAACAGATGTTTTATACCAGAATAAATTCATCAGGCAAGGCGAGGCTATGCGTAAAAACTTTTACTATCATAGCCGGCAGGATACTTCCATTAAGGATAAGCAGGTCCATGTATTAATTATTGGCGAAAGCAGTCGTTATGACCATTGGGGAATTAACGGCTATTTACGAAACACTTCCCCAAATTTATCAAAGAGAAAAAATCTCGTCTCTTATAGCAATGCTGCCACCGGTGGCTTTATGACGAAATGGGCCGTCCCCTTGCTTCTAACTGGAGTAGGGGCAGATCATTATGAATTAAATTTCCATCGCAAAGGAATTGTCGGAGCGTTCAATGAGGCTGGATTTCAGTCTTATTGGATTACTAACCAGGTAGACTATTGGGCATATGTTAAAGTGCACTCGTTAGAAGCCCAAAAAGGATATTATTTGCTGACGGATTTCAGGTCTACTAAAAATGTAGTGATGGACATGCAACTGGTCGACACCCTGAGAAAGATTTTAAGCCAGCCGGGGAACAAAAAATTTATCGTTATTCATGGTTTAGGCAGTCACTACAGCTATAGTGCAAGATACCCTGCCCAGTTTGATAGATTTAAGCCGAGCAATAAAACGATCACGACAAAAATAACCGATAAGAAATCTAAAAATGTATTGATAAACAGTTATGACAACAGCATATATTATACCGATGCGGTGATCGATAGTGTAATAAACCTGGTAGATAAACAAAATGCTTTTTCGTCAGTCACTTATATCTCCGACCATGGTGAAGATCTGATGGACGACAGCAAAAACTTAACTTCACACTATCAGGGGTCACCGCCCACCGGATATGTAATGCACATACCTTTTTTTATATGGTATTCGCAAAAAATGCTAGCCAAGTATCCTGAAAAAATATCAAACTTATTGCAACACAAGAACGCAAGGGTTTCTTCGCAAAATCTTATTTATTCATTAACCAGCATGGTTGGTATCCATTACCCAACCCAGGATTCGCTTAAAGATATTACAAGCGCTTATTACAAAGATAACCAGCAATTAATATTGGGCGACAATTGGAAAATTTATCCTTGCCCGGCCTTCAAATAGTTAAAAAAACAGTTGCGAATGCAAACCGCTCTTGCTATTTTTTTATATCAAAGGTAAAGGTTTGGCTACCCGACTCGCCGTCGGCTGTTATGCCCTGAATTACGCCAATGTATTTCCCTTCCTCGTCAGAGGTATAAAATGATATCTGGTTTTGGCCTGTGGTATTAGTTTTCACTGTCGGAGCCCAGTATAACAGGCTTCTGAAATCTGGCGTGTGGCTCGATGTCTGGGCGTCTGTGTCGTAAACAGGTGAGTAAAACACACGTTGTAATTGCATACCCTCATAATCCATTACTACAGCATGCGGGTCAACTTCAACACCGGCCAGGTCTGCTTTGTAGCTGGCATAGCTTAATATACCTTCGGCATCTGTCGGGCCCCAAAAATACCGGTCTTTAATCACATCAAGCCGCTTTATTTTCAGAGGATCAATCGCCAGCACCTTATTCATATCAAAAATTGGTGTACCGTCAAGCAACACTAATGGGTCGCCTTCCAAAAAGCCTTTGTCACTTATAACCCTTATCTGGAATCTGTTGCGTGGGTGAAATACGTTTACCTCTCTGATATATTCGCGCAAAACTTCCTCCATGGTGGTAAAACGGGTATAATCGTCAAGCCGGTAAACATGGTCAGGTTTACCGTAAAAGCCGGTACTGTCTATATATGGTTCATAAAATTGCCTGGTTTTGCTGCCCGCATAAATGTTCTGCACCTGCATAGCTACGTTTTGCTGCTCCAGTGGTTTTCGCATGTCCGGCGTAAGCTCAAACGGAGGCAAAGGCAATTTTGAAAATTGTTCCGAAAAAGGGTTCTGAATGTCGATATGATAGGTGGTATCCCTGTGCGAGTCGGTCTGAACCACAATTTCACCCGGGCCATACAGGTTTTTGGTATTGAATAAAATATGCCCTGTTGTATCGCTTCTGGAGGCAAACAATTGTACCCGTTTGCCTGGAACTGCAAAATAAGCGATCACATCAAATGCAGGGGCATTGGTGGTTGTATTGATGATCTTACCGGCAACGATATGCCCGTTATACTCCGGCAAAAAACTAAAGGAGACAGTTTTATTTTGCAGCACATCGCTCCATTGAAAACGGCGCCATCCCTGGGTGAGCATCAGGTTATCAACCGCCTCACTGGCCTCAGCGGTGTTATTCTTGATATAATATTCAGGCGATTCTATGCTTCCGCGCAAGTCCGAGCTTAACCAGAAATAACTTGTTATATCACCGGGCTCAAGTGTTTGATAAGCATCCAGTCGATACACAGACATGGATAAATTAGCCTCTAATTGTTTGCCCGATTGATCCCTGGCATCCAATGATATGTCTACTTTTTTACGGCTGCCATATTTTTGCTGATCTGAAGTAGCATTGATCATCAAGCTTTTGGTTGGCCGTTTGAAATATAAACGTTCACATACCGGACGCTTGTCGCCGTCAAAAACTGTCAAATGCGATATGCCGTCGTCTAAAGCCGACTTATCGACGGCAAACGTTGTTGTTCCATTAATTTGTGGCGCTCTTTGTGCCATCTTCATCACCTGCCTGGTGTGCACAAACAAGTATACTGAGCCATCTGAACTGACGGCGTTGCTATTAACCACTACCTGCAGCTTATCAGCGCCGGCGTCTGTCAGGGTCATTATATATCCCTTTTCTTTAACATCGGGCAAGTCCTTTACAACAGCCGCACTACTCGCCTTAATCACGGCTTTATAGGTATTGCCTGCCGCCGGAGTAAATGAAAAATGCCCCATGCCGAATTTCAATGGTCGAAACTTAACTATTGTATCATTTTTTTGATCGATAACAGCACCGGTAAAATCTATTCCTTTACCGCTTGTATTAACAGCTTTAAAACCAACCTTGCTGGCCATACCACCTACAAGATCGCCGCCTTCGGGGAAAAACTGGATATCAAAATCTGTCGTATTAACTTTGGCGATTGCAGGTGCTCTTTGAGGATTTACGATGGTGATCTTTTTATCAAAATAAAAATCAGGATTAAAGTTCTTCATCCAGTTGGTGTATGCCCTTAAATGATAATTACCATTGTTCAGGGTAACAGGTATGTATAATGAACCGCTCCCTACACCATTTTTTAACTCTACTTTAGCCTGCATGGCAGGGTTCAGTGCATCATCCAAAACCTCCACATATGCGACTTTACTCAGATTAAATGGTTTGTGATTGCTGCCATCCACCACATATACTTTAAACCATAGTATCTCGCCGGTAAGATAGGCCCCTTTGTCTGAATGAACAAATACCTTTTCCTGCAGCGCATCCTGGCTATATCGTTTGAAACCGCCCTGAACATCATTCAATACCTGTGCATTAGCGTTGAATGCAAGCAGAATTAAAAAGGTGAGGCTACCGATCGCTTTCGTGAATATTGATGCCATATGTCTCATTTTTTAATATCAAATTCTTTAAGATTTATTAATCATTATTAAAACTGATTTGTCCAGAATGCCGGCCGGACATTCGTCCCCCTCAACGTGCAATCCACGCAAATCCCCGCGGCGGCGGTGTATCCAAAAGGTGGCTTCATAGGCTTCGCCATGGGCAATATCGGGATCACACTGCCATTATATATTGCTTTCACCGTATTTATGCCAGTTTTGGGGTTAATATAATACAGCGAATCCACACAACAAAGTTAAAAGGAGCTTTTGGCTATATATTTTTTTTTACAGGGTAAATCAGTTTATTTGATATAAAATCTTTTTTAAGCTATAGGGCCTGCCGTTATATATCCGATCACTTGTTCTGAAGGGTTGGCTATGTTATGGATATTTCCTGTCAATGATGAAGGCTGAGGGTCAAATACCCCGCCTATTTTTTCGGTATTTTTACTTAGCTGCTGATAATATTCAAAACCTTCTTTAGTTAGCGCCTGCTGTTTTACCAATATGCTGTAACGTGAACTTACCTTTTCTGAATGCGAATCAATAAAAGTAACAGGGGCGTTCGCCAGAACATCCCGGGTTAACTTATCAGTAGATCCTAAAACAATATCACTTGATTTACCAGAGCTCCAGCAAGTATATATTTGGTGCGCAGCATCCCTTGCAATAATGGTATCTACCATTTTTCCAGATTCGTCCTGAGTTTTTGATACCATCAACGTGGACTCATAATATGCATGGATTATCCAGGTTTCTTCGTATTGGTACCTGTAGTAACGGGAATTGTTAGATGGATCGTGCGTAGAAACATTGATCTGAACACCTGTGTTTAAGGCCCTAAAACTTACACTATCAATAGGCGGCGAATTTTTTACAGTTACAAAATCAGATTCATATGTTTTGTTTTCGCTGGTGACTATTTTGAGCCGGTATTTATTGTTCGCGTTCAAATTCAAACCACCTGAAACATAATACCCGTTACCGGTTTCAGTTAGCGCATAAGTAGCATTTGCATCGCTTTCGACCGTCACGATCGCTTTCAACTCTGGTGGCAAGGTAGTACCTGCGGGAGCCGAAAGGGGAATAGTATGTGTGAGATGAATTATAGTAGAATCTGCGCCCGTATTAATAGGGCCCTCGACAACCAAAAGGCTGGAGCCCGAAGTAATAGTAGAGGGGGCATACGGTTTCTTGCAACTGCCAAATAGCAACAGCGCCTGAACAATTAACGTGTATTTATATATTCTTTTATTCATTTTTATTGCCAAAAAGCCGGGGGTTTATTAGTGCCGCGCACGGTACAGTCCACACATTTCCTGTAGGAAGCCGTGTACCCTATCGGTGGATGCCCGGGCATTCCAATAGCGTCTATAGGTATTAGTGGGTCTGTATCACCACCTATGTTATAGTTAATATAATAATCAACCTGGTTAGTTCCGCCAAAATTGTAGTAGCAACAAGGGATTGTCGGTGGATCAAAAGCGAGATGGCAGCCTTCATAAAAGGAGGTATCTGTTTTCCATGCCGGTAATTGCTGATTAGCAATAAATATCCGCCTGCTCGTTGTACTGCCAACGCTAATATAGCCAATAACAGGTTCGGCAGAGTTGGTCACGGAGTGTATATTCCCATTAATAACAGAAGGCAATGCATCAAAAATGTGTCCCAGCTGCTCTGTGTTCTTTTTTATATTTATATAAAAATTATAAGCATCTCCGGTTAAAGCATATTGCCGTACAAGGATGCTATATTTAGATCGAAGCTTTTCCGATGTGGATGCAATTGAAATAATGGGCTGATCATATATTACATTACTTGATAATTTAGCCGACGAGCCCAAAACGATGGTACTTGACGTATCGCTTTGCCAGCATTGGGTAATATTATCAGCCGGAAAGGTTCTGCCTAATACAGTATCTCCATTTGATTTAAAATAAGACGCGTAATAGGAGCGAATTATCCAGGTTTCCTGGTAATCCCAACGATAATAGGCTATTTTATTTGTTTGATCATGGGTACTCACATATAAATTCAGGCCCGGCACTGAAAGCGAACCTTTTAAGTCATAGCTGATGCTGTCTATCGACGGCGAGTTTACCACTTCAACATAATCTGACAAATACTGTTTATTATCAGCCGTCCTTATTCGCAAGCGGTATTTGTGACTATTGTCCAGGTTTAGCCCTGGCGAGGCGTAGTTGCCTTTACTTATTTCAGTTAATGAATATGAGGCATTTTGATCACTTTCGACAGTCAGGGCAGCACCTGTTTCAGGATTGGCCACCACCTTGTCTGAAATCTTTACTGTGCGGGTGACTTTTATAAAGGTTGAGTCTGTACCGGCATTGATAACACCTTCAACCACCAGGTAACTATTAGTTGCAGAAAGAGCAGGCGGGTCATATGGCTTCCTGCAACTGATGCTTGTAATTAGCACAGTTGCACCCAAAAATTGTATGTAGCCAGTTATGCTCATCTCTAAAATGATGGTTTAACTTGCATCCCAAGTATCGAACAATCCACGCATTCTCTTATTGCTGAGGTGCAACCGGCCTGGTTTATGTAGCCTTTGCGGTTCATTTAAAACCTGATATTATAGTTAATAAACGGAATCGGCTTAGCGAATATTGAAAGCTTATATCCATTAATTACGCCGCCCTGCTCAGTAAAGAACGTTGAATAAGCATTGGCTCGCCCCGTTAAGTTATATACACCAATAGTCCATGAGTTGTGCGTTAACTGATGCACTTTATGGTTGCCTTCAATATTCATTGAAAAATCTGTCCTGAAATAATCCGGAATACGGTAAGCATTCCTATCAGAATAGAACACTCTTTCTGAACCGGCATACTCATATTTGGCTATCGGAAGCGTAATCGGGCGACCGGTGCTATAAGTTACATCTAACGAAACGCTGAACCTGTGACTAAACCTGTAATTGCCATTGAAGTTAACAGCATGGGGCTTGTCATAATTGGCCGGATAATAGGCTCCGCCATTAATCAGCTCTCCGGCATTCGGGTCATCCTGTCTTAGGAATGTCCTCGAATAGGTGTAGCTGAGCCAGCCGTTCAACTTTCCTGCTGTTTTCTTTACCAAGAACTCTATCCCGTATGCTTTTCCCTGCGTCTCCAGTACATCTTGCTCTATATGGTGGTTCAGTATCAAGGTCGCCCCGCTCTTGTAATCCAAATAATCACTGATCCATTTGTAATACCCTTCTACCGACATCTCTATCGTGTTCCCTCCGTTGTTATGATACAGTCCCAGTGAGGCCTGCTTGCCAAACTGTGGTTTAATATTTGGGTCGCTTAGTTTGTAGGTGTCTGTAGGTGATATCGCCGTTGTGTTCGACAGCAGGTGTATGTATTGCCTCAATGTGTTGTACGATGCTTTTATAGAGGTATTATCGCCTACCTGGTATCTTGCCGATAGCCTAATCTCAGGGCCCTGGTAGGTGTTGATCACCTTGTTCTTTCCGTAGGTAGTACTATCCGTAATATTCACTGCTTCCTTTGGAAGGTTGGGTGCATAGTTGTCTACCGTCTGTGGGCCAAGGTAGGCATACAGCGAATATCTTATTCCGGCGCTGATCGACAGTTTTGGGGTGATATCATATTTGTCTCCCAGGTACAAGGCATTTTCCAGTGCCTGTTCCAGCGGCACTTGGTCGGGTGCTATCAATGATTGACTGCTGTTCGGCTCATTGTTTCCCGGATTCAGCTTATAATAGATCGAGCTTAA
>JACXTT010007672.1_pt1 | contig 15154 bp, 14 predicted proteins | sample 9270951 | NCBI WGS metagenome assembly JACXTT01 (sample SAMN15532306, study PRJNA645909) | rock metagenome | isolation source: weathered quartz diorite | place: Puerto Rico | collected 2017-06-21
CCCGAGGCAAACATGGCGAAACTCCTTTGTGCTCAGGCGGCGTGGGCTGCGGGCAACGCCGCGCTCGATACGCATGGCGGCTATGGCTTTGCGGCTGAGTATGACGTGGAGCGTAAATTCCGCGAATGCCGCCTGTTCTCTATTGCGCCAGTGTCGAACAACATGGTGCTGAATTACGTGGCAGAGCACGTCCTCGGAATGCCGCGGAGCTACTAGGTATTAGGTGCTGGGTGCTAGGGAACAGAAGTGAAGAGGAAAGAAAATACCTTTAAATTTCTTCACCAGCACCTAACACCCAACACCTAGCACCCTTCCCGAAGCTGATTACCGATTGTTGCTTTTTCTCTGAAAGGAGAGAGTAAATGAAGGTGGATACTGCCTTTTTCCCGTCGTCATTTGATGCGGCGGCACAGACCGCTCGACGCACAGAGGGGTTAGGATTTGACGGGTTGTGGAGCGCGGAAACCAGTCACGATCCGTTTTTCCCGCTGGTCGTAGCTGCGCGAGAAACGCAGCGTATCAATCTAGGGACGGGTGTGGCGATCGTCTTTCCGCGCAGTCCGATGATGCTCGCTAATATCTGTTGGGATTTGCAGGCGAACTCGAAAGGGCGGTTTATTCTTGGTCTCGGCACTCAGGTCAAAGGCCACAACGAGCGCCGTTTCAGTGTGAAATGGGTGTCGCCGGTGAAACGGTTGCGAGAAGTCATCCTGTCGCTCCGGGCGATCTGGGACAGTTGGCAAAACAACACCAAGTTGGAGTTCATTGGCGAATTCTACCAGTTTACATTGATGACACCATTCTTTAATCCGGGGCCCATCGAACATCCCAAGATTCCGATTTTCATTTCTGGCTTGAATCCGTTGATTACTCAACTTGCCGGTGAACTGTGTGAAGGGTTTTACATTCACGGTTTTCACTCTGGTAAATACATTCAGGAGACCGTACTACCCAATTTGCAAAAAGGCTTGGCGAAGGCCGGACGCAAGCGCGAAGACCTCTCCTTGATTACCGGAACCTTTATTGCCAGCGGCGCAACGCGAGACGAAGTGGAAAAGGCAAAAGGGCCGGTGAAGCAGCAAGTTTCATTCTACGCTTCGACCCGCACCTACAAAGGCGTGCTCGACGCGCACGGTTGGGGCGACACTTGCTTCAAACTGAGCGCTAAAGCGGCCAAAGGCGACTGGGCCAGCATGTCGCAAGAAATCACCGACGAAATGCTAGAGGAACTCGCTATCGTCGGTACGTATGACGAGATCGCTAAGAAATTGGCCGCTCGTTACAAAGGCGTGCTTGATCGTGTGGTCGTTGGGCTGGGCTCGCCGGAGCGACAGGACGCCGGACGCTCGCGAGAGTTTATTGAGGAGATTAGAAGGCAGATGGCGGCCTAAACGTAGGGGCACGGCGGCGCCGTGCCCCTACACTGACAAACAGGAGGAAAAAGGATGGGAAATCTGACCGATAAATACTGTATCGTTGGTGTGGGTGAAACGCCCCACATGCGGCCGTCGAACCGCACGACGTTATCGATGGCGTGTGACGCGGTAAGGAAGGCGATGACCAACGCTGGTCTGGAGGCGCGTGATATCGATGGCATGACCAGCTATCAGGCCGGGGACTCGACGACGTCCAATCATGTGGCGACATCGTTAGGCATTCGTCTCAATTATTCGCTTGATATTTTTGGCGGCGGGTCCAGTACGGAAGCGTTAATCGCGCAGGCTGTCGGTTTATTGGAAGGCGGCTATTGCAAAACCATTGTTATTTTCCGCTCGATGAATGGCCGTTCTGGTCGTCGTATGGGCGGCCAGGCCCCGAGCGGTCCCGTGCCGCCAACGCAAGCTGCGGGCGACCAACAATTTTATATGCACTGGGGCTGGACGACGCCGGCGCAGTGGTTCGGCATGTCGGCCATGCGCTATCTACGCGACACCGGAGCGACGACCAAAACGTTCGCCGAAGTGGCGGTGGCGCATCGCTATCATGCCAGCTTGAACCCTAAGGCTATTATGCGAGCCCCGATTACGATCGAAGATCATCAACGTTCCCGTTGGGTCTCAAAGCCGCTTCGCTTGTTGGATTGCTGTCTAGAGACGGATGTGTCCGCCGCTCTCATCGTCACTTCGCGTGAACGCGCCTTCGATTTGAAGCAACCTCCCGTTTTCATCATGGGGGGCACGGCCCGCACCATGGCCCCGAGTCCGTCGTGGAACTACTCCCGTCCGGAGATTCACTATGTGGCTGGCAATTATGGCCGCAATCGCCTCTTTGGCATGGCTGGTATTAGTCAGAAAGATGTTGACATTATATCATGCTATGACGCCTTTACGTTCACGACGACCATTCAGCTCGAAGCGTACGGCTTCTGTGGCAAGGGCGAAGCAAAAGACTTTGTCAAAGGCGGACGCTTACAGATTGACCACGAGTTGCCGTCAAATCTGTCCGGCGGGCATCTCTCTGAAGGCTATACGCATGGGATCAGCATGGTCATCGAAAACGTGCGGCAATTACGTCACCGAGCCGACGACGCCTGCCCCCGCTGGGAGGAAGGCATTCATACGTACGATCGTAAAGCTGGGTGCCGTCAGGTGAAAAAAGCTCGCATTGCCGCGTGTCTCGGCTGGGGAACGGAAGCGACCTCAAGTTCAGCTATTCTCCGTGGGATTGTGGCGTAAAGGAAGGACAACATCATGCCCGGACCAATTGATTACAGCAGAATTACCATCGTTCCTGACTTTGATACGGCCGAATGGTGGATGGGGACAAAGCAGAAAAAATATCTCGTTAGACAATGTAAATCATGCGGCCACAAATGGTTCCCACCGTTTCCGGCGTGCAATAAATGCACCTCAATGGACCTCACCTGGTTCGAGACCGCGGGGAAAGGGGTCATTCACAGCTACGTCGTGGTGACGCAACCGATCCTCAGCGCGTTTATTGAGACCGTGCCCTACGTCGTCGCTTTGATTGAACTGGATGACTGCCACGAAGCCGACGGTGCGCTCGTGCGCGTGGCTGGCGTGCTGTTGGACGATGAAGACGCCGTCGCGATGGGACTGCCGGTCGAAGTTGGCTTCGAAGAGACGAAGGAGCCCAATATCGTCATCCCACGCTGGAAAATTTGTGGATCGGCGGAAAATACCTGGAAGTTTACCGAGTGAAAAGAGACAAGTAGCAGAGATGCGGCAATCCGCGTCTCTGCGAAAAGGAGGCTTCATGCCTATCCAGTGCTCATCCCGCCGTCGGTGTTCTCTTCTGTTTTTTCTCTTGTCTATACTTGTCATCTGTCCGATGCAGGGCCATGCTGCGGACGCCAAGCTGGCAACCCTCACTTCGGCTGTTGAGTCGATACTCAAAATGACAGAGGGGTCCGTCAAGCTCTCCGAATATCAAAAGAAACTAGAAGAAGTCGAAGCCACTGTGCGCAAGGCCGGAGGATTAGCAGCTGAGCAACAAGGCCACGTTGACAAAATCCTCGGATATCTCCGCACCGCGCGAGATGTGATGGAGTGGGCGAGGCAACATCGGGGAAAAGAGGGAAACTATACCTACAGCGAGAGTGACAAAGAATTCAACGCATGGTTTTCGCGCTACCCATTTCTCCGCGGCGCTATTATGGAGAAAGCAGCCGCGGGCGGCTCTGGTACATATGATCCAGACACCGCGTTGACTTTCTTGTGGGATCGCGCGGAGAAAGAATTGAATGAGCTCAAAGGCGAAGCGCCAGGAGGGGAGTGAGGAAGGTAGAGCGAGGTTTTCATATCAACAAAATTCTTGAGTAAGGCGCGGTTTCTTTAGTTTTCTCCTGCATCCAACCCTAACCTGCTAGTGCCATCCTGCGAGTGGTCGCCCGCACTCCTTTGCGCTTCCACAAAGCGCTTGCTGACTACGACCCGCTGTAGAATTTTCGGTAGCGGTGCAATTGCCCATGATGGATAAAACCTTGGCGACGACCGACCCTTGCAGTCCATCGTGTAGGGGCTTGATTCATCAAGCCCTCTGGCGGGTCCGATAAATCGGACCCCCTACCGTGCTGCCAAATTTCCAACCGACTAGACATTCACGCCCTGTTTTTACTATATTGATGCGCTATCCTGCTTTCGTTTTGCTGTTAATAACGGCAGCGGAAAACATTGTTGCGAAGTAAAAGAGTAGGGCATGCCTAAACGCAAGCGGACGGGGACCACGCTTCAGGCCAACGAGGCGAAATATCGGGCGATCTTCGCTGCCAGTCCCGATTTTATGTATTTGACCGACAATGAAGGAAGGCTTCTGGACGCCAATCCGGCGTTGCTAGAGTGGCAGGGGTTGTCGCGCGAAGAATTACAGCAGCGACATTTTGTGGATTTTTTTGCCGGCGATAATCTTGCCGAAGTCATGCGGGAGTTTGCCGCTTTGCAGCACGGGCGCCCGGTGCGCGGTTTAGAAGTGCGCGTGCACAATGGCCGAGGAGAGGTCAGAGAGTTCGAGGTCCACGCCATTCCCTTTCAAGACCCAGCGGGAGTGAGTGCGACTTTGAGCGTGGCCCGGGATATCACCGTCCGTAAGCAGGTCGAAGCACGGCTCCAGCTGCTGTCGCGCCAACTCTTGGAGACACAAGAAGCGGAGCGTCGTCATCTCGCTCGGGAATTACACGACGAGATCGGCCAGACGCTGACCGTGCTGAAAATCAATTTGAAAGCACTGGAGCTGGTCTCCAAGCGGGCAAAGTCATATCTGCATGAAAGCCTACGGCTCGTGGATGCTATTTTACAGCAGCTACAGAATATCTCTCTTGATTTGCGGCCTTCGCAACTCGATCACCTCGGTCTGATAGACACGCTTCGCTGGTATGTGGATCGGCAGGTGCAGCGGATAGGACTCGTCCTGCACTTTGCTGCGGACGAGCTGCAGCCGCGTCCTAACCCGCCTATTGAAACCGCCTGCTTTCGCGTCGTCCAAGAGGCGCTGACCAATATTGCCCGCCACGCACAGGCGCAGCAGGTGTGGATTACCCTACGGCAGCACGGGGCCGCGCTGGAACTCCTTATCTGCGATGACGGCATTGGCTTTGATATTGAGGTTGCACGAGCACAGGCGGCGCGGGGGAGAGGGTTAGGGCTGTTAGGAATGGAAGAGCGGGTGCGGCTCATCGGCGGCCAGTTCGAGATTGTGACAGTTCCAGGGAAAGGAACGGAGATTTGTGTATGCGCGCCTCTGCGCCATCCTCAGTGAAAAAGCTTCGCCTCCTGCTAGTCGATGATCACACGCTTTTCCGAGCGGGATTGCATCTGCTGCTGCAGAATGTCGCCAATGTCTTCGTTGTTGGAGAAGCGAGCGATGGCCGCGAGGCGTTACGCCTGCTTAAAACAGCCCGTCCTGATGTCATTCTCATGGACATAGCAATGCCGGGACTCAATGGGTTGGAGGCGACTGCACGGGTAAGGCGAGCATATCCTCAGGCGCGAGTCTTGATCCTTTCCATGTATGCGACTCCTGATTACATCGTGCGAGCGTTACGCGCGGGGGCGAGCGGGTATCTGCTGAAAGACGCAGCGCCGACCGAGTTAAACCTCGCCATCCACGCGGTTGCGCGTGGTGAAATGTACCTCAGCGCCGCCGTGTCCAAAACTGTCATCACTGATTACTTGCGCCGCCTCGAAAGCGACAGCAAAGAGCCAGACCGAGACCTGGGCGTACCGCTCACCTCCCGCCAACGTGAGCTCCTGCAGTTGATTGCTGAGGGGTACACAACCAAAGAAGTCGCCACGCTGCTCCAGATCAGTACGAATACGGTTACTACCCATCGTAAACAGCTTATGGCGCGGCTTGCCGTGCGTGACGTTGCAGGGTTAGTGCACGTCGCCTTTCGCTTGGGCATCGTGCCGCTGGACGGTTAAAGAGCTCGTTCTCTTACCTCTCTTTTACTCCTTCTTTTCTTGGGTTGTATGTTTTCCTCATTCCAGGTTCTGGCTCCCCTCTTTTTTTGGCATTTCTCACCCTTTTTTTTCGCAGAACCCACCTTTTTAGGTGATAGCGCCCAATGCTGGCGTTGGCGTAGGGTGCTTAGGCTTTGGATTCTTACCGGTCGGCAAGAGAGGAGGACAGTTTGTGAGTCGCGCGCCGCCAGAGAAATGGAACAAGAAAAAGCGCAAAGCACCGCCATAACTCCTCGGGCTTCGGAAGGGACAAAATGATCTTTTCACTGGAAAAGGAGGACACATGAAAGTTCGCTTCTCTATTCACCTTCTCATTATTGTAGGCCTTATAACATTTGTTGTTGTCATGCCCGTTGTTTTTTCCCGCGCACAACAGAACGCCGCGTCGAGTATGGTACAGGATCAAGCGACTGCGGTTACGGCAGAACAGATTGCCGTGCAGGCTGCAGCACATAGGCAAGCTTTGTACAACAACAGAGTGCCGCATCCTGCCTGTCCAAATTGCTTTAAAGTAGCGGAGGATAATAGATACGGCGTCTACGAAGAGGTTCCAGGTACAGGGATTCTTATACCCCGTAAAATTCCTGATCCAGATCTCCTAGAAGTAGGAGAGACGCTTCCCGAATTCGATGAGGAGGGAGAACGGATTTGGTATATTGGTCACCAAGGGATTGTGGGTCCAACTGACGAAGATCTGGTATCTGAACAGTTACCTGTTCCCAAGATTGAACTCCGTCGCATTCAGGCTCGCCACATGACAGCAATATTCACTATTCGCGGAGTACATGGTTTTGGTATACGCGCTACAGGGTTCTCAGTGTTTCTTGACCCAGAAAGCTCAGAGAATCAAAAGGCGATTCCAAGTACTCTTGAGGGAATTCCTGTGGAAGTGGTGACTGCCAACGCTCCAACCTTCCGATCTCATTTCGATCTTTACAAAAGACCAGTCGAGATTGCTGACGGCATTCAACCCGATGGTGCACCCGGTATTGGCACACTGGGGCCCCACATTGTCCAGAACAGCCCTACATGTTGTAAAATTTGGTCACTTACAGCATCGCATGTGGTTCAAGATCTTAACGCTCCTCCTCCCATTGGGAAAGACGTTTATCAAGCTGGCCAAATCGCCGGCAATTTGTGGGGAAAGGTTGCCTACTCATGGTCTAACCTTACTTGCAACACAGTTGCTGATCCTAACTGTACTCGTCCCTCTGCCCCGGTCAACTGGACAGATCAGACTCCGGATATCGCAGCTATTGCTCATATTGCTCTTAATCATATGGATGGGCCACGGGACGATAAATATGTTCCCACAGGAGCCGAACCAACTCGCAAGATGAGATATGGTCGTTCTCCAGGTTCATACGTGAATGGCCCTTCCGGGATAATGCGATCTCCAAGTATAGGAACTAATCTGAAAATGTGGGGATCTCACACGGATGCAAACAATGCCAAACGTGTTACCGACGCTGACCTAGTTGTAGTAGTCTCAACCGATAATCAGCTGTTCAAGTACAAGTACTGCTGTGTAGACAGGCTTGATATATTGTCGGTAGATGGAGATTCAGGAGGATTAATTGCGTATGATGGAACTGGGAATAGACATGTAGCAGGTGTTTTATTTGCAGGCAACAACGATGCTAACGGTAACCCTATTGTTGGTACGTACTTTACAAAGGCTATCGATATCTATGATGCGTTCAATAATGCTCACATTGGATTTCATCACTTCTGGGGAACTTCTTCAGGCTTTCGAGAGCCAGCGGTGACACAGTGTGACGGTAGCTGTTAACACATATTACGTACTCTAGGGATTCTGGCTCTCAGTCCACGACGATTCGACCACTTGCGGCGCTAGTGAACTACAAACCTTCCCTCTCTGCTAGACGAGGGAGAAGAAAGGCGTTTTCAGCATTGCGAGTGGTCGAGCAGTCTTAGCGTCCGTGCTCGACTTGCTCCGGAACACACAGGTGACGGAAGAGAGGCATGTTCTTCAATATTATTTTGGAATTAGGATAATTGCTTCTCTTCGTTCCTCGAACACTCTGCATACTGCAGGAACTAACTCTCATCTCTTCCGGTCAAGACTATACTAGGGCAACATTCTGTGAGAACCAGTTCAGAGACTAAAAAGCGAGAAGGTGTACGATCAATGAGAGAGACAAGTAACTCTAACAATGGCGTAAAGCTCGATAGAATGAGCTTACTCTTGGGCGCTTGGCTTATCGTGATCGTTGCTGTAGAGGCCCCTGTGCATGGAAATGAGCTGCGATTCTCTGATGTGTGCCCAATCCCACCAGAACAGGTGGTACAGGGCACTATCTCTCTCTACATGCGTGAAGCTCTTGAACCGCCAGGCGTCATATGTATTAGAGCAACTAATGGATTAGACGTTGATATCGACATGATTCAATTAGTCCTCCAAAGGCAGAAGAAAGAATCCCCATCAACAGGAGAGTTCTGGGTTTTGGAATCTAGCTTGCGTAGGGATGGAGTGGTCATCTTCGAACCGAGGATGACGCTTGCCCGTGGAGAAAATTTCGACTGGCGTTTGCCCAAATCAGGGGAGACTGTTCCCCCAGGAACCTACAGGGCATGCCTCAGTTACACTCTTCCTGGTGTAAGAAAAATTCAAGTGATCTGTTCTGAAAAGCTCTCTCTTCCATCTTCTCCTCCAGGATGTCCACCCTTCCCTACATCTAAGGTGAACAACAGGGTCACTGTCTCAACTGTCAAGTCACTAGATATGCCTGGAGTGGTCTGCATACGGGTAATTAATGGGTTAAAAGTCGGAATCGAGTACGGCGGGAAAATTGCGTTCCGGTTACAAATAAAGCAGGGAACACAGAAAACAAAGATATACTTGTCCCCGTTCTCTACAAAAGACCCTTCTCAGAAAAGTAATAAAATAATCATGTTTCGTGGTGCTCACAGCTTGAGGACGAAAAGAAGTATTGACGAATATCTCCCGGGCTTCGGTAATCCTGCTCCTCCTGGCAGATACAAGGCATGTTTTCGCTTCCGCATGCCCGGGCAGAGTATTGACGATGAGATATGCTCCGAAGAATTCTTCCTACCATAGAGGCAGGAGAAAAAGGTTAGCTTGCAGCTTCTTGTCTAACGCTGCAAAGGATACAGCAGAGTGCAGCGATGCATCGCTGCACAGCTAGTTTCAAGATGAAAACCACCTGGATCTCTCCTTTCAGGAGAAACCGTGTCGTTCCGGGGAGCGTGCGTGACAATGGAACGATAATGCGCTTACCCTCTTCCTTCCTCAACACTTCACCGAGGAAGGAAGGACCCTATGACTCGACTATCCCCATCCCAAGCCGCAGACGAATTGCGCCACGTGGCGCAGCAGTTTACCCAGTGGCGGCAGAGCCGGCACACGCCACGCGGGCGGATTCCGCAAGCACTATGGGACCAAGCTGTCGCCCTGACCCATGTGGTGCCCCCCTCCCGCGTCGCCCACCAGCTAGGGCTCTGTCCACAGCGCTTGCGAAAGCACAGCGGAGAAAAGGCTGCTGCCGCTGGCGTCTCCTCACCGCCAGCCCCTCTGCCCTTTGTGGAAGTGCACTCCGCCTGGCGCGTGCCCACAGCGGAGGTGGAAGTGCGGCGGGCCGATGGGCAGCAGCTCCGTCTGACCTTGTATGAGGCACACCCAGAGCTTGCTGCGCTGCTGCGCACTTTTGTGGAGCGCCGCTGATGCTCCAGCTGACGCCCCAGAGTCGCATCTTTCTCGCCGTGCGCCCGGTCGATTGCCGCAAGGGGATCGATAGCCTCGCTGCCCTGTGTCGCCAGACGCTGGGGAACAATCCGCTGGACGGCGCGGTGTATGTCTTTCGGAACCGCACCGGAACCACGCTCAAACTCTTAGCCTATGACGGCCAAGGGTTTTGGCTCTGCACCAAACGCCTCTCGCAGGGCCACTTTCAGTGGTGGCCGACCGCCGCTACGCCCCACGTCACTCTGTCAGCGCGGGAACTCGGCATTCTCCTCTGGAACGGCAATCCCGATCGCGCCCAGTTGGCCCCGCTCTGGCGACCGGTCCCTTACGAGGCCCCCAGCTCAGCCGGATAGGTCCACGGCAGCCACGCCCCGGGATTGGCAAAGACCGCCTGCCGATGATTCTGCACCGCGACCAGATAGTCCAGGGCATTGACCCCTGCCTGTAGACAGGTAGCAATCACGCTGGTCAGCAGACTGGCAATATAGGCGCTATGTTCCGTGGCATAGAACAACGAATTCTTGCGCTGGCGAATCGCCAGTTTGAGCGCGCGGTTGAACTCAGCGAAGGGATCGCTCCCTCCGCTGGTCTGCAGAACCGTGCATGCCAGTTGCCCGGCACACGGCTCCTCAAGCGGGCCGGCTCTTGTCATAAGTACGCTCCCGGTACGATTGATCGCGACGGCCACCATGTATCTGGTCGTGACAGTGACGGTGGACCGCCACCAGATTGTATCTGGAGTTATCTCCGTGTTGGTGATTACGGTGATGCACTTCCAGAAACGCCTCTGGCAGGAAGACGAGGTCACAATACCCACAGCGTCCGCGTTGGAGTTTGAGTAGGATCGCGACTCGGCGTGAGATTCCAGGGTAGTAGCCGCGTCGTGCTGCCCAATAGCGCCAGTCCCCATTGAAGGGGCTTGCCGTGCCTTTCACTTTCCGGTGCCGAATAATCGGCGTCGTCGAGTGCCAGGTCAACAAGGGTCCCGTTTTGGAGCCAAAGCGCCAGCCCAGTCCCTCTTCAAGACGCCAGTACTTGCGCGTAATCCAGCGTCGTCCTTTGTGGGGATGACGGAACCGCGCCCAGCGCGCCAGCCGCAGGTACAGCAAGTGATCCAAGCGTTGGAAGCTGGCTTTGCTGATTACGGCACTGTAGTACTTGCTCCAGCCGACGATCACGGGATTGAGCTGGCGAATCAAGTGGTCTTGGGAGGCCGCTTGATTCGTCTTGATGATCGCACAGAGCTGGGCATAGTGCCGTTTGACGGCAGTGCGGCTGGGTTTGATGAGGGTCTTGAAGCCGTGCTTGGCATTGTAGCGGCTTACCGGATACTGGCGTACCTCAAAGCCTAGAAAGTTAAAGCCCGCTTTGCCGCCCTCTGGGTGAAGGGTATGAGCAAGGCGCGTCTTGGTGGGATGGAGTTCCAGTCCCAGTTTCTGGAGCCACTCGGTCAGGAGCTGTTGGCACTGCTGGATCACCGCCGGGTCGCGATGCAGGACGATAAGATCGTCCGCAAAGCGGATGACGTGTAGTTTCCAGCTCATCGACTTGGCGTGGCGATTCCCTGGCGGCCCAATGTCTTTGCTCGAAGGGAATTGGGCGCAGAGATACGCTTCCATGCCATGTAGCGCCACGTTCGCCAATAACGGGGAGAGCACCGACCCTTGGCCGGTTCCGGTCTCCGTTGCGCTCAACACGCCGTGATCCAACACCCCCGCAGTGAGCCAGCGCCGAATGGGCCGCCTCAGTTGTGGGAAGGTCTGTAGCTTGCGCACGAGTTCGGTTTGGTTGATGCGGTCGAAGCATTTTGCAATATCGGCATCTAAGCAGTACTTGGGATGCTTATTGATGGCGATAAACGCGGCTCCGATCGCATCATGCACCGACCGACCCGGACGAAAGCCGTAGCTGTTGGGCTCAAACCTCGCTTCCCACTCCGGCTCCAACGCTTGCTTGACCAACGCTTGGTGCGCGCGATCGTAGAGAGTCGGAATCGAGAGCGGGCGAAATTCGGTGGTTCCCGGTTTGGGAATCCACACGCGGCGGGCAGGCTTGCCGAGAGGCCACGTGTCAAACTGCTCGACCACCTGTTGGCGTTGGGCGGGCGTGAGGGCTTTGATACCGTCCACGCCTGCCGTTTGTTTGCCTTGGTTGTCTTGCGTGACTCGTCGCACGGCCAGATACTTTGCCGCACGTGACTTCACTAATAGTCGCTGTAGCTTGTGAACTCGTTTGCGATCGTTCGCGTGGGAGGCTCGGTAAATCCGCTGTTGGAGCTTAAAGACCGCTACCTCCAGCTTGCGCCAGGGCACCTGTCTCCATTCATACGTAGTCGTGAGCTCGTTCATGACATGTCCACTCTACTTTGCCGCTTTACCTTCCACCCGCCTGTGAGTTTGTCAGCATATCCTCCTGATTACCGGGAGGCCTTGGCTTCTGACTCAATCCTGCCCTGCCGCCCTTGCGGTTGGCACCTACTCCAGGACAACGACCTCTCCTGGAGAGCAACGACAGGGTTACTTCGTTCCTGACTCCGGTGTGGCGATAGAGGAAGGAGGGGACTACTCTGCCGGGTTTCGCGGGGGGTGAATTCCAGTCACGCCGAAACATGCTGGCCCCATATCCTCTGCCTTTTGGCTCCAGCGTCTCAGCCGCTTTCGCTGGTTCAACATAACGACAGTTCACGTCCCTTTCTCGTCGTCTCCCACTCTATCTCTGCTAGCAGTCTCACACGGGTGGGCTCCCGGTTGCTCTGCATTCAGGCCCGCTTCACGGATTGAGGACCAGTCGCTACCGTGGGGCCTGCGCGTCAATCCATCACCTTGGACGATCGGAATTACACCGATACCGGAATCAAGTTCTGAGATCGCGAGAACAGTGCTCTCACGGCCCCAGGGCCAATCCTCCAAACATCGTAAGTGCTTGGTTTCTGACCAACGAATCGCACCTCCGCCCTATTATTGTCCAAGGGGGCTCCCGGCATCTGGAGAAATCGGGTCAGCGTCGTCCAATGTCCTAGCAAATACGCCATCGCTTTGCCCAGACTACTATTGGGTTCCACCAGGCGGTCAGCGCTCTGCCGCTCCAGCCAGTCCTTGAGTGCGTCCATGATCGGGGCACTATAGGTTTGGTGGTATTCCAAGCGCGCCTCGACGCTCAGCTGCCGCTCGCGCGCGGCCTCCTCATGCTCGTACACCACCTTCAGGGCGTCCACCACCACGGCACTCTCGACCGGGAAGACCTCCGCTAACTCGCTGAACTTCCGCCGCCCATGCGCTAAACAGTGACACCGGATGAGGGGCATCTCGGCGACAGTGTTACTGCTTAAGGCATCCGACATCACCAAAGGCGTGCTCCGCTGCGGGTCCCGCTTGGCTAAGAGCCTGGTGAGATTCTCGCCCGCATGCCGCCGCCCCGTATAATACAAACAGATGCGCCGCGTCCCCACCTGTGCGATCAACGCCGTCGTGTACATCCCGGTCCGGGGTGCTGTCGCACCGGGGATGCGAGCCTGAGCAAGGGCCTCCTGGTTCTCCTCGATGAGCGCCAAGGTGCGCCCCGGCGTGTCATCTTGAAAAATCAGGTCCCCCTGCGCCGCCAGCTGCTCCAAGTACTTAAACACGGGGTAGGCACAGTCACCGACGCGCTCCACCTGCTCCCATTGCGTCGCATCAGGCACCGGCACCCCGACCAGGGCTTGGAACCCTTCGAGCCGATACCACGGCAGACCTAAATAGTAGCGAGCCAACGCGAGCACCGCCCGCGCGCGGGCGGTGTACTTCTCCGGACCCGCCGCCGTCGGCACGGGGGCCGTGAAGATTTGCCCGCATGCAGAACACCGTAACTTCTCGCGTTCATAGCGCACCGCCGACAGCAGGGCATTGCCGTCGAGTCGCATCTCTACGCCGGGCGGTAAGCGATACAACGTCCCGCGCCCACACGCCGGACACCGCTCCCCGACGGCTAACTCCTCATGCCGACACGCCGCCGTCTGCGCCGCCCGATATACCTCGGCCCCGTGCCGGCCATGGCCCGGCGACACCGGTTTCTTCTTCGCCAGCGAGACGACAGGAGGAGCTTGCCCTCTCTGTGAGGTGCTGCTCGGCGGGTTGCTTCCTCCGCCACCCCTGCCCCCTGAGGTCCCATCCGCTGAGGGGGGCTTGGGCGGCTTGGGCTTCTCGCCAAACACCAGCGCCTTGAGGCGTTTGAGACTCAGCTTCGCCTCGCGCAACGCAAACACCAGCCAGAAATGAAAGGTCAGCACCTTTCCCAGCACCCGCCGGTCCTCGGGGGTCAGGGTATTAGCCTCCAGCCGAGCCAGTAAGGCCTCGCCCTCTTCCCGACTCAACGTCACGTCTTCGGGTCGTTTCATGGCGCGCTCTGCTCACTCTCCCTAAATCTGGGGACAGCACACGATTGGAGAGCTTATAGCAGGAGGTCAGCGCACTCGTGAAGGAGGGAGCCGCCACGCCCGGCAGGAAGCGCTCAGCGCATGCCGTCGTGATGGGCGCTACGTCTCAAGGACCAATGTCAAGCTGAGCCACCGGAAGGGTACGAGAAACCCAGCACCCTCTATCCCAACAAGGCCCTATCAAAACAAGAGTATGAGTAGATTTCTGCTTTTAGTCTTTTTTGTTGAAGCAATTGTATACGTTGTAGCCCCAACTTATGATGCAGAGCGGACTTGGCAATATGTACGAGAACTCTCAGCAGAACAAGCCACACTTGATCTTCACCTTACCTCTCCTAGAGATCCGCAGCTCTCTTACCTCCCAGCAGAACTGTTTCCGTTCGTTCCTCCCTATACCGCCGAAGAAATGGGCTTGCGCGCGATGGAGTTTCCCCACTCACCTTTGTGGAATTGTCGTATCCTCGACCTTGGCGCGACCCTGACGGCAACGGGGTTCCTTCAGCAAGAAGTCGGCATCGTCGCCACCCTCTACCTTCCGGAAAAAGGTTTTCAGGGACATCTTTATGATACACGGCCTGGACAGGAACTCTTTCGCTGGCTCTCCTACAGTGTGACTCCGCCTCAACCCGCTGAGGAACCTCCCAGCCTCTTGATTGGCTACCGCACCGATCACACGTTTGTCACCCCAGCGGAAACCCTCGTACCTCGCGCTGGACTGCCTCCGTTCCGCTACCCGCTTGGGCGTGAGGACAGAGCCCCGAACCGCGTCGGCACCTTCGAAGACGCGCTTGGCCGCAACGCCTGGGAATTCTCCTGGCGCATGTTAGGAACCGATGTATTGTATCACACTGTGCGCTTCCCCGTGACCCTCACCAGTCTTCTCGTGCCTGATGACAAAGGCACCCTGATCTTCGTACCGACGGAGGAGATTACACTCATGGGGACCGACTACCCTGCGTACACGGCGGATGGGGGAGTAGCGTGCACGGCAAACGCGCTTCAAGGGCGTGGAAACCCAAGGAGTTGAGCCAGGTAAGGAATCTGCCATCCGGCCCGTTTGCGTTTGACTTTTAGCGAGCCTTTGCTCGTATCCCCCCG
>JACXTT010007673.1_pt1 | contig 15153 bp, 14 predicted proteins | sample 9270951 | NCBI WGS metagenome assembly JACXTT01 (sample SAMN15532306, study PRJNA645909) | rock metagenome | isolation source: weathered quartz diorite | place: Puerto Rico | collected 2017-06-21
GGCGGTTCACTCCTACACCCAATCGCTCCGGTTCCAGTTGGAGGGAACCGGCGTCGAGGTGATCGATCTCATGCCGCCAGCGGTGAAGACCGACCTGTCGGCGGACATTGCCGAGGGCGGCGGTATCACTTTGATGACGACAGACGAATTGGTGAAGGAATGCTTTGCGTCACTCAAGGCAGGTAAGCTCGAGATCCGGCCGGGGCAGGCCAAACAGCTCGCGTTGATGCGCCGCCTGGCACCCGATTTCATCAACCGGCAGCTCTGGAAAGCGTCGAAGAAGCTGGTCCCGGTCGGGTGAGATAGGCGCTTACGGCCAGGCTGCGCAAATCACTTGTCCCTCAACAGAGCGATGGATGACGATCTAACGCAGGCGCTGGCCGCAGAGGTCCACTCCCTTGCCGTTCTACGCCGGTTGGCCGAATGCCTTCCCGCCTCGCCGGCGGTGAAGGACGTATTCTGAAAAAAGAACATGACCGGGCAAGGCTAACCCGATACTGCTCACGCAGCCGTTACAAGGATTCGGCCACCTTTGCCAGCCCGCGATTTGTGGTGGATCACAATCTCGACGTCGCGGTCCAATGCGGTGAGGAACCTCATAAGCCTTTCGACCGAGAAACCTTGTAGCTGGAAGTTCAGCAGTGCCGAAACCTTGGGCTGGTTCACATTGAGGCGTCGCGCAGCAGCGACTTGGGAAAGTTGTTGACGGCGGATGATCTCGTTGATCGCGACAGCCAAGCGAACCTTCGTTTGTTTCTCCTCGGCGTTCGGGAGACCGAGGTCTGCAAATACATTGCCGGAACTCCGGACAACTCGCGTTTTATCCTTAGGCTTTGCCATATCTCATCTCAAAGTCCATCTTGGCTTCTTGAAGGCGTCGGGCTATTAGGTCAACGTCCCTTCTTGACGTTCGTATCCCGCTGGGTGATTTCTTCTGGAAAACGTGAAGCACGTAAACAGCGCCTTCATATCGGACTGTGTAGACCGCCCGGTACGTATCGCCACGATGGTCTTCGATTACCTCGAAGATCCCTGGCCCTTCTCCTTTCCAGGGCTTGGCTTTCGGGTGCTTCCCGCCGAACTGTGCAACGCTCAGAGCGGTGCCAATCTCGTCTTTAACTGCCTCTGGGAAGGCCAGCAAGTCCTCCTTGCTCGAACCGACCCAGAAGAGTGGTGTTTCGCCAGCAACCCTTCTCAGCCTTGCCATGTCATTATCCCAGTTCTAGGATACCAAAGTCAACGAGCAAATCGCATGACGGGTTGTGCGGGTTAGCTGCGTTGCCGGCCACGGGGAATCATGGTCGCCTTCGTCGTGGAAGGACCGTCCAATTCACCCGATTACCGTCCAACTACCGTCCAAAACGAGCCGTTTTTTGGTCGAATTCAGGTAACTTAGCCGTGTAAGGTCAACTGAGTCATCAGGGTTTCTGGAGCGGGCGATGGGAATCGAACCCAATGCCGTAGTTTGGGGAATTGCCATGCGGCACCGATGCAGTTGGACCCGAAAGGGACCTCCAGGTGACATGCCTCCGAACTAGACAAGCGTTTTCCTGGCCATCCGGGCTGCTTCCACCATCGCCGCGAGGGCCGGCCGCACTTCTTCCCAGCGGCGCGTCTTCAGGCCGCAGTCCGGATTTACCCAAAGCTGCCGTGCGGACAAGACATCCGCTGCTTTCCTCAGGAGCGTCACCATTTCCTGCGTGGTCGGTACGCGCGGGGAGTGGATGTCGTAGACGCCCGGCCCGATTTCATTCGGATATTGGTACTTCCCGAACGTCTCAAGGAGTTCCATCTGCGAGCGCGACGTCTCAATTGAAATTACATCCGCGTCCATGGCGGCGACCGCTTCGATGATGTCCCGGAACTCCGCGTAACACATGTGCGTGTGAATCTGCGTCTCGTCGCGAACGCCCGACGAAGCCAGCCGAAAACAATGCACCGCCCACGCAAGGTAAGCAGGCCACTCGTTGCGTAGCAGGGGCAATCCTTCCCGTAACGCCGGCTCGTCGATCTGGATTACCTCGACGCCCGCCGCTTCAAGGTCTTGCACTTCATCGCGGATCGCGAGCGCGATTTGACGGCAGGTTTCTGAACGCGGCTGGTCGTTGCGCACAAACGACCATTGAAGAATGGTGACGGGACCAGTGAGCATTCCTTTCATCGGTTTGGCCGTCAGCGATTGCGCGAATGAGGACCACGCAACCGTCATCGGCTGTTTGCGGGACACATCGCCGTAAATCAGTGGAGGCTTCACGCAACGCGAGCCATAGCTCTGCACCCATCCATTCTGCGTAACGCCAAATCCGGCGAGTTGCTCGCCGAAATACTCCACCATGTCGTTCCGCTCGAACTCTCCGTGCACCAGAACGTCGATGCCAATTTCTTCCTGGAACCGCACGGCGCTCTCCGTCTGGGATCGAAGAAAATCTTCGTAAGACGCCGCATCTTTTTTTCCGGCCTTATGCTGCGCACGCGCTTCCCGCACCTCCTTCGTCTGTGGAAAAGAGCCAATCGTCGTTGTGGGGAAGAGCGGCAGATTGAGCCTGGCTTGCTGCAGCTTCTTGCGCTCCGGGAAAGGCCTCTTGCGGCCCGACATTTGAGACGTGACCGCCGCACTGCGCTCTTTGACCCTTCGGTCGTGAATCCTCGGCGACTCTTTCTTGGCTTGCATCGCTTGCTCGTTCGCGTCCAGGAACTCCCGGATCGCGTCTCTGCCGCGCGAAAGAGCCCGTTCGAGAACCGCCACCTCTTCGAGCTTCTGCTTCGCGAACGCCATCCAGTTCTTCAACTCCGCATCCATCTGTTTTTCTTCGTCGAGGTCGACGGGACTGTGCAGCAGGGAACAAGACGGGCCGACGAGGATTCGATCTGGACCGAGTTGGCCAGCGGCTCGTTCCAGAGGTTCCAAAGCGCGGGCAAGATCCGTTTTCCAGATATTGCGCCCATCGACAACGCCCAGAGAAAGCATCAGTTCTGAAGGAACGTTCTCAAGGACCGCATCTAACTGCTCCGGTGCGCGAACGAGGTCGAGATGGAGAGCCGCAACCGGAAGCCGGGCGGCCGCACTCACGTTCGCTCCAAGCCCCGCAAAATACGTCGTGAGAAGAATTCGGATCGATTCGGAAACACTCGCGAGTTTTTCGTACGCAGAGTGGAGCGCTCGTTGCACTTCGGTCCGCCCGTCGAGCGCCAGCATCGGCTCGTCCATCTGAATCCATGTCGCTCCGGCATCGGCCAAACGCCGAAGCACGCCTTCGTAGATTGGAAGAACGCGCTCAAGCAGCGGCAGAGAATCAAAACCCGCGTCTTTTCCTTTTCCGAGCAAGAGGAAGGACAGCGGCCCCAGCAGCACGGGCCGCGTGCGGATGCCGAGCGACTTCGCTTCGAGAAACTCGGTGACGGGTTTCAATGAACCAAGAGAAAACTCCTGATCCTTCGTGAACTCAGGAACAATGTAGTGGTAGTTTGTATCGAACCACTTCGTCATCTCCATCGCGGGAACGCCGCTTGACGTACCCTTCTGTACAGCTCCGCGGGCCATTGCAAAATACGTCTCGCGGTCCACGTGCGGTCCTTTCCAGACGTAGCGGCGGGGAACCGCGCCAACCATGGAGACGGTGTCCAGAACATGGTCGTAGAAGGAAAAGTCGTTCGACGGGATGTGTCCAATCCCGCTCTGTTTCTGCAACACCCAGTGATTCGCCCGCAGAACCTGGCCTACCGACAGGAGCTCGTTTTCAGTTGTCTTTCCCGACCAGAACGCTTCGAGAGCCTTCTTCAGCTCGCGGTGCACGCCCATCCGCGGGAAACCGAGATTTGACGAAATAGCCATAAGGCCTCTCTCCGTGTTGCCCTATTGCGCCGCGGAAGCTTCGATCGGAACCGGGCGTCCGTGTTCGTCCACGGCCACCAGCACGAAGCTGCCCTTGGTGCACAGCTCGCGCATGCCCGTCAGCAGATCTTCCGCCCAGAGCTCGACTTCAACTGTCATCGATGTTCGCCCCGCCCGGCTCACTCTCCCCACGACCTCCGCGAGTTGGCCTTGGCGCACCGGCACATGAAAATCGATGCGCTCGGAGCTGGCAGTCACAACCGGTTTCCGGGCATGGCGCGACGCGGCGACGAATGCCGCCATGTCCATCAGCCGCAGTGCATCGCCGCCGAACAGCGTGCCGTAGTGATTCGCCTGATTCGGAAACACCATTTCGACGATCCGCGTTTCCGGTGCGCTCGACGCTTCAGAAGTCGTCATGGAAAGCCACTTCACCTTTCACGGCTACCTGATACGCGGAAACGCGCCTTTCGAAGAAATTGGTCAGTTCCTGAACGTCCTGGAGTTCCATAAATCCGAAAGGATTCTTTGACCCAAAAACCGGAGCGATCCCGAGCGCCTCAAGCCTGCGGTCGGCGACGTAACGCAGGTATTCGAGCATGTCGTTCGCTGACAGGCCGCCGACGCCGAGACTCAAAACGTCCTCGGCGAAAGCCATCTCGCAATCGACTGCTTCCTTCAGCATCTCGACCACTCGGTTCTCCGTGGCTTTGTCAAAGAGATCCGGTTCCTGCCGCCGCACCGTCCGAATCACCTCGTACGCGAACTGAATGTGCGCGCTCTCGTCGCGGAACACCCAGTTCGTGCCCGTCGCGAGTCCGTGCAGCAGCCCCCGGGACCGGAGAAAGTACACATACGCAAATGCCGCAAAGAAGAAGAGACCCTCGATGCAGCAAGCGAAGCAAATCAAGTTCAAGAGGAAGTTGCGGCGGTCATCGGCTGTTTCGATCTTGTCCACCGCCTGAATGGAATCAATCCACTTGAAGCAAAAGGCCGCCTTGCGCCGGATGGACGGAATGTTCTCCACGGCATCGAAAGCCTTCTTCCGTTCTTCGGGCTCGACAATGTAGGTGTCCAGCAGTGTCAAATAGAATTCGACGTGCTGCGCCTCTTCGAAAAGCTGGCGCGACAAATACATTCGCGCTTCGGGTGAGTTAATGTGCTTGTAGAGGTTCAACACCAAGTTGTTCCCGACGATGGAATCTCCGGTCGCGAAAAACGCAACCAGGCGGCTGATGAGGTGCTGCTCCGCGGGCGTCATCCGATGGCGCAGGTCGCTCACGTCGGTCGAGAAATCCACTTCCTCCACCGTCCAGGTGTTCTTGATGGCAGCTTTGTACTGCTCGTAGAACACCGTGTATTTCATCGGACGCAGCGTCAAATCGAATCCTGGATCGAGAATCATTTCGCCTCCGTTTCCTTCGAATGTCTTACTGGCACGCTTCGCACGATTGCGGGTTTTCGAGCGAGCATGCGACCGCTTGCGTTGCGGAAGCCGAAACCGTGGTCTTCGCGATTTCCGTTGCCGGACGCGAGCGAAGGTAGTACGTGGTCTTCAAGCCCTTTTTCCAGGCGTACATGTACATCGAAGAGAGCTTCCCGATATTCGGGCTTTGAACGAAAAGATTGAGGGATTGGCTCTGGTCAATGAACGCGCCGCGGTCCGCGGCCATGTCGATGAGAGAACGCATTGGGATTTCCCATGCTGTCCGGTACACGGAGCGGATCGCTTCCGGAATTTCCGTGATGTTTTGAATCGAACCGTCGGAAAGCTTCAAGCGGTTGCGCATTTCTTCGCCCCATAGGCCCAGTGCTTTCAGCTCTGTGACCAGATAGCGATTGATTTGCAGAAAGTCCCCGGAGAGCGTTTCCCGTTTGAAGAGATTCGAGACCTGGGGTTCGATGCATTCGCAGCATCCGACAATGGAAGCGATGGTCGCGGTGGGAGCTATCGCGATGAGCAACGAGTTGCGCAGACCCGCCGACTGGATGCGGCTACGCAAGTCGTCCCAGCGCAGGGCGCTCTCCGGTCGAATCCCCCAAGCATCGAATTGCAGGACCCCTTCGGCGGCTCGCGTTTCGCCAAAGGCCGGATGCGGGCCAAACTCGGTCGCAAGGGCGCAAGACGTGCTGAGTGCATGAAAATAGATCTCTTCCTGAATGCGCCTCGAAAGATTACGCGCTTCCGGAGAGTCAAACGGCAGGCGCAAGGTGAAGAGAACATCCTGCAGCCCCATGATTCCAAGACCGACCGGACGCCACCGCCGATTCGAATCCGCTGCCGCGGCAATTGGATAAAAATTAATGTCAATGACCCGGTCCAAAAACTTCACTGCCGTGCGAACCGTTTGCGCGACTTTCTCGAAATCGAATCCCTCGGCCGTAACGTGCTTTGCCAGATTGATGGAACCGAGATTGCACACGGCCGTCTCATGCCGCGAACTGACTTCCGTGATTTCCGTGCAAAGGTTTGAAAGGTGAATCACGTTAGTCGGCTTGGCGGTTTGGTTCGACTTCAGGTTGCAGGAATCCTTGAACGTCATCCAGCCGTTGCCCGTCTCGGCCAGAACTTTCATCATCCGCGCGTACAGATCCCGGGCTTTCACCTGCCGCGTGAACAGCTTTTCTTCTTCCGCTTTCACGTAAGCTTTTTCGAATGCTTCTCCGACGAGGTCCGGGAAGTGTGGCACCACCTTGGGATCAAACAAGGACCACACGCCATCCGCTTCCACCCGTTTCATGAAAAGATCGGGAATCCAGTTCGCGAGATTTAGGTTGTACGTGCGTTGCGCGTTGTCCCCTGTGTTCTCGCGTAACTCCAGGAACTCTTCGATGTCCGAATGCCAGCTTTCGAGATAAACGCAGCAGGCTCCTTTTCTCTTCCCGCCCTGGTTCACAGCGGCAACGGAAGAATCGAGCGTCTTGAGCCACGGCACAATTCCCTTGCTGTGCCCGTTCGTCGCGTGAATTAGAGAACCGCGTGAACGCACGCGGTGATACGCGAGACCAATCCCGCCCGCGAACTTCGAGAGCAACGCGACATCTTTGTACTTCTCGTAGATCGCTTCCAGATTGTCCGCCGGCGAATCAAGCAGGTAGCACGAAGACATCTGCGAATGCTTCGTACCTGAATTGAAGAGCGTCGGCGAACTGGGCATGTAATCGTGCGCGGAAATCACACAGTAGAACTCGACCGCCTCCTGCACCGTGCGCGATAGCCCGCAGCTGACGCGAAGAAAAAACTGCTGCGGCGTTTCAATCACCTCGCGCGTTTCCGGATGCCGCAGCAGGTAGCGGTCGTAGACCGTTCGCAAGCCGAAGTACTCGAAGAGATCGTCGCGTCTTTCATCGACCGCGTCATTGAGCTTCCGTGCGTTTTCGGAAACAAAGAGAGCGAGTTCTTTCGAAACCAGCCCGTGCTGTCTTCCCGCGGCAACGGACTGCGAGAACGAATGAATATTCTGATTCGCGACTTCCTTCGCGATGAAGCCATCGAGAAGGCGCGCCGCGAGCTTCGAATACCCCGGCTCCTCGGCTATCAGCGAAGCCGCCGTCTGGATGGAAAGCAGGTCCAGTTCTTTCGTCGTTGCCCCGTTGTACAAACCACCGATCGTCTTGCTGGCGACGCGGATCGCGTCCACCGACTGCAACCCCTCGCAGCAGCGCTCCACGGCGCGCACGATCTTGTTCACATCCGCGGCTTCGAGATTTCCGTTCCTCTTCCGCACGTGCGTCTGCGAAGAATTTCCGGACGCAGGGAACCCCACTACCGAATCGGTGACCGTCGAACGAACGGGTGTTGCCATAGATGCCTTTTCCGCCAGCGTGAGGAAAGGCCGATGAAATGTGAATGGTCTCTGAAGACCGAAGACACCAGTTCATCGCCAACCTCCCCTCGGAGGCTTGCTCGATATGCACGCCGGGTTTGGCGTGGCTACTGGCAGGTCTTCGGACTTGCAGGCGCGGCCATTCGTAAGAACGGCGTCTCTACTGACCCATCTTCCCGGCTTCTGAGATAACCAGTGGTGTTTGGGTGTTCGTTCCTGCTTACCGCTGCGGGGCAGTCCCACCGGATTCCCTTTAGGCGTTTCCCCTGGAAACGCCACCAGCAAGCGTTGCACAACATAAGGCCTTGTCCTTCGCCTGTCAATGCTAAATGTTGTGGTGGCAGTTGAGGTTCCGATCAATGCGCCTCAAACGCGAAGCCTCTCAACTACTCTCTCAGTAGGCAGCGTCTAGGCCCTCGCTGCGTTCCAGTGCGATGATTCTTTCAGAACGTTTCCTATCCTGCTCCAAATCGTGTGTATCCAAATAATCGGCCAGTGCTGCGGTTCTCCACACCGCCGGTTCTGAGGCCCAAGACTCAATGTGAGTTGCGTGGAGGTGCTGTCAGGCGTTCCACCGTGCTCTCAGCTCTTCTCATTTGCAGCGGTTTGCTAATTCACCCTGTCCTGTTTGAGTCTGGGGCACACGACGGACCATCCGTGCTGCGACGGCGGTGACCGCGACAGCGGCAAGCGCTTTGTATTGATCGCCATCCCTTCAGGAGACATCGCCCTGGCATACAAGAAGGACACCTACACGTACGGTCATCACGTACAGTCATAATGACGAATCCGGAAACACAGAAACCGAATGCAAGTTGGTTGTCACCTACGCCCGGAATGCGGGGAGCCTAGAGAGCTTAATTCCAGAGACGACTTGCAAGCTGGATTGGCGAGACAAACCTGACGTGACGATTGTCCGCTATCGGTGGAACCCCGCGAGTCGACATTTTGAAGTAAGCCCACCGTCCGCGATTGGCCACCAAGAGTTTCCAGGCACGAGAAGCCCTGGAGCTGTGGAAAAATCACGCCCAACAAAGACGGAACGTGAGTCGGATTCGAGAATGCAGGTATATGTGGCCCATAAACCGGGAAAGGGGCGCAAGCAATTGATTGATCATCTCGCGAACAGCACAAGGGGAAAGGCATTTCCTTCGGCCATGCAACGCGCATTATTGGGATGCAAGTGGTCTCCGCTATCGTATACAGGAAGCAGTTGCGTCGGATGCCTTGGGTCCCGCAAGACCGCATCGAGATCGACCACACCATCGAATTCACCACTGCTGCGGATCCATTCGTTGACCTTCTGACTTACGGCTTCCCTCTCGGAAGTGTAAAAAGCGGCCACCAATCCCTCGAAGGCTGAGTTCTCAAACGAAGTTTGGTCGTCCCAATGACGCGAATGCCCTTTCGATGTGCACGGCTGCCGTGTCGGAACCTTGTGTTCCGAACTCCAAAACCGGCGCAGCAGCGAAGAAAATCCAGAGTCTTGTTCGCGGCAGCTTTGGCCATGGATGGACAAGCAATTCGAGGCGCTTGGCAAAGGAGCGGATTCCCGCCGCCTGGCCGTACATCTTCTGTCCGCAACGCAAGGCGTATTGGTGCTCGCTCACACCTTCCGGGACACAGGCATGAACGAAATGGAGGCCCAGCGGCTCAAGGAATGGATTCGAGCTCTCTAACGTCGCCCTCCCACAAGTAACAACCGAAGCTGCACGTCCTGAAGGCGTTGGGCTCCGATTGTCGATATTTTCAAATTTCCCGGTGCTGGTCCTTGCGATACTGTTGTTCGTTACGGGAGTCGTCCTCGTTTCCTAGGGAAGTCTCATAGCGTGCAAGCCCTCATCGTGGGTAAATTCGACTTCCGTCTTTTGAGCGTCTGGGAATATACAACTGAGCGCGGCAGCTAAGACATTTGCCACCCAACGTCGAGAAGCCGTAAGCAAAATTCGTTCCGCAAGCCGGACATTTCCATTCACGGCGGATATAGATGACGGATATCAAAATGCCGAGTAACGCGGCTCCCAGACTAATCCTCGAAATGATGGAAGGGAACGCGAAGCGAACACTAATAGCTGTTAAAACAAAAGGAATTACCGCAAGGACAAACACGCCTTCGAAGAGTTTGAAGCGCAGCCTTCGATATTCCAATTGAACGGCTGTCAGCTGTTTAGTCATATAACAAGGCCCATGCCAAATCCGACCGCAGCAAATTCGCCAGCCAGGCTAGAAAACAATTCCACGCGTTTCTTGTTTGCCAATGTGGCAACGCAAAGCCGAATCGACAATTCTTAAAACTTGGCCGGAATCTCCTAGCTTGGATCAAAAAGCGCAACAATAGACAGTTACTTCGTCTGCCGGTTTGGTAGGAAAAGATTTTCATCCGGAGCGCACCTGTAGAAGCCCTAGCCCATTCGGTGAGCGGCCCGAATTTTTTGTGCACAGCTATGCTCGGGTTTCTTCGCACTTACGCAGACAGGCCGATCCGCCCGAGCAGAACTTGAAAGCGGAAGTCGGAACGCAGGTTGTCGAATCTTGGCTCCGTCTTGAGCCACACGAGCCAAACGTCGTGCATCACTACTGCCTCTTCGAGCCACTCGAACGCTTGGTCTTTTTCGCCCAGCCCAGCGTGCAGTAGCGCAAAACAATAGGGCGAAACATAACGGCGTTTCGAAATCGCATGCAGTTCCTTCAATAAGTTCCTCGGTTCACTCTTCTCACCCGCTCCACCAAGGACATGGCCTAGCCCCGCAATCGTGGCCGGATTGCTGCCGGAGATGGATCGCGTTCTCTCGAAAGCCGCGATAGCTTCTTTGGGCTTTCCCATTCGTTCGTAAGCTAGGGCCAAGGCAAAGTGCGCTGGAGCGAAATTCGGCTCCATTTCCAAAGTTTTGAGCGCCTGCTGTTGTGCCGCTTTGTATTCCCGAGCCATGTAGAGATTCCAAGCGCCTTCCATACTAGTAGCGCACGACGTGGGATCGAGTTCCTGGGCTTTTCGATTTTCCCGCACGGCATCCTGATGCCTGCCGACCGCTGAAAGAAAATCGGCGTAAGACCTGTGGGCCTCAGCACAATCGGGATTCAACTCCAGCGCCCGCCGGTATTCACGCTCGGCGCCACGCCAGTCCCGATCGTAAACCTTCATAATGCCCGCGAGAGAGGCGTGGGCCTCGGCTAACTCATCGTCAATTTCCAGGGCCTTCAGTGCCGCTTGCTTGGCCTTGGGAAGCACTTCGTGAGGAGCAACTAGATTGAAGAAGGCCATCAGCGCGTAAGCGTCTGACAAGCCGGTAAACGCAAGGGCATAGGACGGATCTTTATCGATGGCCCGTTCAAAATAACGAATCGCCTTTTCTAAAGATTCCTCGCTCGCCTTGTTCCGATAGAACCGGCCTCTGACGTAGTCGTGATAAGCCTCGTGGCTTGCGGGCTGACGCTCGGCTAGAGGCCTCCTATCTTCCAGGTTCATGCGTGACTTTCCCTTGATTCCCCTGGATGTGCCCTCTGAGGAGCCTCCCCTTGCGGCGCGGGTACATGATGGGTGCTTCGTTCCCCAGTCGAGAATCTTCGCTATCACGGGGAGCAACGATCGCCCGAGAGCCGTTAAGCGGTACTCTACTCTTGGGGGAATTTCGCTGTAGGCCTTTCGCTGAATCAGCCCTGATTCGACCAGGGACTTTAGTTCACGACTCAGGACCCGAGCAGCAAACCGCTTTGCGTCCGCTTCTCCCAAGCTTAGTCTTCTTCTTATTTCGCCAAATCTGCTCGTTCCGTGTTTAAGATCCCAGAGGATTCTCAACTTGTGCTTAGCACGAACAATCTCCGGGAATCCATTGTCCAAAAACTTGGCTTTCGAGGTAGTCAAGTCGCGCAGAAGTACCGATCTCATTGCGTTCCCACCTAACACCCTCTTCCTCAAGGCGCTAGCGCCTGAACGCCAAGAGTCCCTTAACCGCCATCGATAAAGGAAAATGCCTGAAGCGCTCAAAGAAGGCCATCACGGCCCTGGCCCCACGGGCTGAGTCCCCTTCGCAAGGTTGAGCACCACGTCAGGCAGTTTCTCGAGTTGCCGCTGCATCGACTTCCAATATTTCTCTCCGACGTGGTCGACAAAACTTCCCTGGGCCTCTCCCTACAAGGGCAAGCTTTTCTCGAGTGCGTCCGAACCCCTGGGCGAGAGGGTAACAAATCTTTGCCGCATGCTTGAGCGGCGCGAAATTGCGACCAAACCGCGCCTTTCCATCAGGCGCAGACTGCGAGTAAGTGTTGTGCGATCAATGACAAAGATTCGGGCGAGGCGGCCAATGGCAACAGGCGATAGCTTGGCGATCGTTACGAGAAGCGCAAATTGTGTCGAGCGAATCCTAGCCGGCTTGAGGGCAGCGTCAAACAAGTGCGTGACGGCCCTCGCTGCCTTTCGCAAATTAGAGCACGCGCAATACTCGGTTCCCTGCAGATTTAGGGGCATAGCTCTCCACACTACTTGAGGTGCATATACACATCACAGACAAAAAGTCCCAGCCTTGCGTTGCGGTCTATTCTGGCGCCACGCGTACCCTATTGAAAGTTTCTAACGGTTAGATGAAAAGAACGCTCAGTTATTAACGGTCTGCGCGGGATGCTATGGGGTTCCGATCCGGCGGCCATCTAACCACGTCGGGGAAGCTCACCTCTGAGGCACCTTTCTCTTACTCCGCACGGACGCTTGCGCTCCAAGTCTGACGCGCAAAGCCTCCACGATGGAGTTCAAGATCCTCTCCTGAACCGTGTAAGCGTTCCGCGACCCAAAAGCGTGCACTTCGGACCAAGTGTGGAAACCCGTGGCTGCGTCCGTGAGTCGAACTATAACGCGGATTCCTTTCTTGGCCTTGCGGACGCTACCTTCCACGAAGGCTTCGACACCAAGTTGTCGGCCCATCTCTCTCACGTCGATTTGCTTGCTTTTCAAAGCTAGAACGGAGGTCAACGAAGCCACGCGGAAGTTCGGAATACGGGACAGCCCATGAATTAGTTCTTCGACAATGCCGTCGCCTAGAAGGTCGTGATTCCTTTGAGGACTCGCATTTGCAAAAGGCAAGACCGCGAGCGACTTCGTACCGATTGGATACTTCGCCTGGAGCCGCTCTGCGGTTACCAGTTCGTTGCGGTGATGCAGTCTCTTGAACACGGCTTTATAGCTGCCCTTGGGGATTTCAATCCCGATGGAGCTACCAGCCTCCTCGGAAGTATAAAACTCCCTCAGCTTCGCGCGAAGTCGGCCCGCATCCACGCGGACAATAGAGTCCACACGCGGATCGAAGCTTTTGTCTCGGTCATAAACAGAGATCCCCAGTAGCAATTCATTGAGATCGTCACCCTTGCCTTCCAGGGTCTCTTCGACCACAAAGCGCAAGAATCTTCTCATGCGGTCCGCTGTGGAAAATAAGCTGCTGGAAAGGACCTTCCCGAGCTCGGTGCGTATTTCGTTTGGAGAAATCTCCTCCCCGCGCGTGCTGCCCTTCGCTCTTTTCGCAACGGCTCTTCCCACCGGAAGACTTGCGCTTCTCACGGATTACCTCAGCTTTCTGAAGATGTTCCCCAAGAGGACTTGGCATCGGATAACCTCCCCGTAGGGCAACCCCTGGGCGTGGTAAATCGAACCCGGTAGCCTCGCACACGGCAGACAGTGGTGGAAGTTTCTAGCTGTTACGAACGGATAGTTTTACAGCGTGAGTAACATACAAAGGCGCAAGCGCGCTGAATGCGATCGTTTAATTCTGGGTTTAGCTATACAAGGTGTTCACTCAACGTTGAAACGGCCAAATGCCCATAACGTTAGCTGATTTCCGAGACGGATCTAACATGGCCATGGAAAACTCGTCTCATCAAGTCCTGAAATCTACCATCGGAACGAAGGGTTTTGTGTCGTGGATCGACGAGAGACCACGGGAGTCGGCCACAGCGTTCGGCGGCCGCTTTATCAAGGCGCTCCATGGCTTCGTCGATTCGGCCCAATCCTTCGTACACGAGTGCGAAATCCAACGGGGAGATGTAACGCGCTGACTCCAGCGCGAACAGCTCCCCCAAAACCGCTTCGGCTTCGCGCGTCTTGCCTGCCCGCGCGTAGATGTTCCCGAGAGCTCCCCAGATCGGCATAATCTCGCCTGCCAGCGACTTCGCTTTCTCGATCGTGACGATAGCCTCGTTGAATAGCCCTTTCTCCTCCATTGCAATCGCCAAACCTAGATGTGCAAGGTGATAATTGGGCTCTAATTCTAAAGTCGCCTGAAGCTGCTCGATCGCCTCGTCATAACGGCCCGCAAAATAGTAAGCTGCTCCTACATGAGCGTTGGTTAAAAGCGCCAAGGGATCAAGCTGCCGAGCTATGTGAATTTGCTCGATCGCTTCGTCGAAACGGCCGAGAGGCAGCAAACACATCATTGCGTACACCTGATGAGCATGTGCGGAATCTGCACGCGTCGCAAGAATTCCGCGCAGCATCGCCTCGGCATCAGCCCACTCCCACTCGTTTACAGCCTTAATCGCCGCAAGAGGAATGTTTGCTTCTATCAATGTGGGTTCGACTAAAAGAGCCCTTTTGGCGGCCTCTTTGGCCTTGGGAAGAGCGTCCGACGTACGCATCAAACCCCAAAACTCGAGCTTGCGCAGACAATCGGAAATTCCGAGGTGCGCTTTTCCGTAAGCGGAATCTTCGGCGACTGCCTTCTCGAAATGCCCAATCGCCGCGTGTAATGCCGCTTCGGTCTGTTTATTCCAGTAGGAACGGCCTACCAAGAAGTGATTAAAGGCACTCAAATTCTTCGTAGACGAATGGCCCGGAAGATCCTCTTCCTCGCCCAAGACTGCAACCCGAAGTGCCCCGGCGACGGCTTTCGAGATTTGCTGCTGGACCTCAAAAATATCCTTCAGGGTGCGTTCAAATATCTCGGACCAGACCTGGAAACCCGTGCCAACCTCTGTTAACCGAACGGCGACTCGCAGCTGCTGCTCGGCCTTCCGAACGCTCCCTTCCATGATGTACTCGACGTCCAATTGCCTGCCAATTCCTCGAACGTCCATTTCTTTTCCTTTGAAGGCAAAAACGGACGTTTGTGAGACCACGCGAAGATTCTGGAGACGAGAAAGCGCAAACATCAACTCTTCAGCCAGGCCGTCTCCAAAATACTCGTGGTCCCTTTGAGGGCTCATATCCGCGAACGGTAAAACGGCAATGGTCCTTCCGCCGGAGCGTTTTTCGAGAGTGATCTGTGCAGACTTTTTAGCTCCGGTCCCTTTCGCACCCTTGAATGTCGGCTTGTAGCTACCTTTCGGAACGTCGATTCGGATTCCGCCACGGCCCGCTTGTGATTCGTAAAATTCGCGCAACTTGGCTCGCAGCCGCCCCGCCTCAACCCGCACAATGGAATCCTGTCGCGGGTCGAAAGTCCCGTCCCTGGAATAGAGTTCCATCCCCACGAGCGCCTCGTTAAGATCATCTCCTCTTCCTTCCAGCGTTTC
>JACXTT010007674.1_pt1 | contig 15149 bp, 13 predicted proteins | sample 9270951 | NCBI WGS metagenome assembly JACXTT01 (sample SAMN15532306, study PRJNA645909) | rock metagenome | isolation source: weathered quartz diorite | place: Puerto Rico | collected 2017-06-21
GTGGCGCTTGTCCGTTACGACGACGGCCACGTGATCCGCCAGTTCGATACGGAAACGGATCGCGGCAGCGGCATCACATTTGACGGCTCGGCGCTCTGGATCGCATCCACCTACAACCGGCTCCTGGTGCGGGTGAATCCGCAGACGGGCCAGACGCTGAAGAAAATGCCGAGCCCGGGCTCCGGCCTGGTCAAATGGGGTCCCCGTTCCGGCCACCCGCAGCCCACGGGCGCGCACGGCCTGGAGTGGAGGAGCGGCGAGTTGTGGGTCGCGGTGCCGCCGGCGGTTCGCATATTCTTGCTCAACCCGGAGGATGGCACCCAGCGGCGATCCTTCCCCGCCCCGGGCGTGCGGCCTCACGGTATCGGCTGGGACCCGGACGGCTCGCTGTGGGTCACCGAAAGCATCTACCGTTCGTTTTTCAAGATGGATCCAGCCACCGGGAAGATTCTCATGCAGTTGACGCTGCCGGCGGAGGAGCCGCTCGTGGATGGGGTCGTCCAGGTACCGCACGGCATGACCATCTGGAACGGCAAGATCTGGTTTTCCGTCGCGGAGACGGGTGAAGTTTACCGCGTGCCCCTCCCGGCTTGATCCAATGACTCGCCGCGGTCTTCTCACCAGCACGGCCGCGCTGCAAGTGATGGGCGCTTCCGAGCGTAAGCTGATTCGCCCTAAAGCTCTACGTCCGGGCGACACCGTGGGCCTGATCACGCCGTCGAGCTATGTCTCCGACCCCGATCGTCTCGCGCTCGCCGAGCGCACCGCGCGTTACTTCGGGCTCGTGCCCAAATTCGGGAAGAACGTCCGCAAGCGTGAGGGCTACCTGGGAGGCACAGTCGAGGAGCGCCTGGAAGACCTGCACGCCATGTTTCGCGACCCCGAGGTTAAAGCCGTGTTTGCCATCCGTGGCGGCTACGGCGCGTCGCAACTGCTCGATCGGGTGGACTACGATCTGATTCGCTCGAACCCGAAAGTTTTTCTGGGTTACAGCGACATTACTGCGTTGCATATCGCCATCCAGAAACGCGCTGGTCTAGTCACGTTTCATGGCCCGGTGGTACTTTCACGCTTCACCCCGTACACCCAGACGTACTTCCGCAAGGCGTTGTTTGAGACCGAGCCCATGGGGCGCGTGACCAATCCGCCGGATTCCGATCCTCTGCGGCCCGAGCATGTGCTCAGGACGGTGCGGCCAGGCCGGGCGCGCGGACCGCTCCTCGGCGGCAACCTCACCTTGATCTCAACCACCATGGGCACGCCCTACGAGATCGAGACCGGCGGGCGAATCCTTTTCCTCGAAGATGTGGACGAACAGCCCTACAGCATCGACCGCATGCTCACGCAGCTCCGCCTCGCCGGCAAGCTGGACGCCGCGGCAGGCGTGATCTTCGGCGAATGCCAGGACTGCCGGCCACGCGATTTCAAGCCGGCCTACGAATCAACGCTCTCGACTGGCGAAGTGGTGGATGAGATCCTCGGCCGCCTGCGCGTGCCGGTACTTTCCGGCCTCACCATCGGCCACACCGACGATCAGCTCACGCTACCGCTGGGCGTAATGGCGGAGCTGGACGCCGGGAAAGGTGAACTGATGATTCAGGAGTCCGGGGTCGTACGGTAGAACACTCGATATAATGGCTGACTTATGTCCTGGACTTCGCTCCGAGTGCCGGCCTCCAGCGCCAACCTCGGGCCCGGCTTCGATGCGCTCGGCCTGGCCCTCGGCATCTACCTGGAGTGCCGCTTTCGCACCAGCGGCCAGCTTTCGATTCGGGTAGAGGGGCGCGACGCCGCCGAGATCTCCACGGGCGAGGACAATCTGATCTGGCAAACCGCCCTGGCCGTGGCGCGAGACATGCGGATGACCATGCCGCCCATCGAGCTGCAAATCCGCAATGAAATCCCGATCGGCAAGGGCCTGGGTTCGAGCGCAGCGGCGCTCACAGCGGGCGTCGTGATCGCCGACCACGTGCTGGACTTGCGCTGGAAACCTCTCCGCATTCTGGATGAGGCCGCGCGCCTCGAAGGCCATCCCGATAATGTCGCGGCGTGCGTACTGGGCTCGGTGGTAGCCAGTGCCATCGATTCGGGAGGTGTGGCGCGCACCGTGCGGTTGAATATGCCGGCCGGTTTCGGCGTCGGCGTGGTGGTGCCCGATTTTAGGCTGCCCACGTCGCAAGCCCGCGCGCTGCTGCCGGATTGCTATCCGCGCGCCGAGGCCATCTTCAACGTGCAGCGCGCCGCCTTGCTGGTCGCGGCTCTGGCCACGGGAACCGCTAGCGCTTTTCCCGCCGCGCTCGAAGACAAGTTCCATCAGCCGTACCGCGCAGCGCTCGTGCCGGGCCTCGACGACATTCTGAAGCTGCGCGCACCGGGTTTACTGGGCTGTGCGTTGAGCGGCGCCGGACCATCGATCCTGGTGTTCTACGAGCGCGGCTACGAGCAGGTTTGCGATCTGGTGCGGCAGGTGTTCGCGCTAAACGGCCGTCAATCGGAGGTGCTGCTCGCGCCTGTCGCCGATTGTGGTTTTCAATTGAAGGAAGGAACCGAAATATGAACAGCTCACGCGAGTTTTTGGAACGCAGGGGCTTACCGGGCCGCGATCCGACCGATTCTCCCGCCTCCATCAAACGCTTCCCCGACGGCGGACAGTATCGGATGGAGATCCCTTCCACCGAGGGGCCGCGCGTGCTGGCCGCCGTGTTGAGCGAAGCCGAGCAGCGCGGTGTTCCGGTGCATCGCGTCAGCCAGGGCAGCGGCATCATGCTTATGACCGATGCCGAGATCTCGGAAATGCTCGAAATGGGCCGTAAAGCGGGGATCGAAGTGAATCTGTTCATCGGGCCGCGCGCAACTTTCGACATAGGAGCGCAGGCCTTCTCAACAGCCGGTAAGGCGCTCGGACTCTCATTGCGCGGCGCCGATCAGCTGGTGTTCGCAATGGAGGATGTGAAACACGCGGTCCGGCTTGGCCTGCGGAGCGTCCTCGTCTCGGACATCGGCATCCTGCAGATCGTGGCTAATATGCGCGCGGCCGGCGACCTTCCGATGGACCTCATCATCAAGACGTCGGTGATGATGGCCCCCACGAACCCGGCCTCGGCGCGCATTCTTGAGTTGCTGGGCGCCAACACCATCAACATTCCCTCGGACCTGACCATTCCGCAGATTGCGGCCATCCGCGCCGCCATCGATACGCCCATCGATTTTTATGTCGAAGCCCCGGACAATATCGGCGGATTCGTGCGCTATTACGAAATTCCGGAGCTGATCCGCGTAGCGGCGCCCATCTACTTGAAGTTCGGGCTGCGAAATGCTCCGGACGTTTATCCGAGCGGCACACACCTGGAAACCACCGTGATCGCGTTGTCCCGCGAGCGCGTGCGGCGGGCGGAGATGGCGCGGGCGATCATCGCGCGCTATTGTCCGGAAGCCGCCATGTCGCCGCTCAAAGCGAAAAGTCTCGGGGTACCGGCCACGAACTAGCGCGCCCGCGCCGCCGGCACTCGCTCGCGTGCAATCGCCCGCATCTCACGGATCGTCAGGTCGAGCTCGTCGTCGGTAGAGTAAAAATGCGGGGCCACGCGGATTCCAGCGCCCGGCCGGTGATCGACCAGGAAGTTACGGCGCACGAGTTCTCTCGCGACTTCGGCGCCGTCAGGAACGTCGATCACAACGGTGCCGCCGCGCTCGGCCGGGTTCTCGGGTGAATTGACGCGGAAATCCGCCTCCCGCGCCAGTTCGATGAGGCGTGACGTCTGCCGTACGGATTTCTCGCGGATGCGCTTGACGCCGGCTTCCGCGATGATTTCGTAGCCGGTGCGTGCGGCGTATAGCGCTGGAATTGCGGGCGTGCCGTTGAGGAAGCGGAAGGCGTTATCGGCGTAATCTATGGGTTGCTCCCCGAAGGCGAACGGCCTCTTGTGAGCCATCCAGCCCGTGAAGCGCGGCTCCAATTTCGGCCAGAGATCCCGCCGGACGTAAAGGTAGGCGGCGCCCGGCCCGCCGCACAACCACTTCACCGAGCCGCCAGTGGCAAAATCCAAACCCAGCTCCTGTACGTCGATGGGCATGCAGCCAGCCGACTGGTAAATGTCGGCGAGCACCAGCGCGCCCACCTCGTGCGCACGCCGCGTAATGGCCCCGATGTCCTGAATAAAAGAGCTGCGGAACAGCACGTGCGAGAAAAGCACCAGCTGCGTTTGGTCGTCGATGGCCGCCAACAAGCGATCGAGAGGCACGCCGATGCCGTCATCGGATGGAATTGTCATCACCCGGGCGCCGAGTTTCTCGAGAGCATGACATTGGTAAAGGTTCGAAGGAAAGTTGGCGGCCTCAGATACGATCTTGTTCCTCGGCCCGGACCAGTCGAAGCAGGAAAGTACCGTCGCGACGCAGGTCGATACGTTCTGCTGCATCACGACTTCACTTGGGCCCGCCCCGATGATGCCGCCGACTAAGTCGCCGACGGTCACCGGCATCTCCCACCAGCCCTCTTCCCAGGCCCGGATCCCGCGCGACGACCAGGTGTCCGCATACTCTTGAAGCCGCTCGTGCACCCGCCGCGGCATGGCGCCTAGCGAGTGGCTGATCATGTGGACGGTGGTCTCGAGCGTGGGGAATTCTTTGCGCCAGACGAGCAGATCGTCCAATTCAATTCACCAGCGCAAACGTCATGATGGACGAGCCAGCCACGACAGCAACCTGCTGTTTGCCATTTAGGGTGTAAGTGATGGGCGGCGCCTTGATCGAGCCGCCGGTCTGAAAATGCCACAGGGGCTTGCCAGTGCGTGCGTCCAGCGCGACGAGATAGCCCTGACCGTCGCCGGTGAACACCAGGCCGCCTGCCGTGGTCAGCATGCCCGACGAGGTGGGAGTCACCATTTCGAACCGCCAACGTGTCTCGGCCGTCGCCGGATCGATCGCCACTACGGCGCCGGTTGATGGCTCATTTGGAACCGTGGCTTCCGTGCTCGCCTGGTACCACTGGCCTTGATGAAATTCCTGCCTGTTCCGGTAGAACAGCCCGCAGCCGTTCGTCGAGCCGAAGTAAACCAGTTGGGTCTGCGGGCTGTAGGCCGTCGCAGACCAGTTGTGGCCGCCGCCAAGGCCCGGGCAGACTTTGGTGCCGTCCTCGGACGGATCCAATCCGGGCACCAGCTTTGGACGCCCGTCAGCGTCAAGACCCGTGGTCCAGGTCATCTCTGTATATGGTGCGGCACGCAGCAGCTTTCCGTTGGTCCGGTCGAGAGCGTAGAAGAATCCGTTGCGGTCTGCCTGTACGACCGCCTTCACCTTCCGCCCGTTGACCATCATGTCGATCAGGACGGGATCCGCGACGGCATCCCAATCATGCGTGTCATGCGGGGTGAACTGGAAGTACCATTTCAGCTTTCCAGTGTCGGCGTCGATTGCAACCAGACTGCACGTGTATAAGTTGTCTCCCGCGCGGACGTCGCCGTCCAAACCCGGGCCGGGATTGCCCGTGCCCCAGTAGATCAGGTTCAAGTCCGGGTCATACGTTCCGGTAATCCAGCTGGAACCGCCGCCGCGCTGCCAGGAGTCTCCATTCCAGGTGTCGCCGCCCGGCTCACCCTTTGCCGCCACGGTGTAAAACCGCCAGATGCGGTCTCCCGTATTCGCGTCGTAAGCATCGATGAAGCCGCGCGTGCCGAATTCCGCGCCGGCGATGCCCACAACGACTTTGTTTTTGACAACCAGCGGGGCGCCGGTTGCGGTGAATCCTCTCTTGTAGTCCTCGATCTGCTTCTCCCACAACAGGGCCCCTGAACGCGCGTCCAGCGCCACCAGCGTAGCCTCGATATTCAATTTGAAGAGCTTGCCGCCGAGCGCCGCGAAGCCCCGGTTCTGCTCGCCGCAGCACATACTCATGCCGGGCGGCGACGCTTTATGGTAATGCCAGATCTGCTTTCCGGTGAGCAGGTCGAGCGCATCGGCGTGATTGGATGACTCGGTGACGAACATCCTCGCACCGAAAACCAGCGGTGTGGTCTCCGGCGAACCCGGCTGGCCGGTCTGATAAATCCAGCGGGGCGCGAGGCGTGAAACCGTCGCGGTGTTGATCTCCGCCAAGTCGCTGTATCGCCAGCCCGAGTAGTTCTTGCCGTAAGTGAGCCAACTTCCCGGATCGCTCTGCGCATCGCGCAGTTGTTGCTCGGTGACGGTCGTGGCGGCGAACACCGCGAGCATCAACGTAAGCAGAAGGGCTGCAATCTTCATCTGGAGGTCTCCGCGCCGCGCAGACTCACAAGATAGGCGAGCAGGTCGTCGATCTCACCTCGGGCAAGAAGGCGGCCATAATTGTCCGGCATCAGCGACCGGAGTTCGCGCGTGACCGATCCGAGATCGCTGCGAAGAAACGAGTAGTAGTCTCCGGTTGCGTCAGTAACCTGAACGGAGAAATTATCGAGGTCTCCGATGCCAGTAATCTTCGCGCCATCGCGCTTGACCACCGTGATGGTTGCATATTCCGCCGCCACGTCGCTATTGGGCGCCAACACGGATTCACGCAAATAGGCGAAGCTGCGCTCGCGGCCGATCCTGGTGAGTTCCGGCCCGAGCCGTCCGCCTTTGCCGTTGATTAGGTGACACGACCCGCAGCCGCCTTTGCTCCAAAACAGCTTTTCGCCTGCCGCCCGATCACCGGGAATGTTGGGGACATCGTGCCGCGCGAGCGAACGAATGAAAGCGACAATGCGCCAGATGTCCTCATCGCGGATGTCACTGGCGAACCCGGCCATCTCCGTTCCCGGCACGCCGTTCGCGATAGTGCGGAACAGGTCGGAGTCTTTGTCGCCTACCGAATAGACTCCGCGCGTCAGATCCGGCCCGCGGCCTCCCTGTCCACGGACGCCGTGGCACGGCGTACAGTAGGGGCGGAACGCGGCGCCGCCACCGGCGGCTGCCTGGGGATCGCCGGCCAGAGGGTTCTGCGTCTGCTGGGCGAAACACGCCCCGCTCATCACAACCGCAATAATTACCGCGGGCTGCACCCGACGAGAATAACGGCCTGCGCGGCTGGTGTCAAACGTGCGGGCATTGTTCGAGCGCTTCGACTAGACTGGTTAGTAGTGCCGCACTCACGAATGATGGTTACAAAAGCCGTTTTCGCCTTCACCCTTTCTCTGGCAGCGTTCGCGCAGACGCCCGATACCTGGCAAACGGCTACGGATTTGCCGGGATTGGACCAAAGCGGCCTTTCCGCCCAGCAGAAGCGTCTGCTGCTCAACCTGCTCCGCACCGAGGGCTGCAACTGCGGCTGCACGATGAAAATTGCGGAGTGCCGCGTAAGAGACCCCAAATGCGGCCGCAGCCATGGTCTTGCGGAGATGACCATCCGCGAGCTGCGAGAGGGCAAGAGCGTCGACGCTGTGAGCGCCGAGCTGAAGCGTAAGATGGACGAGGCGCCGCCGTTGCTGGACGAACCGGTGTCCATCCCGATTGATGGCGACCCTGTCAAAGGGGCGGGCAACGCAAAGATCACGCTGGTAGAGTTTTCCGACTTTCAGTGACCGTATTGCGCGGTTGCCGTCGGCAGCCTTAACAGTATCCTGGCAAAGCACCCGGCGGACGTTCGCCTGGTGTTCAAACAGTTCCCGCTGGACACTCATTCGCAGTCTGCGCTGGCAGCCGAAGCCTCACTGGCCGCTCACGCCCAGGGCAAATTCTGGCCCATGCACGACAAGATGTACGCCAACTTCCGCGCGATTTCACAGGAAAAGATCTTCGAATGGGGCAAGGAAATCGGCCTGGATCTGGTCCGCCTCACCGCGGATCTGAAGTCCGGGAAATATAAAGCCGCGGTGGAGAAGGAACTGGCGCAAGGGGAGAAGGCCGGCGTGCTCGGTACACCCACCCTGTTTGTCAACGGCAAACACTACAACGGCACGCTCGACGTGGCCGCCCTGGACCAGGTATTGCAGACTGAGCTGAAAACGTTATCCGCAACTTCTAAACCTTCGCCGCAATCGCGATGATCGAAGCCGGGGGCCAGGGCAGGCGCTCATCCACGCGCCGCCACAGCCACACGAACCGATCGAAGAGTTTCATCTGCAGGGCGCTGAAGGTGGTCCGCTTCAACAATTTTCCGCTGACGTACCAGCCCGGCCGCGTGATGCGGTTGAATTCTAGTATTTTGTCAACGCGGAAACCGGCGTCCTCCATCTTTTCTTTCAGCTCCTGGTGTGAGTAACGCCGGTAGTGGCCCAGCGCTACGTCCAGCGTGCCGAAAATCTCTTGTCCGTGCGGGACCAGCACGATAGCCCTCCCGCCCTTCCGCAGTGCGGCGTGGATGTTGCGCAGGCCTTGCCTGTCGTCCTCGATATGCTCCAGGACGTTGAGGCAGACGACGGTATCCATGCTGGCGCCAAAATCGGAGAAATCGGCGGCGTTCGCCAGATCGCAGTGCTGCACATGCAGATTGTGACGGTGCTGAAATCGCGTGGCCAGGCGCGCCAGATGCTCCCCATCGATGTCGGCGGCAACGTAGCACTTGATGCGCGGGATCAGAACGCGCGTGAGATTTCCGATGCCGGCGCCGATCTCGAGTACCCTCTCGCCCAGATACGGACGTATGGTATCGCCCATCCAACGGTTGAATCGCGGCGCTTTGGAGAGGGCGTGCAGAATGTCGGGACCCGAGTCTTTGTAAATGTCGTTCGTGAACGCATAGCGGAGGATGATGAACACGGCTTCGAAAGCATCTTTGAGCCCGATCTTCTTCCCCTCTTCGTATGTGCGCCCGTGGTAACTGATGGGCGTCTCGTAGATCCGGACCTGGCGCTTCGCGGTCTTGATGGTCAATTCCGGCTCAATCCCGAAGCGGCAGCTGCGCAGTGGGATGCTTTTGAGCAGCGACGTGCGGAAGGCCTTGTAGCACGTCTCCATGTCGGTGAGGTTCAGGTCAGCCACTAGATTACAGAACTCCGTGAGCAAGCGGTTCGCAACCGAGTGCCAGAAGTAGAGCACGCGACGCTCTCCCACAATCATGAAGCGCGATCCATACACCGCGTCGGCTTTGCCTTCAAGGAGAGGGCGCAGCAGGTTGGCGTACTCACGGGGATCGTATTCGAGATCGGCGTCCTGAATGATGGCGAAATCGCCGCGCGCGCGTTCGATGGCGGTGCGGATGGCAGCACCTTTGCCGCGGTTGCGCTCAAGTCGCACGAGGTGGATTTCCGGGTGCTGCGCCGCCAGCGCTGCGACAATCTCAGCCGAGCCGTCACTCGACCCATCGTCAACCACGATGATCTCGCGCTCCATCCCGTCCGGCAGAGCGGCTTCGAGCACGCGCTCGAGCAGGGGCGCGATGAACTCCTCCTCGTTGTAAAGGGCAACCAGTACCGACAGCAGTGGAGCGCGCATGAAGGATTACCCATTTTAGGACAGGGTTGATGCGAATGCGCGGAACGGATTGCGACGGCTTAAGTCACGGCACAACTACGCGCGGAAGTGCATACCTTCGTGAGTATTACTTAGGCGGACCGATGAACGTTTCCGTGATGAAATATTCGGTATCCCGGCTGATGGCAATGCCTACGCCAGCCTGGGTGAACAATGGATCGAGCAGTCCCTCACGGTGCGCTGGACTTTGCATCCATCCTTCTACGGCGGCGTCCGCAGGATCATCCATTCCCTTTTCGCGAAAAATATTCTCCCCACAGCGGCTCCATCGGATCCCGGCAGCAGTCAGGCGCGCTGCCAGCTTGCCCCGAACCGGGTCCGTATGCGAGAAGAAACCGCGCTCCATCATGTTCGCGCTTTGCAGCCTCGCCTGTTGAGCCAAGGCATTACTCCATTCGAGCGGGCGCACGTCGTGCAACCGCCGCTGCCGGTTCGCCAAGTCGAACACCTTGCGCGCAAGGTGACCGAGCGGGTCGTCGGCAGGGGAAGCGGCCAAAAGGACCGCCTGCGCCCCCAGAGCCGGGACCGAGGGGCGGCCGCCGACTCGCAGCAGCACTATAGCGATGAGAACAGCGGCGCGCACTTCAGGATCCTAGTTTGGGCGTTATTTTCGGTTTTGGCTGTCCCGTTCGATGCAGCGTCAATGTCAGGCTGAGATCCATCTCCTTGATCTTCTCGCCGAGCCGGACAACCAATTTCTTGACTCCCGGATTGGGCGCCTGCGGCGGAGGGGCTACCGCTGTGACGATGTCAAAAACCGCATGCCGAGGTGTGAGGATTTCCGCGGAAAGCGTCCACCCACTCTTTTGGAGCTCGGCCGTCTGGCCGTCGAGACTCACATCGGCATCGGTGAGCATGCCCCAGAGCGCTTCCACCGGCTGCTCGCTTTCGAGTACATCGTGAATGAATACCTGCTGGCCCTGCGTGATACCGATCCTGCGCCGGAACAGTTTTAAACGGCGATATGCGTGACTCAGATCCACTTCCACCCAGGAGAGATCCGGCGAGAACAAATGTGCGCTGATGGAAGCCTCGGCATGGGGGTCCTGGTTCTCATCATCGATCATGACGGTGTTGTGCGATTCGGTCCGCATACGGTAATATCGCCATCGCTGCGCGCCGAAGTATGCCGGAAGATTGTAGTCGTCAGGGCCGAGATCGAGCGCCCAGCGCACGCCGCCGCCATCCAGCACGAAAGCGCCCAGGTCGAGATGGCCGTGATTGGCTTTGTTGTCGCCGCCCTTTATTCCCACGAAAACAGCGTTCGCGTCGTCCCAGGAACTTCGCAGAAATGCAGTCTGCACCCCGTGAAAGATAGCGTCCAGCGGCCACCCTGCCTGTTTCGGACTGCGTCCGTCCGGTTGAAACCACACCAGGTCCAGCGTATGGGGAGCGCCACCGGCGTCGAGCACGCGCTGCTCCTGCCACGCGTAAACCGGCTCGGTAAACCGGCGCGCCAGCCAAAACATTTCTGGAGCGGGTTCGGTGTGGTCATGGGAGTCGGCGTAATTGAATGTTTTTCCCGACGGGCTGCTGCAATAAATTCGGAAACGCCCGGTGTGGTCGAAACCTTTGGCCGTGGCCAAACCGAAATCCGTATTCAACGCGGATTGGAGCGCCGCGAAAAAGACGACTGTATAGCTGGTGCCGTAGTGCCAGTAGCCCGGACCCTCGGCCCAACCACCGTCCGGCGCATAGGAAGCCAGCGAGTGCGGTATGGAGTCGAGGGCATCCCGCAGCAGAGTCCGACTCTTTTCGGACTCTTCGTCCGCCACCGCCAACGCCCCCAGAGCGATTCCAACGTTGCAGACCTGGTTCCAATTGAACCGCCCGGTCACCCAGGGCGCCTGGCCTTGGTATGCGGCGAGCGCGGGGTTGAGGCCTTTCTCAACGATTGCTGTCCGCATCCAGGCGCGATCCTCGGGGCTCAACGCTGGATACAGCCAGTCGTAACCGATAGCGAACGCATGCGTCATCTCGGCGGTGTCGAGGAAATGCGAAGGGTTCCAGTCCTTAAACTCGGCGCCGGCGCGAAGCTCCTGGATGGTGCGATCCAAGAATGATTTCCTGCCGGTGAGCCGATAAAGGAGCGCCAGCGTGTAGACGCGGTCGAGACAATGGCGGCTCTGTGCCAGCAATCGCGGGCCCACCAGTTTGTACTCCACTGGGGGTGTGGCCAGGAGCCTTTCCCCCTCTTTGATAAGATCTGCGTAAATCTTCCGCGCTGCCGGATGCTGCTGAATGAGAGACCTTATGTGCTCAATCTCGCTATCGAGAAGGATGAGACGCGGATGTCCGGGGCGGAGCGTCTGGAGCGGATCGTCTACCGCCCCAAGAGCCAGCGCGGCTGTCGCTACAAGCGTAGCCACTAAGCGCGTCATAATTCGCTTATAACATGGACCGGCACATAGCTTCCGAGTTCACGGCCGGGGAGGACGCATGAACGGGTTGATGATGGACTATCCGCTGACCCTGCGGCACTTTCTCGAGCGTGCGGGGCGGCTGTTTCCAAACAAGGAGATCGTCTCCCGGACAACGTCCGGCGAGCACCGGTATCGCTATGCCGATTACTACCGGCGCACACATCGCCTGGCTCATGCGCTTCGACAATTAGGGATCCAACCAGGAGATCGCGTCGCCACACTTTGCTGGAACACCTATCAACACCTGGAACTCTATTTCGCCGTCACATGCTATGGCGCCGTCCTGCACACGCTCAATCTACGACTGTCTTCCGATGACCTCGCGTATATCGTCAATCATGCGGAAGACCGAGTCATCTTCGTGGACCAATCGCTTGTGCCGCTCCTCGAAAAGATCCGCGACAGGATACCTTGCGTGCAGCGCATCGTCGTCATCGGCGGGGTCAGCGACGGCTACGAACCGATGCTGGCCAACGCCCCGGAGGAGGCGTGTTCCTGGCCGAAACTAGATGAAAACTGCGCGGCGGGTATCTGTTACACGTCCGGCACGACCGGAAATCCGAAAGGTGTGGTCTACAGCCACCGAGCCCTTTTCCTGCACAGCCTGTCGTTCGCCATGGCCGATACATTCGCCTTGAGCGAGCGCGACGTCCTGCTGCAAATCGTTCCGATGTTCCACGCTAACGGCTGGGGCACGCCGTTCGCCGCGGTCATGACGGGCGCAAAGATCGTGCTGCCGGGCGAGCAGCCGCAGCCCCGCGACCTGGCACGACTGATCCAACAGGAGCGGGTCACCATCGCCGGCGGCGTACCAACTATCTGGATCGGCCTCGACGCTGTGCTCCAGGAAGAAAAATTTGATGTCTCGAGCATGCGGCTCGGCATCGGCGCCGGTTCGGCTTTGCCGCGCCAGTTGATTGAGACGTTTAAAAAGGTGCACGGCATCGAGTTGCGGCATCTTTGGGGTATGACCGAGACCGCGCCCGTCGGGACGGTGTGTTCACTGAAGCGTCATCTCGAAAACAGGGCGGACGACGAATGTTTCGCCATCCGCGCCAAGCAGGGATTGCCGGTTGTCGGGATAGATCTTCGCGCCGTGGACGATCAGGGCCGCGAAATTCCATGGGACGGAATCGCCATAGGCGAGGTACAAGTGCGCGGCCCTTGGGTGATCAGCGGTTACCATAACGACCCTCGCTCGGCGCAGGCGTTCATGGACGGCTGGTTTCGCACCGGAGACGTTGCTGTCATCGATCCGGAAGGCTACGTGCAGTTAGTCGATCGCGCCAAAGACGTCATCAAGAGCGGCGGCGAGTGGATTTCGAGCGTCGATCTGGAGAACGCCATCATGGGCCATCCGAAAGTGTTGGAGGCTGCCGTGGTCGCGGTCGAGCATCCCAAGTGGCAGGAGCGGCCGGTGGCCCTGATTGTTCCCAAGCCTCAATTTCAGGATCGCGTGACGAAGGAAGAGATCCTGGAGCATCTCGAGCCGCGTTTCGCCAAGTGGTGGCTTCCTGACGAAGTGCTGTTCGTCGACGCAATCCCGAAAACCAGCGTCGGCAAGTTCGACAAGAAAGTGATGCGCGCGAAGCTCAAGCAGCAGGCGCAGAAGGCGTAAGCTATCCTGGAAATTCCTATGTTTCTCAAGATCCTGGCCCACCCCGTCTTCGCCAACCTGAACTTTCACATGCCCATGATCGTGGACCTGTCCCATCCGTTGATCATGCTCACGGGTGAGAATGGCTGCGGAAAGTCCACCCTTCTGCAAGCGATTTACTATGCGATGCGCGGCGATGAAGTTGACGGTTATGTCTATAAGCTCGAAGGAGGCGAGAGTGATGCGGACCGGGTGTTGCTCTTCGACGCGGAACAGCATAATCCGCGCACGCACCTCGAGCTGTTCGACAGCCAGGCGCAAATGAAGGAATTCGTCCAGACAGCGAGCCACGGCCAGGTGATGCTGTCACTATTTCGCGAGACCTTTCCGAGCTTTCCCGACGGCACCATGCTCCTGCTGGATGAGCCGGAAATGGCTCTCTCCACGTCCAATCAGCGGCGGATTCTCAAAATGCTCATGGAACTGGTGGACCAGAAGACTTTCCGCATCGTCGCGGCCACGCATTCTCCGGTCCTGATCGAGGCTAAGGAGACCTACGTGATCGATCTCGATCGTCACATCAACAGGAATGTCATTCCGACCGATCTCCCCGTCGAAGGTCAGAGCACGATTCAATAGTTTTATGTTATTCGAGTTCCCCGCCCGGGTCCGCGATCTCGAATCCCGGCTGCGCGCGTTCATGGACGAGTACATCTACCCAAACGAGAAGCCGTATCACGACCAGATCGCCACCGGTGACCGCTGGAAACCAACGCCTATCATCGAAGAACTGAAGCGCAAAGCGCGCGCCGCGGGGTTGTGGAATCTATTTCTGCCGGACCACGAACACGGCGCCGGCCTCAGCAATTTCGAGTACGCGCCGCTCTGCGAGATCATGGGCCGCTCGTTCATGGCGCCCGAGGTCTTCAACTGCTCGGCGCCGGACACCGGCAACATGGAGGTGTTGGCGCGCTACGGAACGGAGGAGCAAAAAGCGCAATGGCTGAAGCCGCTGCTTGCCGGAGAAATCCGCTCCTGCTTCTGCATGACCGAGCCGGAAGTTGCATCTTCGGACGCCACCAACATCCAGGCAAGCATCGTGCGACAGGGCGATGAATACGTGCTCAATGGCCGTAAATGGTGGTCGTCGGGCGCGGGCGACCCGCGCTGCAAGATCGCCATCTTCATGGGCAAGACCGATCCCGCGGCGCCGCGCCACAAACAACAATCCATGATCCTGGTTCCACTCGCGACGCCGGGAGTCAAGATCGACCGGATGTTGTCCGTGTTCGGCTACGACCACGCGCCGCACGGCCACGGCGAGATCATTTTCACAAACGTGCGCGTGCCAGCGTCGAATCTTCTCCTGGGTGAAGGCCGCGGATTCGAGATCGCGCAGGGCCGCCTGGGCCCGGGCCGCATCCACCACTGCATGCGGCTGATCGGCGTGGCGGAGCGCGCGCTAGAGGAAATGTGCCGGCGCACCGAGTCGCGCGTAGCGTTTGGCCGTAAAATTTCGGAACAGGGCACAATTCGCGCCGACATCGCCAACTCGCGCATCGAGATCGAGCAGGCGCGGCTGCTCACGCTCAAAGCTGCCTGGATGATGGATACCGTCGGCAACAAGGCCGCGCGCGCCGAGATCGCGATGAACAAGAACGTTGCCCCGAATATGGCCCTGCGCGTGAACGCACGGGCCATTCAGG
>JACXTT010007675.1_pt1 | contig 15147 bp, 12 predicted proteins | sample 9270951 | NCBI WGS metagenome assembly JACXTT01 (sample SAMN15532306, study PRJNA645909) | rock metagenome | isolation source: weathered quartz diorite | place: Puerto Rico | collected 2017-06-21
CCCTGATGCTGGTTCGTGAACGGGCTGGGCGGCGGTCAATCGCACTCCATACCAACATCGACAATCGACTAGGCCAGATCCAGGCGGACGAACGCAAGGTCCGGCAGGTCGTCCTGAACCTGCTGTCGAATGCTATCAAGTTCACGCCTGAGGGTGGGCGCATTGACGTTGGCGCAGTGCCAAAGGATGGGTTAGTCGAAGTCTCCGTCAGCGACACTGGCGTCGGCATTGCCCCCGAGGATCAGGAGAAGGTCTTTGAGGAGTTCCGCCAAGTGGGGACGGCGGCGAAGAAGGTGGAAGGCACCGGACTGGGGCTCACCTTGTGCCGGAAGTTTGTGGAGCTGCACGGCGGGAAGATTTCGGTGAAAAGCGAGTTGGGCATGGGTTCCACCTTTACGTTCAGCCTTCCTCTTCGTGGTGCCTAGCAAATCCCCTGTCAGAAGTCCCGCCCGTCACGACTAGAACTGCCTAGCCCGTGCAAGTCCTATCGCGGGGATTTTTTTATTCCCTCCCGACCTCTTTTGACGGGGGGCGCTCCAGGAGGTGAGTGGGGTCTGCCGGGGTAGGGGGTCGGGGAGTGCTCGCCTGGAATGTCAGTGGGATCAGCCATAGACGCTCGCACGCGTATGCGAACAGCCTGCGCCGCGCCGAAGTAGAGGTGGCTAGGGGCCCCGGTGCGAGGGTTCTGGCGCTGAACCCATGTCACTCGCGCCGGTGCCGAAATGGTGCCATTCGGCGGTCGTACTCGGGCGATCTAGGGATCACTCGGTAACACGGGCCCCGCGATCCAACTCGGCGGATCTTCTCGCTTCGTCGCACTCAGTCCGACACGGTCCCATACCGTCGCAGATGGCCCCGAAGGGACTCTCAAGGCTGAAACTACGGGTTCTCAGACGCTTTCGTGTCACAGGAAGTATGAGTCAATCCACATCTCGAGCGTTCTGTCGGGCTGGGCTACGTCGCCGATGATGATCGGGCGAAGTTCGCTCTGATAACGCTTGCGGAGGATCTCGGACTTCAGAGGAATGGTTCTCGCCAGTTGTGCGACTTCGTCGCGATCGACGGGACTGTCGCGGGCGAGTTTGGACAGGGCGAGGTCATGCGCGTCGAGCGCGAAAAGCCTCAAGCGATCAAATCGTCGAGGGGAAGTTTCGGCCAGACGGTCCGCATACGACTCAGGGAAACTCGCGACGGCCACGTGCTGAAGATGGACCCGATGTTTTCGGGCGAGCGGTGACGCAAAACCCACCTGGACGCCCGGAGCAGTCAGCACCAATTCTAAAAGACCATAAGTCACGTCCCCTTTACCGAAATCTCACAAATCTGTAGCCCATCGAATAGACTTGGCCTCGCCGGACACGACGTTGAAGTCGCCGTCTCTCATCCGTTGCCACCTGTTCCTCTTGCCGCCGATCGCGTTCGCGCCGCTCCATCATCACCCTCACGCCCCGCACATTGGCGAACCGTCCCTGGAGATAGTCGTATAACGAGTAGTCGCTCGGGTGCACCACGATCAACAATTCGACGTCGGGAAAGGAGTATGGCCGACCAGCTGGAAGAAGTTGGGCTTCATGACGTGCACAGGTGCCGAGTGTTAGGACCGATTCTTCGAAGAAGGCTTTGTCTTGGAGCTCGCGGTATGCGCCTTCTCGACTACACCACATGCAAGTTGCGATGGTCATCGTCCCTAATTCCGGAATCACGCTACTGACGGGTAACGGAACTCGGACTCTACCACGCTTCAAACACTTCGAGGCCGACGTGGTGCGCGTGAGGCTGAAGCGTTAAGCGGCATCGAGTTCACGTCGCGAACCGTGCGTCCAATTGTGCTTGGAGGTGGTCATTTTGCAAGGTGGGCAATGGATCGGGGCCTATTTCACGCGCAGAATGTGTAAGTTAAATCAGTGTGTTACAACTGCATGTGCGCCAGAACGTCGGGTCATAATCCGACATGGAGTCACGACGAACAATACGGGTTAGTGGCAGTGCCAGATGTTAACTTATGAGGTGAAAAGAATATGAAGCTGCGGCGTCGCGTCGTCGTTACCGGCCTGGGTGTGGTCGCGCCGAACGGTATCGGCAAGGCCAAATTTGCGACGGCACTTTTCTCCGGCCAATCGGGGCTTCATCGACTCTTCTCTCACGGTGATTTGAACCTCCCGTGCCACGTCGCGGCGCGGATAATGAATAATCCACTAGCGGCTCTCACTCTACGAAACCGCAGCTCCGGCAAGTCCATGTCCAGGGTCTCGCAATTTGCCGTGGCCTCCGCCCACATGGCGTTTGACGATGCGGGCATCGATCTCGAGAAACTGGATCCACGCCGAACCGGAATTTGTTATGGCACCACTACCGGTAAACCCGACTTCGATGAAGACGCCGCACGGTTTCTCGAACATGGCCCTGCTGGCCTCCAGCCGACAGCTTGGGCAGAGTTCTCACCGCACGCTCCGGCTTCACACATTGCTCGTGAATTCGATTTCGCCGGATCGATTGCGACGTGTTCAGCGGGCTGCTGCACGGGATTGACAGTGATGGACTGGGGTGCCGACCAAATCGCTACGGGCCGTTTCGACACAATGCTGGTCGGCAGCGCTGATTCGCTCCTCTCCCCTCTAATCCTCGCTGCCCTGAGCGCAGGAAAGTTGTTGACCAAGGGCTCTGATCCAACGAAGGCGTCGCGTCCCTACGACCTCCACCGGGATGGTCTTGTCCCGGGCGAGGGGGGCGGGGCGATCGTATTAGAAAGCTACGAAGCGGCTGTCCAACGCAATGCTCGGATCTACGCCGAATACTGTGGCTCCGCCTCGACGGTGGATGTACGCCGCGGCGAGCACAACCAGATTGGTCAAGGGTTGGCGACGGCCATCGAAGGCGCCCTCGACTATGCGGGATTGCGTCCGAATCAGATCGATTGCATCAATTCACACGGGCTCTCGCATCCAGTCTTCGATTTCGAAGAGACACAAGGGTTCAAGTCAGGATTGGGGAAGGCCGCCTACTGTGTTTCGGTGACGTCAATTAAGTCAATGACTGGAGCCGCGTTTGCAGGGGATGGAATTCTCCAAATCATTTCTTCTTGCCTAATTCTCGAACAGGGCGTAATACCGCCGATCCTCAATCTTGAAACGCCAGATCCTGCTTGTGATCTTGACTACGTTGTAGCAAAGCCCCGAAGGGCTCGCGTGAATCACATTCTCACGAACACCAGAGCCCTAGGAGGCACGAACGCCGTCCTGATTCTTGGCAGGGTCGATCCCGGGCGGTAATGCATCTAGCAACGCCGAGCTCCACGGTTTTCCTTCTGCTGGCCTTGTTCAGTGTCGCCCTCGCCATTCTTGTGGGCTTAAAAGCCCGCCCGGGGCCACTTCGGAACTATTTCAGTGTGTTCGCCATCGCAGTCGCGCTGTGGCTAGCCAGCGGATTTCTTCTCTATTCGGACATTGCCCCCCAGCGAAGCCTACTCTGGGCGCGACTCGCGTTCGCTGCAGGAGCCCTCCTCATTCCGAGCCTCTACCACGTGCTAATGTTGTTTCCGGACGAGAGATCGGCACCACTCGGGCGAACGACTAACTGCGTAGGAGGCACTCTCGTCGCACTATCCCTGTTGTCGCCTCTACTGGCGCGCGATGTCATCAGCAGCGGTGTTTTTCAAATCCACGTGTCTTACGGCCCCTTGTTTTTGCCGTTCACCGCCTACGCTCTCAGCGTCCTCATCGCCGGGATAGCTACTCTGGTAAGGCGATTTCGAAGGTCCACTGGACTGCGAAGACTTCAAATTCAGTATCTTCTTCTTGGAACCGCAATCCCAGTGGCAGCCGTGTTCATCGTGAACCTCATCTTGCCTCTTGTCTTTGGAGTCACGGCCCTCGCGCCTTACGGTCGCCTTCTTGCCCTCATCTTTCTCCCTGTGACCGCTCACGCGATCATCAGACACCGTCTGATGGACATCAAACTATTCGTCGAAAAGGCGGTTGTGTACACCGGGGCTCTCGCAGCTGGAGCAGTTCTTTTTGGCGGCCTCCTGTTGATAGTTGGACGCCTAGCTCCTGGTACCCCCTCGTCAGAGACCGTTCTTGAATCCATGGTGTTGGCGATCGTTATCACCGCCATCTTCCAACCGGTCAAAGGGTGGATTGAACGTGAACTCAACCGTTACGTCTATCGTGAGCGCCACGATTATTCGAGGCTTCTGAAGGAATCAAGTCAGCGCTTGAGCACGTTCGTCGATGCGCCGGCTATTGCGGGCTATCTAGCTGATCTCGTGTCCGCGATGTTTAAGACCGAGCTTGTGGAAGGCTATGTCCGGGACTACTCTCGCGATGCGTTTGTGTCACTCGCGTTTCGCGGTCACCACGGGACCGCCAATCCGGAGACGATCGTTTCCTCAGCGTCAGCGATCCCTCTGTATCTTGATTGGGACCGACGGCTCCTGGTGCGCGATGAAGTTCGCAAAGATGACGACGAACGCACCAAAGCCGCAACGGTCGCAGTCCGCGATCTCGGTGGCGAGCTCGTGATCGCGTTCTGGCACGTCGGGGGATTGTGGGGATTCCTGGTTGTAGGGGCCAAGTTATCAGGCGATCCCTTTTTCTCGGAAGACATCGACTTTCTTGTAACGCTTGGCAGTCAAGCAGCAGTGGCGATTGAGAACCTCCAGCTCCATCGTCAGATGGAGGAAGAGAGGTTGCGAGCGGAGCGGCTCGGCGTTCTCGGGACGCTCGCATCGGGGATTGCGCACGAAATCAAGAATCCTCTGGTGGCGATTCGGACATTCGCCGAGCTCCTCCCCGAACGCTTTCAGGACGCAGATTTTCATAGTGGCTTCTCGAAGATAGTCATGAAGGAGATCGAGCGCATCGACGGTCTTGTCGCCCGTCTGCGAGAGCTTGCGACTCGACCGGCGCAACAACTCGTCCGACTTGACCTGCGCACGCCCATCGAGGAGACGTTGACGCTCCTCCGCGGACAGCTTGAGCAGAAGCAGATTCGAGCGCAAATTGAGTGCCGAACGGATATTCCAACGATTCTCGGGGAGGCAAACCTCTTGAAGCAACTGTTTTTGAATCTTTTTATGAACGCCATCGACGCTATGGAACCCGGCGGCGAACTCAATATTCGGCTGGCGATGCGAGAGGTATCGGGCGGCGGTACTCTCGTCGTGGACATCAAGGATACTGGCGGTGGTATCCCCAACAGTAAGGTCGACAAAATCTTTGATCCCTTCTTTAGTGGTAAGCCGGGAGGGTCAGGATTAGGCCTTGCCATTTGTCGGAGCATAGCCGATGCGCATGCGGCAAGGGTTCGGGCTCACAACAATGCGCATTCCAAAGGAGCGACCTTTACGGTGGAATTCCCAGTCGGGGAGTTCACTTCAAACCTGACTGTCGACGGCTTAGAGAAGCTCCACGCACCTCAGGCGACGCCTTCAAACAGGCCATAGCCGTCGGCGAAGTTGGACAGCGGACTGGCGTGGAAGTGATGTTTCGAGATGATAAACGCAGGTAAGCGAGACCTCCGAAAAAGTAGTCGAGGCAGCTCGAAGCAGGCATGAAGCTCTGTGATCGGGCGTTGTCTGCGCTATACCGCCTCCCGCCGAGTTCCGACCTCCTTGCGAACCTCTCAGTTGTGGAGACTGATCGGAACGCGAGCATCGAGCTACGACTCGAGCGAGTACTTCAAGGGTTCCTCCGACGAAAGGTCGCAGTTATTCCAGTGAATGTATCTGCTGGGCATTTGAGGGAGAAGGCAGGCACCGATGACGGCTGGAGTACGGACCGCCGAGCAGTTTACGCATGGCTCGAACAGGTAAAAGGTGATGTTGTTGCCACAGCCAAATTAAACAAATTATTTGGAAGTGCTCTCAACGTGCCGCGAAGGATCGTCGCACTAGTGCCCATACTCTCGTCCACTGGGGCGAGAGTCGCCACCGTCGTCGTGGGCAAGAGGCGATTCCTACCACTTGTGGCCGCGGAGCGCGAACTCATCACTGCGGCTATTGGAATGGCAACGCTCTTATTGCATCAGGTTCAATCGCGTAATGCGCTAGCCAGCACCGCCGCACAGACCGCAGCCGTGCAAGGTATCGTCGAGACTCATCGGCAAGTAGTAAAACGCTACTTGCGAATCGACGAGCGCGGCTTGAATTAGTGCGACCGAGTTCGGATTCCAGACATGTCTCGGAAAGGACGTGCCGCAGCCGCCGATTTTGCTCGCCATCGCTCGACGCATAGTCGCAAGCCTAGTTGCTCGCAGTGCTCTAAATCCAGGCGATAGAAGTTACCAACTGCCAGCAGCGACGCGTTCTACTTCAACCCGAACGCCGTTTCTGGGATGTTCAGAGAATCGAACGTCTCCGCCGCGACTGCACCAACCACAAGAACTACTGCCCCGATCCTCGGGCGAAGGATTTCGGAGTCAGCGGCAATGAATTGTACGAGACCGATGAGGCGATCGCGTACACGAGGCGGGAGACACGCGGCGATCGGCAGTTGCGAGCTCGTCAGAGGAGTCGCATGCGCATTGCCCAATATTTCAAGCTCTTCAGGATTCTCACGCGTCAACCGATGAAGTAACCTCGCCAAGACCTCCAAATGGCCTTCGAGCGGACGCGTCGGGATGTCGAGGGCAACGCCGTAGGAGTGCCCGACTATGCAGGCGGCTAAGATTGCAGCACGCATGGCCACATCCATCATTGCCGGGTCGTGTTGAGGATCGCCCGGCGTGCCGCAAAGCTCAAGAACGAGGGCTGACGAGACACGTGCGATCTTTGCCCGCAGTACGCTCGGCACCCATTGCAGGTCCCATGCGTTCTCTTGGAGACCGGGCTCGTTGAGTTCAGCAATCTGAAGGATCGCCTGTGATGGATTGTTCTGTGCGAATTGGTCATACCGGCGACCGATCGCGACAATCTCTCGCAACCGTGCAAGCGACGAATTGGATGCCACCACGACCAATTGTAAGGCATCGACTTGACGTACGTATGCGCGTCGGAGCACCAGGGGCCGCTTCACGATCCGCTGCGCAGTCATCTCAGATCTAGCGCTACCGTATCCGCCGTCGCCCCCTCCTCCGTTTCTAGGACCCAAGCAGGCGGCAAGAATCGCCACAATCACATCTGTGAGAGCCTCGAGCTGTTCGCGGCCAAGGTCATGCCCGAGTTCGCCGAGCGCGAGGCCGATCGGGAGCGGGCCAAGCGTCCAGGAGCTGGCGCCGTATGTCGAGGCGGCCCTGGCCCGCAAGCAGGCCATGCCATCGCTCGCCGACAGCGAGATCCCTGTGCACGAGGCTTACGGCAATATCGTGGCCCTCACCGACGACGACATCCAGAAGCTCCCTGAGGGCAATCGGCGGCGCGTCCTCACCTTTCGCAGGATTCGCGAGATCGCAGAGAGGGCGGCCCTCGGCGATTGAGCGCAGTTGACCGGTCAAAAATAGCCGCGCTCCGGACGTCGCCGTCTAGGTCCGTGCCGGTGGTGTTTCAAGGAACTTTTCAGCTGCATGTTTTAGTCGCGTCGATCCTTTCGGAACTAAACAGCCCGTAAAACCTCGACAGATCTCGCGAAAACATGGTCGAGACTCAAATACGGGATCTAAGGCCGAGTCGCGCGTCTAGTTGCCACTCGGCATTGCCCGCGGAACTTCCAAGGTGTCATGCCACCGATTGGGGATCGGGTTCGTTAAGTGCCACCGCACAGTGATCGGGCGGTCATTTTCCCAGTCGATGAACTCGCAGGTTCCGCAGTAGAGGAAGGACATTGCACGGCCCTGAGTCTGCGCAGACTTCCGAACGAAAAGGTGGACGGGGATGCCAAGTTCCATATGCCGCGCGACCTTCTGCTCGATAGCGCCGTTTCGGTGTTGGCGATTCTCACTCTGCCGCTGGAAGCGGTCGGCTGCCAAGAACTTGTCTTGGTATTTGTGCTCAGCAGCCGCAGATGACTTGTCGAGTGTGACAAGAAGAAACACTTGATTGTTCTTAAACACGAAGCCCTGGTTCCAAACCGACGGACTGAAGGGTAGCCCAAACAGTGGCGGAATTCGTTCCCTGGCATACTGGCGCCAGAGTTCCGGTGCGTCGGTCGCCAACGGCGGCCGCTGCACCGGCGACAGTTGCCAACCGTCGTGCTTACCAGGCACTGGTCAGGAAAGGCACGTGCAAGCGACCGGCGAAGGCGGGGACTCCACTCAATTCTAATGCGGTCGGCGAAGTGCGGTATCCCCCAAAGGACAAGCCAGGATCGGATGGAGGTCCGAAACTTGCCGACATGGCGCGCGTATCCGCCCGCGATCACTCATGCGACGCTATCACATGGCAAACTCCCGGGCGCCGGTTTGAGCCCAGCTGCATTTTGTTCGCGTCACATTCTGGCGGTTTCACCAGATCGAACTAGGCAAGATATCGGGGAAAACGAGGCCCTACCGAAACTACGGGCTGGAGGCGAGTGAGAGTTCGCGGCCGACTAAGCGCTCTTCGCCCGCACGACGAGCTCGACGTCACAGTCCAAGACCTGGAGCAATCGCAGCATTTGGTCTACGGACTTCCGATAGTTGGTCTGATCGAGGAGTCGATAGAGTTGCGTCGGCGAGGTTCCTAAGCGACGGATGATCTCTCGTTTCGAAATCGCCGTGGCCGCGATTCGCTTCTGAGCCTCTAGCGTGAGTCGGTAGAGGAGGACATCGCGCAGATAATCCGGATCCTGGTTGTACTCTAAGACGTCCTCAACATGGACAGTCCCTTCTCGCCCGGATCCCAGAACATACGTGAATCCCTCGGAACCGAGCTCCTTGTCGACGAACACCTTGCCTAGGGGGTCATCGGCCGTCGGCTGTACTTCGAGTCTGGCAAACGGAAATACGAGTCGCCTGCCGCGCACCGTCACCTCAAATGCCTTGCGTCGGTTGTTGGCCTTTACGGTTCGGATCTTCATAGCCGCCCCTCTGCCTCCAGCTCCTCGATTATTTCGACGATCTTCGCGGACGCCTTTCCTTTCATTGACTGCCGGTTCTCAAGATCCCACTTCACGACAAGACGGCCGCTCCGATACACATGAACGTGCCGAGGCGGATGGTCGCTTCTGCGCGCGATGAAGATGTAGCCGCCCCGTCGGACCTTCGGCACAGCTAATGTTACCTTGTGAGGTAGCGCTTTTCAAGCTCGCCTAGAGCTGTCCGATGGCCGGCCGGAAGGGTCCTTTTTAGAGAGACCACGGCGACACACGGAAAACGCATTGAGCCCGCAGTGCGACGCAAGTGATTAGGCACGAAACCCGTACAGTCCCAACCGGAGCCGACATGCAAGTCGGTCAGGTTATGGAAAGTTACAGGGTGGCCGTACGCGGCGCGGCAAGAGAGGTGGCGTAGATCGTCCGAGCGACCACGATATCCGAGCGACCACGATGTTTGAAGGAACTTTTCGCTTGCGTGTTTTAGTCGCGTCGACTTTCTTGGAACTAAACAGGCCCTAACTTACGACGAGATCTAGCGAAAACGTGGTCGCGACTCAAACACGGGTTCGAATCCCGTTGGGGCCACCAGTTGAATCACGCGCACTTACAGCGAAAGAGTTTCCGTCCCCTGCCGTTGGCGCGCAGTACACCTCCCGAGTATCGTGGCCGCCCCATCGTTATGCCGAAAGCTCACGCGCCCTTAACACTGCGCTGGAGCGCTTACACGGGGAAGGGACGGAAACAGTGGAACCAGTCCTGGTCGCCGAACGAGGGGACCGTTTGAGGGAAGCGGATCGTCAAAACCTGTAGCTCAGGCTGTTGTAGACGTAGTACGCGCGCTAATCGATTCCTTAGCGTTGGGACCAAAGGGCAACGACGGGTTCGTGTACGTGACCGTGTTCCGAAGCGCATAGATGGCGCCGAGATCGAACGCCAACCTCTCGCTGAACCGGTAGCCGAATCCGCCGGTGAAATGGTGCTCGAGGATCAGTGGCGCCAACGGACTCAGCGTCTGCGCCGGGATCGGATTGTTGCTGTGGTTGTATCCGACTCGCAGAACCAATCGGTCACGGTCGTTCCAGGACGGCTCCTGGATGGCGGTATATGATGCTCCGACGCCGACCACGATCATGTCCTTCCAGTTGGACGGTATGGTCAGCGTGACCCGTGAGGGAGCCTGCGGGTTGCTCGGATGGGTCGCAGTCACCTCGACGTTGTTCAGCGAGTCCCAGTTGATCCAGCTCGTCGTCAGCGCCAGAAGTAGCCGATCCGTCGGTCTTGCCGCGATGGACGCATCGACCTGCTGAGGCCATCTGATCCCGGACACTTTGGCGTCGTAGTTCACGCTGCCCAGGCCGAACGCCGTGAAGTTCAAGCTTGCCCGGCCATCGCCGTAGTCGAACGTCGTGGGCGACGTATAGGCGGCGCCTAGCGTCAGCCACGGCAGAACGCGGTACATCGCGCCCACCTTCACGGAGAACACGACATCGGACGGGCATTCGCCACCCAAGGGCCCGAGTCCTGCGTTGCGAGCGCACCGGTCGTGAATGTCCAAGCCGGCGAATCCGCTCGGAAGCCCAGGTGAAGGAGCCACCGACGTATTGGGGAACAGCCGGAGCGAGATGTCCGAATAGCCGACACTGGGAGCCACTCCGATCGACAGCTGGTCAGTGACCTCATAGCTCAGTCCCACCGCGAGCTTGAGATAACGCAGGAACGAGGACGTTCGATCGCGGGTCCCGAACGCGGTGTTGAGATTGGGATAGTCGGTCCCGAACCCGCCCTGCGTGAACAATCCGGCGCCAACCGTCAACCCCGGTAGCGCACTGAATCGTGTGGCGAACCCAAAACCCCCCAGCAACGTCACGTTGTTCTCACCGGCGACATTGTCGTTGCCGAATACGTCCGAGTGATGAAGGTAGACGCCGAGAGGCCCCGCAGAGACGTCGAGTCGTGTCCCGTGGATCAGCGACAGTGCGGCGGGATTCGTATTGATCGACGATGTGTCGGCAATCGCGACGTGGCCGGATCCGGCCAGCGCAGTCGATTCGGGCGAAAAGCCGATGAGCTGAAGGCCGTTGACGGCGAAGGCGCGATCGGCCTCCACAAGCGCCAGAGCCGCCAGTGCGAGGAACGCACTGACGGCTCGTCGTCCCGCCGTGAGGCGCTTCACGCCAGCCATTCGGGCTTGCATGAGCCCCGCGGCACCAGCACGGTCCGGAACGCTCCGGGGGTCCGCGACAGAACGACCTGATCGGTCATGCCCTGGTAGGTGCCGAGCGGCGTTTCCGCCGTGAACAGGTCCGGAGCGACGTACGCGTGCTCGTCCGTGGACCCGGCGGTCTTCTGCGCGTAGGCCTTGTCGAAGATGCCGAGTGAGAGCAGCCACAGCACCGTCCGTGTCAGAGACACGACGACCCGGTAGCTGCCTCCCTCGGTTGCGCGTCGGCGCAGGGCGGCGAGGATGCCGATGGTGCCGAGCCAGCCCACCACGTTGTCGCAGATAGGCACGATCGGTGGCTGCTTGGGTCGTGTCGGAGTGCCTTCGATGCAGAAGAGGCCCGAGACCGCCGCGCCGATCTCATCGAAGCCGGGTCGATTCGACCAGGGCCCTCTCTCTCCATGCAGTACGACCGTTGCGTGAATCAATCCGGGCTTCTTCGCGCAGAGCTCCTCGGCATCGAAGCCGTTGCGTTTCAGGAATCCGGGACGCTTGTTGGCGAAGAAGACGTCCGCATCCTTGAGCAGGCGATCGAGCGAGGCGCGGTCTTCCGCCGAGCTACCCAAGATCGTCGACCTCATTCCCACCTGCACGTCCCAGAAAAAGGCCTCTACCTCGGTATCGTTCGGCCGCCAGATGTTCAGGACGTCCGCGCCATAGAGGGCGAGGTCCCTGCCGATCGCCGCGCCGGCGATCACGTGTCCCATCCCGAACGCGCGAATGCCGTCGAGCGGCTGGCGCCCACCCGGCTTGAACGGCACCGGCTCGCTATCGCCGATCTTCTCCACCGTGATCAGCGGCATCCGGGAGAGGACCTCGGTGTACTGCAGCTCCTTGCGGAATTCGTCGTTCGTCCGCACCATGGCGAGGACGAGGCCTTGTTCCGCGGCGGCCGCCTCCAGCTCGTCGGCACGCCACTGGAGAATCGCGTTCTGAACGGATTCGAGGCTGTCACTGCACCTCAGGAAATTGAGCGTGCGCGTGCGCAGCCTCGGGTAGAAATCCAGCGCGACCACGTGCTGCCCGTCCCGTGTTTCGCGGAAGAGCGGGAACTGGAAGAAGGGATTGTCTTCATCCGGGCCGATCGCGGGAGGGCGTCCGTTGATCGTTTCCCATTTCCCTTCGAAGAACCCGCTGAAGCGCCGCAGCGCCTTTCGGACATCCACCGAGATGTCCTGTCCTTCTCCAGTGCGAGCTCTCCAGAGCGCCGCGACGGCAACGCTCCGGACAGCAAGGCCGAGAGCTGCCATGGCGCCGAATCGGAAGCTGCTCGGCACGATCGGGTCCTTTCCGTAGAAGGTGAGCCTCCCTCCGCTGTCGGAAGCTTTCATGCCGACGTCCGCGAGCACGCGATTCACCTCCTGGTGCAGGTCGAAATCGCTCGACGTTGCGGGATTACCGAGCCGATCGCGAAGTGTTTCCGTCAACCCGTCCGGGCGCGGCTCGATCATTTTGGGAGTTGCGACGCTCATGACACTCTCCTCGGTTGGGGCGTTGCTTACGCCTTCGCTCCGGTGGGGATCTTGCTGCCAGCAGAACGTAGACGAAGAAGCCCGACCAGCAGCTCGTTTTCCTCCTGGGCGAGCTGCTCGACCGAGTGATCGCCCGCCTCCTGCAGCACGCCGTCGGCGATCGTCCGTTTGAGATCGGGGGTGATGTCCGGAGTCCCGAGTGTCTTGATCATGCCAGCCAGCGGGTCCATCAGGTGTTCCATGAAGTGCTTGATCCCGCCTGCGCCACCGCCGAGGTGCCACTGCAGGCTGGGCCCCATGACCCCCCAGCGCAGTCCGGGCCCCCAGCTCACGGCATCGTCGGCGTCGGCGACACTCAGCACGCCCTGCTGGATGAGGTGCATGACCTCGCGATAGAGAGCTGCCTGGAGTCGATTCCCGACGTGGCCGGGAAGCTCCTTGTGTAGCAGGATCGGCTTCTTGCCGATCGCCGCGTAAAACGCCATCGCCTGCCGGATCGCCGCCGGCGAGGTCTTGGCCCCGCCCACGACCTCGACCAGCGGGATGATGTGCGGAGGGTTGAACGGATGCCCGATCACCATGCGCTCCGGGCGCTTGGATCCCGACTGCATGACGCTCATCGTGATGCCCGACGAGCTCGACGCGATGATCGAATCCGGAGGCGTTGCGTCGTCCATGTCGGCGAACAACTTGATCTTGAACTCCGGGCGCTCGGGCCCGTTCTCCTGGATGAAGTCGGCCTTCGACAGCGCCTCTTTCATGTCCGACGTGAAGCTCAGGCGATTCCGGGCCGAGCCGGGCGAGAGACCGATGCTCGTGAGCGCTCCCCACGCCTGGTCGACGTACTTGCGCAGGTTGGCTTCGGCGTTCGGGGCCGGGTCGGTCGCGACGACGTCGAACCCACGCGCGAGGTACTGGGCGGCCCAGCTCGCGCCGATGACGCCGGTTCCGACGATGGCGATGCGGCGAATGGGTTTGTCGTAGGCCATGCTCATTTCTCCTTCGCAGAAATCTCAGCATAGGCGATGCCGGTGAGATTCCCCTGCGCATAGAGGAACATCCGTTTGTCCGACCCGTCGAGCTTGGCGGAGTAGATCGAGCCGCCAAAATCCGTCACGAACATCCGATCGCCCGGCACGTCCAGGGCGAGGCCGATTCCCTCCATCAGGTGGGTCAGCACGATCTCTGGAGCATCTTGTCCGGGCCCATCGATCGGTGAGCGATTCACGGTGTTGCCGCGCGGCGGATCCCCTCGGTCCGTCCAGTACAGGACACGATGTACGAGGTCCAGCTCGAGATCGATCGGCTCCGGTAAGTGGTCGAACAACACCTCGATGTCGCTGCGGTGGGCGGCCTTCTCGCCGCTCGGGATGTCGATCCCCGCGCGACACAGGCGGCCGAGCTCCGCATTGTCCGGGCCCTTCTGCGTCCAGTAGATGTGGCCGCACACGGGATCGATCGTGATCCCCACACACCATCTGGTGAGGTCGCGGCGGTCGATCTCGCCCTGGCCCGTCTCCACCAGGGTTTCGACCTTCGAACCGTCGAGATTCGCGCGCATGACGCGCATCCCTTCGCGGTCCGACCAGTAAAGCTTGCCGTTCTTCTTGTCGAGATGGAGTTGCTTGGGGGTGAACGTCGCGCCCTGGGCCACGATGGTCTTGCGATTCTGCCCGTCGAGGTCGACGCGCTCGATAGAGCCGTCGTTGAGGTGGGGAACGCCCATGTTGGTCCAGTAGATGTGCCCGGCCTCGGCGTCGACGCCCACGCCGTCGGGATATCGGCACTCGGTGACGAGGATCCTTCGGTCGGATCCATCGGTGTTCATCGAAAGGATCCGACCCCCACTCAAGTCCAGCACAAACAGGCGGCTCATCGTCTTCTCCTAGCTGGCCTTGGCCTGCGCCTTGGGAATGGCGCCGCTGACGCGCAGTCCGTCGATTTCCGTCGCGTCGAACCCCAGCTCTTTGAGCACCTCGTCGTTGTGCTCGCCGAGCTCCGGGGCGCGCCGCGCCGGAACTTTGGTGACGCCGGACACCCGAATGGGGCTGCTGATCGTCGAGGTCAGGTCGCCGCCGGCGCCCTCCAGCGGGACGACGATGTCGTTGTCCCGCAGCTGCGGATCCCTGATGACATCGGCGGGTGTCTGCACGCGGCCGAACGTGATGCCGGCCTGCTCGAAGACTTCGTGCCAGTGGGCCATCGGCTGTGCCGCGAAGACTTCGTCCAGAATCGCCGTGAGCTGCGCCGAATTCGCGGCCTGCTTCGCGGCATCGTTGAATCGCGGATCCGTCAGGAGGTCCGGACGGCCGATGCCCTTGGCCAGCGCCGGCCACCTCGACCCCTCGAGGACGAGCAGGAACCAGCTGTCGTCCGAGGTGCGATACACGTTCATGAGCATGCTCGGTGGATTCTTGCGATCGTGCAGCGGATAGAAGGTCGCGTTGCACAGCGCGGCCTGAATCGAGACGCCGCAGGCCCAGACACCTTCGGCCAGGAGCGACGT
>JACXTT010007676.1_pt1 | contig 15146 bp, 12 predicted proteins | sample 9270951 | NCBI WGS metagenome assembly JACXTT01 (sample SAMN15532306, study PRJNA645909) | rock metagenome | isolation source: weathered quartz diorite | place: Puerto Rico | collected 2017-06-21
GAGGAGCGAGCCGCGCTCATCGCGAGGCGGCCGACCGGGCGCGCAGGGCGGGCGCGACCTCGTGCGCCACGCGGCGGAGGTGGGCGAGGTCGAGACTCGGCACGCCCAGCATGAGCTTCGTGATGCCGGCGTCCACGTGCTCGGCGAGCCGCGCGGCCACTTCGCGCGCGGGCCCGAACACGCCGTGCTGGTCGACGTCGAAGCGCGGGCCGTAGTAGCCGTGGAGGAATTGTCCGAGTGCCTGCCGCGCCCGGTTGCGGTCGTCGTCGACCGCGACGTACACGAGCCGGCCGGCGACCAGCGCGTCCGGATCACGGCCGGCGGCACGCGCGGCGTCCTGGACGGCGCCCCAGAGGCGGGGGAAATCGCGCACGGTGCCGAACGGGCTCATGATCCAGCCGTCGGCCAGCTCGCCGGCGCGGCGCAGCGCCCCCTCGGCGTGGCCGCCCACGTAGATCGGCACCCGCGCGGGCGGACGGACGATCGCCTTCTCGAGCTGGATCTGCCGGCCGCGATAGTCGACCGGCTCCCCGGCGGAGAGCCGCCGGATCACGTCCACGTTCTCGCGGAACACCGCCACGCGTCGGTCCATCGCCACGCCGACGGCTCTGTACTCCTCCGGGCGGCCGCCGAGCGACACGCCGAGCGCCACGCGACCGCCCGCGAGATGCTGGAGCGTCGAGACCTGACGGGCGACGACGGCCGCGGCGCGCAGGGTGACGACGAGAACGGCCGTGCCGAGCTCGATGCGGCGCGTGCACGCCGCCGCCGAGGCGAGCAGCATGAGCGGATCCAGCATGTGCGCGGCGTGGAAGATCCGATCTTCCGTCCACACGGCGTCGAGCCCGAGCGCTTCGACCTGCCGGAAGAACTCCGCGTACGCCTCGCCCGAATCGAGCGCCGCGACGGCGGAGCTCGGGACGTGGATGCCGACCGAAACGGGTTGGGTCAGCGCGGACGCCACGAGCGCTGTCCGCGCCCTACTCTTCGAGCGACCCGGACGTGATGCCTCGCATGCCTTCGCCTGAAGGCTATCACATCAGGACTTCGGGGCCGCCCTTGGGCCGAAGGGCTCCGGCCGGAAGCCGCCGTCGCGGGCCTCCAGGAACGCCTTGAGGCCGCCCGACTGCATCGCGGCGATCAGCTCGGCCCGCTGGGCGTTGTACGAGGCGTGCGCCATGCTCGAGAACGGGACGTTCATCAGCATCCCGGCGCCCAGGCCCATCGCCAGGAGGCCGTAGCAGGTGACGGCCTTGTTGAGCCGCACGGAGGGCTCGGGCACCTTGGCGATCCGCTCGGCCAGGGCCCGCGTGCGCGGCAGGAGCTCGGCCGCCGGCACGACTTCGTTGACGATGCCCAGGCGCAGCGCCTCGGCGGCGTCGAAGTGGTCGCCGGTGAGCGCGTAGCGATGGGCCGCCTTCCAGCCGGCCAGCGCCGCGAAGAGAAACGTCGTGTTCGAGACGTGGCGGACCTCGGGCTGGGCGAAGACGCTGTCGTCGGCGGCGATCGTGATGTCGCAGGCAAGCGCGTACCAGAAGCCGCCGCCCATCACCCAGCCGTGCACCGCGGCGATCACCGGCTTGGTGAGATGCCAGAGGTGCAGGAGCTCCGTCACCGAGTCGCGGTCGCGGTCCCACCAGCGCTTGATGTACTCGGCGACCTCGACGCCGGTGGCGTCGAGCGACGAGCGGCCGTCGGGGCGGCGCGCGATGTCGAAGCCGGCCGAGAACCCGCGGCCCGCGCCGGTCAGGATGATCGCGCGGACCTGGGCGTCGGCATCGGCCTCGTCGAGGGCGCCGTGCAGCTCCGCCGTCATCTGCGGATTGATGGCGTTGATGGTCTCGGGCCGGTTGAGCGTGATGGTGACCACCGGACCCCTCTTCTCGTACACGATCGTCTCGTAGGCCATCTCGTCACCTCCTGGGATTCACGCCAGTCCTGGGCTTCAAGCCAGCTCGATCAACCAGTCCACCGCCACCACGCCGCGCCCCTCGTCGAGCACGAGAAGCGGATTGATGTCCAGGGCGCGGAGCGAATGCCGATAGGCTTTGGCGAGCGCGCCGAGCCTGACGATCGCATCGGCCAGCGCCCGCGTATCGGCCGGCGCGCGGCCGCGCGCGCCCGCCAGGATCGGAGCGCCGCGCAGCTCGGCGATCATCGCCGCGGCGTCGTCGGGGCCGATCGGCGGCACGCGCAGCGAGACGTCGCGGAGCTGCTCGACGAAGATCCCGCCGAAGCCGCACACCACCGCCGGGCCGAAGAGCGGATCGGTCTTGACGCCGAGTATCATCTCGCGTCCCCCGGCGACCATGCGCTGGACCAGCGCGCCGTCGAGCCGCGCCGCGGGTGCCCGACGCCGAACCTCGGCGAGCATCTCGCCGAACGCGGCGCGCACCGACGGCGGGTCGGCGCAACCGACGCGAATGCCGCCGACGTCGGTCTTGTGCGCGATCTGGGGCGAATCGATCTTGAGGACGACCGGATAGCCCAGACGGTCGGCGGCGGCCGCCGCCGCGTCCGCGTCCTTCGCCGCGATCGTCTCGGCCAGCGGCACGCCGAACTCGCGCAGGAGCTGCATCGCGTCGGCATTGCCGAGCGCGCGGCTCGCTCCCGGGCTCGGGCGAGGTGTCGGTTGGCTCGCGGGAGACGCCGGGCTCGGGCGGGGCGCCGCCGCGCTCGCGGCTGGCGCTTGGGGCCGATCCAGAAAGCGCCGATGCTCGCGCGCGTGTCGGATCGCCTGCATCGCCGTCTCGGTGCTCTCGAGAAACGGGATGCCGGCTTCGGCGAGCGGGCGGATGACTTCCTGATCCAGATCGCCGCCCGCGAACGAGCTGAAGGCGACGACGAGGCGGGCGGGATGCTTCGGCAGCGCCTCGATCATCGCGCGGCCGAACGGCCGCGACGGCGCGCCGCCGCCGGGGCGGGGCACGTTGACGCGCAGGTTCACCGCGACCACGTCGACCGCTTCCTCGCGCAGCATGACGTCGAAGAGCTGCGGGAAGAGCCGCGCGTCCTCGTACATCGCCCCCGTGCCGTCGAGCGGATTTCGCGGGTTCGCGAAGTCGGGCATGAAGCCCTTCATGGTCTCCACGGACGCGGCCGACAGCGGCGGCATCTCGACGCCCGCGCGCTCCGCGGCGTCGGCGGCCCGCCCGCACTCGCCGCCGAGGCCACTCAGGACTCCTACGCGCCACGCGCGCGGCGCATGATGGCGCGCCGCCGAGAGCAAGGTGAGCGTGTCGAGCATCTCGTTGAGGCTCGAGACCTGGACCACGCCGCTCTGCCTGAGCACGGCTTCGATGATCTCGGGCGTGCCGGCGAGCGACCCGGTGTGGGCCAGCATGGCCTGGCGGGCGTTCTCCGAGCGGCCGACCTTGAGCACGATGATCGGCTTGCGGCGCTCTCGCGCGCGTGCGGCGGCCCGCCGGAAGGTCTCCGGCTTCTTGAAGCCCTCGACGAAGGCGCCGACCACGGCCGTGTCGTCGTCGTCGACCAGGTAGGCGATGTAGTCCTCGACGGTGAGCCCGGCCTGGTTGCCGCACGAGACGATGTAGCTCAGCCCGACGCACCGCTGCTGCATCAGGTATTCGGCGATCGCGTGGCTGAACCCGCCGCTCTGCGACACGACCGCGACCGCCCCCGGGCGGAGCGGCTCGGCCATGTCGGCGCTGAAGGTCGCCGCGCCGAGCCGGATGTTGAAGACGCCGTAGCAGTTCGGCCCGCAGATGAGGAGCCCGTGGTCCGCCGCGAGGCGCTCGAGCTCGGCCTGCCGCTTCTGGCCGGCCGGTCCCGCCTCCGCGAACCCGCTCGAGAGCACGACGGCCCCGCGCACTCCCGCTGCGACGGCGGCGCTCAGGACGGGCGGCACCTGCTCGGCCGGAATCGCGACCACCACACTGTCGGCGCGCTCGGGCGTCGAGGCGAGATCGGGATAGCACGGCAGCCCGAGCACCTCGGAATAGCGTGGGTTGATCGGAAAGATCCGCCCGGCGTAGCCGAAGCGCTGGAGGTTGGCGACCACGCGCGTCGCGCGGGTCATCCGCTGCGAGGCGCCGACGACGGCGATGCTCGCCGGCTTCATCAGGGGCGCCAGGCTCATCGGCGCCCGACTATGGCGGAAGGGTCGACGGCTGTCAACGCGGGACAGTCGACTTGCGCCACACCATCGCGAAGCTCACGGGGTGATTCCGGTACGGCTCCCAGCGAGGCTTGAGGGCGATCCAGCGGTCGTCGACCAGGCGCTCGCGCAGCTCGACGAGCGCGAGGTCGGCGGCGCCCGCGGCGGCGACGTGATCGCTGAAGAGATGTACGTACGTCTCGATCGCCACCGACTCGCCCGGCATCTCGTCGAAGTGCGTGGGGATCCCGGCCGCCATGATGAAATACGGGTGATAGCCGACGAGCACGAAGGCGCCGCCCGGCCGGAGCAGCCGCCATGCTTCGCCATAGAGCGGTCGAAGATCGCGCAGATGCTCGTCCACGAGGCACGTCGTGACCGCGTCGTAGACGCCGGTGCCGAGCCCGGTCGCGGCGATATCGGCCTCGAGGAGGTGGTCGTAGACCTTGCGGTCCCGGGCGACCGCCAGCATCTCGGGCGTCAGATCGATCCCGTCGAGCTGGCGGACGCCACGGGCGCGGAGCCAGGCGCCCGTCCGGCCGGTCCCGCATCCGAGGTCGGCCGCGCGCGGGACGGCCGCCCACGCGACCGACTCGAGGCCCTGGAGCAGGGCCAGGTCCATCTCGTCGAGCACCGTGTGCTCGTACGAAGGCAGCCACGCGCGATAGCCCTCGCGCACGGAGACGGTCGGATAGTGGCGGCGGTCGAAATGGGAGAACTCGAGCATGGCCGAAGACTCAGGGAATCGTGGACGGCGGCCCGGAGTGCGGCTGCAGGTACGGGCTGGCCGGGCCCGAGTACGGGAAATATCGCGTCGTACCCCAAACCTGCTGCTCGTCGGCCGTGAGACACGCGCAGCCGATGCCCGGGGGCGCCGAGAGCGTGGGTAGCTGGCACCAGCCCCACTGTGTCGTGCAGATGTTTGCGGGCGGTGCGACGAGCGGCGGCACCGGGCGCTGGGGCGGAAACGGCCGCGGCGTCGAATCAGGCCGCTGCTGCGCCTGACCATCGGCCGCGCCGGCCACCAGCAGCAACGCGAGAACCCCCGGCATGACGAGCGATCGGCGATCCACGCCAGCCAGTCTACACGCTGACAGGTTTACTTGAGCCGCGGATCCAGCGCGTCGCGCAGGCCGTCGCCGAACAGATTGAACCCGAGCACGGTGACGAAGATCGCCAGGCCCGGGAAGAGCGAGATCCAGGGGTTCGACTGGATGAACACGACGTTGGCCTTGAGATCCCAGCCCCAGCTCGGCGTCGGCGGCTGCGTGCCGAGGCCCAGGAACGAGAGGGTCGCCTCCACGATGATCGACGTGGCGATGCCGAGCGTCGTCGTCACGATGATCGGCGCCAGGCAGTTGGGCAGGACGTGCCGGAGCAAGATCCACGGATCGCGCAGGCCGACGGCGCGGCAGGCCTCGATGTACTCCTTCTCCTTGATCGACAGCACGCTGCCCCGGACCAGGCGCGCGTAGATCGGGATGCGCACGATCGCGATCGCCCCGGTGACCTTCATGGTGCCGACGATCCCGGCCGTCGGCGCGAAGATGACCATCAGGATGATCGCGAGCAGGTAGATCGGGAACGCCAGGATCAGATCCATCGCGCGCATGATGAGCGAGTCGGTCCGGCCGCCGTAGTAGCCGGCGATCATCCCGAACGGGACGCCGACGAAGAGGGCCAGCAGCACCGACGAGACGCCGACCGCCAGCGAGATCCGGCTGCCGTGGATGACGCGGCTCAACATGTCGCGTCCGAGCTGGTCCGTCCCCAGCGGGTAGTCGCGGCTCGGGCGCTCGAAGGTGTGGGCCTGGTCGCTGGCGATCGGGCTCTGAGGCGCCAGCACGTCCGCGAAGATCGCGACCAGGAGCAATAGGGCGACGATGGCCGCGCCGATCACCGCGGTCGTGCTGCGGCGAAGCCGGCGCAGGCCCTGGACGAACGGCGAGTCCGCGCGCTCTTTCTTGGCCTGCCAGGCGACGTCCGGCGCCGCGCCGAGCTCGGCCTCCCGGAGACTCCCGCCGCTGATGCTTCGGGGCTGTCCGGCGCGCACGTCGCGATCGTCGGTCATCGTGCCCTCAGGCGTACCGGATCCGCGGATCCAGGAAGGTATAGGTGAGATCGACGATCAGGTTGATGACGACGAACGCGAGCGCGGTCACGAGGGCGAATCCCTGCACTTGCTGATAGTCGCGGGCGATGATGGCGTCGATCCCGAAGGTGCCGAGGCCCGGCATCGCGAAGAGCGTCTCCACCACGATGGCCCCGCCGATGAGGAAGCCGACCTGCAGGCCCATCACCGTCACGGTCGGGATCAGCGCGTTCTTGAGCGCGTGCTTCAGCACGACCGGCCGCTCGCTCAAGCCCTTGGCGCGCGCGGTCGTGACGTACTCGGTGCGGATCACCTCGAGCATGCTCGCGCGGAGCAGCCGGGTCAGGAGCGCGGCGCGTCCGACCCCGAGGGCGAGCGCCGGCATCAGGACGTGCTGTGTGTTGCCCCACAGGCCCGCGGCGCAGACCACGCTCTGGCACGTACCCGGCAAGTAGACCCATCCCGAGCTGGGCAAGACTCCACCCAGCCCGATGGAGAACACCAGCAGCAGCAAGACGCCGAGGAAGAACTCAGGAACGGAAACTCCCACCATGGCGATGGAGGTGGCCGTATAGTCGGCCCAGGTGTTCTGGCGCAGCGCCCCGATGATGCCGGCGGGGATCGCGATCGCGAGCGCCACCACCATCGAGAGCACGATCAGCTCGAGCGTCACCGGCAGGCGCATCATCACGTCTTTCAGGACCGGCCGCCCGCTCAAGATCGAGTTACCCCAGTCGCCCCGGACGAGCTTGCCGAGCCAGATGAAGTACTGGACCATGACAGGCTTGTCGAGCCCGTATTCCTGGCGCGCCTTGATCGCGTTCTCCTCCGTGTAGGCGTCGCCGAGCAGGGCCACCACCGGATCACCCGGGATCGACTGCATCATGACGAACACGACCAGCGTGATCATCAGAACCGTCGGAACGATCTGCAGCAGCCGGCGCAGGATGTAGGTTCGCACCGCGCGCCGGCTACTTGGCCAGCCAGACCCGGTCGAAGTGCACTTCGAACTCCGCGTTGTACGTGTAGCCCTTCATCCACGGCTGCGCCACCATGTAGAACGGCGAGCCGGAGATGGTGTTCCAGTAGAGCTTGTCGGCGCTGTACTCCGCGAACTCCTTCGCGATCGCCTTGCGCTTGATCGGGTCCATCTCGCGCGCGTAGCGGGCGTAGTAGTCGTCGACCTTGGTGTCCATGTGGCGCGAGTGGTTCCAGGCGGCCCCGGTGGTCGACAGGAAGACGTTGCTGTCGAGCGTCAGGAGCGACAGGAGGTCCTCGACGTACATGTCCCAGGGTCCATCCTGGTTGGCCGCGGTCATCCAGGTGACCTTGTCCACGAGCCGGATGTTCGCGGTCACGCCGATTCGCGACAGCTCGTCCTTGATGACGGTGGCGATGACGTTGAACACGCTCTTTTCGGTGTTGGTCATGAGCTCGAACGTCAGCGGCTTGTGCGGACCGTAGCCGACCTCGGCGAGGAGCGCCTTGGCCCTGGCCTGGTCGTATGGGCACATGCTGTTGACGTCGACCGTGTCCATGGTGCCCGGCGGAATGATCCCAACCCACGGCGTGGCCTGGCCCCTGAAGGCGATCTTGACGATCTCCTTGCGGTCGATCCCGTAGCAGCCGACGGCCTTGCGCACACGAATGTCGCCGAAGATCGGGTGCGGAGCCCGCTCCTTCGACATGGGCTTGCCGTCTTTGGGAATGGTCACCCTCATCGTCGCGACCATCGGCGTCGTTTCTTTGCCGGTCATGATCTGGGCGCGCGGGCTCTGCGCCTTCATCGTGTCGACGTGCTCGGGCGAGAACGAGGCGATGAAGTCGATCTCGCCGTTCTTGAACGCCGCCATCTCGGTGACGGGATCCTTGATGACCCGGATGATGACGCGGTCCAGATAGGGCAGGCCGGGCTGGAAGTACTTGTCGAACCGGTCCATGACCAGGTGCCCGCCCTTCACCCATTCGATGAGCTTGAACGGCCCGCAGCCGACCACGGCGCCGGGCTTGCCTTGCTTGCGGTCCTCGACCGTGAACTTCTGGGTGGCGGACGGCGAATAGAGGATGAGCCCCGTCCGGTACCCGGCGAGCATGTGCAGCATGAAGGCGTACGGGTGCTTGAGCCGGATCTGGACCGCCAGGGGATCCAGGACCTCGACCGAGTGCACGGACTCGTAGAAGGTTCGCATACCCGATCCGGTGGCCGGGTCCATCAAGCGCTCGATGCTGAACTTGACGGCGGTGGCGTCCACCTTGCTGCCGTCGTGGAACAAGACGTTCGGTCTGAGCTTGAAGGTGTAGAGGAGGCCATCGGACGAGACCTGCCACGATTCGGCGGCGTCGCCCACGAACTTGCCGTCGGGGGTGATGTTGACGAGCCCGCACCCGACGTTCATGGCGACCCACATCATTTCGTACCCGGGCGCGGTGTGGAAATCGAGGTGGGCGATCTCGTTGCCGTACGAAATCTTGAGGGTCCCGCCGCGCGTCGGCGTCTGCGCGTCGGTCGCCGACGCAGCGACCAGGTTCAGGAGCGCGCTCGCTCCAATGAAGAAGCCGAGGAGCCGAGAAATCGAACGCATGAGGATCGTTCTCCTCTCGTTGTTCGGTTATCGATCGAGCCAGACCTTCTTGTAGCTGACCTTGAACTCTGCCTGGTACACGTAGTCCTTCATCCACCCCTGTGCGACCTGGTGGAACGGCGAGCCGGAGATCGTGTTCCAGTAGAGCTTGTCGGCGCTGTACTCCTGGAACTCCTTCGCGATGGCCTTGCGCTTCGCCGGATCGATCTCCCGCGCGTAGCGCGCATAGTAGTCGTCGATCTTCGTGTCGGTGTGGCGCGAGTGGTTCCAGGCCGCCGTGCTGGCCGACAGGTAGGAGTTCTGGTCGACCGTCAGCAGGGAGGCGAGATCCTCGACGAACATGTCGAACACACCGTCCTGCGTCGAGGTGACCAGCCAGGTGGTCTTGTCGACCAGCTTGATGTTAGCGGTGACGCCGATCCGCGCCATCTGCTCCTTGATGACGGTGGCGATCACGTTGAAGACCGACTTCTCGGTGTTGGTCATCAGCTCGAAGGTCAGCGGTTTCTGCGGGCCGTAGCCGGTCTCGGCGAGCAGGGCCTTGGCCCGCGCCGGGTCATACGGACACATCGAGTTGACGTCGACCGTGTCCATCGTGCCGGGCGGGATGATGCCGAGCCACGGAGTGGCCGCCCCCCTGAAGGCGATCTTGACGATCTCCTTTCGGTCCATCCCGTAGCAGGCCACGGCCTTGCGGACCCTGATGTCGCTGAAGATCGGGTGCGGCGCGCGGTCCTTCGACATGGGCTTGCCGTCCGCCGGGATGGTGACCTTCATCATCGCCACCATCGGCGTCGTTTCCTTCCCGGTCATGATTTGGGCGCGCGGGTTCTGGGCCCGGATGGTATCGATGTGCTCGGCCGAGAGGTCGACGATGAAATCGATCTCACCGGCCTTGAAGGCAGCCATCTGTGTGACGGGATCCTTGATCGTGCGGATCACCACGCGATCCACGTACGGGAGCCCCGGCTCGAAGTACTTGTCGAAGCGATCCATGACTAGATGGGTCCCCTTCACCCACTCCACGAGCTTGAAGGGCCCGCACCCGACCAGCGCCTCGGGCTTTCCGGCGCGGCGCTCTTCGGCCGAGTACTTCTGGGTCACGCTGGGCGAGATGATGATCATCCCCATGCGGTACACCGCCAGCACGTGCATCATGAACGCGTAAGGGTGCTTCAATCTGATTTGGACGGTGAGGGGATCGACGACCTCGACCGAGTGCACCGCCCCGAGGAACTGTCGCATGTTGGATCGGTTGGCGGGGTCCAGGACGAAGTCGAACGTGAACTTCACGGCGGCCGCGTCGACCTTGCTGCCGTCGTGGAATAGGACGTTCTTCTTGAGCTTGAACGTGTACGAGAGGCCGTCGGGCGAGCTCTGCCACGATTCGGCCGCGTCGGGGACGAACTTTCCGTCGGGCGTCATGCTGATGAGCCCGCAGCCGACGTTGTTCGCGACCCAGACCATCTCGTAGCCGGGCGTGGTGTAGAAGTCCATGCCCAGAATCTCGTTGCCATAGGCGACGCGCAGGATTCCTCCGCGCTTGGGCACCTGGCCGTCGGCGGCCATCGGAAGAACCGCGAACAAGCAGGCGAGGACGATCAGCGCTGATCCGAGACGGGGCAGGCGGCGTCGTGTGCTCATGGCGTCTTTCCCCCCGGGTGACAGCTCGCGGACAAGACTCGAAAGTCGGGCTACTTTACAGCAGTCGCCTCCTGTCAACAAGGGGTGACCCGGAAGGACGCTTCAGGACGCGGCCGGGAAGCACGCCGGTGTGGTCGCCGCCGTCCAGGACCACGTCGCCGTTGACGAGCACGGTGGAGACACCGACCGAGTACTGGTGGGGGTCATCGTAGGTCGCGAGCTCGGCGATGCGGGCCGGGTCGAAGACCGCCACATCCGCCCAGCATCCCTCCCGCAGCACACCACGATCGGCCAGCCCGAGGGCCGCGGCCGACGCGCCCGTCGTCTTGTGGATCGCCGCCGGCAGGCTGAGGAGCCCGAGGTCGCGCACGAAGCTTCCGAGCAGGCGCGCGTGCGTGCCGTACGAGCGCGGATGGGGCTTTCCCTGGCCGGTTACGCCCGAGGTGGCGAGCGCGTTGGCGTCGGAGCCGACCAGCACCCACGGCGTGCCGGTGATCTCGCGCACGTCCTTCTCGCTCATCGACGTGATCAAGATGCGCGTCGCCCCGCGGTCGGCGATCAGGAAGTCGCACACGGCATCCAGCGGGTCGACCTTTCGGCGCCGCGCGATCTCGCCCAGCGTGTGTCCGGCGTCCTGGGGCTGGTGCGGGGCGATCGCGACGCGCACCACGTCCCACGACGGGATGCGCCCGAAGTTCGTGAGGCCGTCGCGGGCCAGATCCGCGCGGATCCGCGCCCGCGCCTCGGCCCGGCCGAGCCGCTCGAGCATGGCGGGCACACCGCCCTCGACGACCCACCGGGGGAGCAGGTTGCGCAGCGGGTTGGTCGCGGTGTCGTACGGGTAGGCGTCGCAATCGACGGCGAGCCCGCGCGCGCGGGCGGCGGCGATCTCGCCGAGGAGCCGGCGGGCCCCGCCCCAGTTGTCGACGCCCGAGAGCTTCAGGTGCGCGATCTGCACGTGCACGCCCGTCGCCTCGGCGACGTCGATCGCCTCGCGGACGGCGTCGCTCACGTGGTCGGCCTCGTCGCGGATGTGCGACGAGTAGGCGCCGCCGTGGCCCCTGAGCACCCGCGCGAGCGCGTGGATCTCGGCCGGATCCGCGTAGCACCCGGGCGCGGTGAAGAGCCCGGAGGAGAGGCCCCACGCACCGGCGGCCAGCGCCTCGGCCAGCAGGACTTCCATCGCGGAGGTCTCGGCGCTCGTGAGCGGCCGGTTCTCCATCCCTGCGGTCATGAGGCGCAGCGTGTGGTGGCCGACCTGGAAGATCGCGTTGACGGAGGTCGCCGGAAAGCCCGCGAGGTACTCGCCGAAGGTCGTCGGCGTGAACGGAAGCCACGGCGCGCTCGGCGCCAGGTACTCGCGGAGCATGTCCACGCGGTCGGGCAGCGCCGGCGCCACCGAGAAGCCGCAGTTGCCGACCACTTCCAGCGTCACGCCCTGCCTGATCTTCGACTCGGCGCGCGGGTTGAGCGGCAGGGTGAAATCGGAGTGGGTATGGATGTCGATGAGCCCGGGCGCCACGACCTGTCCGCGCGCGTCGATCACGCGGCGGGCCGGACGCGACGCGCGGCGCTCCACGGCGACGATGCGTCCGGCGGCGACGCTCACGTCGGCGTCGACTCCGGGCGCGCCGGTGCCGTCGATCACGTGACCGCCCCGGATCAAGAGATCGTCCATTGCTCCTCCATGCTCGGCCCGAGCGCCGGGGCACGAGCCGCCCTCATCGGCGTCGCGCGCGCCAGATCTCTTCGCACGGCCACTGCCGTGCCCACTCGAGCGTGACGTAATCGTAGCTCGTCGTCGCAGCCTCCGGCGGCCGCACTTCGATCAGGTCTTCGACCTCGAACCCGTTCTGTCGCAGCACGCGGATCCAGTCCCCATGCGAGAGGTGGAACTCGACTCCGGGGTCGTCGGGCCACTCGATGCGCCGCATGCCGAAGGCCGGGCGCTGGAGCCACTCGCCGGTCGCGCCGTTCTCCGCCGGCACGCAGAGGGCGAAGAGGACCGAATTCACGAGGAAGATCAGCTCGCCGCCGGGCTTCAGGATGCGCGCGGCCTCGGGGACCCAGCGATCGGGGTCGGCCCAGAGGCAGGCGCCGTATTCGGAGATCGCGAGATCGAATGTCTCGCCGCGGAAGGGCACCCGCTCGGCGTCGGCTTCGATCAGCGGGAACTCGAGCGCGTGCTTGCGCTGCAGGCGACGCGCGGTGGCGAGCTGGGCCGGCGAGGCGTCGAGGCCGACCACCTTGACCCCGCGCCGGGCAAGCCACGCCGACACGTAGGCCGTGCCGCACCCGAGCTCGACGCCGGCCTTGCCGGCGAGATCCTTCGGCAGGACGCCGAGCTGAGATTCCGGTACGTGCCAGATGCCCCACGTCGGCTCGTCGCGGGCCCACGCGCGCTCGGCGCCCGCGACGTAGCTCGGCGCTTCGGCGTTCCAGCGGGCACGGTTGCGTCGCACGTGCTCCGGCAGCGCGCTGTCGTCGGCCACGCGCGTCCTACGTCCGACGCCGGGCTCGCGCGCTCACACGCGGGCCCGGCCCAGGTGGGCGTCGCGCCGAGCCTGCAGGCCGGGGTCCGCGTAGCTCATCAGGTCGGGTCGGGCGCGGCCGAGCATCACCTGCAGGTAGGCGGGCTCGAGCCCGACGTTCTCGAATCCGTGGACGACGTTGGCCGGGGCCGAGACGCAGTCCCAGCGGCCGAGCACCGTCTCCACGCGGCCGCCGGCGCCGTCCTCGAAGAACACCTTCACCTTGCCGTCGAGGATGAAGAACACTTCCTCGACCTCGTGCGTGTGCGCGGCGTTGCCCTGGCCCGGCGGCACGAACATGACGCTCAAGGTGAACTGCTCGGCGGCAATCGCGCGCGCGTCGGCCTTGCCCGAGGCGCCGGAGCCGATGTACCGGTGCTGGGCGCGCCGGAAGCCTTCGACGCGCGCGTCGGCGAACGCGTCCCAGTCGGGCTGGCGATCCACGAAGCGGGCCACGCGCGTTCGCAGGAGCTCGTCGAGCGTCGTCGGCATCGTCATAGGGGCCTCCCGCAGGTAGAATACGCCCGTGCGCATCGGCTTCCATCTCACGCCGTTCTGGAGCCCGACGGACCGCGCGCCCACGGCCATCATCGACGAGGCGATCGAGGTGGTCCGCGCCGCGGCCGGCATGGGCTTCGCCTGGGTCTCGATCGGTCACCACCAGCTGTCGCATCCGACGGTGTGGCCGCACCCGATCGCGATGCTGGCGCGGCTCGCGCCCGAAGCGGGCGAGATGCGGCTCAAGACCTCGATGCTGCTGCTGCCGCTGCTGAGCCCGGTGGACGTCGCCGAGAGCGTGGTCACGCTCGACCACATCAGCCACGGCCGCCTCGACGTCGGCGTGGCGATCGGCTATCGCGAGCGAGAGCTCGAGGCGGCGGGCCTTGGCCGCAAGGACCGCGTGCCCAAGCTCGAGGAGTCGATCGCGGTGATGAAGCGCCTGTGGCGCGGTGACGAGGTCACCTTCGAGGGCACCTACACGAAGCTGAGCGCCGCGCGCCTCGGCCTACCGCCATTGCAGCGCCCGCATCCGCCTCTGGAGATGGGCGCCCAGAGCGTGGGCGCGACCCAGCGGGCCGCGCGCCTGGTCGACGCGGTGTTCTTCGGCCCCCAGGTGGCGTGGGCCGACGTGGCGAGGCTGGTCTCCGTCTACCGCGACGCGCGCGCGAAGGAGCCCGCGCCGACGCCGGGGACGGCGTATGCCTCGCGCAGCCTGATCGTCGGGGCCAGCAAGGAGGCGGCGCGCGCGGCCGCGCGCGGCTATCTCGAGCGGACGTTCGGGATGTACCGGAGCTGGCAGATGCAGGAGTCGACCATGGTTCCTCTCCAGCTCGACTTCGACACGAGCCTCGACGACTGGACGATCAACGGCACGCCCCGCGACTGTCTGGAGACGATCGCGCGGGCGCGAGAGCGAGGCCTCGACGGCATCGGCTTCACCATCTACAGCCTGCCGCGCGAGGTGAAGGCGCGCATCGAGTACCTCCGGATGATCTCCGAAGAGATCGTCCGACCCGCGACCGCGCTCGGCCGCTGACAGTGCTCCGGCCGTTCGCGCTCCATCGCCCCGAGACAGCCGAGGAGGCGTGCGCGCTGCTGGCGGAGCTCGGCGAGGACGCGGCCGCGTACGCCGGCGGCACCGAGCTCTTGCTCCTGATGAAGCTCGGCCTGCTCCGGCCCAGCCATCTCGTCGACGTCAAGCGAATCCCGGGGTTCGGCGAGATCGGCCCGGGGCCGCACGCCACGAGCGGCGCGCGGCTCACGATCGGCGCCGCGGTCACTCATCGGGCCGTCGAGCGCTCGGCGCTCGTCGGCGCCCGATGCCCGCTGGTCGGCTCGGTTGCCCGTCACGTGGCCAACGTCCGGGTTCGTAACGTCGGCACCGTCGGCGGCAACCTCGTTTTCGCCGATCCTCACAGCGACCTCGCGACCCTGTTCCTGACGCTCGACGCGTCCGTCGAGCTCGTCTCCCCGCGCGGGCGTCGCGAGTTGCCGCTCGGCGATTTCATCCGCGGGCCGTGGGAAACGGCGCGCGCCGCCGACGAGCTTCTTGCCTCGGTCACGCTCACGCCGTGGGGCGGCGATGCGGCGGCGGCCTACGTGAAGTTCGGCGTGTACGAGCGCCCGACGCTCGGCGTCGCCGCCGCGCTCCGCCTCGACGGGCCGGCCGGCGCCGCCCG
>JACXTT010007677.1_pt1 | contig 15143 bp, 15 predicted proteins | sample 9270951 | NCBI WGS metagenome assembly JACXTT01 (sample SAMN15532306, study PRJNA645909) | rock metagenome | isolation source: weathered quartz diorite | place: Puerto Rico | collected 2017-06-21
CGGGGCCGCGCGTTTTTCGTGCGCGTTGAAGACATCGACTGGTTCGAGGCCCAGGGGAACTACGTCCGCGCCCACGCCGGCCGCGCGAGCCACCGGCTGCGCACGTCGATCGGCGCGCTCGAGCCGCAGCTCGACCCGCAGCAGTTTCGCCGCATCAACCGCTCCCAGATCGTCGCCCTCGACCGGGTGCGCGAGCTGCAGCCGTGGTTCCACGGCGATGGACTGGTGATTCTGACGAGCGGCGCCCGACTGAGACTGAGCAGGAGATACCGGGATCGGGTGTACGGGGACTCGGGCACCCTCCCCCGTTAACATCTCTCCGTCGATTACCCCCGGGCGGTAGACCGGGGGACTCAGATGAGATCTGCCTTGCCAGCCCCGGGCGCGAACCCGGGTTCACGGAAGCGTGCGATGTCCCTTCTGAGCTCAGAAAAGTCCCACTCATACCACAAGTAGTTCCGCCCGTCTCCCCGGCGTCGAGATTGGCTGTACCCACTCGCCAGGATCTCCGATGTCGCTCTGGGCCACCAAGTCCATCGCTACGCTGCGCGCCGAAGCCGAGGCCGCCGAGGGCGCCACCCTCAAACGTGCGCTCGGTCCTTTCAACCTCGTCACGCTGGGCATCGGCGCCGTCATCGGCGCCGGAATCTTTGTGTTGACGGGCCAGGCCGCGGCGCTCTACGCCGGTCCGGCCGTCCCGATCTCGATGGCCATCGTCGGCGTCGCCTGTGCCTTCGCCGGACTGTGCTACGCCGAGATGGCGAGCACGGTGCCCGTTGCGGGGAGCGCCTACACCTACGTCTACGCTACGCTGGGTGAGTTGCTCGCCTGGATAGTCGGCTGGGACCTGGTGCTCGAGTACGCTGCTGGAGCCGCGGGCGTCAGCGTGGGATGGTCGGCCAATCTCGTGGCGCTGCTCGGGCTGTTCGGCATCCACCTCCCGGGCGCGCTGGCAGCGTCGCCGACCGCCTGGTGCACCGCCGCCCAGGTGGGCTCGATGGCAGCGCCGCAGTGCGCGCACCCGGGACTGAATTTCACCGGCGCAGTCATCAACCTGCCCGCGGTGTGCATCGTGGCTCTCATGTCCACCATCCTGGTGGTCGGAATCCGGGAATCGGCGCGCTTCACAAACGCCATCGTCGTGCTCAAAGTGGCGATCGTGTTGCTCGTGGCGGTCGTGGGGTTGTCACACATCACGCCGGCTAACTGGCAGCCGTTCATCGCCCCCAACACGGGGGAGTGGGGCACCTACGGGTGGTCGGGGGTGCTGCGCGGGGCCGGGCTCGTGTTCTTTGCCTACATCGGGTTCGACGCCGTTTCGACCACCGCGCAGGAAGCGAAGAACCCGCAACGCGACATGCCGATCGGCATCCTCGGATCGCTCGTGGTCTGCACGCTCCTCTACATGCTGATGTCGGCGGTGCTCACCGGCATGGTCTCCTACAAGGAGCTGAACCTGCCGGCGCCGACGGCGTACGCGATGCAGCAGGTGGGCGCGCCGTGGGTGATCCAGGTGGTGATCGACGTCGGCGTCGTGCTGGGGCTCGCCTCGGTCATCCTCGTCATGCTGCTCGGTCAGTCGCGGGTGTTCTTTTCGATGTCGCGCGACGGCCTGCTGGGCCGCTGGGCCGGGAAGGTCCACCCCACGCTGCGCACGCCGTATCTCTCGACGATCTACACTGGCATCGCCGTCGGCCTCGCCGCCGGCCTCTTGCCGCTGCAGCTCCTCGGCCAGCTCGTCAACATCGGCACGCTGCTGGCGTTCGTGCTGGTGTGCGGCGGCGTGCTCGTGTTGCGCCGCACGCGCCCCGATCTCGAACGGCCGTTCCGGACGCCGCTCGTGCCGTTCGTGCCGATCATGGGGATCCTCACCTGCTTCGGGCTGATGCTGACGCTGCCTCTGGATACGTGGATCCGGCTCGTGGTGTGGCTGTTGATCGGCTTCTGCATCTACTTCGGGTATTCGAGAAAGCATTCGGTATTGCGAACAAGAGGCGTCTAGAAGAGACGGCGGCGTATTATCTTCGTGCGATGGTCCCTGTCTCACCTGAACGAATCGCCGCCGCCAAGCACATCGCCGCAACGCTGAAGCCCGGCCTCCGCGTCGCCCTGACGACCCACGTCAACGCAGACGGAGACGGCGTGGGGAGCGAGGTCGCGCTCTGGCACTTGCTGAAGGCGCATGGGCTGCAGCCGGCGATCGCCAACGCCACCGGGATCCCCGAGCGGTTCGACTTCCTCGTTCCCGACGGGGCGGACCAGAGTGACCGGGCGGGGAAGGAGATCGCGCGGGCCGATCTCGTCGTCGTGCTCGACATCTCGGATCTCGGTCGCATCGGCGATCTCGCCGGCGCGGTGCGCGACCGGCGCGTCCCGGTGATCTGCATCGATCATCATGTGAGCCAGGGCACGCTGCCCGACGGCCCGCGGCTGGTCGCGCCCGAGGCGACCGCCACCGCCGAGCTGGTGTTCGATCTCGCCACTGCGCTCGAGTGGGAGGTGACGCCCGACGCCGCCCGCGCGCTCTACGTTGGTTTGCTCACCGATACCGGTGGGTTCCGCTTCTCGAATACGACGGCCCGCGCGTTGCGCGTGGCCGCGGCGTTGCTGGAGCGCGGTGTCGATCCGGAGTCGATTTACGAGTCGGTGTACGCCAGTGCGCCCGAGGGCCGTGTGCGGCTGCTCGGCGACGTGCTGCAGACGCTCGTCGTCGAGCCGATCGGCCTCGCCTGGGTGACGGTCCCGCCGGGGGCGCTCGAGCGCTACGGCGCGAGCGCCGACGACCTGGACGGCATCGTCGAGCACGCACGCTCGATTGCGGGCGTCCGGCTCGCGCTGCTGTTCCGCCAGATCGCCAACGGGCGCACCAAGGTGTCGTTCCGATCGATGGGCAACGTCGACGCCGCGGCACTGGCCCAGGTGTTCGGTGGCGGCGGCCATCACAAGGCAGCGGGGGCGTCGCTCGAAGGACCGATCGCCGACGTGCAGGCGCGCGTCCTCGCCGCCGCACGCGCGAGCCTCAACGGCGGCGCGTAGCCAGCGCGAGGCAGGCCGCGGCCGCCGCTGTCTTTTCTTCGCTGCGCCAACGGCCCCGGACCTGTCCCGCGAGCTCCGCCACCATCCCCTTCAGGTGTCGGTCGGTGAGGCGCACCGCTCGCGCCGCCATTCCGTAGACCTCCCGCTCCACCACGACCGTCGCGCCGATGCGCAGCGCCCCGAGGCCTTCCGCGGCGACGCGGCGGAACAGGGCTCCCTCGAGCGCATGCGCGCGAATGTGGGGGTTGCCGATGCGGTTGGGGTCGATGACGCTGCCGACGACGAGCCCCGCGACGCGTGGCCGGAAGCCGGCGCGGGCGTACTCGCGCACTAGCTCCCGCAGCGCGCGGGCAGCGCGTCGCTCGATGATGCGGACCAGCCGCGCGATCACCACCCGGCTCGTCTGTGCCGTGCCGAACCCGGCGTGATAGGGCTGGCGCGTGCGCGGTCGCGCCGGATCGGACAGCTCGATGCGGCGGCGGTCGAGCACGCTGGGCGAGCGGGCCGGTCCGGCGAGGAGCACGGCCATGGCCCAGCCCGATTTGATGCGCAGGCCGAGGGCGGTGTGGCGGGAGGGCATGGTGCGAAGGTACTGCAGGTAGAGAACTGTAGGGTGTCGGTGGAGCGATGGAGAGGGCCACCTCTCACACCGCGCACCCTACAGCCTGACGGTCACCAATCGAACCAGTGACTCACCTTGATGAGGAAGGTGTTGTCGGGGTGGGACTGGAACAGCCGCCGGAAATCGCCGCCGAAGGTGCGGATGCCGTAGACGGGCTCGACGTCCTGCCGTCCCTGCGTCCAGACGAGGAAAATCGTCGAGCCGGGCTGGTACTCCCAGCGCACCACCGTGGTGGAGCGGAACTGCTTGAAGTTGAATCCGCCGGGGTTGTTGGCCACCGCCGTGTCGCCATAGGGGCGGAAGCGATCCGCGTAGTGTTCGGCGCGCGCTGTCGCAATCTCCCGCAGGTCCGAGTACTGCCCCTTGCTCACGAACGGCGAGGCGTAGACCTGCAGCGTCAGGTTGGGCGAGGCGGTGAAGTCGACCCGCCACGTGAGGCTGACCGTGCGCTGCTCGAGATGGGCGAACGTGTAGTGCGTGACGCTCGTCGAATCGGTGAAGTTGCCGAACCACTGCGTGTTGTCGCGATTGCGGCTGATGCTGGCCGATACGGATGTCGTCCACTGCGACGAGACGCGCAGGTCGAGCTCCGGGCTGACATTGAGAAAGAACGACCGCCCTTCATCGCCCGACCAGTAGTTCATGAACAAGTACGGCACGAGCACCTTGCGCTGGTCCCCTCCAAACCCTCCCCAGGGTGACACGTAGCGTGAGACGCGGAGCGCCGGTCCGCCGCGCGAGCAGCGATCGCAGTACGCAGTGCCCAGCTGGCCCGCGGTGCCGCCCACGTGCAGCCACCAGTGATTGGCCAGCTCCGTGTGGACGTTGGTGTTCACGGCGTGCTCCAACGGGAGGCCGCCCGTGGTCCAGTCGTTCCATTCGTTGAAGTTCCAGAACAGCCGGTTGAACACGCCATTCGGCTTGTTCCAGTGGAGCTGCGCCCAGGTCGCTTGCTCCTGCCAGTCGGCGCGCTGCTGAAAGCCCAGATCGTTGACCTCGTATCCGGGAGACACGCGCTGGACGCTGGTCTCGAAGTACGTCCGGTCACCGCCGAATTTCCCGAACCGCAGCTGCTCGGCGTCGCCGCTGAGCGACGTCCGCGTGGAGTCGAAGCGCAGATTGTCGTCGGGTCGCTGGTAGCCGTGGACCGAGCTCTGCTGCGTGAGGGCGATCGCGGCCGGCGATCCGGTGATGCGGCTGGCGGTCATCGACGCATCGAACTCGAACATCCCCTTATGGAATCGATGGCGGAGATCCGTCCCACCGACTAACGCGCTCGAACGCAGCAGGGTCCACGTCCAGGGGTCCTGGTCGCGTTTGACGTCCGTCAGGATCACGCCGATCCCGGTCTCGCCGTTGCGCAGGTCCTGGGTGGCCCGCACCACCGCATAATTCGTCGCAGGCTCGATGGTTGCGCCCGCGATGCCGGTCTGGCGCTGGGTCACCGCGTCCAGTACGCCAACCGACAACCCGCTCGGCAGCCGCCCCGTGAGCTTGGCGGCGCCGAGGATGGTCGAAGCGGTGGGAGACGTGGCGTCTCCATAGACATCCGAGAGCTGCGGAGACCTCCCGATGCGGCGGGAATAGAACAGGTTCTCACTACCGCAATCCTTCACCGCGTTACAGTTCAAGTTGAATCGCAGCAGGCCATTTCCCTCGATGAAGAACGGCCGCCGCTCCTGAAAGAACGTCTCGAATGCTCCGAGGTTCAGCACGGAGGGATCGGCTTCGACCTGGCCGAAGTCGGGGTTGATCGTTCCGTCGAGCGTCAGATTGGAGGTCACCCCGTACTTGAAATCGGCGCCGGCGGTGAACCGCTGATCGCGGTCGAACCCCGCCGCGGTGGGTACCGAGACGTTCTTGGTGACGAAGTACGGCGCCGCCTCGAGGCGCCGCGGCGACGAGATACCGGTGATGCCCACCACCTCGCCCAGCTGCGACACGAATCCGTTCTGGTTCCGGTGGTAGAGCGGCCAGCTCACCCGTTCCTTGAACCGCTCGATGTCGCGCCAGATCCCGAAACCGAAGGTATGGCTTGCTTCGTTGCCATAGCGCAGCTGGGAAAGTGGAATGCGGAACTCCGCCGTCCACCCCAGGGAATCGACGATGGTGGCGACATCCCAGACGCCGTCCCAGGCGTCATCTTCGTTGCCGTCGTTGGAGATCGAGTAATCCCGCTTGACGCCTGCTGGGCTCACCGCGAACTCGTAGCCGGTCCGGCGATCGTGGTAGGAATCGATGACGATCTTCAGCTGGTCGGTCGGCGGCCGGACGTCGCGGCGCGCCAGGATCTTCTGGATTTTCTGCGGCTCGGGGTCGAACGCCCGGATGAACACGTAGAAGTTGTGCTCGTCGTAGGCGACCTTGGCCATCGTCTGGAAGCGGGCGGGCTTGCCTTCGTCGGGATCGAACTCCACGAACTCCGTGATCGGCTGCGCGGACCGCCAGACTTCGTCGTCGTCCCGCCCGTCGAGGACCGGCGGATGGACGGCGCGGCTGGCGGTCGCCTGGCGAGTCGGCGGGGGCGCGGGCGCCATCGCAGCCCCTTGCGGAGTACCCCCGACGACGGCGAGCAGGAACGTGAGCACTCGAAACCCTCAATGGTGAGGAATCGACAAGTAAGACAGCGTATGTTGCAAAATGGTTGAAGGTGAATCCTGCGGGCGTCGATCCTGACGAGTTGCTCACAGGTTCACGGCATGACTCGGGTGGTGCGGGTTATCATTACGCCATCGCACGTTACTCGGGGGGATCGATGCGCCGTGTCGGTCTGATCGTTGTGCTCGTGATCCTGGCCCTGGGGACGCCGGGCGCCCGGGCGGCGGCCCAGGGGAAATTCCCGCCCGACAGCTTCAAGAACCTGAAAGTCCTTCCCAAGACCATCGGCCAGCGGGCATTGATCGATACGATGCGCGGCTTCGCGCTCGCCCTCGGCGTGCGCTGCGTCTACTGCCATGTGGGGAAGGACGGGCAGCCCCTGGACTCGGTGAACTTCCCGTCCGACGACAAGCGCACCAAGCGTACCGCCCGGGTCATGATGCACATGGTGATGCACATCAATGAGGAGCACCTGGCCGATGTCCCCGACCGACCGACGCCGCACGTGGTGGTGAAGTGCGAGACGTGTCATCGCGGCGTGTCGCGGCCGCGGCCGTTGGACGACGATCTGGCCCTGATGCTGGCCGACTCGGGACTCGATGCCACGGTGCGCCGCTACCGTGCGCTGCGCGATCAGTACTACGGCAGCGGAGCCTACGACTTCCGCGAGCTCACCCTCAATCTGCTCGCCGGGTCGGAGACGAGAGCCGGCCGTACCGACAACGCGATCGGGCTCTTGACGCTGAACGCCGAGTTCAATCCGAATTCGGCCCAGATCCCGTTCATGCTGGGCGAGTCCTATTTGCAGAAGGGCGATACCGCCACGGCGCTGGCGGACTATAAGCAGGCGCTGGCGCGCGACTCGACGAACGGGCAAGCCAGGCGGCGGATTGCGGCCCTCGGAGGGGGTCCCCACCAGTAGTCAGAACGGTCCACAAATGAGAGCCGACACGGCGAACCACGCCGTGCCGGCTTTCGCTTTTTCGGGACGGGTAGGGTCTACGATTTCGTAACCGTGAACTGCCCACAGGCGGTGAATTCGACCGTGATCGTGGCCGTGACGCCGTGCCGCGTCACGACCGCCACCACCTTCCCCGCATCGAACTGCGGGCGCTGGGCGCAGGTGGCATCCCGATGCAGCGTGGTCGGGGTCGTCACCGCGAGCGAGAAGACGGTGGAGACATTGAACGTTACCGTGGACGACCCGTTGATCGTCAGCGTGCCGCTCGGCAGCGGGGCGTCGCGATGGATCGAGCCCGGAACGTCGGCGGTGAAGACGATCGCCCAGTTACGCAGATCGACGACCGAGTCCCCGTTGGCGAACGTGTAGACCGTGCGGAAATCGGTCGACGTCTGGGAAAGCTCCGAGGAATCGCGGATGATCTCGCGCGTCCCGTTCAGCGAGAAGGACGCCCGATGATCGTGGCGATCCACGAAGATTCGCTCGAACTCGGTGAACACCTGCTTGATCGACCGATCGTGCGTCGTCGGCGTCGGATCGACGATATCGATCGTGCCCCGCACGGTATCCTGGTTGAAATTGAACACGCAATGGTCGAACACGATCCGCACCGAATCGGGAACGCGATCCGAATCGGCGTCCAGCGGCGGGTTCGGGGAGACTTGCGGCACGCACATCAAGACATCCGCGGTGAGCGGACCCACGGGCGCGCCGGGGACGAACCCCACGCCGCTCGACGCCGTCGCGGCGTCGAGCTCGCTCTGCACATCGGCGCTGACGACGTCGCCGAGGCTGTCCGCCTGCGCCTGCGTCAGGATCGATGTGTGCGGGGACGCCATCTGCTCGGTGCGGCAAGCCGCGAGCGCGGCGAGCGCACCGGCGGCGAGGAATCTGACGACAGGCTTCATGGCGCTACTCCGTCAGGGTGTGAAGAACTCCGACATGTTGGACGCCGTCGCCGATGCCCCCGGGAAATCCGTCAATCCCAGTCCTTCGGCCGTCAGCCGCAGCGTGTTCTCCTCCTGATACAACGTCGCCGAGCTGGACCCCGGCTTCACCTTCGGCCCCAGCACCAGCCAGAAGACCCGGCCGCCGCCGTGCGTGTTGTCGTTGTCCGATTCGTCGAACGTGATGATCAGCAACCCGTCCGACTGGAACGTCGGATCGGCGAGGAGCGGGGCGATGTTGGTCTTCAGCCAGGTGTCGGCGGTCTGGAGAGTACAATCATGCGCGTCGTTGCACAGGTTGGGCACGACGAACGAGTAGTTCGGGAGATGCCCGCCGGCGAGATCGGTCGCGAACTGCGTGAACGGCACGAGATTCTTGATCTGGGTCGAGTCGTTGACGACGTCGGAGAAAAACGACAGCGGAAAGTGCCTGCGCGCGTAGTTGCCGGAACTCTGACCGGTGAACCCGACCGACGGCAGATCCTCGGCGTACCCTTTCCACGTCTTTCCCTTGGCGAGCAATGACCGCACGACGTTGTCGACGCTCACTGTCTGCGAATACGAGTCGCTGTTAGTGACGATCTGGCCGGTCGTCAGCACGAAGTAGTTGCCGATCGACGGGTGGGTGTTGGCGTAGTACTGGGTCGCCAGGCCACCCTTCGGCACGAGCGACATCAGGTACGGCATGCTCGTCGTGTCGACTTGGTCGTAGTTGTGATTCTCTTCGAGGACGAGCACGGCGTGCCCGAACAGCGGCAGCGTGCCACCACCGCCACCACCATTACCGTTCGTCGCGTTGTCGCAGCTGATCGACGCGAGTATGAGAGCGGTGACCGGGCAGCGCAGCAGGAGACGCGGCACCATAGAGAGCATCACTGATACTCCCCCGCGTCATGAAGGATCGGACGGCGAGCTCTGGCCCGGACTCGTGTGACCCCGATCACCGGTGCGCGCTTCCCAGTCGTCGAGGGACTTCGGCCAGTCCCGTTTGAGCAGTCGTGACAGCGCGCGGTCAGCCAGCAACCGACCGCCCGTCTGGCAACGCGCGCAGTAGTTCGCCTCGTTGGACGCGTACCGGATCCGTTGCACCGGTGCACCACACACCGGACAGGGTTGGCGATAGCGGCCGTGCACCGCCATCCCCTCGCGGAAGGCGGTCACCTTTTCCGGGAAGTCGTCCCCCGCCTCTCGCTGCAACCGTTCGATCCACGCCGCCAGGGTGTCTCGCGCGGCGCGATGCAGGCGCGCGATCTCCTCGTCGTCGAGCTGAGTGGTGAGTTTCAACGGGGAGAGCTTGGCGGCGTGGAGGATTTCGTCGGAGTAGGCGTTGCCGATGCCGTCGAACAGCCCCGGGTCGGTGAGCGCGCGCTTCACGGTGTGCGATTCCGACCGCAGCGTCGCGCCGAACTGCGCCGTCGTCGCGGTTCGGACGTCGAGTCCACTGGGGTCGTGCTCGGCCAGGGCAGCGGCGCCGCGCACGAGATAGAGGGACGCGCGATGCTTCGCGCTCGCTTCCGTGAACAGCAGAGTGCCGGTGGGAAAGTCGAACGCCGCGAGTCCGACTTTGCCCGGGACCTTCGTCCCAGGCGTCCGCCACCGCAACCGGCCCGCGATCATGAGGTGCAGGACCATCGCGTATTCATCGTCGAACGCGAAGACGATCCGCTTGCCAAGGCGGTGCAGCGCCCGCACGGTGCGGCCTTCGATTTCGGCCACGGCGGGGGAGGTACTGCGCAAGACGAAGGGGCTCGCGAGCCGGATCCGCTCCAGCCGCTCGCCCAGGACGCGCGGCTCGAGCGCGTGCAGGTAGAGCGCGATATCCGGGAGTTCGGGCATGGAGGGTGAGCCGGCGCGCCGGCCCGGCGATCAGCTGAGGGTGTTGAACCCTCTGCGCGGTACGGCGGTGCCGTCCGCCTGCACGACGTCGCCGAAATCCGCCCGTGTCGACATGGAGATCGGCAAGCGCTGCTCGACCACCATGCGGACCACCGCCATCGCCTCCGGGGCCGGGTCGTCGCCGGCTTCCTCGCGGTAGTACCACACCACGCCTTGGGCCGCGCGCAGCTGGGCGAGTGTCGGCCCCAGATCCACGAGCGAGGTCCGCACATCGTCGCACCAGATCTCGCCGGCGCGACTCACCCGGATGCGGGTGACCTTCATCGTTTCGCCTTGGCCTGCGCCGGGGCGTCGAGGTCCTCGGCGTGCTCCACCACGCGCCCCGCGAGGCCGTAGCGCACCGCCGAGGCGGCGTCGAGCCAGAAGTTGCGGCGCGTGTCCTCTTCGATGCGCTCGAGCGGCTGCCCCGTTTCGCGCGCCACGATGCGGTTGAGCCGGTCGCGAATGCGCAGGATCTCGCGGGCTTCGATCTCGATGTCGCTCGCCGATCCGCCCGCCCCGCCCGCGGGCTGGTGCAGTAGGAAGCGCGTATTGGGGAGGCAGAACCGCCGCTCGCGGGGCACCGCCACGTAGATCAGCGCGGCGATGCTCGCCACCCAACCCGTGCCGACCATGCGGACAGCGGGGCGGACGTAGCGCACCAGATCGTGGATCGTGTCCCCCGCTTCGACGTGCCCGCCCTGAGAGTTCAGGTAGACCGTGATGTCGTCTTCGGACTCGGCAGCGAGGGCGAGCAACTGGCCGGTGACGCTGGCAGCGACCTGCTGGGTGATCTCGCCGCTGATGATGATGGTGCGCGCACGCAGTAACCGTTCGGCGACCGGGTCGGCCGGTGCGGCCCGCACGCCATCAGGGGATTCCAATCGGGGCATACGCACTCCGAAAAAAATGTGATGTGCATCAACATTCGCTGGTATCAGGACGCAGCGGAAGGACCGTGCAGGGAACTTACCTGGAGTGCTCAGGTAGAGCCTCGCGGAACCATGTTCGCGGAGGTTCTCTGTGCTGACCAAGACGATGAAGCTGGGGCTGGCCGCCGTGGGGGGCGTCGCCGTGGTCGCAGCGGTCGCGCTCGGGCACAGCCGCGGCATGCATGTCGCCACGATTCACGCAGGGACGACGCTGGTGGCCGCTCTCGATGAGGAAGTCTCGACGGAGAATGTGCGCCCGGGTGACGTGGTGCGCCTGCATACGGTGGCACCCATCCGGCTCGGTGCCAATGTCCAGATCCCGCCGGGCGTGGCCGTGCGCGCGACGGTGACGGAATCCAAAGGTGGCGGCCGCCTGGCCGGCGCTCCGGTGCTCGCGCTGCGGTTCACCGACGTCGTGGTCGACGGCGGCCGCCGCGCGATCGACGCCGAACCGTATCGGGTGCGGGGCCGCAACGATCTCGGGAAGAGCGCCGCGCAGATCGGCGCGGGCACCGTGGGCGGCGCGATCGTCGGCCGGGTGGTCGGCGGGAAGGGCGGCACCGCCAAGGGGGCCGTCGTAGGGGCTGCGGCGGGGATCGGTGTGGCGGTGGCGACACCGGGCGGGCACGTCGTCCTGCCCGCGGGCCAGACCGTCCGCGTGCATCTCGATGCAGCGGTGACGGTCGCGTACCATCCCCGCCCCGAGCGCCCCGACGCTACCTGAGCACCGGGGTGCGCACCAGGCGGTTGACGTCCGGACCGCCGGGTGCCATCCATACTCCGGTGCCGCACCTTCTCACCGTAGCAATGAAACGCGAGCGCGATGCGGGCGCGGGATTTCCGTTCACCGTGCCCGCCATCCGCTCGCTCGCCCCTCTCGATCTCGCCGCTCCGGTCACCCTGTTCGTTGGAGAGAACGGCTCGGGGAAGTCGACGCTGCTTGAAGGCATCGCGGCGGCGGCGGGACTGCCGACCGTCGGTGCTGACGACGTCGCGACCGACCAGACGCTGGCTGCCCAGCGCCGCCTCGGCGACGTGCTGCGGCTGACGTGGTCGAAGCGGACCCATCGCGGATTCTTCCTGCGCGCCGAGGACTTTTTTGGCTTCCAGCGGCGCCTCGCGGCCGATCGCGTGACGTACGAGGCCCGTCTCGAGGAGATCGATTCACAGTATCGCGACCGCTCGGACTACGCGAAGGGCTTCGCAACGCTGCCCGTGCGTCGTACCCTCGCGGATATGGAACGCCGCTACGGCCGGGACCCGGACGCCCGCTCGCACGGCCAGGCGTTTCTCAATCTGTTTCAGGGCCGGTTCGTGCCGGGTGGCCTCTACCTGCTGGACGAGCCCGAGGCGCCGCTGTCGCCACAGAACCAAATCGGCCTGCTCGCCGTGCTGCTCGAGATGGTGTCGCAAGCGGCCCAGTTCGTAGTCGCCACGCATTCCCCGATCCTGCACGCTTTCCCGGGCGCCAAGATCTACAGCTTCGATCAGATCCCTATTGAGCCGGTCGCCTACGAGGATCTGGACCATGTCGTGCTGACGCGGGACTTCCTCAACGATCCGGGGGCGTTTCTGCGACGTCTCGGGAACGGCCCGTGAACGAGCAGCGGCCGGGCTCGCGGGCACTCACGGTGCTGGCGTTGCTGGCGCTGTTGTACACGCTGTACTTCGCGCGTGAGTTCCTGCTGCCGATCACTCTCGCGCTGCTACTGACGTTCCTGCTGAGCCCTGCCGTGCGGGCCCTGGCGCGTCGACGCGTACCGCTGCCGCTGGCCTCGGCGGTGGTGCTCGCCGGACTGTTCGGGGTGGCGGGGCTCGGCGTGTACGAGCTGTCGGGGCCGGTGCAGAGCTGGGCGACGAATGCCCCCGAGACGATCGCCAAGGCCCAGACGCGGCTGCACCGGCTGCTCGTCCCGATCCGGCGCGTGACCTCGACGGCGGAACAGGTCGAGAGTGCGGCGGGAGGCGTCGCCGGACCCGACGCGCCGCCGGTGGTGGTCGTGAAGGGGCCGAGCGTCATGTCGCGGCTGTTCGGGTCGACCCAGCGCTTTCTCGCCGCGGCGCTCGAGGTGACGATCCTGCTGTTCTTTCTCCTCGCGGCCGGCGATCTCTTTCTTCAGAAACTCATCAAGGTACTCCCCAACCTGCACGACCGGCGCAAGGCGATCGAGATCGCCCGGGCGACGGAATCGTCGGTGTCGGTCTACCTGCTTACGACCGCTACAGTGAACCTCGTGGAAGGGACGATCGTCGCCGGAGCAGTGTACCTGCTCGGGCTGCCCAACGCGCCGCTGTGGGGCGCGCTGGTGGCGCTGTTCGAGTTCGTGCCGTACCTGGGCGCCGTCGCGGCGGTGGTCGTGCTATCGGTGGCCGCACTCGCCACGTTCGACGACGTCGGGCACGCGCTGCTGGTCCCCGGCAGCTACCTCGTCATCAACCTCATCCAGGCGAACTTCGTCGGCCCACTGCTGCTCGGCCAGCGGTTGGAGCTGAATCCGGTGGCGATTCTCGTGAGCCTGGCGTTCTGGTTCTGGATCTGGGGGATTGCGGGGGCGTTCATCGCGGTCCCGCTGCTCGCGACATTCAAGATCTGCTGCGACCACATCGAGCGCCTGGCGCCGGTGGGGGAGTTCCTCGGGCGGCGCGACCACCCAACCTGACATCAGGGACCGGGTGCGAGATAATCCTCGGCTGCGACGATGCGCCAGCGCCCGGTGCGCCGCATCCACGTATCGGTGAACCGGTAACGCCGCACGAATGTCCCTCCCCTGCCGCGACCGTCGAGCACGAGCCATCCGGTCACGACGGCGGTCGTCCCGAAGCAATGCACCACCATGTCTTCGTTGTGGGCCGCGGTAACGGTGTCGGCGCCGTGAATGACGTCGCGCAGCACGTCGGCCCGCGTCTCCAGCCGGTCGTCTTCGGTATAGACGAATCCCGGGTCGAGCAGGCCTTCGAACATCGCGCTGGCGCGGCGAACGACGGCGTTGGCCCAGCCGTCTTCCAGCTGCAGCAGCGTGCGCACATCCGGGTCCTTCGGCGTGCATTGGAGCGCGAGGGCGACCAACAGGAGCATCAGTTTGCCTTGAGGACGGCTTCGACGAAGTCGAGGGTTTTGGTGACGACCCACGACGTGCTCACCACATCAATGCCCATTGTCCCGGACCGGTCGCCGGTCAGCGTAACTGCTTTCGCACGCCGTGGCGACGGTTTGACGTCGCGCTGCACCACGATGCCGCGTCGCGGATCGTAGCGAAAAATGATCGCCGACGAGAGCGCATCGGGCGTGTTCGCCGCGCGCGGCGTGAACGAGAGCGCCACGCTCGGATACGCGTCCTCGCGGTCGGTGTGGTCGCGCGTGGAAGCATCGTGTCCCGCGATCCGCAGCTGGGCCAGAACCTCTTCCAGGACCGGCCGGACGACGGTGCGCAGGATGTCGCCGCCGGCGCGGCGGCGGCGCTCGCCTTCGACGTCCGATGCCGTCGCGACGACCTGGGTCTTCGCCTTGCGCTCCGCGTATGCCTCCAGCAGGCTACGCAGCTTCGCGGTGCCGTCTGCATGCATGCCCCGCAACGTACTGATTAAATTCCGGCCGTGCCACCCACGCCTCCCCAAGACTCGCTGCGCCAACGCGTGCAGATCGCCCTGTCCTCCATTCCGCACCCCCGGTTGGGCGGTTCGCTCGCCGCGACCGTGGTGCACGACCTGGAGGCCGGCGACGACGGCCGGGTGTCTTTCACCTTCCATCTGACCCGAGAAGATCCTGCCACGCTGGTGCGCGACGTGCGCAAAGCGGTCCAGGCGGTGGCTGGCGTCCGTGACGTGAAGATCAACGTCGTCGACCCGGGGGCGGGGGCGATCGCCGGACCAGCGGCAGCGCCGCACGGGGCTCCGGGCGTGATACCACCGCCCACCCCGCAGGAGATGCCGCAGCTGGGCCGCGTCCTCGCCATCTCCTCGGGGAAGGGCGGAGTCGGGAAATCGACGGTCTCGGTGAATCTCGCCGCGGCGCTGGCGCGGGCCGGCCGCCGCGTCGGGCTGATGGATGCCGATATCTACGGGCCGAACGTCCCCCGCATGATGGGCGTGCACGACAAGCCCCCCGTCGTGGGCGGCAAGATCCAGCCGCTCGCTGCCCACGGCGTGAAGCTGATGTCGCTCGGCTTCATCGT
>JACXTT010007678.1_pt1 | contig 15137 bp, 17 predicted proteins | sample 9270951 | NCBI WGS metagenome assembly JACXTT01 (sample SAMN15532306, study PRJNA645909) | rock metagenome | isolation source: weathered quartz diorite | place: Puerto Rico | collected 2017-06-21
CCATCGGGTCGCGCGGGATGTCCACGCGGGCATTGAAATCACCCGTACTGCATGGGTTAGCGTGCGGGGTCTTTGGAAGTGCACTGCATATGATGGATTTCTTACGTGTTCTCGAAGAGTCGAGCTTTTCTCAGTGGGTCACCGGATCAAGCTCCATATTTGCGTTCCCAATGATCCTTCTCCTTCACACGATCGGCATGGGTGTTGTCGTCGGCATAAACGCTGGAATCGACCTCCGCATTCTTGGTCTCGCGCCCGCACTGCCGTTGGCGCCGATGGAAAGATTTTTTCCAGTGTTTTGGATTGGCTTTTGGGTCAATGCCGTCACAGGAACCATTCTTCTGATTGCGGACGCCACCACGAAACTGACGAACGCCGACTTTTACGTAAAGATGGTGTTTATCGCTCTGGCCGTCATCAACGTTCAAATGCTGCGCAAGCGCGTATTTCGCGATCCATTTCTCGATAAGAAGCCGTTCTCATCCAATGCAAAAGTTCTCGCCGTCACCTCGCTCATCTTCTGGTTGGGCGCAATTACGTCAGGCCGCCTCTTAGCCTATGTCGGCCCGGTTAGCGGGCTTTCGAAGTAGGACTTATGAATTTGGCTCACATACATCTTCTACTGAATCATTTCCCGACGATCGGATTCGGAATTGGGCTCGGCCTGTTCCTCGTTGCACTCATCGGGAAGAACGAAGAGCTCAAGCGGACCAGCCTCGTCATTTTCTTTCTTATCTCGGCGCTGGCCATACCGACCTATCTCAGCGGCAACGCGGCGTTGGAAACCCTTTGTAACGGAACAAAAGAATGTCCGCCGGGCGTGTCTTTGGCAGCGATCAGAGAACACGAAGATGCGGCTCTGTGGGGATTCGCCTTCATGGAGCTGACCGGATTTATCGCGTGGCTCGGGTTGTGGCAGTTCCGTCTAATCAAGCGCGCGCCCGGCTGGAACGTTGCGACAGTTTTCGTGCTTTCTATTCTGACGTTCGCTGTATTGGCCAGGGCCGCCAATCTTGGTGGCGAGATTCGCCACCCTGAAATTCAATCCGCACCGGCAACGCCTCCCTCTGACGACGGCGAAGTGCACGGCAGGGTCAGGTCCATGGGCTCGTACGTGACCGGCCATACGTGGGTTTGGCCTTCGTGTGAAACGTTGCATTTCGTCGGACTGGGCGTCCTGTTCGGGGTTCTCTTGCTGGTTGATCTGCGAATGCTCGGTCTGGGCAAAGGTATGTCGTTTGCCGCCTTGTATCAGATTCTTCCTCTAGGGATGCTTGGATTCGCCACGAACCTCATCACAGGAATGGCGTTTTTTATAGGCGCTCCCGAACAATACACAAAGAACCCGGTCTTCTATTGGAAGATTCTGTTCGTCGTTCTCGGAGCGGTGAACATTCTCTATTTCATGTTGCTCGACGAGCCGTGGACGGTTGGCGCTGGAGACGATGCGCCGATGACAGCCAAGTTGGCGGCAGCATCCGCAATCGTGGTGTGGGTCGGCGTTCTATTCTTCGGCCATATGCTGCCGTTTCTGGGAAACGCGTTCTAATGATTCACACGGTCGATCAGGTACGCGATCACCGACACAACCAAAACACCCGCAACCACCACCACACTAACGGTCAACGCTAACAGCATTTATCTCTATCCTCGCTTACCGAGTTCGGCTTTTACACGCTCGGCTGTGAATGGAATTTGGCGCAGCCGGACACCGGTCGCATCGAAGACGGCGTTTCCGATCGCGGCTGCGACCACCGTCACGGCAGTTTCGCCTGCGCCCGTAGCGCGAGCATCGGGGCGATTGATGAGCACCGTCTCGATCTTCGGAATCTCCGCACCAACGGGAAGAGGCTGATAGGTTCGCCAATCAACCGATGTGATCTTTTGATCGTCCCACTTTACTTCTTCGTTGAGCGTACGGCTGAGGCCGTGCAGTGCGCCGCCCTCCAGTTGATTTCTTAGTCCGTCGGGATTTGAGATCGGTCCGACATCGTTTGCGATGACGAGACGCTTAACGGTGATCCGTCCGGTATCTTGATTGACGTCGACTTCGGCAACGGCTGCACAGTAGCCATTGTCTCCCTCATACAGAACGCACGAAATGCCTCGGCCGCTGACGACGCCCGTTCGGCGCACCGCCGCGCGCGGCGATGGTCTGGAGTCCCAAGTTGCAGCCTTAGCCGCTGCTTTAACGACGTCGACCAAGCGCGGATCACTAAGATGTCGTACTCTGTATTCGACCGGATCAGCCTTCACTTGCGCTGCAATCTCATCCAGGAACGACTCGTGCGCGAACGTGTTTTGCAAACGTGCGGGTGATCGTAATGGACCGGTGAAAAACGGCGACTGAACATCGTGTGTTTGAACACGCTCGCTGCGAATCTTGCCGGTTCCACCGCTGCGTGCGTTCACGGTACCGGACATGTATGACGGCACGGCATTATTGCCGTTTCCGTAATTTGTTGGATCAGGCGCGGGCGATCTCGCAGCGAACGCGGCAGGCTGAAACCCAGCCAGGAAGCCCGTTACGACGTTGCCTGGAGCGTTCCCGCCCGGACGTCCCCCCAGCGTTGGCGACCACGATTCGTGATCCCAAGCGATTATCGTGCCGTCCTTATCAACACCGGCGCGCTGATCGATGACGAAAGCCAAGCCGTAGTTTTCCCAGGCCATCTCATCTTTGCGCGTGAGCTGAATGCGTACAGGCTTGCCGGCCGCTTGTGATAGCAGTGCCGCGTCATAGGAAACCGTGTCGGCGCCGTTAATCCCGTAACAACCGGAGCCCATCCGGAAAATCACATGCACACTTTCCTGCGGCATACCGAGCAACATCGCAAGTGTGCTTCGGAGAGGATAGACCGCTTGGGTGGGTGAGTAGATCGTCGCCTTCCCAGCCTGGACATCGGCAACAGCGCACGACGTCCCGAACGATCCGTGCATCTGATACGGGTAGTGGTACGTTGCCTTTATGATTTGTGCGGCCTGCGCAAGCTTTTCATCGACATCTTTCGAATTGACGAGATACGAGTCTCGCGTCGGCTTCTTGCTTCGCAGGTAATCGTGAATCTCGCTTTGCTTCGGCAATCCTGCGGCCGGCGACCATGTTACTTTCAACTTATTTGCTGCTTGCATGGCCTGCCATGGTTTCTCGGCAACAACACCGACAAAATTCTTCTTAATAACGACCTTCACAATCCCTGGAAGATCTTTTATAGAACTCTCGTCGACATTCATCAACGTCGCCCCATATGCGGGTGGCCGCACGACCTGTCCTTGGAGCATGCCCGGAACGCGAACGTTGTGAACGTATTCGAATTCTCCCGTTGCCATTGCCGGAATCTCGACTCGCGGAACAGGTGTACCGAGGACCGTCCATTCGTTGGGATTCTTCCGCTTCGCGCGAGTGTTCAGCGTCAGGTTGAATTTCTTTCCGCCGATGAGTTCGGCGTAGCTGACCTTCTTGGCAGCATCGGTCTTCACACTGATGACGCCATCCTTCACCATGAGTTGATCGGCAGGAACCGCAAATCGCTTCGACGCCATCTCGAAAAGCGCTTCGCGCGCGGTTGCACCCGCAAGAGCGAGGGCTCCTTGATTGAAGTTCGTCGGGTGAGATTGCGCGCCGGAGGTTGTGCCCTGATCGGGCGTCAAAGCCGTGTCGCACTGAATCAGCTTCACGCGATTGAACGGTACCGTTAATTCTTCTGCGATCAACTGGGTTTGCGCCGTGTAGAGCCCGTGACCCAATTCGCATTTGCCGGTATAGGCCGTGATGGTGCCGTCACCGTTGATAGCGAGCCAGCCGTCGAGTTGATTGCTGCTGGCACCGTCGAGGCGTTGAGCCAGTAACGATTCCGGAGCAAGCCCGAACGTAACGATAAGCGCGCCTGATGTCTTGAGAAAGTCCCTTCGCGATAGGCTCATGCTTTTACTCCTTTCGCGTAGCGATTGATGGCACGCATCATTCGTGAATGTGCATGGCAACGGCATAGAACGTTGGCCATCGCCTGCCGGATGTCGGCCTCGCTTGCCTTGGGATTTCGATCCAGATAAGCCTTCGCGGTCATGATGACTCCGTTCACGCAAAAACCGCATTGCATCGCTTGTTCATCGATGAATGCTTTCTGAATAGCGTGCGGCTTTTCGGACGAACCCAGTGCTTCGAGAGTCGTGACGTCCGCGCCGGCTACATTCGAAACGGGCGTCACACAAGACCGTACGGCTTGTCCTTTGACAATCACTGTGCAGCTGCCGCACTGACCCAATCCGCATCCAAACTTGGGTCCACGCAGCGCCAGATCATCGGTAAGGATGTACAACAGTGGTGTCGTAGGATCGGCCTCTACGGCCACCGGCTTACCATTCACTTTCAAATTGATCATGGTGCCCCCCGAGGAAAGTTGAAATTGGACGAATCCTGCACCTCAAATCCGAAATCCGAAATTTCAAATTGGACCCGTCCAATCTGCGATTTCGTATCTCGGATTTTAGATGCAGGATTCGTCCAATTTTCAATTTCTCTTTTTCACCTCGCCGTGCAGGGCTGAGGGTTCCAGCCCGCCGCGTCCGCTTGTTTCTTGAAATGGGTGCTCGTGACGAATTCCTGATTGAGGTACACGGGATCGTTCACGATTGTCGTGACGATGAGCCACGACTCGCCGTTGGATTCATTTGTACGATCGAAATATTCCGTGAGCGTCGTTTTATCACTGTACGGATAGCCATTCTTGCGCAGATACCCCGGACGAATTGCCGACGTCACGACCTTCATCGTGCCTCCTGTCGGAGGACCGCCGCGCCGGCCACCGGACGTCTCCCACGCCGCGCTGGAGTTTCCCTGCCATGTTGGAGGACCCGGAGGCGGTTGAAACTCACCGAAATGGAAGAGCCGGGTTTGTTGCCCGGCATCGGTCTCGACTTTCATCGTCGTATCGTTGTCCCACGTGATGTGGAGGCGTCCCGGAACGCGCATGATTGCCGGCGCGCCGTAGGACTTGCATTGTTCACCGGCTGCTTCATCCTTTGCAGGATCCCACTGCTGGCCAATCTGAGTTCCGGCAGGGTTGGTCGGGATGCTGGCGAAATCGCCTTTGGGTGGCGTGACCATCCGCCAACGCCAGTCCTCGGTCACGATCGATACCCAGTAGCCCGTGAGGTCGATCGGCGCCGCAGCTCGAGGTGCCGGCGGCGGAGCCTCACCGCGGCCTCCTCCCCGCGCACCTTGACCACGCTGTTGAGCCCAGAGACTGGTTAGAGCGAAAACCGAGAAAGTGAGGATCAAAAGAACTCGATGCTTCATAATTGACGCACCCCGATAGGAGTCGGGCCGTATTCCCCTCTTTCAAAGGGGCTGTTGCCCACATAGCTCGCGCAGCGCCCGTGGCTAAGATTGTTTCGCCGCTGCGCGGCTTCGCCATATTCGCGCACACGGTATCACAAGAAAAATCAATTTGATGTCAGAATCTTACCCTGTCCGCCCTTGCCTACCTGCGGTCCCTTGAAATCGCGAACGGGCACGTGATCCAGGTTGCCGACTCTGCGCCCGATTTCATAAACGAGCTGTCCGATGTGGGCCATCTTTTCAAAATTGATCTTGTCCACTTCATCGCTAGGGCGGTGATAATCCGGATGCAGGAAGGTGGTAAAGAAGATAATCGGAATTCCTTTGGCGGCGTAACTGTAATGATCGCTGCGATAGTAGATGCGCTCGGAATCCGTAGGGTCGTTCAGCTGAAAATTAATGTTCATGGGTTTCGCTAAACTCGCGTTCGCGTCGATCAGGATGTTATGCAGTTCGGTGCTGATGCGGTCTGCGCCAACGGTGTATACGGTGTTCGACTCCGATTCCAGGTTGCTGTAGTTGCGGCCGATCATATCGATGTTCAGTTGGGCCGCGATGTGATCGAGCGGTACTGTGGAGTGATCTGCGAAATATTTGGAGCCGTAAAGCCCAAGTTCCTCTCCCGCATGCCAAACGAAAACCTCCGAGCGCTTGGTTTTGGGACCCCGGGCGAAAGCGCGCGCAAGGCTAATAAGAGTCGTGGTCCCGGAACCATCATCGTCCGCGCCGTTATTGATCCGGTCCGTTTGGCCGTTGGGCAAGACGCCTTGTGAGTATCCGATGTGATCGTAATGGGCTCCGAACGCGACGTACGTATCTTTCAGGCGCGCATCGTTTCCCTCGACCTTGCCCACGACGTTGCGCGTGTACCGCGTATTGACCACCTGGTAATCCGCGTCAATGTCAAATGTGACGGTGACACCCTTCAGCGTGAATTTGGGCAGGTCGTCCTGCTGTTGAACTTTCAGCTTGAGATCGGCGTATTTAAGGTCTGACCCGCTGAAAAGGAAATCCAGAAATTCGTCGGATGATGTGATGCTCGGGGGTTCGGTCTTATCCAGACGCTCTGTCGTCGTAAAGTCCGGCTGCGGTGCCGCACCGCGTCCGGCTTGCCCGTTAGCTCCGCCTCCGCCACCGGCGCCGCCACCTCGTCCACCCCGCTGTCCAGCGAATGGTTCCGGAGGAGGGGCAATTGCGGCACCCGCTCCCAATTCCTCGATCCCGTATGCGGCGCGCGAGCGAAGCAATCGCCCGGCTTGTTGCTGATTCGTGCCTTTCGGGCCTCGAGCTCCAAGCCAGACGACGACCTTTCCTTTAGCATCGATACCTCTGTAATCGTTGTGATCCGCATCGAGATTCAACCCATATCCGACGAATTCCACCTGGTTAAACGTAACGCTTCGTTTACCTCCGACGTCCGCCGGAAACCTCACGCCTTGGCCATTCTGAAACGTCCGCTTTTGCCCATTCACGTCGACGGTGACTGTCGAGCGGTTTGTGCTTTTAATGCCCAGGACCTCGACGCGCTGAAAGTAGCCGCCGTGATCGCCTCCGGGTTTCACTCCGGCTTCTTTCAGTTGGTCCGCAATGTATGCTGCCGCTAAACCCAGTCCTTCTGAAAACGTCGCGCGCCCTTCCAGATCGTCCGAGGCCAAGTAGGTCAACCATGTGCGAAGCGCGTCGGGGGTTATGGAGGATTGTTGTGCAGCCGCAAAGACGGCAAAGGCGAGCATCAATACCAGGATTCGTCCGAGTTTCAAGAGGAACCTCCGCTGCGGTAATTCCAGGACGGAATTACAGTGTCCAGCATAGTTCGGCACTGGTCTCGCGTACAATTTCTCTGTGGATTATTTATACAGAATCGTGGAGGAGCGGATACAGAAGGCACAAGAAGAAGGTGTCTTCGACAATCTTCCCGGAAAAGGAAAGCCGCTGAAGCTGGAGGACGACAGCGCCATTCCCGAAGATCTCCGCCTCACGTACAAAATCCTCAAAAATTCCAATTGCTTACCGATCGAGCTGGAGTTGCGTAAAAAAATCTTTAGCCTGCGTCAGTTACTCGATGCTGCGATCGATCCGGAGATCCGTCGCAACATACGGCGTGATCTGAATTTGCTGATCTTGAATTTCAATCTGCGGCGGCGGAGCACGTCGGCAAATCTTGATTTACAGCAATGGTAATTCGACTGCATGTAGCTTAACGTTCCGCAAGCAGCTAAGGACGATTTCATGACAGAACAAGCAGTCATCCAGTGGATTACCGAATACGGTTACTTTGGAATTTTCTTTCTTCTCATTTTTGGAATCGTTGGACTACCGATTCCTGATGAGTGGCTGTTGGTTCTCTCCGGGTATCTCGCATTCAAAGAGGTCCTGGGATTCTTTCCGACGCTTGCTATCGCCGCCATGGGGAGTGCCGGCGGTTTGACAGTGAGCTACATTCTTGGCCGAAGCTCAAGCAACTATCTTGTTCGGAAGTTCGGCCGGTGGCTTTCTATCGACGAGCAAAAGATCCTGCGAGCGCAACATTGGTTTCATAATCTGGGACGCTGGGTGCTCGTAGTGGGTCCTTTCATTCCCGGCGTGCGGAACTTGATGGGCTACGTCGCGGGAGCGACCAAGTTGCAGTTGCACGTCTTCATGCGCTTCGCATACTTGGGCGCCTTCGTTTCATCGGCGACCTTCGTAACGTTTGGATACTTTGTCGGTCAGCACCTGAACTGGAACTATTCCAGGATGCCGCTTATCGCCGTCGCTCTCGCGGTCGTATTCACCGTTTCCGGAGGCCCATTCCGCATTGCTCTGATAATCAAGAACAAACTCGCTGCGGCAGCCGCAATCAATACCGTCCGGCCGATCGAGGCCAGCACCCAAGCTGCCTGCGCTCCTAAGAAATAACCGGCGCACACACAGGTAAGAGACGAAAAAATAGCCCCGGCATAGGCATACGGTGCGAAATGCCGGATCTTCAGGCGCATCATTCCGGATGTGAAGCCGATCAGATTTCGGATACCCGGAATGAAATACCCGAAGACAAGGGTCCACCCCCCAAAACGCTCAAACCAATGACGGGCATTCTCGAGACGATTCGCTGCGAATCGTATTTTTGAGATGTAGGAACCTGAGCCGCGGCCCAGCGCATAGCTGAGCGTGATTCCCGCAATACTGCCCAGGATTGCTGCCAAGAGTGTGGGGCCAATAGCAAGTGATTTTGTGAGAACGAGATAACCGGATATGACCAGCAACAATTGGTCAGGCACCGGAAGCCCGACGATGCCGCCGACAAGTATCAAGAAGATGGCCGGATAACCATATTGACCAATGCAAAGGGCCATGGATTGCTGAATCATTTAAAAGAAAGGTCCTTTTCTGAGGATGATCTGAAACGTTGGATTCGTCTGGGTTTGAAGCAACGGTGTTTTTAGTCTAACCGATTATGCGCGGCTTCTTCGTAGCGATTTTTGGCGGCCTCATGTCGTGGTGGGGCCTGTGGTTGATCGCTGCCCTGGACTCGACGATGGTTTTCTTTCTGCCGCTAGCCGTCGATATCGCAGTCGTCATCCTCGCCTCGCGATCCCGCGAATTGTTCTGGTTATATCCGATCTTGGCATCTGCGGGTTCCCTTTGCGGCGCAGCCCTGACCTATTACATCGGCCGCCGACTAGGCGAGGCCGGCCTTGAGCACTTCGTTTCAAAAAACCGCTTGAAGAGTTTTCGTCGTCGGATCGAGGAAAAGGGAGCAGTCGCATTAGCGGTGCTGGATCTCATCCCCCCTCCCTTTCCGTTTACGGCCTGCATCTTGGCGGCTGGTGCGCTGAAAGTGAGCACGCCGCTTTTCTTCATCACGCTCTTTTCGGCGCGGGTTTTCCGATTCGGAGTGGAAGCGGCTCTCGCATACTTCTATGGACCGCAGATCATCATTTGGTTGGAGTCGGACACCATGGAATATATCGGTACAGCCCTGTTCGCAATCGCGATTATCGGGACGTTCATCACGACGATCCAGCTTGTTCACAAGACCCGCGCTCACAGGCGGCCTGCCGAACGGCCAGCTGCTTGATATAATCCGCTTTGTGACTTCAAAATTTTTCGCCGCGTGCATCGTGGCCGCTTTTGCGCTGACGGTTGGCGCTGCACGGCTCTTCAGTGTGATCTTCCCTCGGGTGCATTGGGAGCCGGTGGCTGGAATGCACATCCATCATTATGTATATGGCATTTTCATTCTTACCGCTGCCGGGTATCTCGCTCTGATCTTCAAAAGCCCGCGCGCAACAATGTGGATTGCGCTGCTGTACGGCTTGGGTGTCGGCCTGACGTTCGATGAATTCGGGATGTGGTTGAACCCGCCGTTCGTGCGGGGTGTGCGGTGGAATACGAACGGGATTGTGTTCGTTCTGGTGCTGCTCGCCCTTGTTGGGCTATTCCCTATATTGAGACGTAATTCCGCTACTAGGCCAGGAAGAGCAGTTGCGCCGAGCACGAGCAACCAGCCATCGCCGATCGCCGATTTGTAACATCAATTCGCAATTCCCGATTTTCTACAGCCATATTGCTATTTCGTAAATTGCTGATCGCGAAATGATGTTACAAATTGGGGATCGGTGATGGCTGATTGCTATGTTTACGATTTTCCGGTCTCTCGATCTAATCCAATAGGAGGGACAACATGTTCAAAATCATCATGACTGGGCTTCTTGTCGCGGCCCAGTTGAAATCCCCCACAAGCCGGGATGCCAACCGCTTGCAAACGCTGAAGGAAGAAGTCCGCCATCAATTGGTAATGCTCCCCTACTACAGCGTTTTCGATTGGTTGCAGGCACAAGTCAGGCCGGACGGAACGGTCACATTGATGGGGGAGGTAACGCGTCCGACGACAAAGGATGATGCCGAAAACCGCGTCAAGAAGCTCGAAAGCGCCAGCGGCGTCACCAACAAGATCGAAGTATTACCGCTTTCGCCGATGGATGACGACCTGCGGCTCGCTCTATATCGCGCCATCTTTCGCTACAGCTCCCCGCTCTTCCGATACGCGACGCAGTCCGTTCCACCTATCCACATCATCGTGAAGAACGGTCACGTGACGCTGAAAGGCGTTGTCGCAAATCAGATGGACAGCCAGCTTGCATACATGGCGGCGCGAGGCGTACCTGGCACCTTCGAAGTGAAGAATGAATTGCAGATTGAGCAACGGCTCGATGAAAAAGTCTCGCGCAAATAATTCGCAGGCCGCCAAGGTACACTAGGGAGGCATGAATAATGATCTGGACTTTTGGCGCCGGCTAGCGCGCGAGATCAAGAATCTATTTCCTCTGTTCCGGTACCTGATTCTTCAAACGGAGACTCACGCGTTCTGCCTCGCGTTGGCTGCGGCCGCACTGCTGGGTTTCTTCCCTGCTTGCCTGGTGATCCTCACCGTCTTCAAAAACGTTCTGAAGTGGCAGGGCGCCTACGACGTGTTGGTGAATGCCGGCGGCGTTTTGCAAACTTATTTTCCAGTGGATCAGGATTTCGTGATTCGCAATCTCACGTACCGCCTGAGCTGGATGGGACGACGAGCCGGACTGAGCTCGCTCCTCTGGGTTCTGCTTGGGACCGCTGGTGTGTTTGTTCCCTTGGAGACGGCACTCAATCGGCTCTGGCAGGCTTCCGCAGACCGGCCCTATTGGTTAAATCAGCTTGTTGGTTTTTCCCTTTCCATCGGGTTCACTCTAGTCGCGCTATTTTTTCTTTCGATTGCCGCAGCTTTGCATGGCGTCGTAGGTTACCTTCCGTTCAACATCGTGCGAAGCGGGATGCACTTCGTCGTCACCCGCTTGACGATGACATGCTTCTTCATCGTGATGATTTTTGCGCTGTACAAATTTCTTCCCAATAAGAAAATCTATGCGAAGCAGGTGCTGCCGGCGGCTATCCTTGCCGGGGTGATGGCTGAAATTGTGCGAATCGTTTTTATTCACCTCGTCCCGAATTTTAACCCGACACAAGGTCCATTCACGGCTTCCGTTACCTTCCTATTGCTGGTGTATTTCGAAACGTTTGTTGTTCTGGGCTGCGCGTTTCTCGCGAGTCGAACTGAACGTTATCCTTGGTTGGGATTTCTGCCCTTCAAGAGAAGACCCTCACCTTCCCCATGAAAAAATCGCCGCTGCTGTCGATCTTCCTGATTGTTCTCGTAGACGTGCTTGGCTTGACGATCATTTTGCCGTTGCTGCCGTTCTATGCAGAATCCTTGGGTGCAACGCCAAGAGTGGTGGGTCTTCTCGTTTCCGCTTACGCAATCTGCCAACTGCTCGCGGGACCTCCACTCGGTCATCTGTCCGACCGCATCGGCCGGCGGCCGATATTGCTTGTCAGTCAAGTGGGCACCTGCATTGGATTCTTGATACTGGCCTACGCTCATACGTTGTGGCTTGTCTTTCTCGCGCGAATCATCGATGGGCTGACGGCTGGGAATCTCACGGTCGCTCAGGCTTACATCGCCGATGTCACCGATGTCGAAAACCGCACAAAGTCGTTCGGGCTGATCGGCATCGCATTTGGCTTGGGATTTCTCGTCGGTCCCGGTGTCTCCGGCTTTCTTGCCCAATTCGGCAACACGTATCCGATATTTGCGGCCGCAGGCCTTTCGTTTACGAGTATTCTTTGCACGTATTTCTTGCTGCCGTCGGTGGTGCCGCATCCTCATCCAGAACTGGAAGAAGGGCTGTCGCGTTGGCGAGCATTAGCGGAATCGTTCAAGGACAAACAGCTCGGTACCATGCTGTGGGAGTTCTTTGCATTCACATTCGCGTTCAGCACGTTCTTTTCAGGATTCGCGCTTTTCGCGGAGCGCCGATTCATGCATAACGGCTTGCCATTCGGCACTAAAGAAGTCGCGTACGTGTTTGCGTTTTCCGGCTTGATTGGCGTTGTTATTCAAGGCGGAGGGATGGGTTCGCTTGTCAAAGCATTCGGCGAAAGCCGTTTGGTGCAGATGGGCTTCGCCACGATGGCCGTCGGTTTTGCGCTGCTGTCGGGAGTTCACGGTATTCCGTACTTGCTGGTTGCGGTTGGGTTGTTAACGTTTGGTAGCGCGATCCTGCGTCCCAGCCTGACGGCACTGATTACTTCTCGGGCGGCACGACACCGGCAGGGGATGGTGATAGGAATTATGCAATCTCTGATGTCGATAGCTCAGATCGTGGCTCCTGTTATCGCCGGATTTTTGATCCAAACTCAATTCCTAAGTACTTGGGCCTTTGCCGGTTCGCTGTTTTGTGCGATCGGCTGGATGCTCATCATGATCGTGAGGTAGGTTACGGTGAACACAACCATGAAAGCGTTCATCGCCGCGATCGCGGGTATGGGCATCGTTCGTTTCGTTTTGGATCGAGCCGGCTTGCCGATTGACGTCGTGAAATACTTCAGCATGACTGCCATCATGCTCATCGGCTCAATTTATTTCGCCATCGCGACAACGACTCACAAAGAACGCCTGAAAGCGGCGTATTTGCTGGTGATGCCGTACATGACGATCGAGGTCCTGGCTCTCGGCTATGCATGGGCCTCCGGGCAACAGACGATCTTTCACGCGAGGGAATATTCTTTCGGCACAACAATCGGGAAGCACACCATCGGACATTTTGTCGGCGGCCTCACGTGGGAACCGCTGTTCGGTTTTCTGATGATGGAAATCATCTGGTTCGGGTACACGAGAATTACGCGGGCGCTGAAAAAATGAGCGCAGATCCGACGGCTCCTGATTGGTCTCACCTGCGCCTGCGTGATCGGATCCGGCCGGATCTGCGTGTGCTCTTTGTCGGGATCAATCCGGGCGTGCGATCGGCGATAACGGGGCATCATTTCGCGGGGTACTCGAATCGATTCTGGAAACTTTTGAGTGATTCGCGGCTAACGCCGATACCCATCACGTACGAAGATGATGATCGATTGCCCGAATGGGGGCTCGGGATCACGAACCTGATTGCGAGGCCGAGTCCGGGAATCGACGATTTGCGGCCGGCAGAGTACGTCGCAGGCTGGAGCGTTCTGGATCGTAAGATCCGGCGATATCGGCCGAAAGTCGTGGCCCTCGTGGGAGTCACCCTTTATCGCGCGATTCTGCCGTTGCTCGTCTCGACGACGGCCGACACAAATGTCATCGGGCCGCAGACCGTAACAATTCACGGCGCGCGAGTGTTTGTCCTGCCGAATCCGAGCGGCCGAAACGCCAACTTCACTTATGCGCAGATGCTCGACGCATTCGTGCAGCTTCGGCGCTGGATGGATACAGGCGCCGTGCGGCACCCGCGGAAAGCCGTGCGGTAAAATAGGTCCTCGTGAGAACAATCGGTCTTCTCGGCGGGATGAGCTGGGAATCAACCGTCCCTTACTACCAGATCATCAACCGCACCATTGCGAGGAAGCTCGGCGGCCTCCATTCCGCCAAGCTCCTTCTTTACAGCGTGGACTTCGCAGAGGTCGAGCGGCTGCAGCACGCCGAGCGGTGGGTGGAGGCCGGTTCCCTGCTTGCAGATGCCGCGCTGATGCTTCAGAACGCCGGCGCCGATTTCCTGGTGCTTTGTACAAACACGATGCACCGGGTCGCTGCCGACATCGAAGCACGTGTTCGGATTCCCCTGCTCCATATCGCCGATCCGACCGCTCAGGCGATCCGGGCGTCTGGTCTTTCAAGCGTCGGTCTTCTCGGCACCAGGTTCACGATGGAGCAAGATTTTTACCGAGGGCGACTCGAAAGGAACTTCGGCCTCACTATCCACGTGCCTGAGGAGAGCTCGCGCAAGCTTGTGCATGAAATCATTTATTCGGAGCTTTGCCGGGGAATCATCTCTGAGTCATCCCGGCAGGACTTCCGGCAAGTCGTCTCTGAACTCGTTGTCATGGGGGCGGAGGCCGTCATTCTCGGTTGCACCGAAATCGGTCTGCTTCTGCGGCCCGGGGATGTTTCGGTCCCGCTTTTCGACACTACTGGACTCCACGCGGAGGCAGCAGGCATGTTCGCGCTAGACAGGCAGAGCGCCTAACAATCGTATGATTGGGACGATCCATACGTGAAACACACGCGCATCATCGTCACTCATTACGGCGGGCCCGATGCACTTCAGGTGCTTGAAGAGGAATGCCCCGAGCCAAAGCGTGGTGAAGTGCGGGTGAGAGTGCTGGCCGCGGGTGTCTCCTTGCCCGACCTGATGATGCGCGAGGGCATTCATCCCGAGACGCCGCCGCTGCCATTCACGCCGGGTTGGGATCTGGTTGGCGTAGTGGATCGACTCGGTGACGGTGTTTCTGGAATCGAACCCGGCCAGACCGTTGCCGCGCTGCCGATAAGCGGAGCGTACGCGGAGTTCGTCTGTCTGCCGCAACGTGAACTGGTTCCGGTGGCATCCGGCTTGGACGCCGCTGAGGCTGTCAGCCTCGTGCTGAATTACATCACGGCGCACCAGATGCTGCATCGCTCCGCTAAGGTCAAACCAAGCCAGCGCGTGTTGATTCACGGCGCGGCCGGCGGGGTCGGCTCGGCACTATTGCAGCTTGGGCGCCTTGCCGCGCTGGAGATGTACGGTACCTGTTCATCGCGAGGAGCGCCGGCCGTTTCGGAACTGGGCGGTATCCCAATTGATTACCAGCATCAGGACTTCGTGACGGAAATTCACCGCCTCACGAACGTGGGTGTAGATGTCGTCTTTGACAGCATCGGTGGCTCGCATATTTGGCGTTCCCGCAAGGCTCTCCGTCCTGGCGGGAAAGTCGTGGCCTATGGCCTCACTTCCTCGCTACGTGGCGGGCGGTTGGCCTC
>JACXTT010007679.1_pt1 | contig 15137 bp, 14 predicted proteins | sample 9270951 | NCBI WGS metagenome assembly JACXTT01 (sample SAMN15532306, study PRJNA645909) | rock metagenome | isolation source: weathered quartz diorite | place: Puerto Rico | collected 2017-06-21
ATAAAAAAGACGCATCGCGAAATTGATGCGATGATCAAATTCTGCCAGCGATGCCGGTGGAGGCCCGCCTGCATCGTCGGGGGGAACCACCGCAGGGCTGAACGTCACCTCCATATGCAAGTCATGCGCTACGCCTCGAAGGTCGTCCGTGAGAAGTTTTGCAAGTTGTTCGCCATCCGTCAGTCCATCGTACTTCCCTTCGTTTTGCTGCTTGCGCAAGACTGCCTCAATCTGTTTGGCCTTGTCGGGAAACACATAGTGATCATTCAGCTTTGCCACCAGCGCATCGATCGTCTGCACCCGCATCGCACCGTCAATCGCAATCTTCGGCTGCGATTCAGAGCCTTCTGCCGAAGGCCGCCACAATCGCATGCCGGCGTATGCGCCGATCCCGGACAGCAACAGCAAAGAAGGTATGACAATCCATTTTGTTTTCATTTTTTTCCTCAAAATATGGCGACCGGTTTCCCGTGTTGGTGAAATGTGAGACTAGTTCTATTCATACGCCAGGTAACGAAGTGAACTTAGCATAGCATTCAAATTGCTATGTACTAGCATTAAATTTTGCTAATAAATCTCCCTTGCCGGTTCACCGGCTCGGTTTGCTCTTGGCGAGCGGCTTGGTTGATGGTGATTGGTGCGGCCGACGCGCAGGGCTACTAGTGGGCCGGGAATGTCAGGAAAAGTGGAGCGGAGAGTTTGTTAGAGAGATGAGCGAAATCGTTTGCAAAAGAACGAAAGGCCGCTTCGGTTGCTAGTTGAACCATTCGAAGCAACACGGCGATGGAATTGCGATGACGGCCTTTTGCTAATGTCGCTGCCGTCTGGAGAGCAGACGTGAATAGAACCCGCCTACGCGACTCGGCAAGGGGCTCGTAGTTGTACGATGGCTTAAGCACGAGGACGAAATACAGAACCGACGCTCCACTCGTGCCACGCGCTTTTTAATGCCTCAAGCGCTTCGAACCGCCCGAGCCTGACCGTCGGCGCAACGGCATCAGCCGCAGTCCGCGGAAAGCGGAGCGTCAGGTCTCACAAACATACAAGTTCGCTTGCCTTGTCCGTAAGGTCAAGCCGGACGCGATATTGACCCGATTGGTAGCTTTCTGTAAGCAGCAGCATTGGGCTGCGTTCATTCATTTTCAGAATGTCCAAATCTCCCGCTATGGAATGGCAACAACACTGGTCGATCAAATCGCAAGACGAAAAAAAACCCACTCGAAAGTGGGCTTGATTTTACTGCTTGTTCTGGGGGCGAGGACGGGTATCGAACCCGTCTAAACGGCTTTGCAGGGCGTTGGCCATCTTTAAAAATCAAAGACTTAGGAGAAAACCGTCTTTTTAAACCTCTCGCCCACTGGATAGATTAATCAGGACTCGCTATCAAGCATTGGTCAACCAGTCTGTCGAGAATTGGGTAAGTGCGGAAATATGAAGCCTGGATCGCTCACAACCATACCTGTTCGCAAAGTTCGTTACGTCGCGAGCATCTCGTTTTCCTACCGCGTCATCGCATAACTTGCCAGCGCCAATGCCTCGGCTTCGCTTAGTTGCGCAAACGCCGGCATCGGTACCGGCCCCCATTTACCAGCGCCACCGGCACGGATGTTTTTCGCTACAATGGATAAGCCGTCGGCATTGCCCTTGTATTTGGCCGCGACTTCCTTGAAGGCCGGTCCGACGATTTTTTTATCGATCGAATGACATCCCATGCAGGCATTTGCAGCAAGCAGCGCTTTGGCATCGATCGCGCCAGCGGCAACAGGCGTCGCAAGCGACGCCGACTTGAAGGCGGCATTCTTCTTCGGCAGTTCGATACTGCGCTCGGCGCCGTAGGTCTTCGAAAGATAGTCGACCAGGTCCGGAATATCCGCATCGGAGAACTGCGCACCGAATGGGTGCTTCATTTTTTTGACCGTTGCCTCCCAATACGCACGCGGCGACGTCGGCGGCTGCGACTGGACATAGTGAACGGAATGGCAGGTCATGCAATTGCGCTGGGCCAGGGCGTACCCCGGGAGCTCGCTTGGCTTGAAAACCGCCGTTTCCGGCGGCAGCTGGATGTCGAGAGCGAATGCGGGGCTGGCGGCGAGCAAGCTGGCGGCGAACAGGGAAACCGTCATTGTATGTTTCACTTTCTTCCCCTTAGACGGCGACAACATGCGTCGATTCGACCACATTGCGCATGTAGCCGGCTGGGTTCCACAAGGCGCTTGCAGGCTGGCCTTGGCCGATCCGGTTGACGGCCCTTACCAGCAGCTGGTGGCTGCCTTTCTGTTTTGGCGTAAACGCCGCGCTCCACTCGCGGAACGAATAGCGGCCCAGGTCCTTGCCCAATTGGGCCGCTTGCCAGGTCTTGCCGCCGTCGGAGGAAAATGCCACTTCATTCACGCCATAGCCACCGTCGAAGGCAATGCCGCGCACGACGATCTGGCGCCCGGCCTTGATCTGCATGCCGTCGGCAAGGCTGGTGACAAACGAGCGCACATTCAGGCGGTTGATGGGGATGGTCCTGGCCGGCGCCTTGCCCGGTTCCGTACACGCACACTGGTTGTCGGGAATGCGATAGGCAGTGCTCATCCAGAAGCCGTCGAAGACCTTGTCGGTGACGGTGATGTCGGACAAGTGTTTGACCCAGTAGGTGCCGTAGTAGCCCGGCACCACCAGGCGCAGCGGATAGCCGTTCAGCATCGGCAAGTCGGCACCGTTCATTTGCCACGCCAGCATGACTTCGCCGTCGAGCGCGTGATCGATATTGAGCGCCTTGATGAAATCGGGACCATCGCCCACCGGCGGCGTGTCCAGCCCATTGAACGACACTTGCACGGAACCGGCCTTGACGCCGGCCCTTTCCAGCACTTTACGCAGCGGCACGCCGGTCCAGCGCGCGTTGCCCATGGCACCATTCGACAATTGTCCGCCGTTGGCGCGCGGCTGCAAGTGTCCGCGGCTGTTCCCCGAACACTGGTTGACCGCAACAAGCTCGACAGCATCTGCCATTTGCTTCAGGTCGGCAATGGAGAGCTCCAGCGGCGTATTGACATTGCCGCCCACCCGCAGCCGCCAGGTTTGCACATCGACCGCGGTGGGGATGCCGCTCCAGTGATAGCGCACGAAGAACGCATCGTTGGGCGTGATCACCGATTCGTTGAACACGCTGAAAGGGGTTTCCAGCTGGGGCGGCCGGGCGGTGAGCAGAATCAGCGGCCGCTTTTGGGGATAGGCGACCAGTTCACGTTCGCCGTTTTCAAACGGCAGCGTGATGCGGGCGGGCTCCGCGGCCAGAGCGCTCAGGACCGGGCTGCCGAACGCGGTGGCGGCGCCGATGCTGCCTGCCCGCCTGAGAAAGGACCGGCGCCGTAACGCCGCCGCCGACAATACCGATGCATTGTTTCCCATACTCGTCTCCGTTTTTTTATGAAATCGGTCGATGCGATGCTGCCACTATATTGTCGTAAATCGTTATTGAACGCTGCTCAGTACAGCCTTTTGTGGATCGGCTGCAACATCGCCTTCCATTACCAGCACCCGGCTCGCGGTAACCGCCTTGGCGTTCAAACTATTACTTACCTGACGCATAGGCCCGATCGCGGTGCCGTTGGCCATGCCCTTCGGATCGGTCTTGAAGCTGGCCACCGGCGCGCCCTGGCCGCTGACATAAACGCTATACACCGTTTGCGGCTTGAGTTTGTACAGAGACACCTCCAGCGCATCGACCACGCCCAGGTTACGGGACACGACGAAGCCCTTGGCCTCGCCGCCGGCTGGCTTGAGCGCGATATTGACAGGTTCAGTGTTGACGCGCGGGACCAGATTGCTCATGCCGTCGCCCTGCGGCACGGCGTTCGACACGTACACCAGCGCCTGTGGCGCCTGGCCGACCGGGGCGCGCGCAATCACTTTATTGGTGGCGCTGTCGATGACGTCGACAGCGTCGCCGTTTTCCAGACCGACGTATAGACGGCTGCCATCATCGGATGCCCAGATACCGTGCGGCAGTGCGCCGGTTGGAATGGTGGCGACCAGCGCCGGTATGGCATCGAGGGTGTACACCTTGACGACATTCTCGCCACCGACAGTGACGTAGGCGCGGACCCCGGCGGTGGTGCTGGCGAAGGCCAGGTGATTGGAAATGAATCCCGTGTCGATCACGCCCTTCACTTCCAGGGTGGCGGTATCGATGCGCGTGACCTTGCCTACATCCTTATGGGTCATCCACATTTCCTTGAAATCCGGGGTGAATTGCAGGAAAGGCGAGAACGGGCTGACCACCTTGATGTGCTTGATGACCTTGCGCGACTTTACGTCGATCACGTCGACCACGGGATTGAAGCTGGAGACGACGAAGGCCAGTTTGCCGTTCGGCAGAAACTGCACCATACCGGGACCGGTCGTCGTGGCGATGCGGCTTTTTTCCTTGAAGGTCAAGGGATCGATCACCGAGATGTAATCCTCGCCCCGCACCACCGCCCAGACTTCGCGTCCGTCCGCGGTAAAAAACCCCTCATGGGGCGAGCGGCCGATGTAAGTGACGCCCTTGACCTTGTTGGTGGCGGTATCGATGAAGGTCACGGAATTGGAACCGTTGGCGATGGCGATCAGGGTCTTGTGATCGGGCGAAAATCCCAGGCCGTGCACATTGACTTCGCCCTTGTACAACGGAGAAAGCACGTCCGGGCGCTGGTTGCCCAGCTTGATCTGGCCGAGCAGGGCATTGCTGGCCGGGTCGATCACTGAAACGGTATTGGTATTCTGGTCGGCGGTGTAGACCCGGTCGCGGGCGGAAGGCGCGGCGAAGGCGGACGCCGTCAATAGAGCGCCGGCGGCAAGGGTGAAAGTTAATGTAGGGATGCGCATGATTATTTTTTCCTGGTGATCGAGACTGGTTTTGCTTTGGCCTGGCCGGCCTGGTAGCGCTTAAGCCATGCCTGCATGACATTGATTTCGTTTTGTTGTTCAGCGATGATGCCCTGTGCGACATTACGCAATTCAGGATCGCGGGTGGTGAGCAGCAAGGCCTTCGCCATATCGACGGCGCCCTGGTGATGCGGAATCATCATGGTGACGAAGTCGTGTTCGGACACGCCATTCATTGGCGCGCGTTTCATGCCGTCGTCCATGACCGTCATGGCATCGTCCATCAGGGCAGCGAACGGTTTGGCGGTGCTGGCAATGAACACCGGCGGCTTTGCCGATGCAGGCGCGGCGTGATCATGCTGCATTGCCTGGCCGTGCGCAGCGCCGCCCGCCAGGCAGGCCGCAGCCAGAATGGCGCGGTGGCCACAGCGTCTACCGTCGGCGAAAAATTTCATGAGGGTTTCTCCAGTTGCTCATACACGGCGGTCGCCACCCGTGCCAGTTCGGCCTTGTTGATGCCGGCCGATAGCGCATAGCCGAATTTGCCATCGATCCAATAAAATACGTTCACCGGCCCCTCCTGGGCAAAGCGAAAACCGGTGTCCCTGTTATGCGCCTGCTCGGTCGACACATACAAGGTCAGACGTTGCCCGGTGGCGTCGTGGTACATGAACTGGGCCACCGCGCCCTGGGCGCCGGGCAGCAAACGGCCGCCGATCAGCTCATAACCGAGCTTGCCCAGCCGGGGTGGCCGTATCGTGCTGCCGAGACGTTTCGACAGCCATGCCACCAGCTGCTCTTCCTGGTCGGCGCCGATCTCCACCGGCCGCTTGACATCGGGGCTGTAGACAACGTGGGCGATTGCCGCCTGGTGCGCCAGCCCGGCGGCATACAGCGCAGGCCTGGCCTTGCCTGTTTCCAGCTGGGCGAACTCGATGCCGCCTGTTTGCTGTCCATGCAATATCCAGCCGGCCCCGCCGCTGACCACGGCGATGGCAATGCCGGCAACCAGCTGCTGCCAATGCCAATGCCAGCGCGTATGTTTCGACGCGGTGAGACGCTGCGGCACCGCTTCATCGAGCACGGGGTCGAACAGCGCGAGCAACTCGGCATTCTGCGCGGCATATGCTTGCAGACGATCCGCTTCCTCCGGACGCTGCTGCAGATAAAGATCGACCTCGGCGCGCCGTGCGGCAGGCAGCCTGCCGTCGACGAAAGCGTGCAGGTCGGCTTCCGTGATGGGCTGACTATTCATTTGACGACCTTCAATGGCGCCGCGTACGGCCGCCCTTCCATGTTTGCACGCAGTTTTTCACGGGCCCGCGACAAACGCGACATGACCGTGCCGACCGGGATGCCAAGCGTTTGCGCCACGTCGTCATAGGGCATGCCCTCCAACGCCACCAGCAGCAGGATTTCGCGCTGTTCGTCCGCCAGGCCGCGCAAGGCGGTTTCCATGTCGCGCAATTCGAGGCCGCTCGTGGGGCTGCCGGGCGCCGGACGCATCGATACCTGCTCATCGAACTCATCGGCGACGATCGGCGTCCGGCGTACCTGATCGATCCGCAGGTTGTGCATGATGCTGAACAACCAGGCCCGCATATCGCTGCCGCCTTGCCAGGACGCCAGTCGCGCCCATCCGCGCTCGACCGTGTCCTGAACCAGGTCATCGGCACCGGCGCGGTCGCCCACCAGGGCGCGCGCATAGCGGCGCAGGCGTGGTATGCAGGCCAGCAATTGATCGTGCGAGTCAGGCATCGCGGTCATTGGCGCACGGCCGCGGATCAATAAGCAGCGGCGGCCAGAGCCGGATCGATCTGCCAGGTTTCATTGACCAGCTTGCCGTCGCGATAAGTCAGCACGTAACGCACTTTTATTTGGCTCTTGCCGTCGAACTGCACCTTGGCGACGATCGTCGCGCCCTTCGGATTGGCGGATTCCTCCATCCCCAGCACGGTCACCCGCGCCGGCCCCACCGCCTTGCCGAATTTTTCCCAGGTCGCACGAATGGCGCCCTCACCGGCGTACACGCCGTCGAGCGGGCCGCCGACCCAGGTCAGCTGGGCATTGTCGGCATAGCCGCGCATGATGACAGCGGTGTCGCCGGCGCCGATGGCCGTGAAGTGGGTCTGCGCGGCGTCGCTCACCGGGCTGGCGAAAGCGCTGCCGATCGAAGCGATAAACAGGGTTGCGGCGAAGGTGGCGTGTTTCATGAAAAACTCCTGGTCGGATCGTACGCTCGGGAAAACTGCGGGTCTTATCGAGGTGAACGTCAGCGCGGCCGATTTATTCCATTTTTTTCAAAATATTTTTTTCCGGAGCCGTTGAAGCGCGTCAGGCTTGTCGCGAGCGGACCATTGCCTCGAATGCGAGCGATGCTTTGGTCTTGTACCGTTCGGAATGGCGCAACATATAAAACGACCGGTCCGGCAGATCGATGTTGGCCCTCGCCAGCAATCCTGCCTGCAAGTGCGTTGCCACCACCAACTCCGACATGGCGGTGGCAAACATGCCGCCCGATACGGCGGAGCGGACCGCTTCGTTCGACGGCAGGGTCAGCGCGATCTCGAGCGCTTCGACGTTCACATTCATCTCGCTCAGCGCGCACTCGAGCGCCGCGCGGGTGCCGGATCCCTTTTCGCGCAGGATCCACTGGCTTTCCAGCAGATCCCGTCCGGACAATCGCTGGCCCGACGCCCATGCATGACCGGGCGCCACCACGGCGACGATCTGGTCTTTGGCAACAACCTCGACCGACAAAGCGGGCGCATCGATGGCACCCTCGACAAATCCAAGGTCGGCCTCGCCCTGCACTACCGCCTCGGCAACATTTTCGGTATTGTCGATAGTCACGTTCAATGCGATCGCGCCATGCTTCTGCCGAAATCGCACAAGAAGGTCGGGCAGCCAATAGCTGGCGATGGTCTGGCTCGCGTGTATCGTCAGCGTGCCCCGCTTCAGCCCGCCCAGCTCCGCAAGCGTCAACTCGGCAGCACGAGCACTGGCAAGCGTGCGGCGTGCCTCGATCACGAAAATACGCCCTGCTTCGCTCAACTCGATGCCACGGCCCACGCGGTTGAACAAGGGAGTGCCATAGCGCTCTTCCAGCACCTTGATGGAGGAACTGACCGCGGACGGCGTCAGCGAGAGGGCCGCCGCAGCCTGAGTCAAATGCTGTCGGTCAGCGACTTCTATGAATATCCGCAATTGCTCCAGCGTCATAAATGTTCGACTCAAGTGAATGGATTGTCATATATTGTAAGATAGACATAACAATCTGTCGATTCGATAATCGCTATATTGAAAATCGGAAATCTGGATGTAACAATGAACATTCTATATCGCGGAAAGTTGGGCAATGCACTGCCTGGCCTCGCACTGTGCACTGTCGTCACTGCGGGCGCCTACGGCTTGGAGAAGATCGAAACAGCTTTGTTTGGCCGCGCATGGCTGGAAAGCCTGGTGCTGGCCATTTTGCTCGGCACCGCAGTGCGCACCCTGCATCGCCTCCATCCCCGTTACGAAGCGGGCATTCAAATCGGCGCCAAATTATTACTGGAAATCGCGGTCGTGCTGTTGGGCGCGTCGGTCAGCGCAAGCGCCTTGCTGGAAAACGGGCCAGTCCTGATCGGCGGCATTGCCGCGGTGGTCGCTATCGCGATCATGCTCAGTTTTATGCTCGGCCGCGCTTTCGGCCTTCCCGGCAAGATGGCGATCTTGATTGCCTGCGGCAACTCAATTTGCGGCAACTCAGCAATTGCAGCGGTGGCGCCGGTGATCGATGCGGATGGCAAGGACGTCGCCGCGGCGATTGCATTTACTGCCGTGTTAGGCGTGGTAGTGGTTCTGGCGCTCCCTTTTACCGTGTCGCTGTTGTCGTTCTCGCCCGTGCAGTTCGGTGTCTTTGCTGGCCTGACCGTGTACGCGGTGCCTCAGGTCCTGGCCGCAACCGGTTCCGTCGCCCTCAGCAGCGTGCACACTGGGACTATCGTCAAACTGGTGCGTGTGCTGATGCTGGGCCCGGTGGTGCTGGTGCTCTCGTTGCTGGGGAGGCGCAATGGGGGCCGCCGCCCCACTCTGTCGCATATCCTGCCATGGTTCATCGCCGGTTTTTTGATAATGCTGACCCTGCGTTCGTTTGGCGCCATTCCCGGCGCAGCGATCGAACCGGCGCACGTCGCGGCGAATGTCCTCACCATTATGTCAATGGCCGCGCTTGGACTGGGCGTTGATGCACGATCGGTAATGCAAGCCGGCACCAGGGTCGCGGCGGTTGTGGTGCTGTCGCTGCTCGGATTGGCAGCGATCAGCTTTTTTCTGATCCGACTGCTCGGAATCGCTTGAACAAGCTCATACCGAAATCGACAATCTTCGGATTCGAAGTCCTTCTCATTTTCATCACTACTGAACATTGCCGCATCCGCGCCATTGATGGAATGTTCATGTGTAATGCGAGTGGCGTTAATAAACCGTAAGCCGCGTCGCCCGCCGCACCCCGGTACATGCCCCCAAGTCGAGCGCCGGATGTAATCCATCATAATCGTTGAGAACATCAAGCAGACGAAAACCATGATCCTCAATACCAATGCATCGCTGATCGGCTGGACAAGATGATGCAAGCGAGCACGCATACGCCCAGTTCCGAACTCAGTCTTGGCTCGCGCGACTTCGAAGGAACACTGGATGACCCGAAAATGCTCGCTCTAAGGCAAGGCCTGATATTCAGCATCCACGTCGAGGCGCTGAACAAATGGGTAGAAACTGCCGCAGCGCCCGGTAAACATCTCCCATATTTCGATCCCCTGGACGGTGGCGCCCGGGCGACTATTCTGATTTTGCTTGAAGCGCCCGCAAGACAGGCCATGCGGCCGCGCTTCGTGTCGCGCGATAATCCGGGACCGTCCCAAAGAAACTTGAAGAAATTTTTATTGTCGGCAGGGTTGAACCGCGAGGAAACGGTAATATGGAATATCGTACCCTGGTTACCGCCAGGAGACCGTAAAGCGGTTCGACCGCGCATCGTCGATGTTCGACGAGGAACTGCGTTGCTGCTCGAAGTGCTCGAATTGTTGCCGAATTTGCGGGGAATAATTCTTTCCGGCCGCACCGCCCAATACGCGCAGACAACACTGAAACAGCGCAGACCCGACCTTTTTCAAGTGCAGATGCCCCACCCAAGTCCTCTGTCGGTCTGTAGTGGCGACGACGTCGCAGGCAGGATCGTCTCTGCCCTTCAGTCGGCGAAATCCCAAAGCCGCTAAATCGAACATAGTTCGCGCGATGCCGAGGATATAAAAAAAGCCCACTCGAAAGTGGGCTTCATTTTTACCGCGTTTTGCTGCATGTTCTGGAGGCGAGGACGGGAATCGAACCCGTCTAAACGGCTTTGCAGGCCGCTGCATAACCTCTTTGCTACCTCGCCAGAAATGATTCTAATCTCATGCGCAAAGCGAACTTAGCGCTGGATCAACAAAAAGGGAAGCCAGGCTTCCCTTTGTAGAATTCTGGAGCGGGAGAAGAGTCTCGAACTCTCGACCTCAACCTTGGCAAGGTTGCGCTCTACCAACTGAGCTACTCCCGCATTGGAGCCAAACTATTTATACCATTTACTGCTGTTGCAAACCCCAGTAAAAGAACTGGAGCGGGAGAAGAGTCTCGAACTCTCGACCTCAACCTTGGCAAGGTTGCGCTCTACCAACTGAGCTACTCCCGCATTTGCAAGACAAGGATTATCGCAGAAAAGATGCTTTTTTTCAAGGACAACCTGTACAACGTTTCTATTACTTGGAGCGGGAGAAGAGTCTCGAACTCTCGACCTCAACCTTGGCAAGGTTGCGCTCTACCAACTGAGCTACTCCCGCTTTGCTGCTACGACTTCGCTGCCACTGCTTTTGCTGCTTCGCTGCTTCGCTGTGACAGGCAGGCATTATATATAGAGTTCAAACAAAAGTGAACCCCTACTTTTGTTTGAGGCTAGTCAGTAAGCCAAGGATTAAAACCGACTTACCTGCCAAAGACGGTCAGACAAAAACCCTCGGCAAAGCCGAGTCTTTTAGAGGCGACGCAACCCCTATCCGGGCGACCACGCGTCAGATCGACGTCGCCTCGGGGGCGGATGGAGTTGGTGCGCACGCGTGCACTGGGTCGCTGTGGCTGCGTGCGAGGAGGCTGCGCCAGCCTCCGAGGCGAACACAGATCCGAATCGGGGTTGCGTCCCCCAAAACTGACCGGCTCCGCCGGGCAGGCTTTGTCTGACTGGATCTGGGTGGTAAGCCGGTTTAAACCTTGGCTTACCGTTTAGTCCACTGAAAAGTAGGTTTCTACTTTTCAGTGATTTGTTTAATCAGCGGCCAAGCCAGGCGAAGGTAATAAAACATCGACCAGACGGTCAAGATGGCAGCAATGATCATGAAAGCTTCGCCCAGCAACTGGGTATCGAGGAAACCCCAGATAATGTCATGAAACAGCAGCATCGGAATCGCCGTCATCTGCATCGCCGTCTTGATTTTACCAAGCGAGCTGACTGCCACCGAGCGCGAAGCGCCGATTTGGGCCATCCATTCGCGCAGGGCGGAAATGGCGATTTCGCGGCCGATGATGATGAAGGCGATGAAGTGGTCGACGCGGTCCAGGTGCACCAGCACCAGCAAGGCGCCGGTCACCATCAGCTTGTCGGCGACGGGGTCGAGGAAGGCGCCGAAGGCGGAGGTCTGGTTCCAGCGGCGGGCGAGAAATCCGTCGAACCAGTCGGTGACGGCGGCGATGATGAAGACCAGGGTGGCGGCCAGGTCCTGGTCGGACCTGGGCAGCCAGTGGATCGGCAGGTAGTAGACGCCGACTACCAGGGGAATCAGGGCGACACGCAACCAGGTCAGCAGAATCGGGATATTAAAAGGCATAAATGAACTGGTTTACTGTTAGAAATACTCGCGCCGCTAGTCTACCGTGCTATTGCTGTTTAAACCAGTTCGCTTGATCGGGGTAAATACTCAGTGCAGCTGTTTGTAGATTTCTTCTGCCCACTGCGTCGATGTACGGCAAGACCGAGCAACACAGCCATGGAGCCTTTGTAAGGCGCGCCTAGTGCAGCTGCTTGTAGATTTCTTCTGCCAACTGCGTCGATATCCCCTCCACCGACATCAAATCCTCCACGCTGGCGTCCACCACCCCGCGCAAGCCGCCAAAGCGCGCCAGCAACCTTTGCCGCCGCTTGGCGCCGATGCCTTCGATCTCTTCCAGGCGCGAGGTCTGGCGCGTCTTGGCGCGCTTGGCGCGCATGCCGGTAATGGCGAACCTGTGCGCCTCGTCGCGGATCAGGGCGACCAGCATCAGGGCCGCCGACTCTTTACCCAACTCCTGCGGCGCGCGGCCGTCGACGAACATCAAAGTCTCCAGACCCACCCTTCTACCCTCCCCCTTGGCCACGCCGACGATCAGGCTGATGTCCAGGCCAAGCTCGGCGAACACTTGCCGCGCCATTTCGATCTGCCCCTTGCCGCCGTCGATCAGCACCACGTCGGGCATCACGCCGTCACCGCTGGCGACTTTTTCGGCGACCTTTTCATACCTGCGCATCAACACCTGGCGCATCGCGGCGTAATCGTCGCCCGGGGTGATGTCGTTGATGTTATAGCGGCGGTACTCGCTGTTTTGCATGGCGTGATGGTGAAACACCACGCAGGAGGCCTGGGTCGCTTCGCCCATGGTGTGGGAAATATCGAAGCATTCGATGCGCAAGGCGTCCAGGTCGGCGCCGTCCAGCGCCAGCACGTCGGCCAGCGCGCGGGTGCGCGATTGCTGCGAGCCTTGCTCGGAGAGCAAGCGCGCCAGCGAGATTTCGGCGTTCTTCTGCGCCAGCTCGAGCCACTGGCGGCGCTGTCCCTGGGGCTGGAAAATCAGGTTGATGCGGTGGCCGCACTGCTCCTGCAGCGCCACCATCAATGCCGGCTGGTCGAACTCGATATTCAGGATCAGGCAGCCGGGGATGAATTTTTCGCTGTAATGCTGGGCGATGAAGGCCGCCAGCACTTCGACCTCGATGCTGGTCTCGGCGATCGCTTCGGCCACCTGGGTCGGAAAATACGCCCGGTCTCCCAGGTGGCGCCCGCCGCGCACCATGGCGAGGTTGACGCAGGCGCGGCCCCCCTGCACCACCACCGCGATGATGTCGACGTCGGCATCGCCCACCGTTTCCATGCTCTGCGCGTGGAGCACCTTGGCCAAAGATTGAATCTGGTTGCGCACGGCGGCGGCGCGCTCGAATTTGAGTTCGGCGGCGAAGCCGTGCATCTTGGCGTCGAGATCGGCCATGACCTCGGTCTGGCGGCCGCGCAGGAACTTGCCGGCGTTGTCGACATCCCGCTGATAATCGGCGACGTCGATCAATTTCACGCAGGGGCCGCTGCAACGGCCGATCTGGTGCAGCAGGCAGGGCCGGGTGCGGTTCGAGTATACGCTGTCCTCGCAGGTGCGCAGTCTGAACACCTTCTGCAGGATCTGCATCGATTCCTTGACCGCCCAGGCCGACGGAAACGGCCCGAAATACTGGTTCTTCTTGTCCAGCGCGCCCCGGTAATACGCCATGCGCGGCACTTCGCCGCCCGTGATTTTTAAATAGGGATACGATTTATCGTCGCGAAACAGGATGTTGTAGCGCGGCTTCAAGGCCTTGATCAGGTTGTTTTCCAGGATCAGGGCTTCGGCTTCGCTGTGCGTCACCGTGGTTTCCAGGCGGGCGATGCGCTCGACCATCATGGCGATGCGCGGGCTCGACAGGTTTTTCTGGAAATAGCTGGAGACCCGGTTTTTCAGGTTCCTGGCCTTGCCGACATACAGCACTGCGTCGTTGGCATCGAAATAGCGATACACGCCGGGCAGGCCGGGCAGCTTGGCCACGGTGGCCAGCACTTGCGCGCGGGCGTCGACGACCGGCAGCGCCTGGACGACAGGCACCGGCTCGGGGGTCGGGGAAAAATCTGGGACGTCGGACATGCTGTATTCTCGGTCAGGCTGCCTGAGTGACGATCACGAAGGCGACACCATAGTCGGCCTCGTCGCTGATGGTCACCTGGGCGCTGAGTTTATGTTCATCCATGAAGGCGGCCAGCGCCCCGCTGCACACGATCACCGGCTTGCCGCCGGGGGCATTGAGGATCTGGCACGTTCTCCAGGTCATCGGCATGTGGATGCCCAGGCCGATCGCCTTGCTGAAAGCCTCCTTGGCGGAAAAGCGGGTCGCCAGAAAACGTTTTCCGCGCAGCTCGTTCTTGGCGCGCCGTCGCTTGAATTTTTCCAGCTCTTCCGGTCCCAGCACTTTTTCGGCAAAGCGCTCGTTGCGGCCCAGGGCCGCCTCGATGCGCGAGATTTGCACGATGTCGGTGCCGATGCCGTAGATGTGCATGGTCATCGCGCCAGGCCCGCATGCAGGCCCAGGCGCGAGGCCACCATGATGGCTTTCATTTCGCGCACGGCGTTTTCAAAACCCGTGAACACGGCCTGGGCGACGATGGCGTGGCCGATATTGAGTTCGCCGATATCGTCCAGCGCAGCGATCGCCTGCACATTGGTGTAGTGCAAGCCGTGCCCCGCATTGACTTTCAGGCCGCGCGAGACGCCGAAACGGGCGCCGGCACGAATGCGCTCCAACTCGGCGGCCAGCTCGGCGCCTTCCGCTTCGGCGTAGCGCCCCGTGTGCAGCTCGATCACCGGCGCGCCGAGGTCGGCGGCGGCGCCGATCTGCGCTTCGTCGGCGTCGATGAACAGGCTGACCCGGACACCCTCGCCCTGCAGCTGCTTGATCGCCGCTTCCACCTGCTTGTAATAGCGCACCACATCCAGGCCGCCTTCGGTCGTCACTTCTTCGCGGCGCTCGGGCACCAGGCAGACATCCTGCGGTTTGATGGAACAGGCGAAATCGATCATTTCCTGGGTCACCGCCGCTTCCAGGTTCATGCGCGTCATCAATTGCGGGCGGATGGCGATGACGTCGGCGTCCTTGATGTGGCGGCGGTCTTCGCGCAAGTGCAAGGTGATGACGTCGGCGCCGGCCTGTTCGGCGATCAGGGCGGCGCGCAGCGGGTCGGGATAAAAGGTGCCGCGGGCGTTGCGCAGGGTGGCGACGTGGTCGATGTTGACGCCCAGGTCGATGACGGGGCCGGCTGGCTGCAGAAAACTCATGGCATATTCTTTCGCAATTAAAGCTGCATCAGATCGATCAGGATCTGGCGCGTGTTGAGAGGAGCGCCGCCCAGCTGATGGGCCAGCAGGAAACGCATCAGCTG
>JACXTT010007680.1_pt1 | contig 15134 bp, 10 predicted proteins | sample 9270951 | NCBI WGS metagenome assembly JACXTT01 (sample SAMN15532306, study PRJNA645909) | rock metagenome | isolation source: weathered quartz diorite | place: Puerto Rico | collected 2017-06-21
TTTTCGGGCTGCCTGGGGTCTACGACGTGGTTGGTGCCATCCGGACGTTTGCGGCGTTGTCGGGACTGCACGTCAATGTGGTTGGGTCGTTTCTTGCGCTGGGGAACCCTCGTGCTACATTCTTTCCTCGCTCGGCGGCGTTCGGGGCCTTCGGGGGCGATGGGGTGGAAGAGGTGGCCGTGGCCAACGCTGGTGTCTCGGTGCTCCTCGGCAACGGGGATGGGACGTTTCGGGCGGCAGTGAACTTCGCTGCTGGAGCCGATCCTCAGTCCGTTGCGGTGGGCGACTTCAATAGCAATGGGGTACAAGACCTGGCCGTAGCCAACTCTAGTGGCACCGTCTCGGTGCTGCTCGGTCATGGGGATGGGACGTTTCGGACGGCACCGAGCTTCGGGGCTGGAGCCAGTCCCGCTTCCGTTGCGGTGGGCGACTTCAATGGCGATGGGGTGCAAGACCTCGCCGTGGCCAACGCTGGTTCCAACAATGTCTCGGTGCTCCTCGGCCAAGGGGATGGGACGTTTCAGGCGGCAGTGAACTTCGCTGCTGGAAGCGTTCCTTTTTCCGTTGCGGTGGGCGACTTCAATGGCGACGGGGTCCAAGACCTGGCCGTGGCCAACTTAGGTGGCACCGTCTCCGTGCTGCTCGGCAATGGGGATGGGACGTTTCAGACGGCAGTGAACTTCGCTGCTGGAAGCTTTCCTCGGTCCGTTGCGGTGGGCGACTTCAATGGCGACGGGGTGCAAGACCTCGCCGTGGCCAACCAGAGTTCCAACACCGTCTCGGTGCTGCTCGGCAATGGGGATGGGACGTTTCGGGCGGCAGTGAACTTCGCTGCTGGAAGCGTTCCTTTTTCCGTCGCGGTGGGCGACTTCAATGGCGATGGGGTGCAAGACCTCGCCGTGGCCAACCAGGGTTCCAACAGCGCCTCGGTGCTGCTCGGCAATGGGGATGGGACGTTTCAGACGGCAGTGAGCTTCCCTGCTGGAAGCGTGCCTGTTTCCGTTGCAGTGGGCGACTTCAATGGCGACGGGGTGCAAGACCTCGCTGTGGCCAACCAGGGTCAAGTCTTCCAGAATTCCAGCACCGTCTCGGTGCTGCTCGGCAACGGGGATGGGACGTTTCAGACGGCAGTGAACTTGGCTGTTGGAAACCGGCCTCTTTCCATTGCAGTGGGCGACTTTAATGGCGACGGGGTGCAAGACCTCGCCGTGGCCAACCAGGGTTCCAGCACCGTCTCGGTGCTGCTCGGCAACGGGGATGGGACGTTTCAGACGGCAGTGAGCTTCGGCGCTGAAAGCTTTCCTAGTTCCGTTGTGGTGGGCGATTTCAATGGCGACGGGGTGCAAGACCTCGCCGTGGCCAACCAGGGTTCCAACACCGTCTCGGTGCTCATCAATAATACACGGGAGCGTTGCATGGATAACTGCTGCTCAAGACGGCCACACCATTGCGTCACCTCCCATTGACTTTCCCGGGGATGGACAGGCTACGCCTCCTGCCACCGCAGGACGCGTCGGCGCGCAAGGAAGAGATTCGCCAGCGCACAGGCCACGACGAGCCGGTGCGTGTTCTTCGCGACCCCGCGGTAGCAGACCTTCGAGAACCCAAAGACGCGCTTGCAGCAGCCAGGGCAGCGCTTGACTGTCGTGGGCGTTGGCCGGCGTGACCACCACCGAACAATGCGGCACGTCTATGCGGGCAAGAGGTGCGGTCGAAACTTGTTGTTAAGGGATCCTACCGCTCGCCAGACCGCTTGGTGGGCCGGAAACTAGTGAGGCTGTTGAAAAAGTTGGCGACGCGGAGCACTTCGGAGACGGCTGACTGTCTGTGCGCAAGTCCGTTCGATCGCTGATCCTACCGTTTCCGGTTATTCCTTTCGTCGTTTCTCCTCAGGTCGTGCCCAGGACTGGCGCTGGTTGCCCGCGAGCAAGGAACTGCACCAAGCGTTTGATGTTTTGGGCCGTGGCGGCCAAGTGGAACTGCTCCGCCACGTTCCAGAGGCGTCGCAGCCGGACCCGTTCGAGCCGGAGGCGCTGCTTGAGTTCCGCAAACAGCGCCTCAACCTGATAGCGGGCTCGCCGCGAGCGCTCATAGGCCGGGGTGCCGGCGAGGGCGCGAACCGCCTGGCGTGCGGGTTCCCCCCAGTGCACGAAGAGTCTGCGCGCACGGCCTGCCGTAGAGCGCTTCTTCTGTGGACACCCCCGACACTGCACTTCGGTGGCGCTGTAGATGTGGCCGCGCGCGGCTCGGCTCAAGCCGCGATAGCGCAGCGGTTGGCCCGCAGGGCAGTAGTACGCGTTCTCGTCCGGCGCATAGCGAAACTGTTCCCGAGTGAAGTGCTGGCCCGTTTGGTGGCGACGATCAATGACGGGGATGTGAGGCTGGATGCCCTGCCCGAGAAGCCACGCCACGAACTCGCCGCTGCCGTAGGCTTTGTCGGCTCCCAAACTCTCTGGGCGCAGGCCGAGCTGGTCGAGATGCTCGAGCATCCGGCGGGCGGCCAGGGATTCTTGCCGAAAGCGCGCCGGGGTGGCCGCCACATCGAGGATGACGCGGCTGGCATTGTCGATCAGATAGTTGTCGTAATACGCGAACCCGGCGCGTCCCCACTTCACCGCCCACGTCGCGTCGGGATCGGTGGCGGACAGGGTCCCCGAGACGGGAGGAGGCTCGGGCGGCGGGTCCGCCACCGGATTCTGCTGCTCCAGGTCTGCCAGGTACTCGCGCACGGTGCGAGAGACCTGAGCGACCTCGGCCAGCTGCTCTCGTGAGACGCGGCGATGCGGGCTCGCATTGGCGAGCACGAAGGTGCCGTCCACCGTCAGGTGGCGGCCCTCCACCAGCCCGGCGGCCAGGCAGCGACGGACAATCTCCTCGAACACCTCCCGGAACACGCCCGCCTGCCGAAAGCGCCCATGCCGGTTCTTGGAGAACGTCGAGTGGTCGGGAACCTCCTGCTCTAGCCCTAGCCGCGTGAATCAGCGATAGGCCAAATGCATCCGCACGTCTTCCAGCAGGCGTCGCTCACTGGTGATCCCGTAGAAGTAGCCGACCAGCAGCAGGCGCAGGAGCGTTTCCGGATCAATCGACGGGCGCCCGGTCGGGCTATAAAAGCTCTTCAGCCGCTCCCGCACGAAGGTGAAGTCGACGTAGCGATCGATCAACCGGAGCAGGTGGGTCTCGGGAATCTGATCTTCCAGGCGGAAAGAATAGAACAGCGATTCCTCTCGGGATTGCTGACCCATCATCGTGGGCGCCCTCCTCAGCTCCACCATAGTTGGAGACTCGGAGAACGCCGAATGAAAAGGTGGTTTTTCAACAGCCTCTAGTGGTTTCGGAACGCCCGCAACTCGCTCGAGTCGTGGTCGTCTTTTCGCGGCTTCCCCTTCCCCAGGGCCAGCGAGGATTTCTGAACACGAGTAGAGAGCGGAGTCGGCGGTCGACCTAATCGCCCCACGCGGTGAGCAGAACAATGGGGTGAATTCCGTGCGTCTGATAGGTCAGCGAAAGGATCAAGTTGGGGATACGCAATCTGAGCCGCTTCCGCGGCCAGCGGGACGGAGTCATTTCGGAAGTCGACCGATTTCGCAGTTCCGCCCTTGTGCGAAATCACGTCCGCAGGTGACAAAGGCGGCCGCCCGCTTCCGGGGTCGGGACGTCCGACGCCAAAAACATGCAGGCGGTGGGACTCGGAGCGAGCCGCACGCGAGAAGATCGTCAGCTGAACTTATCGTAGCGGATGTCGTGAGCTTTGAGCCGCGCCTCGCGGAGGAGCCAACGCAAGGCCGCGTCCACCATGGGCGGCGGCCCGGCCACGTACGCGCGCGCATTCGCGAAGCGCTCCGTCATGGCCTCGGCGGCCACGGCGTGGACGAGACCGCGCGCGAAGGTGAAGGCCGGATAGCGGCGCGCCAACGGCTCTGGCGCGTCCCCTTCGGAGAGCGCCACGGTCACGCGCAGGCGCTCGAGCGACGCGCGGCGAAAGCCCTCCAGCTCGTCGAGAAAGAAGACGTCACGATCGGTACGCACGCCGAAGAACACGTGGCCGTCGTAGGCGTTGAAGTAGCCCTCCTGGCACCCGCGAGACAGGATGGACATCATTCCGGCGATACCGCTGCCGCCCGCCACACACAGGACGTGCTTGCACGCGTCGGGACGGAAGACCGCGTGGCCGAGGGGTCCCGCGAGGGCGAGGGAGGCCCCCTCCACGCCCTGGCCGAACAGCCATTCGCTCACTACGCCCCCGGGCTTCTTCTTGACCACGAACGAGAGCCGCTCCGCGCGTCGGTCGAAATTGACCATCGAGTAGGCGCGGGCACCAGCGATGCCCGGCACGCTGATCAGGGCGAACTGGCCGGCCTCGAAGTCCAGCGGTCGCTCGACGGCGATCTCGAACGCGAGCACATCGTGCGTGAGCATCCGGCGCCCCTGCAGCACGCCCCGCACGGCGTGAAGCCGCGCCCGGGCCGGTATGTCGGCGGTCACGGCGCGCCCGACCTCGAGGGTACAGTCTTCGCGAGCCAAGCCCTGGCACATGAGGACTTCGGTCTCATCGGCGAGATAGCGGGAGCCGGGTGCCTCGGGCCACGCGCTCTCGACCCGTCCACTGAGGACCCGCGCCCTGCAGGTCCCGCAGGTTCCCGTGGCGCACTCGTAGGGCAGGTGAAACCCACTTCGTAGACCGGCATGGAGGACCTTCTCGTCCGGGTCGCAAGCGAAGCGGTGGGTTCCGGTCGTGGCGCGAACGACGACGTTCACGGTGTCAGGGCACGGCGTCCCCGGGCACCTACACTGCGTCGCCGCTCCTGCCAATCAATCCGTCGGCGCAATCCGACCACATCGCCCACGATGGCGAGGACGGGAGGGGTGAATCCTGCGGCCGCGACTCTCGTCGTAATGTCGCCCAGCGTCCCGACGATCGTCTCCTGCGCCCGGGTCGTCCCGTGCCGGACAAGCGCGACCGGCGTCTCGGGCGGCCGACCGTGCGCAATCAAGGTCCGCGCGATGCGAGGCAGACTCGTGAGACCCATTAGGATGACCAGCGTGTCCACGGCCGTGGCCAGGCGCGTCCAGTCCACCGCAGGCGTGCCCTTGGTCGTGTCTTCATGGCCGGTGACGACGGCAAAGGATGACGCGACCCCGCGGTGCGTCACCGGGATCCCGGCATAGGCCGGGACGGCGACGACCGCGCTGACACCGGGAACGACTTCGAACGGGATGCCGGCGGCGGCGAGGGCCAGCGCCTCTTCGCCCCCCCGGCCGAAGACGAACGGATCCCCGCCCTTGAGCCTCACGACGCGACGCCCCCGGCGCGAATGGGCAATGAGGAGCGCGTTGATGTCCTCTTGCGAGAGCGCGTGGACCCCGCGCGCCTTGCCCGCGAAGATGCGCAGGGTGTCGGCGGACGCCAGATCGAGCAGGCGCGGATCGACGAGACGGTCGTAGACGACGACCTCCGCGCGGCGCAGGAGCGTCCGCCCGCGTATCGTCAGCAGCCCAGGATCGCCGGGGCCGGCTCCGACGAGGGCCACGCGGCCTATGCGCATGGGGTGTCGCTCAGTTGGTGGACGAGGCGATGGTTGGCCTCGTCGACCCTCCCCGCCGTGATGAGTCAGACTCACGACCGTGACGTGCGCGCTCGCCGCCGGGAGTGCGTATACCTTGCGCTCGGCCACCGACCGGGCCGGTGAGCTTCAAGGATGACCGGAAACCCGCCCACGCGTCAGCCTTCTACGCGAAGCGCGGCGGACGTGGTGCGTGGCGCCACCTGTCTGGGTGCCCGGCCGAACGTCACGTGCAAAGCCAGCCCGGTGAAGATCGCACCGCCCAGGACATTGCCCAGGGTGACGGGAATCTGGTTCCAGATCCACCAGTCGGCGAGCGACACGTGCGCCCCAAGCAGCATGCCGGCAGGGATAGCGAACATGTTGACGACGGAGTGCTCGAAGCCCTGGGCGAAGAAGGTCAGGATGGGCAGCCACATCGCGGCGATCTTGCCGATGGTGGATTGGGAGGTCATCGCCATGACGACCCCCAAGGTCACCATCCAATTGCAGAGCACGCCCTTGGTGACCGCGATCGCCATGCCGTGCGCGCCGAGCTTCGCGTAGCCGAGGGTCTTGGCCTCGCTGATGCTGACGAGCTGCCGGGCAAGCTCGGAGTCGGGCGCGAGCGCGACCGTGAACAGGATCGCGTAGGCCAGGCTCCCGAGCAGGTTGCCGACGAAGACCCAGCTCCAGTTGAAAGCGAGCGCGCCGACGGTGGATCTCCCCTCTCGCACGGCCAGGGGCAGCAAGGCGAAGTTGCCCGTGACCAGCTCGAGGCCGAGCAGCACAATCATCACGAAGCCGACGGGGAAGACGAGCGCGCCCACGAGCCCGGTCCGCGTTTGGAGCGTCGCCGTGAAGGCGAGCGTGGTGGCGAAGCCGAGCAGGGCGCCCGCAAGGAAGCCCCGGACAAGGAGATCTTTCGTCGCGAGCTGGGCCTTGGCGTCTCCCACGGTGACCATTTGATCGACGACGGCGTCAGGCTTGACGTAGGGCATCGTTGTCCTCGTTTCTTGGTGTTAGGCGCTGACCGTGAACCCCCCCGCGTGGGGAACGACCGCGAAGGTCTTCACGCGCAGGATCGGATCGGTCGAACAGACGCCGGTGTGGATGTTGAAACGGAAGTTGTGGAGCGGGCAGACCACCTCGACGCCGTCGAGCACACCCTCGGCGAGCGATGCGCCGGCATGCGGGCACACGTTGTCGATGGCGCATAGTTGCCCGCCGCGGTTGAAGACGGCGACCTGGATGCCGTCGACGATCACGACCTTGCCCGTCCCTTCGGCGAGCGCGCCGGCTTGGATCACGGGCCGCCCATCGACGGCAGACGCCGGCGCCGTCGCGGCCGTCGCCGGAACCGAGGCGGCCGGAGTCAGCGTGCGGAGCTGGCGCCGGATCTTCTCCGGATCGCCGTGCTTGATGAGTCCGTGCAGGACTTGGGGGAGCGTATCGCACGGCACGTTTTCGAGCAGCTTCATCCCCTGGTTGGCATTCGGCCCAGAAGAGCCGCCCACGAACACGTCCACCGCATCCACGACCTTCCCGTCCACCTTCGCCTTGACCCCGAGCAGGCCGATGTCCGCGACGGTGTGATTACCGCAGCCGGCCGGGCAGCCCGACCAGTGGATGCGGATGGGCCGCGTGGAATGGATCTTGGTCTCCAAGTCGCGCGCGACCTTGAGCGAGCGCGCCTTCGTCTCGATCACGGCCAGATTGCAGAATTCCGCACCGGTGCAACTCACCAGCCCCCGCATGACTTCCGAAGGGTCGTAGCGCAAGACTTTGAGCAACGGCTCAGCCGTCAAATTGCCGACCCGCGCGTCGGTGATGTGCGGGATGATCACGTTCTGATCCGGAGTGAGCCGCACCTCGCCGGTGCCGTAGGCCTCCGCCACCCGGACGACTTCGAACAGCTGGTCGCCCGTGATGCGGCCCACGGGGACGAGGAGCCCAGCGTAATTGAGCCGCAGCTGCTTCTGGCGAAAGACTCCGATGTGGTCGGTGGCCTTGGCCATCCGCGCATCCTGTCCGGCCGTCTCCAGGGTGCGGCCGAGGCGCCGTTCGAGCGCCAGCCGAAACTTCTCGACGCCCCACTCCTCGATCAGGAAGGCCAGGCGGATCTTGTTGCGCCCGTCGCGCGAGCCGTGGTCGCGGAACAGCAACACGATCGCGTCGCAGGCGGCGACGGCCTCCTCCGGCGACACGAACACGTCGAGGGGGCTGGCGATCGTGTAGCCGCCCGAGCCGTTCTTGCCGCCGACCAGTATGTTGAAGCCGCTGACCGTCTCGCCGTCGATCGATTTGGTCGCTGGAACGAGGCCGATGTCCTGGGTCTCCGCGTGCGCGCAGTTCTCCCGGCATCCGGTGATCGTGACGTTGAATTTGCGTGGGAGGTTCGTGTAGGCACGGTCGCCGACGAAGAGCTCGGAGAATGCGCGGGCCACCGGGGAGGCGTAAAAGAGCTCGTTCGGGGTCAGCCCGGCCACTGGACAGCCCACGATGTTGCGGATGTTGTCCATCCCGGTCTGAAGGGTCACCAGGCCGACCCCGCGCAGACGCTCCAGGATCTCGGGAACGCTGTCGATGGTGATCCAGCGCAGCTGCATCTGCTGCCGCGTCGTGATGTCGGCGATGCCGCGGCCGAACTGATTGGTGATGCTGGCGATGGCCCGGAGTTGTCCGGCGTTCGTGATGCCGTTGGGGATGCGGATGCGCATCATGAAGTAGCCGGGCGTGTGCTTGCGGAAGAAGGTGCCCCACCACTTCAGGCGCTCGCGATCGCCGTCGTCGATAGCTTCGTAGCCGAGCTGAGCGAAACGCGGAATGTCCGCCCCGACGTCGAGGCCGTCGCGCTCGCTCTTGATCTCCTCGATCTTGTTCACGCACCCTCCTGGCTCGCGCCAGGCCCGCTGGTCGCTAGACACAAAAAAGGGCGCCCGTTCCCAGCTCTGGGGAAAGGCACCCTTGCCTTCGTCGAGAGCCCGCCGTCGGACTCTGAGGTGGTCATGTGCGGGCAAACGCCGTGCCAGCCGACGAAGATCGGCAAGCTATCGAAAAACGCCAGTTTGAGGATTACCCGCACCGGCAGTGCGGTACCAAGGTGATGAAAGGGGGAGCACTCACAGGGGCGCGTTGCTTATTCCAAGGGCGTCGAGAGGAGCGGGTCGCAACGCGAAGAGCCGACGAAAGTCGCGGTCGTCAGATTCCGTTCCCGGAGTCGGCCAGCCTGCCGAACAATGCGGTCGCTGGACTTCGCAAGGCATGGTCGCAGCCGAACAGCCTTGGGTCACGCTGAGGCTTGGCGGCTAAGAACTCGAATCGAAACTCAATGAACCTGTTTGCCGGCAGACGACATCGGACTCCCCGTCTGAGCCAGCGACTCCGATGCCGTGACCTGCGATTTCGTGGTATCGCCAGTAGGCGAAGTCGACCCGATTCTCGAATTCCCGGATTAGTCCCCCTCGGAGTCCCAATTCAGTCCCAAGCCTCTCAGCAGTAGTCCCAGGGTTCATAACGGCGCAGCGCCAGCGCCGGCCCGACGGCAGGAACGCGTTGCCGCCCAGGCCAATCGCCAATTTTTCCAACCTCCCACTTTCAAAATCTTGCTACGCCTGGGTGGAGGGCCCAGAGTTAGTCGGGCGCCGGACCGATTCCTTGGCCCGTGCCATTCTGAATGCCGGAGGTCTTCATGGGAACCGCGGCCGAACGGCTTACTCAAGCGATCACATTCCATCGCTGGATGCTGGGGACTCCGATCGACGACCACTTCATGACGCCCGAACAGCGGCGGCAGATGCCGCTCCCGCCGGAGCCGGCCCCGCAATACCAGCAGGCCGGGCGGTATCTCATCACCCAGGCCGGGTGCACCTGCGAGGTCCCTGCCGAGCAACGGACGCCGATTCTTGCGGCTGTCCGCTGGCCAATCGCGGGCGTCCTCACCTTCTCCCAGGGAGCGCTCGTCCGGAACATCCTGGCGCCGGGGATCTACCTCATCCCGTCCCCGCTGACAGAATCCGAACGGGCAGAGCTCCACACGCGTCAGGAAGCCCAACTCGGTCAATTCGACGCCGCCGTAACTCAAACTCGCGCGATCCTCCTGCAACTCACGGAGCAAGGAGCCGACCCGCTCTTCGTGCTCTCGGTCCTCGTCAGGTACATTCCGATCAGAGGGACTGAGACCCCGAGGGCTCAACCGGTTTCCTTTCAGGCGGTCGACTTCGACTTTCGGCTCCTGGGCGATCGCGCGCCCAGCCCGTTGGCGCCATTGGCCGATTGGGACGCGGGCCGGAGTGACAAGCTACCGTTTCGTTTGGAAGCCTCCAAGACGATTCGGCCGCAGCCCCGTGCTCGTCGCCGACCCGGGCCGGCGGAAATGGCGCCCACCTTGGCCATGGCGCTCCTCGCTGAGCATTTCCTCGCCACGAGCCGTGACAGGCATATCCATGATGTCGCCAGCCTCGTCCGCGAGTGGGGACCCTGGATCCGGGGAGAGGACTACCTCAGCCGCAAGCACGTCTACAATCGGGTGCGGCGTGTCCAGGACTCCGAGGAGTTCCGCCTCGTGGGGCAGGACGAGCAGATCCGCGCTCAAGCCGAAGCGGCCCTCTTCGCCACGCACTTCCCATCCCCCTAGGACACGAATTCCCTCACTATGCCGGCCCTGATTAGTGTCCGCCGCGTCCGTCCGTTCCGTGGTCCGATCAAGCCAGGAGCACGTGCGCGGGATGGAAAAGCGCCGCACCATATGGTCGTCAACCAGGCCGTCGCCCGCCCGCCGAGCGATGAGTCCGCAGCCTGGTCAGGAGAGCTCCTTGCCGCCGCAGGCCTTCGCGGGTCTCGTGGACGCGCTGGCGAGCGCCCTGGTTGCCGACTACCGGCGCGAGCGGGCCGCCACTGCGAAGGGTCTTGACGACCCTACGACGCTACAATATCATAGCGCCATTCCTGAACCAGGAGCGCACGGTGACCAAAGCGAGTCGACCCAGCCGAGCACTGAAGCGAAAGCGGCTCGACAGCCGCGAAGGCACCGTGACGACCAGCCTGGCGTTGCCGAGGGCGCTGCATCAGGAGGCGATGATCGCGGCCGTCCGGCTCAACTGGACCCTGGCCGAGGTCGCGCGCGCCGCCCTCGCGGAGTGGCTGGGCCGCCATCGAATTGAATTCCAAGGAGATCGGCCATGATTGCCGCAGTGTACGCGCGCAAGAGCACCGAGCAGCTCGGCGTCAGTGACGAGGCGAAATCCGTTCACCGCCAAATCGAACGCGCGACGGCCTACGCGCGCGGCAAGGGCTGGGCCGTCGCCGACGACTATATCTACACCGACGACGGCATGAGCGGGGCGGAGTTCGCGAAGCGCGCCGGTCTCGCACGGCTCATGAACGCGCTCACGCCGCGACCCCCCTTTCGACGTGCTCATTATGATGGAGGAGTCGCGACTCGGACGCGAACAGTTCGAGACCGCGTATCTGGTCAAGCAGATTGTCCGCGCCGGCGTGCGCATCTTCTTCTATCTCAACGACCGCGAGTGCATGCTCGACACCGCTCTCGACAAGGTCATGCTGTCCCTGACGAACTTCGCCGCGGACTTCGAGCGCGAGAAGGCGCGACAGCGAACGCGGGACGCTATGGAGCATAAGGCGAAGGCCGGCCACGTCACCGGCGGACGCGTGTTCGGCTACGACAACGTCGAACAGCGCGCCGCCGACGGCACGCGACTCCACGTTCTACGCGTCATCAATGCGGACGAGGCCGCGGTGGTGTGCCGGATCTTCGAGGCCTGCGCACGTGGTCGCGGCTTGCGACGCATCGCCCATGACCTCAACGCGGCCGGATTCGCCGCCCCGCGGCCTCGCAAGGGCGGGCCGCGCGGCTGGGCACCGTCGACGGTTCGTGACGTGCTGCGCCGCGAACTCTACCGCGGGGTCATCGTCTGGAATCGGACGCAGAAGCGCGACGCATGGGGCCAGAAGCGCCCACAGCGACGGGCTGAGCGTGATTGGATCCGCATCGACGCGCCGGCTCTCCGGATCGTCCCCGAGGACCTGTGGCAGGCGGCTCATGACCGTCTTCGCGGCTCGCGCGAGACGTACATCCGGTCAACCGGGGGCCGTGTGTGGGGTCGGCCCTCCAACGGCGTTGACTCGAAATACCTGCTCACCGGCATGGCCGTCTGCGGCCAGTGCGGCGGCGCCCTGACGGCCCGCTCGCGCCGTCACGGCCACCGCCGGGGATTTTTCTATCACTGCCTGGCCAACGTTCAGCGCGGGCGCGCGGTGTGCGCCAACGATGTCGTTGTGCCATTGAAGGACGCGGACGAGGCGGTGCTGTCCACCCTGGAGACCGACGTCCTCCGTCCCGAGGTCATGGCCGCGGCGCTCCATGAGGCCGTGGCTCGACTCAATGTCCCTGCCGGCGAGCGAGACGCCGAGCGCGAGCGGCTTCAAAGCGAGCGGCGGCGACTCACGACCGAACTCGGCCGGCTCACGGAGGCCCTCGTCAGCGGTGGCGACCTGCCTTCGCTCGTCGCGGCCGTCCGCGAGCGGGAGGCCCAGCGAAGCCGGATCGAGCGCGACCTGGCCGAGCTGGACCAACTTGACGAGGTCCAAGGTCTCGATGTCCGGAGTCTTGAGCAGGCCCTTCGCGTGAAGCTAGCTGACTGGAACGGGCTGCTCTCGCGGAACGTCACGCAGGCGCGACAGGCACTCCGAAGTCTTGTCCCCGAGCGGCTGACGTTCACGCCGCAGCATGAGGAAGAGGAACCGTTCTACATCTTCGAGGGCACGGCGGTGCTGGATCGCTTCCTGTCAGGGATCGCGTTACCTAAAGCGTTGGTGGCCCCAACGGGACGCGATCGAACTTGCAGAATTCAAGTACGCGATTTCATTGCGCACTGATTGTGGCTTGACCGCGCTGGAGAGCTTCGAGTGGCGGTGCAGCTCGTCCCGCGCGTGAATGTTGGAGATGTGGAGCTCGATGATCGGGCCCTCGAAGGCCTTGAGGGCATCGTAGATGGCGATCGACGTGAACGAGTAGCCGGCGGGATTGATGACGATGGCGTCGGCGTCGCGCCGCGCCGACTGGATCAGATCGACGAGCTCGCCCTCGTGATTGCTCTGATGGAAGGCCAGCGTCACGCCGAGATGCGCGGCGCAGGCACGGCAGCTCCGCTCGATGGCGGCGAGCGTCGTCGTCCCGTAGATGTGCGGCTCGCGCACGCCCAGCAGGTTGAGGTTCGGGCCGTTGAGCAGCATCAGGCGCATGCGGGGTCCCTCATCGCGCGACCGTCGTCCGGTGCTCATCGCGGCGTCAGCCGCCGTGGTGGCAGGCTGCGGCGCGACACCTGATCGGTGAGCCACTTGACCGAACGGCGCGCTCGCTCGGCGACCATCGGCAGGGGGAGGGTGCGGTAGTCGTCGTTGAATACCTCGAAGCTGTAGTCGCCGCGGTACCCCGTCTCGTCCACGCGACGCACCAGCTCGGCCAGCTTCTCGCTGTGTACGCCTTCGCCCGGGAAGACGCGGAAGTGCCGCGCGGTGTCGATGCGCTCGTCCCGTGAACGGGCCTCGTTCCACATGAAGTCCGACAGCTGCACCAGGAAGATCTTGCGCGGATCGATGTCGGCGATGGCGTCCAGGCCGCTCTCGCCGGCCAGGATGTGGAACGAGTCGAGGCACACACCGAGGTTGGCGCGATCGGCCGCCCGCACCAGCTCCCAGGACCGCGGGTACTCGTTGACGAACCGGCCCCCCCGAGGCCCGGCATCCTGAGATCGAGTAGCATCACGTCGAACGCCTTCTCACCGATCCGCTCCAGCGCGGCCTCTCCGCTGGCCGCGCACGCCACGAAGTGCCCGGATGCTCGAAGCCGGTTCTCCATCACGAAGCGGAACGTCTCCTCGTCGTCGACGACGAGGACCCGCATGGCAGGATGCGTCGACTGGCGCGCGCGGGGGCTCATGGCCCGAGGGGAAGCTCGAATTCCACTGTCGTACCGTCTCCGACGCCCGGGCTATCTGCACGGATGGTCCCCCCGTGCTGCTCGATGAAGGACTGGCAGATGGCCAACCCCAGGCCGACGCCCCGCCCGATGTCCTTCGTCGTGAAGAATGGATCGAAGATATGAGGCAAGTGCTCGGCAGGTACACCACGACCCGTGTCGGACACGCTCACCACCGCACGTGCAGATCCGATCCCGTTACGTTCCGTTCGCGTGCGAACGACGATCTTGCCCGGTCCATCCAGCGCGTCCATGGCATTGTTGACAAGGTTGAGCACGACCTGGCGCAACATGATTGCGTCTGCCCGCACGAAGACCGGTGTCTCGTCGGCCACCATGGTGATCTCCGCACCAAGGTTTCCGGCGCTCGCCTTTACGAGCGCCACGGCATCATCCACCACTCGGCGCACATCCACCCTGTCGAGAGTCGGTGTCCGCTCACGAACGTGGTCAAGGAGTCGGTCCACGATCTCGGCGGCCCGCTTCGCCTCGCAGTGAGCCCGTCTCAGATACTCCGGAAAGTCGATGAACTCGGGATGCTCACGGAGGGTGCCGCGTGAGCGCTCTATGAGCTCAGAGGTGAGGCCAACCACGTTCTGCAGGGGGTTCCTCAGCTCGTGTGCCAGGCCCGAGGTCAGGCGGCCCATTGCCACGAGCTTTTCGTGTCGGAGCAGCTGGACGTTCGATACCTGGAGCTCGTCATATGCCCTCGCGTTCGCGATTCCGAGGGCGGCTTGATCGGCCAGAGCCTGGACGAGCTCGATGTCGGCCTCGGTGAAGCCGCGCCCGGTATCCCCGCTGACCGCGAGAAGGCCCAGGAGTGTCTCGCGAATGCGGACCGGAGCGACGAGCACCGCGCGCGCCTCGCTGCCTGCGTCCGGATTCGGTGTGTCAGGTGAGGCGAGACGCGGATCGTTCGCGAGATCCGGGGTCCAGAACACCTGACGGCTCCGACTCACCTGCTCGAGCATTCGCTCGAGCCGAGGATCTCGGGGGTCCCGGAGGATCCCTGGCTGCCGTAACTCGGCGAACATCCTTTCGCCCTGGGAGTTCCAGATCATCGCCCCGGTCCCGCGCACGAGTGCGAGCACGCTGTGGACGAGCTGTTCACATACGGCCGATACGCTCAGGCTCTGAATGAGTGACCCGGCGAGCCGCGACAGTGCGGAAGCTCCTTGCTCGCGGCGCGCATGGTCGGCAGCTCGCTGGACCCGGGCCAGCATCGGCGCCGCGATCCGGGACAGTTGTGTCGCAACGCGAACATCCTGGATCGAGTAGTCCACGCCGGGCATGGTCTTCAGGCGGCCCACCGTCACCGCACCAATGACGTCGTGACCAATCAGGAGTGGAAAGGCCATCGTCGTATGCGTCGGCAGCTTCGGAACGACTTCGGCCATGATCGGCGGGATCACCACGCATCCCGAGGCGTAGTCGGGCGCGATGAACGTCTTGCGGAGGGTGACTGCCCGACCTGCGCATCCGCAGCCCGGAGGCAGAACCTGCCCGCGACGGATGGCGGGAACGACCTCGCCGGGAATCACCTCGCCATCCTGCGCGAGCGAGTGAAGCGCTCCCGATGCCGAGTCCAATCG
>JACXTT010007681.1_pt1 | contig 15133 bp, 12 predicted proteins | sample 9270951 | NCBI WGS metagenome assembly JACXTT01 (sample SAMN15532306, study PRJNA645909) | rock metagenome | isolation source: weathered quartz diorite | place: Puerto Rico | collected 2017-06-21
TACGTTTTTAGCTCAACGCCAGGAACTTCTGCAGCCCTCGAATTCGCTGTTGATGCTACTCCAATTCTATCTATCGGGCCTTCGGCGACTGGGCAGAGAACATATTACGGTGATGAAACGGCGGTAATCCGATTTAGCCTTACCGGTCCAGCTGATTCTACAAGTCCACCCATTCAGTAAGAGAGTCGTACATGTCTTAAGCAGTCTAACCTAACCAAATAAGGAGAAAGTCTGATGAAGAAAGGCAAAAAGAAAAACAAGGGATTTTCACTGATTGAGTTACTCATCGTGGTAGCAATCATTCTAATCATTGCTGCTATCGCCATCCCCAACCTGCTACGTGCGCGCCGCTCCGCAAATGAAGGCTCAGCCACGGCTTCGATGAGAACCGTTGGCAGCGGTGAGTTGCTATACAACTCCACCAATGGTGCGTTTGGTACGCTCGCTCAGCTTTCCGCCGACAGTATTATTGATAACGTCTTGGGCAGCGGCGTAAAGAGCGGGTACGCCTTCGCGGCCACCCCTGATGCAACGTCGCCAGCACTCCAGTTCACTGCTGTCGGGACGCCCTCTGTCTCAACTGGCGCCACACAAACAGGTGCACGCTTTTATTTCACGAATGAAATGCAGGTAGTTCGTTTCAACCTCGGCGGTAGTGCCACGTCGGGATCGTCAGCAATCGGCAATTAATTGCTTGCAGTCTGAGATGGGCGAGAACACAATGCTCGCCCATCTCACCTCCTCCTCTTTTCAATCGATACACAATCAGCTATAAAACAAGGGACTGTTTCGAGTCCTTCTTTGTTTTATGTCGATCGTTGTTGCTACCCAGAATCTCAGCAAAACATATAAGGCAGGCTTTTGGAAGACCAAGAGGTTACAGGCGCTTGATGACCTGAACATAGAGGTCAGGGCGAACGAAATTTTTGGTTACCTGGGCCCAAATGGAGCGGGCAAATCAACCACATTCAAGCTGCTCCTGTCGTTGATTTATCCTAGTTCGGGGAAAGCTGAGATCTTAGGCCGATCCGTCTATGAGGTCAGAACCCGCCAACAAGTGGGTTACCTGCCTGAGAACCCCTACTTTTATGAGCACTTGTCAGCTGAAGAGTTTCTCTCTTTTTACGCCAGCTTTTTTTTCCACTCGACTGCAAAGATCAAGAGTACGGTTGAGCACCTATTGAAACTGACAGATATCTTCTCTGCCAGAAAACTTCACTTGCGAAAGTTTTCCAAGGGGATGTTGCAAAGAGTCGGCATAGCTCAAGCCTTAATCAATGATCCCACGATCGTTTTCCTCGATGAACCCATGTCAGGTCTGGATCCGATGGGACGTCGTGAGGTGAGAGATCTTATTCTCTCGCTTAAGCAGGAAGGGAAAACGATTTTTTTCTCGACGCACATCCTGAGTGACGTGGAGACCTTGTGTGACAGAGTTGCGGTTTTGAACCGCGGCAAGCTCGTTGGTTCAGGGCGGCTATCGGACCTCGTCTCACAAGAAATCACCCATATGGAGATTGTCATTACCGACGCTGATTTTGAAACCTTGCGTCGGGTGTTAGGGCCAAATGCCAAAATCACTCAAAGCGGATCGACGTTGCGTTTGGAAGTGGAGGCAATAACCCCCTTGGCGCCCGTGATCCATCAAATCGAAAGGACTTCAGGAAAAGTCTTCTCCATAAATCCGATTCGACAAACAATGGAGGACTACTTTCTGAAGCTTGTTAGAGACAATGGAGGAACCAAGAAGCCGCGCAGTTCCCCGGCAGTTGTGGACTAGCTCATGAAAATTGTTTCGATCGCCAAGAACACATTTAGAGAATGTGTCCGTTATAAGGTTCTATATAACCTGGTTATATTTGGCGTACTGATCATCCTCAGTTCTCTTCTCTTGGGTAGCATAACGATTGGGGATGTCAGACAAGTCATCGTCAATCTTGGGCTCAGCACTCTTTCTATCTTCGGGATTCTTATTGCGATATTTATCGGGATTCAGCTCGTCTATAAAGAGATCGACAAAAAAACGATTTATAGCTTGCTGGCCAAGCCGGTAGCGCGTTACGAATTCATTCTTGGCAAGTACTGCGGCCTGACATTAACGTTGATGGTCAACGTCGCTGTGATGCTCCTCGGAATTTATGCTGCGATATTCTATTTGCGCCGCTCTTTCGACTGGATAGACCTGCAGATCCTATGGGCAGGAGCTTTGATTTTGATCCAGCTTATGCTCGTCATAGCCATTGCCCTATTTTTCTCAACGTTCTCAACACCCGCGTTCTCTGCACTGTTTGCTTTCTCTCTTTATGTCGTCGGTCACTTTAGCTCTGATATCCGACAATACGGTTTTTCAAGCCATTCCTCTCTCATAAAGTCGCTCGCAAACTTTTCATATTACCTGTTACCCAATTTCCAGAACTTTGGCGTTATCGCTCAAACTGCCAACGGGCAGTTCCCGTCATCGCACATGTTCTTTCTTTCTGCCCTTTACGGGCTAGTTTATTCGATGGGATTGGTCGCTCTGGCCATTTTGATTTTTCAGCGAAGAGACTTTAAATGATCAATGTTTTTAGAGTTTGTCTTATTCTTAGTTGCTTCAGCACTTACTGGGTCCAGTCAGCGATAAACGATCGAATTGAAGCCGATCGTGGTTCTGAAGAGACTCTTTTCCTTCCTTCTGCGGACGTCATAAAAAAGCTGTCATTGGGACATGACGGGCTCATGGCAGATATCTACTGGATGAGAGCCGTACAGTATTATGGTGGCAAGAGGCTGAAGAATCAGTCTGGTTTCCCCCTCCTGGGGCGTTTCATTGATATTGCCACCACGCTTGATCCACAGTTGCTGCATGCATACCGCTTTGGTTCTATTTTTCTGTCGGAGCAGGAACCCGTCGGGGCCAATGCACCTGAGCAGGCGATCGCGCTTCTGAAAAAGGGAATCCAGCACAACCCGGATGAGTGGCAGCTCTACCGCGATCTGGGGTTTATCTATTATTGGTTTTTCGGAGATACCAAACAAGCCGGCGAAGTTTTTCTGGAAGGAAGCAAGAACCCAAAGTCGGCTCTTTGGATGAAGACCTTCGCTGCCCAGCTACTGGCAAAAGGTGGAAGCCGAGACACAGCTCGCTTTCTGTGGCAAGAGGTCTACCAGACATCGGACAATCAGCGGATGAAAGAGAATGCTCAAGAGCATTTAGAAAAACTCACGGCTGAGGAAGACCTGGAGACTTTGCAGACTTTGATCCGCAAGGTCGAAACGAAAACGAGGGTCAAGATTGTCTCGATTGAGCAACTGGTCAATTTGGGATTCTTCAAAAAGCCCCCTTTAGACCCGAAAGGATTCCCATACGTGCTCGACGCGGAATCAGGAAGAGTGAAGCTCTCTCCCGAGAGTACGATACGCCGCTACTGAGTTCCTGCGTAGCACAGCTTCTCTAAAATTCGTACACATAATAGGCATGGCCCACCACAGTTTTGGGGACAGCCTTGAAGGGCCAAACACTTAGTGTTTCATTTGAATTTTTCCGACGAGCTACAGCCCTGATTCTAGCCAAGTAGTGTCCGCTTAGAATTAGGGTGGTGCCCGGCACGGGAGACAGTGACACTTCGTCAACCAAATTCCGGCGAGGGATTCCGTAATATTGTGGCTCCCCACTTCCGAAATAGAGAAGGGAGTAATCGCACATTCTGTGGCTTTGAAGATAGTCGCGGAGTTCAATAAGGCCCTGTCCCCAGTCAACATTAGAATCGTCGAGCCATTCAGGACCATGCCGGTAGCCCCCGACAATCTGATTGAAATAGGAGAGATGATCCGGCCAGATCGCTATGAATTCGACCACGTACCAGCCAAGAAGCAAAGTCACGAGTGTTCTCAGAGCTCGCCTACCCGCTGCTGCCGAAACAATGCGGGCTGAAAAGATCATCATGAATGGCAAGCAAGGGATGAGGTATCTGACTCCTATGTTGTCAGCCTTCAGAGAGTAGCCAACAAGAAACGCCAGGGCAGGAACAATGAGGAACACTTCATCTAACCAGAAAGCACGCTTTCCCTTTACAAAGAAGAACAACGAAAGCGACAATAGCACTAGCGTAGGAATGGGCGTTTTTATCAGCCAGGCAACGATGAAATAACTTCGCCACCCACCGGGCCTCAACCTACCCATAAGATAGTAGGGAAAGTGAGGGTCATGATCCTGATTCACGGCTCTGAGACCCTTCAAATAGAAAAGCGGATCCTTGGGGAAAATATAGATCGCCCAAAGAATCACTGCCGCTGTTGCCACCATAACGATCATCGCAAACAGGATGGTGAGAAGTCCCTGTCTATCGTCCTCTTCATCCCATGTCCCAGCGTTGATCCTGGCCACCGTGGGCTGAGGGGACATCGGCTTTCGGAGGGGTTTACGCGAGGTACGCCAAGTCCCTAGAAAAACAATTACGGTGATGACCGGCAGGAGTATGGCTGCGGAGAATTTCGCTCCTGACGCGAGCCCGAGTGTAACTCCAGAAAAGATGAGCCATTTTGCCGCGGGGCGCTGAATGAATTTTCTGAAAACAAACAGAAAAAGAGTTGCGAAAAAGGCGAAGCCGACGTCGGTTGTAACAAATTGAGCGTGTGCCGTAATTATTGGATCAAAAGCATAAAGAAAAAGCGCGAGCAGACCTGCCTTCCGGCCCCAAAGCTCGCTCGACCAGAGCAGCACTAGGATAGCCAGTCCTAGTGAAAGAAAGACAACCGGAACTCTTCCCCAAAAAAGCAGGCGATCGGCATCTTGATCGAAGAGGAATCGTCGACCGTATTTCCACTCAAAGTTTGGTTCGAGTGTTTGGCTCTCGAGCTTCGTACGATCCACCAGCTTGGCTGGTCGCAAGAATAGCAGCGGTAACGCGCAGATTTCCTTGATGAGCGGTGGATGTTGAGGATTGAGTTTGACTAGACCAGTTGTCAAGTAGGAAAAACCGGCTGGCAGGTGTGCAACCTCGTCATAACTGGCTGACTTCCCTCTCATGATAACAAGAGGGACGAAAAAAATGCTTAGCAGAAGGATAGATTGAATGCAGGACTCGAGACTGAACAGCCTATTTTTCCAGAACACTTTACTGGGATCTCGACTGAGACCAGAGGACATGATTGCCAATAAGAGCGAGAAGCCATGCAAAGGCGGTGAACAGGCTCAAGGAGAGCCCGCGGGAAAAACTCTTGGGGTAGTAGCTGAAGATGACCTTGTGTTGGCCCGCTTCCAACGGGATTGCGCGGAATGCCTGCCTGAACGACTGTATGTCGGCGCGTTTTTCATCTATTGTGGCCCGCCAATCAGGATAATTGCTATCCAAGAGAACTAACAGGCAAGCGCGACTCGCAGAAGCTCGGATCGCCACTCCGGTCGGTGAATAGTTAGTGATCCGAGCTTCACCTGGGCTCAGATCTGTCAGCAGTAAGGTATTCTTACTACCAGAAACAGTTCGAGATTGAGGCTGGCCAGCCTCAATCTGCTCGTTGGTGACCGATCGATCGATCAGAAACGCCCTGGGGAGCCTATTTCGCAGCCTGTAGATGCGAAGCGGGTGATCGCTGTTGAGTTGAAACAGCCCCTCTAGGGAAAGTAGGTCGCTTTTGATCTCTTTCGTTGAAGTTACGAAGCCTACGTTCAACGCGGCTAGAAACCGCAGTTTCTCATCAATTTCGCGAGCTTTGACCAATTCGGCTCTGACAGCTTGACTTGAGAAAGTCTCCAATCGGTCAATTGGCCTGAAAACAGAATACTGAATATGGTCCTTGGCCGCCAGGAATTGAAATAAAGTGAGCTTCCTATACAATGCTACCCAGGCGACCGAGTCAGTTTCCCCCAAAATTACTTGGCCTTTATCTAAGTCCTCCTCAAAGGCGTATACACGAGCAAGACCACCTTCGCTGACCTTATTTTGGAGGAATGCGGCAGCGGGAGCAGGATCGTAAAGTTCCGAGTGAATCAGTGGATTGATCCAGAAATTGTTGATCAGAAGATCAAAGAGGACCAGGCTTAGCACAGCACTGCGAATAATGTTGAGCCGGACCTTTTTCCAGAGAACGAAACCGAGGAAAAGTATGAACGATATCAGATGGAGTTGCACATTCTTCAAAGATTCGGCCAGGATGGACTTTTGAACGTTAAGTGTTTGCCCTTTATAATTCAAAGAAATGTGATCGAGGCCTGTCTCAAGCGGCTTCAGCCAGCTGAAATCATGTTTAAATGAGAGTACTAACGACAAGCACAAGACACCCAAGACCAACAGCCCAAAGAGAAGAACTGCCCAAAGGGTCTTCTTAGGACCGGTCCATAGTCGGAGCCTCAACTCTTCTAACCGGTCAAGTCCGAAACCAGCCAGCAAAGAAAAGCAAAAATTGATCACTACCAGGAATTTCACCGGATAACGCCCATAACGAAATACCGGAACATTATGAAAGAGCCACGGATAGATCGGCCCGTGCTTTCCCAAAGCCAGAAGCAGCGCAAACACGGAAATCGTGAGCAGAAGAACGCCTAGCCAGCGTTTCCTCAAAAAGAGCCCTCCGAAACAGGCAAGCAGCAAAGAAAAGAATCCGAAGTAGCACGAAAGCAAATAGGGCTCGCGGTTGTCAAAGAAGAAATTTCCCCAGGGAGGAGGTTCGCTGAGCCGGAAGTATTCCCCGAAAAATCTGGGAAAGATGACCTGCAGCATAGAAATCGGATGTAACGACCAGAAGGAGACAACATCGAAGTCCATACCTCCCTTCCGTCCTGAATAATTAATCAGCTCCAGTGTAGGAAGAATCTGTGCCGCGGCCAGAGCGAGCCCCGAACCAAGAACGATGACGGTAAGACCTAACGCTTTCGCGAGTGATGCTTTGGCACTTGGAAGGCTAGCGAGTATCCAGACCAAAAAGGGAACAAGGAACAAAGCAACGGCAATCGAACATAGAGGCTCCAACAAAAGAAAAAAAATCCCGAACAATACGCTAGCACCGGCAGCCTTGAACAGCGACAAATGCCGAACAGTGGCCATTAATGCGAGAGCCAGCAAGGGAAGCAACGCCACGACAGGGAGAATATTGAATAAATTGAGAAAGGAAAGGGTTACCCCGCTGAAATTGTAGATCAGAGCCGACAAGAAGGCGGCGTGACGAGACGCCCCAAGCGCCCTGGCCAGATAGAAGGTGGCAATTCCTGCCAACGTGCAGTGCAATACAAAGTGAAGATCGAAAGCTAGTTCGAAGGGCAGCAACTGGAACAGAATTTGCGTTGGATACAACGCCATCGCGTTGGGATTGGCGAGCAGCGGCTGACCCAGTTGAATGTAGGGATTCCAGAGAGGCCAATGGCCTTGGCTGTAAGCCTCGGTGACAAGTCTCTTTAGAGGGTAGTGGAAGAAGGAAACATCCCTAACGAAAAACGTCTTATTTGTGAACAGAGCGTCACCGAAGAAACCGACGTTAAGCCCGACTAGCAGAAACACCCAAAATACGTCAGTCTCTATGATGCGACGGACGAGCTGAAGAGAAGGATGGGGGGAACCTGAGTCTATGGAAGTAACACGTCGCCGTACGGCCTCGGCCACTCCGCCAAAAACAGCTGCCATGCGTCTCTAGATCGACACCTGAACGCGACAAGGTTACAGGGCGATTTCACACCCAGCGAGTCGTTTCTATCCAAAAGCAGCGCTCGGACAGACTGCTCGAGCCGAGCTAAGTCACGATGGCGAAAAGGAAGGGGTTTAACCGCGAGTCGATTTTGCTCTCGAAGACGCGTCGGCCAACGCCGCTGCAGTTTCAGCCGGAGCGTTCACCGCAATGTTCAGAATTTTTCGTAGCTCTTCCTCGATTTTCAAACGGATATCCACATTCTCAGCGAGGAACTGTTTGGCATTTTCTCTGCCCTGGCCCATTCTTTCACCCTTATAAGAAAACCACGTCCCGCTCTTCTCGACCACTCCCTTGTCAATGCCCAAATCGATTAAATCGCCTTCTTTGGAGATTCCGCTACCATACATGATGTCGAACTCGGCTTCGCGAAAGGGTGGAGCGACCTTGTTCTTGACCACCTTGACTTTGGTGCGGCTGCCCATTACCTCGTCACCGTCCTTAATTGAAGCGACGCGCCGAACATCAGCACGGACCGAAGCGTAGAATTTGAGAGCTCGACCTCCTGTAGTCGTCTCCGGATTTCCAAACATTACGCCGATTTTTTCTCGAATCTGATTGATAAAGACCATACAGGTCCTCGACTTGGAAACGATCCCCGTCAATTTGCGCAAGGCTTGCGACATGAGCCGCGCTTGCAAACCCATGTGCGAGTCACCCATTTCGCCTTCGAGCTCAGCTTTGGGAACCAGAGCCGCTACAGAATCGATTACACAAATATCCAGGGCTCCACTCCGCACCAACATCTCTGCAATCTCTAAAGCCTGTTCCCCACTGTCAGGCTGAGAGACGAGCAGGTTATCCACGTCCACACCCAACTTCCGTGCGTAACTGGAATCCAAGGCATGTTCAGCGTCGATGAATGCAGCCATACCTCCTGTTTTTTGTGCCTCGGCGATAACGTGAAGGGCGAGCGTTGTTTTACCACTCGACTCCGGACCAAAGATCTCGACTACCCTTCCACGAGGCATTCCACCTACACCCAGGGCTGCGTCCAAGGACAAGGACCCAGTGGGAATGACACCGCCGTTCGTGACAGCTTCGCGGCTGCCGAGCCGCATAATCGATCCCTTGCCAAATTGTTTCTCAATCTGAGACAAAGCCAGATCAATTGCTCTTCCCCGCTCAGTCTTTTCGTCAGCCATTACTCCCCCTTATTCTCCTCGGTTTGAGGCGAGGACATTTGAGTTGTTTTGTTCTTTGGTACGTTAGGAATGCTGCAAAACCTGGGTTGGATAAGTCTGATCGTCCGAGCAACTGGTCGTTACTTGCTTCGGAGATCCTCCCTGGACCTAAGTCCGAGTCCAGGTGGCCGAAAAGTGAGATGCAGTTCGTCTTTAACCAGAATCTCCACACTTTCTTCGCTCAATAAGGAACCGACTTCTCGTCTCGTCTCGGGCTTCATAGGGTTCTTCACGAAGGTCTCTAAGGCACTTCTGTAGCGCGATTCCCTGGGTTTTAGTCTGAGAGCCGCTCGGAAGCACTCCCTGGCTTTGTTTTTCCAATTTTGTTCAAGAAAAGCCAAGCCGAGCTGAAAAAACGCTTGGTCACAGCAGGGATCAATTTCAAGTGCCTTCTTCATATGCTTGATAGCGTGTCGCACCTTACCCTGCTTCGAATAGATAGATCCAACCATCAGGTACATCTGTGGAGATGGCTTCAAATTGAGAGCGTGCGAAAAATGACCAAGCGCACGGGAGTCTTCACCTAGAGAAACGAGTACCGATCCCAGAGAGATGCGAGCAGCCAATGAAGTTTGGCAAATATTAACCGCATTGGAGAGATATCGCTTAGCTCGCGGCAAGTCTCCTTCCCTTTTAGCAACCAAACCCGTCAGCAGGTTAGCCTCAAAATGTTGTGGATGCTTCTCGAGGACACGGCGAAGACATCGGCCAGCGCCGAGAAAATTTTCGCACTCGTAATAGATCTTACTGAGAAAAATTCCAATCTCAGAATTCTGAGGGTCCGACGAATAGGCCTTTTCCAGTGTTTTCAAACCACGCCGATAATTTTTCTCAACAAACCATCGACTACTCTCCTCGATCAGCCACGAAAACCGCTTTTTGTCCTTCCCACGAAAGGCATTCAGGAATGACTGCCGACAAGACTCAAGTTTTTCGCGCTCCTCACTCTCCAAAAGGCGCTCGGCCAACCGCTGATGCCAGTCCTGTTCCAGGTCCCGCTGACTCACGATTTGAAGTGTCTTTAATCTTTCCGAAATGGATTCAAGCATCGTATGGTCATAGAAGTTTTCGGTCGAGAGTTGCTGTATCAATTCGTGAATTGCGTTCAAGCGCACATCCAGTCGACTAAAAGAGTACTCGAGCGCGCTGATCCTCTCCAACAGATGCTCTTCCAACACAGGAAGATCCCCGCCGTGGCGGTGAATCGAGGAGACAATCATCAGCTTCGTCCCACACTGGTGACAGACCTCCTGGCCTACCGCGTTAGTCCCCCCACATTTCTGACAAAGAATCATTGCTCTGAGTGCCTCTTACTGGCCATATCGATAAAAACCTTCTCCGCTCTTTCGACCGAGAAGGCCCGCCGCAACCATTTTTCTCAGCAGAGGACAGGGCCGATACTTAGAATCACGGAAACCATTATAGAGAGTTTCCATGATATCCAGGCAAACATCAAGTCCAATTAAGTCGGCCAGCGTCAGAGGGCCCATCGGATGATTCATTCCAAGTTTCAGGACTGCGTCAACCGCCTCGACGGTCCCCACACCCTCATGTACACAGAAGATAGCCTCATTAATCATCGGCATCAACACGCGATTGGATACAAAACCGGGAGCATCGTTGACCTCTACAGCGATTTTGTCCAGGGACCGCACCAAGGTCGTCACGGCATCTACGGTTTCGCGGGCTGTTAGTAGTCCTCGAATGATCTCCACCAGCTTCATGAGTGGGACCGGATTCATAAAATGCATGCCGATCACCTTTTCAGGACGTTTGGTTGCAGCCGCCAGTTCGGTAATTGAAATGGAGGAGGTGTTGGATGCCAGAATCGTTGTTTCGGAGCAATCAGCATCGAGCGACTTCAATACGGCTGTTTTAACTTCCAGGCTCTCACTCACTGCTTCCACAACCAAATCTGACGTAGCTAATTCCTTCATCTCTTCGCATGGCATGATGCTTTTCAGGATTTCTTCACGCTGTTTCGCGTCAATTCGTCCTTTCTCCAGATCCTTACCCAGACCTTTGTCGATTGAGGACAGGGCCCTACGCAATTGCGTTGGAGCCAGATCAAAAAGCAAAACCTTGTAGCCCTTTTGAGCAAATACCTGGGCAATGCCGCTCCCCATCGTGCCCGCGCCAACCACGCCGACGGAGCGGCTCGTCGTGCCGACTAGTGGATCAGAACCTCTCACAAACCCTTCACTCAGATCTTTACTCAAATCGTTCAACTGCCATGGCGATGGCATTACCCCCACCAAGACATAGGGCAGCGATGCCCTTCCTGGCGCTGCGATGAACCATTTCGTGTAACAGGGTTACCAGAACACGAGCGCCGCTGCAACCGATAGGATGGCCGAGCGCCACCGCTCCACCATTGACATTCACCTTGGCAGGATTGAGTCCCAATTGTTCAATAACAGCGATAGCTTGCACAGAGAAGGCTTCGTTCAGCTCGTAAAGGTCGACTTCCTCTCGTACCCATCCGGTCTTCTTCCAAAGCTTTTGAACTGCACTTACCGGCGCCATCATCACGTCTCTCGGTTCCACTCCACTTACTGCCTGACCTTTTATCACTGCCATCGGAGCAAGATTCAGCTTTCGGGATTTATCCAAAGAAGCAACAACCACGGCAGCGGCGCCATCGTTGGTTCCAGGCGCATTGCCCGCGGTGATCGTCCCGTCCTTCCTGAACCCAGGCTTCAGCGAACTGAGCTTCTCCAGGCTGCTGTCCTCCCGGGGAGACTCATCGGTGTCAAACAGAAGGGGTGACCCTTTTTTTTGCGAAAGAGAGACGGGCACCAGCTGACTCCGGAATCGCCCTTCCTTAATAGCCGCGATGGCTTTTCGATGACTGTTTAAGGCAAATTCGTCTTGTTGCTGTCGACTAATGCGAAACCGTTCGGCCACTAATTCGCCGGTTTCTCCCATGTGGAAGTTTTCAAAGGCATCCCATAGGCCATCGTGGATCATGGAATCAATGACTTGTTTGTTACCTATCCGAAAACCTGTGCGACCCTGAGGCAAAAGGTAAGGCGCGTTTGACATTGATTCCATTCCGCCGGCAATGATCAGTTCCTCCTCTCGCAATTGAACCGCTTGCGCCGCCAGCCCCACAGCCTTGAGACCCGAGCCACAGACTTTGTTTATGGTGAACGCTGCCACCTGAGGAGAAAGCCCAGCACGCAGCCCCGCTTGTCTGGCGGGATTCTGTCCAAGTCCGGCAGAAACCACGTTGCCCATAATGATCTCTTCAACCTCTTCTGCCGGAATAGCTCCCCTCTCTAACAAAGCCTTGACGACAACAACACCAAGATCCACAGCAGAAAGGCCTTGCAGGGCACCCATGAACTTTCCAATCGGTGTCCGGACTGCCTCCAGAATGTATGCCTCATTCATACCTATCACCCCTCTCGCGGGTAATATGACACCATTGTCGAGAATTCACAAGGTCGGGCGGCCTCGGTTTTTCGACTGCTCATCAAACCCTTTGGGGCCCGTGGCTCTCTAATTGATCGAGTAGCGGATTTGCAGCAGTGACCAGCTTCCACTATAATTTCGCATTGTGAGGGTGAATTGAAAACAGTTAAGTCCATCAGCTCGTATCTCCCGATTTTCCGATTCCGCTGGATTGCCGTGATGCTCCCGGTGATGATGATCATGGGATCATTGAAGATGTTCTGTCAGAAGCCGGCGAGTTCGACTCGCGACCAGTCCACTTTGCGTGTGACAGTCGATCTCGTCAACGTCCTGTTTACAGTTACCGACAATGGAGGACGATTAATCACCGACCTAAACAAAGAAGACTTCTTGGTCGAAGAGGACGGCAAAAAGCAGCAGATTGCCTATTTTTCTAAGGAGGTTTCCCTCCCGCTGACGCTCGCCATCCTGATTGATACCAGCCCGAGCGTCGAGTCTGTGCTGGGACTGGAGAAGCAGACTGCCAGTGAGTTTTTGCAGTCTGTGCTCCGCAAAGAAGATCTTGCTTTGGTCATGAATTTCGATCGCAGCGTTTCGCTGATACAGGACTTCACCTCAGATATACGCCGGTTGAACAAAGCGATTCAGTCGGTCTCCATTGGAAGCGGCACTTCTGTTCACGATGCGGTCTTCTTGGCGTGTGACGAGAAACTCAAACAGGAGACAGGCCGTAAGGGTATTATTCTCATTAGCGACGGCGGGGACACCACCAGCAAGCTTAAGATCAAAGAGGCGATTGAATCCGCTCAGAGGGCGGATGTAATCATTTATGCGATCTCAAACCGCGTTGGTGGTTTTTTTTACGGTGGATACGGAGGCGATGACGGAACCCTTAAGAAGTATTGCGAGACCACAGGAGGTAGAGCGTTTTTTCCATCCAAGCCACAAGATTTTAAGAAGGCGTTCGATGCGATTCAGGAAGAACTGCGGAGCCAATATAGTCTGGCCTACAATTCCTCCAATATTGCCAAGGATGGCAGCTATCGAACAATTAAGATTGCTACGCTAAACCAGAAGAATCTCAAAGTCAGGGCCAAAAAGGGCTATTATTCGCCGAAATCGTGAGCACTTTCGACGATTTTTTTGCCAGCGGCAGAAGGGCCTCACCCATGCCTAGAATCAAAAGCTATCCGTTCGCGCTGCTCGTGCTAGTGCTGATTTGTGACCTTAGTCATAGTCTTTCCACCTGGGGCAAAGACTTGGGTCTGGAAGACGGGAACGGCCGGCAGATTGACAACCTGAGAACGCCTCACACATTGTTCGTTCCCAGTTCACGCCCAGGGGTTGACTTGGAGGGGTTCCAGCGTGGAACTCCGTTCAGTTTTTGCTACCTGGGGAGGGCGCATGGCCACTCTGAAGAGATCTCTCGGTACCCGGTTCAGATTCCGCAGAGCTTCACACAACCAATTTATGCCGCTGCCCTTCAAGCGAATGCGCCCAATCCGTCCGTCGAGAAAGCGAACACCATCGTGCAGAAGGCAATCGTTGCTCACGGAGGCGAAGCTAAAATTCTCGGTGTCAAGAACGCCACGTATGAGTACGTGGTCGAGTCTGTCGCAGAGACACCCTCCAAGCCTATAACGATCAAAACTTTCTTCAAAGACGATTCATTCTTCCGTTCTGAGGCATCAGGGGGCAACTTGGACGCCATTACCATCCTGAATGGCGATAAGGGTTGGTTGAAGGTGGGCGATACCACGCTGACTCTGTCCAGGAAAGAAGTAGACCCGCTGAAGACGAGCATGATCACTCAACTTCGTCCCGAACTTCTGCTCGTCGTTTTCCCCAAGCGTCGCTATACCGGCCGCATTGAGGAGAACGGCCGCAATCTCGATCAAGTCGAGGTGTCCGGCTTCGTCGGTGTGGAGTACGCTAGAGGTAGGCTTTCTTTTGATACTACCACTTCACAACTATATAAGTACGAGTACGAGATCGAGAGAGAATCGCCGAAAGGCAAAGGAATTGTGAAAGGCGAGGAAACGTACCTCCAGTATGGAGAAAAAGACGGACTGAAGTTTCCTGAAGAGATTCTCTCCCGACAGCTCAAAAAAGCATCGAAACTAAAAATTCGAAGCGTCGATTTCAGCTCTCCAATTAACGCCGATCTATTCCAGGACCCAACTCCTTCGGCATCACCGCCCAAGTAGGTTCAAGCGGGACCAACTTGAATCGATCTCCTTTACCGCCCAGTTCAGACTCACTTGGCTTGCTGAAATCGCCACTCTTTCAGGCTCTCTCGACATTTCTAGTTGTTTGGATACTGTCTCATTACCTCTCGCCACAGTCTGCGGACAAAGAAGCATTGATTCGCTCCGCTGTTCTCCAGTTGGTATTAGTCCTGGGCGTTCCCTTACTCGCAAGCTGGTTGGCAGGACTTCAGTTTCTTCAAATCTTCAGGTTGCATCGAACCTCTGCTCGAAATCTCCTACTGACATTGGTTGCGACGCCTTTTCTCATTGTTTTTCTCGATCAAATCAGCCTTTTGCAAAGCCGCTGGACTGACCAGGAAAATGATCTCGTCAAGCAGTTCCTGCAAGCCCCCTCGCTCCGCCAGTGGATCAAGCAGGCACTCTCCATCGCCGTTATCCCGGCTGTTTGCGAGGAGGCGCTGTTTCGCGGCTACCTCCTCGACCGTTTGTCAATCCCGGACCAGCACTGGCGCGCCATCATGGTCTCATCGGTGTTATTTGGGCTATTTCATCAGGGGCTTCACCTGCTTGTGCCCGCTGTCGTCGCAGGAGTCTTTTTCGCCTTTGTTGCGGCCAGGACTGAAAGCCTCGTTAACTCGATCGCCTCTCACTTCATAGTGAATGCGT
>JACXTT010007682.1_pt1 | contig 15133 bp, 11 predicted proteins | sample 9270951 | NCBI WGS metagenome assembly JACXTT01 (sample SAMN15532306, study PRJNA645909) | rock metagenome | isolation source: weathered quartz diorite | place: Puerto Rico | collected 2017-06-21
TTTGGAAACGCGCTTCGCCCAGGCGTTCAAGGTCTTTCTGGATAACGGCGGCAGCGTGAACGATCCCAATGCCGGCGACGGCGTCGTCAATGTCGTCGAAACCACGACGCCGGGCGTGCCGATCGATCCAGGTCCTTTCAAAGGCCGGTCGATGAATTGCCGTGCCTGTCACATGGTGGACGATGTCCTGACGGCACCGGGTGGCGGCATGCGGACTTACGCCGACTTCGCTCGCCGCAGCCCGATCCCAGCTCGAGGCGACGGAAAAACCCATGCACCGCGCAACTCGCCGGCTCTCGTGAACTCCGCCGTGACTCGACCAGGCGGAGTTCTGTTCCATTTCGATACGGAATTTAATTCGATGTCAGACTTGGTTGCGGCGACCTTCACGGGGAGAAACTTCGGCTGGCTTCCGGGGGAAAAGGCACAGGCCATCGCCCATCTTGCGCGAGTCGTGCGAGGCGACGATGGGACGGGCGACCTCGCGCAACAGTTCGATGGATTGTCCTATCGACTCTTGTTTACGGGGACGAACGCGGCCATTCCGGACAAATTCCGTCTTCCGCCGCAGTTCCGCGCGTTCGTGGGGTCCGGCACAGATCAAGAAATCTTCGACGCCGTCGTACGTGTCGTCGCCGCCTACGTCAACGGCCTGCTTTTCTCACAGACCGAAGACAGCGGTGCGCTGATCCGCTCGCCGTTCGACGTGTTCCTCCAGATCAATGGACTCCCTCAACAGCCCGACAATAATGAGTCTGATTTCGCCTACAGCCGGCGTCTCCTTCAACTCGTGACCGCCCGCGACCTGGCCGGAACGCTCCAGTTCGTAACCTCAAATCCCAACAGACCAGACGGCCAATTTCAGTTTCACACCCAGACCTTCCAATTCGGAACGACCGAGCTCGAAGGCTTGAAGATGTTCCTTGCAGAACCGGCGACCATCCCTGCCTCACCGGCAGAAGTAGCCGCGGGTAAGATCGGCAATTGTCTCGCATGTCACGCGGCACCGAATTTCACGGACTTCACACTGCACAACACCGGCACTGCGCAGAAAGAATATGACGATCTCCCCACTCATGGGGCAGGAGCCTTCATGGCGCTTACCATTCCGAGTCTTGCAACGCGAGTCGCGAGCGACCTCCCCGCGACGGAGCAGCACCCTACGGCCAGTGAGCGATTCCGGTCGATTCCATCTGACGGTACTACCTTGACCGATCTGGGAGCATGGAACGTGTTTGCCAATCCCGACATGCCCGGCCCACAAGCAAAGATTCGAGCTATGTTGTGCGATGACCAGCAACCCTGTCCGCTGCCGGACGCGACATTGCTGGATCGAGCGATTGCGCGATTCAAGACACCGGGGCTTCGTGACCTGAGTCACTCCGCTCCATATATGCATAACGGCCAGTTCGACACGTTGGACGACATCATCGGGTTCTATCGCGGTGTCTCCACGCAGGCGCGAGCAAGGGCGCTGAGAAACGGGGCGACCCAGCTTCAGGGGATTGCTCTGACAGCCGGAGACGACGTGTCGCTTGTCGCGTTTCTCAAATCGCTGAACGAGGACTATCAATAGGAGAGCCCACTGGTCGTTGTGATGAATGACAAGCCGGTGCACCCCACACCGGCCACGAAGTGGGAGCTGTGCCCTCCCACTTCATAGGCGGGGGCCCTCGTTTCCTCCTGAGGCCCCCCGCCTTCCATTTAATGACTGGAACACTGCGATGGGAATTGGTCCGACCGCGCGTTACGACTCTTTCTTGATCTGCTCGGCGAGATAGTTTTCCAATCCGGTCTGCTTGATCGTTTCAATCTGCGTTTCGATCCAATCGATATGGGCATCGACGTCCTCCGCCATGTCTTCGAGCATGTGGCGGGTTGTGAAGTCCATGACCTTCGTGCAGTGCACGATGCCCTCATTCAGCAATGCCAACATTTCCTGCTCAGCCTTCAGATCTAACTTCAATTGCTCGGAAACCGTTTCGCCTACATGCACCGTATTCATCCGCTGCACGTTCGGCACGCCTTCCAAATAGAGGACGTGGCCGATCAACTCATCCGCATCTTTCATTTCATCGATGCTGCGCTCCCTGACCTTATGATGGAGCCGTTCATAGCCCCAGTTTTCGCACATCTTGGCATGGACGAAGTATTGATTGATGGCGGTGAGATCCGCCGTGAGGATCTTATTCAAAATGTTGACGACCCCTTCTTTGGCTTTCATGGCGTCTCCCCTTTCGTAGTTCGGGCAGGCCCTCATGCAAGGGGCGCATTGGTTGATCGAGATGCCGACCGCAATCTGATCGCATGTCATTATCTGTTCTTGAACGTGCTTCGTCAACTGTGCCGGCGAGCATGGACATGCCCGCCGGCGTTGACTGCTGAAACGAGTTCTCAGTTTCAGAGGACACGAGGAGGAGAGGAGAGCTCAGTCGAAGAGTCTAGCCGGCTTCGCGATAACCGCAGTCTTCGTTTCGGCACTGTACGCTTCGGCCGGCCTGTTTGCTGACTTTCTCAATCAGGAACGGCGCGCTGCAGGTCGGGCAGGCCTTGTTGATCGGGCGATCCCACAAGGCATACTCGCAGGTCGGATACTTACTGCAGGCAAAGAACGACCGACCTTTTCTGGTACGCTTCTGGACGAGATCGCCGCCACAACCAGGCTGCGGACACTTGACGCCGAGCGCCAAGGGCTTGGTCGTTTTGCACTGGGGATAGGCGGAACAGGCGATGAACTTGCCGAATCGACCGGTCTTCACGACCATCGGGCTTCCGCACTTCTCACATGTTTGGTCAGTTGTGAGCTCCAACTTGGGCACGATCTTAATCGTACCGTCTGGAAGCTTTTCGAAGTTCTGAGTGTTCTTACAAGGCGGATCTTCTTTGTAGCCAGGACAAGCCAGAAATTTTCCGTTTCGCCCCCACTTGATTTCCATCATGCGCCCGCATTTCTCGCAGGGAATATCTGTCGGCGGCTCCACGGTATCTTTGGGACCGGGAATCGTCTTGGCTTTCTCCAAATCCACCGTGAACGGCCCATAGAAATCTCGAACGGCCGCCACCCAGGGTTTGCTGCCCTCCTCGACCTCGTCCAATTCCTCTTCCATGTGCGAGGTAAAGTCGACGTTGATGAGGTCTGGGAACCCTTTCATCAAGAAGTCGTTGACCGTCCGGCCCGTCTCGGTCGGTGCGAATCGCCCTTCGGCTTTCTCCACATACTTGCGGTCTTGGATCGTGGAAATGATCGACGCATAGGTCGAAGGCCGGCCGATGCCCTTCTCTTCCAATTCCTTGATCAAGAGCGCTTCGTTGTACCGAGGCGGAGGTTGGGTGAAATGCTGCTTCGAGGTGATACCCGGGACGGTCTGTTCAGCCTGCTCGACCAACCGCAGCCGCTCGCCTTCGTTCATCAGCGGGAGCTGCCGTTCGGCGTCGTCCTCCACCTCCTGCTCACCTTTCTGCTTCTGTGCAAACAGCTCCTTGTCGACACCCTCCATGTAGACGATTGTATGGCCGGGGAATTTGACGATGGTGCCGCTCGAACGGAAGAGATAGGTCTCCTTCGTCTCCAGCGGCTTGGATTCGACGCGCGTCACATCAAGGATGGCCGGAACCATCTGGGACGCGATGAACCGGTTCCAGATCAACTTATAGAGATTGTACTGATCGGGGTCCAGATACTGTCGGATCGATTCCGGGTCGCGGGCCGCCGAGGTGGGACGAATCGCTTCGTGCGCCTCTTGCGCCGCCTTCTGAGTCTTGTACACATTGGGTGTGGCCGGCACGTACTCGGTTCCAAATCGCTCCTGGATGACCTGACGAGACTCTGCCATCGCTTCGTTTGAAATACGCGGAGAGTCCGTTCTCATATAGGTGATGAGACCCGTCGCGCCCTCGGCGCCGATCTCAATCCCCTCGTACAACTGCTGGGCGAGCGTCATCGTCTTCTTCGGGGAGAAGTGCAGCTTTCGGGCCGCTTCCTGTTGAAGCCGGCTGGTGATGAACGGGGCCACGGGATTCCGCTTCTTTTCCTTCCGTTCAATCGCAGTCACGACGAACGGCTTCCCTTGAATGGCGTCGACAACTTTTTGCGCCTGTTCCCCGGAAGAAATAGCGGCTTCCTCTCCATTAATACTATGCAACTTGGCTTCAAATGGCGGCGGGCTCGTACCGGCAAGGAGGGCTGTGACCGACCAATACTCTTCCGTGCGGAAGGCTTCACGCTCCTGCTCGCGCTCACAAATCAGTCGAACGGCCACCGACTGCACACGGCCCATGCTGAGCCCGCGGCGCACTTTATTCCATAACAGCTGGCTGCCTTGATAACCGACAATACGGTCGAGCACCCGACGGGCTTGCTGAGCGTTCACGAGTTTCATGTCGATCTGCCCAGGCGACTGCAGCGCACGCTTGATCGCAGATTCGGTAATCTCATTGAAAAGGACGCGAAAGACCTTGCCGTCTTTCTTCTTCTTGGCCTTGCCGTTGATCTCTTGCGCCAGGTGCCAGGCGATTGCCTCGCCTTCGCGATCGGGGTCGGGCGCCAGAAAAACCTTGTCGGCTTCGTCGGCTTTCTTCTTGATCTCGGCCAGGACTTTCGACTTGCCCTTGATCGTGACGTACTGCGGTTCGAAATCGTGCTCGAGATCGACACCCAGCTTGCTGGTCGGCAGATCTTTGATATGCCCGACCGATGCGACGACCGTGTAGCCGCGGCCGAGATACTTCGTGATGGTGCGCGCTTTTGTAGGGGACTCGACAATAATGAGCGATTTCGCCATGCACACTCCGATCAGCTGAGTACCGTTATTCTATCATCCGTATCAAATATATCAGATCGATGCAACTGGGCCGACGGAATTGCCCGACCGTCACGTCCGAAGATATCGCTGTCCCGGCAGCTGCTTGACCTGTTGCGCCAGCTCGAGGGACAAGAGCGACGTCATCACCGACGACACCGGCAACCCTGTGGTTTCGACGACGTGATCCACCGTGTGCGGGTCATACGAGAGGGCATCATACACCAGCTGTTCCAGTTTTCCAAAGCGAACACCGATTTGTCCTGGCTGCACCCGACGATGCATGCGTTCGCGAAGCGGCGGATCGAGTTGCGGCTGCAATGTATCGAGAACGTCTTGCGCGCGCTCGATCAGCGTGGCGCCTTCTTTGATCAACGCGTGGGTTCCGCGACTCGTATCTTCTTTCACGAAACCGGGCACCGCGAAGACTTCTCTCCCCTGCTCCGCCGCCACGCGCGCCGTGATCAACGACCCGCTGTCGATCGCCGCCGCGGTGACGACGACGCCGGCCGACAATCCGCTGATGATGCGGTTCCGTCGTGGAAAATGATGGCTGTGAGGCGGCGCACCGATCGGCACCTCGGACAAGACCGCACCCTGCTCTTCGATTTGTCGGCGCAGTCGATCATGTTCGGCCGGATAGGTCCGATCGATGCCGCATCCGAGCACTGCGACAGTCCGGCCGCCCGCCGCCAGCGCACCGCGATGTGCAGCCGCATCGACACCGCGCGCGAGGCCACTGACCACCGTCATCCCGGCTGCGGCAAGATCTCGCGCGAGTTCTTCGGTCATGAGTCGGCCGGCCGCTGTGGCCCGTCTCGCCCCCACGACGGCCACAGCCAGATCGTCCTGCTCTGTCAACGTACCGGTCACATACAGCAACGGCGGCGGGTCTGGAATCATCGCCAGCCTGGCCGGATAGTTGACATCCAAGATGCTGCGGATTTCGATGCAGCTCTTCTCGATCGTGATGAGCTCTCGGTCGATCCTTCGCCGTGCTTCCGCGTCAGGGCCTCGACGAATGGCATCCGCTAATGATCGACTGCAGCCACCGCCGACCAACTCCTCGATCGAGGCCGCGAGCACAGCTTCTGGGCTTCGCCACGCCCGCACGAGTGCGACGAGCGTCACGTCCCCCACTCCGTCGATGGCTTGCAGACAGCGCCACGACTCCAGGGAGGTCTTCGTCATAGGAGATCCCGAGGGGACACGCTCCTGACGGCACAAACGGCGCGCATCGAAATTTCCCACTCCTACAGCACGGCTAAGTCGTACTGTTCAAGATGCAAGTGCTCGTCCGGCATCACAATGATCTTGGAAGAACATTCGCGCTCTAACGATTCGAGCCCCTGCCGTTCTTCATCTTGAAGCAAGCCCACCACAGAGGGATGGGCTCCCACGACGATCTTTTGAGGCTCTGTCCCGCTGCCGATTCGACGAATCTCACGGAAGATTTCGTATGCGACGGTCGTCGGCGACTTGGTATAGCCTCGCCCTTCGCAATAGTGACAGGGCTCCGATAAAGAGCGCAGCAAGTCCTCTCGAACGCGCTCGCGAGAAATCTCGATCAATCCCAGATCGGAAATCCTCGAAATCCTAGTTCTGGCCTTGTCGGACGACATGGCATCCGTCAAGGCGTGGTACACCTTGTCGCGATTCTTCTCCCGTTCCATGTCGATAAAGTCGACGATGATGATCCCGCCGATGCCGCGCAATTTAATCTGATAGGCAACTTCCTTGGCCGCCTCCAGATTGTTCCGCAAGATCGTCTCTTCCTGATCGCGCTTACCGACGAATCGCCCCGTGTTGACGTCGATGACCGTCATCGCCTCCGTGTGATCGATCACGAGATAGCCGCCGGACTTGAGCCAGACTTTTCGGCTCAGGGCGCGCGCCATTTCCTGCTCTACACCCAGGTGGTCGAACAAGCTTTCATCCTTGTCGTAAAAATGGATGCGCTGGGTCTGTTCCGGAGAGAACCGCTGCACAAAGTCGCGCACGGCTTCGTACTCCTGACGCGAATCGATCCACAAGCGATCCACCTTCTTGCCGAAGAGATCGCGCACCACGCGAAAGCTGAGACTCAAATCGGTGTGGAGCAGCGCCGGCGCTGCCTGCTGACCGCGCTTGGTCAAAATGTCCTGCCAGAGCACGTGGAGAAAGTCGACGTCGGATCGCAACTCGTCTTCCTTCACACCTTCGCTCACCGTGCGGACGATGTAGCCGCAGCCCGGATGGCGTACCTGCTTCATGATGCCCTTCAGGCGCGCCCGTTCCTCGTCCCGGGCGATCCGCCTCGATACACCGATGTGCTCGACGTTGGGCATGAACACCAGGTAGCGGCCCGGCAGGGAGACATAGGTCGTGACGCGGGGGCCTTTCGTGCCGATCGGCCCTTTGGAGATTTGGACCATCAGCTCTTGCCCTTCGCTCAATAACTGTTCGATGGGCTTCGAACTTTCCCGCTTGGGACGCAGCATGTCCGCGTCCTTGTCGTCTTCGTCCGCATCGACGAGCGTGTCGCCCGGCTCCGCGTCCATCGACAAATCCGAGACGTGCATGAAGGCGGCCTTTTCCAGACCGATGTCCACAAAGGCCGCCTGCATCCCCGGCAACACTTTGGCAACCTTCCCCTTATAGATGTTTCCGACGAAGTCCTTGTGCTTCGCACGGTCTCCGAAGAGATCCGTGACCACCCCGCCGTCCAATACCGCCACACGGGTTTCTTCCCGTGCGACCGTAATCGCAATTTCGATTCCCATAACACTCACTCCTTTTATGAAAGGATCCGTCGCGCCGATCGTGACCGAAGAACGCAGGCTATGTGCCCAGGTTCTCGAATCCAGTCACGCCATCGCGCGTGCGACGGCCTTCATCAATGTTGACGTCGTCGACAGCCGCTCTCTCGCAAGAGCCCAGGCTGTCCGTCGTTTGATTAATAGAACAAACTCAATCGTCGTCGTTTGACGTTCAGCAAGAGGCCGAGCGCGGCCATCGTCATGATGGTCGCGCTGCCGCCGTAACTCATCAGCGGAAGCGGAATCCCCACAATAGGGAACATCCCCGCCGTCATGCCGATATTCACCACGACGCAAAAACACAACATGCAAATGATGCCGACCGCCAGCAACGCTCCGAGTTCGTCCTTGGCGCGCGCGGCAATCTCCAACGAGAGCCAGATCAGCGCGATGAACAAGACCAGCAGCGCCAGCACGCCGACAAATCCCCATTCTTCGGCGAACACGGAAAAGACAAAGTCCGTGTGGCCTTCCGGCAAAAATTTCAATTGGCTTTGGGTGCCTCCGTATAACCCTTTTCCCGTCAGCTCGCCTGACCCGATGGCAATGCGCGATTGCAAGGCATGATACCCCTTGCCGCCAGGATCGTAGGCCGGATCGACGAACGCCATAATGCGCTGTCGCTGATAATCATGCAACGACCCCCACATCATCTCCCAGGCGAATGGAAACAGCATCAGCGAGAACAGGAGAATAACACCCAGCGCCTGCGATCGCATGCCCACTATCAACAGCATCGCCGCGTAAACCGCCAGAAAACTCAACCCGCTGCCGAGGTCCGGCTGCTTCAGAATCAGCAGCAGCCCCGGCGCGACTAGAATGCCCGGGATGACCACCCGTTGCAACCAGCCAACCCGTGGAGCTTTCGAATAGTAATGCGCCAGCACGAGAATCAAGACCAGCTTTGCGAACTCCGATGGCTGAAAGGCAAACGGTCCGATCGGAATCCATCGCTGGGCGCCGCGACTCGTCTTGCCTTCGAACAGGACAAACGCGAGCAGCAGGAGAATGATGACGTAGGCAGGATACGCCAGTCGAGCGATTCGATGATAGTCCGACACCAGCATGATGAGAAACGCGATGCTCCCGAGCAGAATCCACACCAGCTGCTTGGCGTAGAACGGGAGTCCCGACCCCGCCTGATCGTGCGTGACGCTATAAATGGAGAGGACGCCGACCCCCAGAATAAGGGTGACCAACCCGATAAAACGGAGATCGAAATTGTCAAAGCCTCGGCTATCAATCACCCGGTTGATCATCGTGTACCTTGTCGAACGGCTGCGTGATCCGAGCGCTGGGGATATCGATTACCGCGTCGGGCGCTTGGTTCTTCAACTTCATATAGGTTTCGATCACTTCTTTGGCGAGAGGAGCCGCCGCAGATCCACCGTGTCCCATGTGCTCCGCCAGCACCGCTACCGCGATGGTGGGTGATTCGACTGGCGCGAACGACACGAACCAGGCATGATCGCGGAATTTTTTCGGGATATCTTTCTCGGAACCGGTTCGCAGCGCTGCGGTTTGCGCCGTCCCCGTTTTGCCGGCGATCGACACAATCTGCGACTTCGCGCGCGTGCCAGTCCCTTCCTTGACGACGCCGGTCAATGCCTCCTTAATCAACTTCAGACTCTCGGCCCTGATCTTTAATCGGCTCTTCGGCACGGCAGGGATTCGCTGGAGCTGCCTGTTCGTGCGATCCATTACCGCCTGCACGAGGCGCGGACGATACATAACCCCGTCGTTCGCCACGGTGCCGATGAGACTGGCCATCTGCAGCGGCGTCACCGTGACATAGCCCTGCCCGATCGACGCCGAGATGGTTTCACCGGGCAGCCACTGTTCGTGCTTGGCCTTCTGCTTCCACTCCGTCGAGGGCACGATCCCGACCCGCTCGGACGGCAACTCTATCCCAGTCTCCATGCCCAGCCCGAACTGATGCGCATAGTCGGCAATCGTGTCGATCCCCATTCGCTGTCCGACCGTATAGAAATAGACGTCGCACGAATGGACCAGTGCGGCCCGGAGATCGACCGAGCCATGCCCGCCCTTCTTCCAGTCATGATAGAGCCGCCGGCCGAACTGGTATCCGCCGTTGCAATGTACCGTGCTGGACGGCGTCATCGTCTTGCTTTCCAACGCTGCGGCCGCCATCATCACTTTGAACGTCGACCCAGGCGGATACTGCCCTTGCGAAGCTCGATTGTTCAGGGGGCGCCCCTCGTCCTGGACGATCTCGACCCATTGTTTGGGGGTCAATTCGCGTGAGAGCACGTTGGGGTCGAACCCAGGACGGCTGGCCATGGCCAGCACATCGCCTGTCGTGGGATCGAGCGCCACGATCGCGCCGGATTCTTGTCCCAACAGATTCTCCGCTACCTTCTGCAGCCGCGCATCGATGGTCAGATACAAATCGTTTCCCGCGTGGGGCTGATCAACCACCACGGTCTGTTTCTCATGCCCCAACGCGTCCACCTCGATACTCTTCTCTCCCGCCTGTCCGCGCACGACACGGTCGAAGAATTTCTCGACGCCGTATTGGCCGACGATGCTCCCTTGATGCAGCTCGGCGAAGTCGGGCTTCTCCAATTGCTCGGCTGAGACTTCGCCGACATACCCCAGCAAGTGCGAGGCGGTTATCCCACTGGGATAATTGCGCTGCGACTCGACCTGAATCATCACGCCAGGAAGATCCAAGCGGTGCGACTCGATCAATGTGGCTTCCCGCAGGCTCAATCGATCTTTCACCTTGCGCGGCACCTGGTTGCCACCCTTGCCGATCAATTTTTTCCTGATCAGCGCCGGATCGAGCCCCAGCAGATTCGTGAGTTGTTCGATCAGGGCCTCCCGATCCTTCACATCTTCGAGCGACACGTAGAGCGTAAAACTCGGCACGTTGTTGGCCAACAACACCCCATTTCGGTCGTAGATGAGCCCCCGAGCCGGCTCGAGAATGACGGACCGAGTGCGATTGTTCTCCGAGAGGTCTCGGTAGTACGGGCCCTCGCGAATTTGCAAATGCCAGATTCGCAAGGCGAGCAAGACCACCACCAGCAGCAATCCCACGCGCAGAATCACCAATCGGCGCTGCAGCTCACCCAGTTCTGAATCGTGTAGGCCTGCTGTCGCCATGAATTACCACACCCGTCCCGTCATGCCGCGCAAACTGCGCTCTTCTGCCCTGAGACGATCCACATCGTACCAGTACACCAGCACGCCATAGAGGCCGGCCCCCACCACCGCATCGAAGCACGCTTGCGGCAGCACAATCGACTGAATCATCCACCAGGTGTGCAACACGTCCACACTCTTGAACGCGAGGGTGGCGGCAATTCCGACGAAGAGCGAGATCGCGAGCAACCCCACACCTACGAAGGTAGGCGTGACATGCGAGACCTGTCGACCCAAGAGTCCGGCCAATAATCCGACTGCGCCCTTCGTCAGCACGCCCAGCCAGAGGTCTCCGGCGGAAAACAGACTCAACACCCAGCCGATGGCCACTCCCACCAGTAGTCCTTCGAGTTCCCCGGTCAGCAATCCGATGAACGCAGCAGCCACCAAGCCCATGTCAGGCTTGATACCCCACACCGTCACATGCGGGAGCAACGTCGTTTGGAGAGGCACGAGCAGCAGCACGAGACCCAGATAGAGCAACAATTTCATGGCTTCGGTGAACCGGTTCGAGGCGTCCCGCCGTCACCCCTCAAGGCCGCACCGTAGGGAGCCTGAATGACCAGCACTTCTTCCAATCGGCTCAGGTCCACCTCCGGTGTCAGCTCCGCCGATTGGAACAGCGCACCTTCCTCTTTCTCGATATGCGTGATCGTTCCGATCGCCAGCCCGCGGGGAAACCCACCGACCAAACCGGACGTCACCACGCGATCACCGTCTTTCGCCGTCGAGAGCAACGGAATATACTTCAGCCGAGCCCGCCCCTTCTGGGTGCCCTCGACGATGCCTTCGTCCCGTGTGCGCTGAATCAAGCCCGCAATCGCATTTTTCGAATCGGTCACCAAGAGCACGACGGACGAGGCGGCGGTCGTCTTGACGACCCGCCCCACAACGCCCGCTGGGGTGATGACGCCCATGTCTTTCAGAATCCCCTCGTTCTCGCCCTTGTTCAGAATGACGGCATGGAACCAATTCGTTGCGTCGCGCCCGATCACTTGCGCCGCCACCATCGTCGGTGTCGCTTGCTCTTTGAATTTCAGCAAGCCCGCTAACCGCTCCGTCGCTGCCGCCGCCTCGCGCAACTGGCTGTTCTGCTCCTGCACCCACTCGAGGTCCCGTTTGAGCTGCTGATTTTCGCTCTGGACGTCTTGGAGAGCGACGTAGCGCTGCCACAGATCCGAGACGCCGTGGTCGAGTGACGCGATCACTTCAAGCGGCACACGGACGACTTGGCCAATGGGCCCATCCAGGTACTGCAGCAATCCTTGGCTCTGACTGGGAAGCAGAAAGAGGGCGAGCAGGAGGAGTGCGAAACACGCGAAAGCCAGCCGCCTGGCCCCGTACGGAGAACGAAAATTAACCATCCACATAAGGAAAGGGATGGAACCTTATCGGAAGGTATTGGCCTGGGACATCACCGAGACTTTGGCGAGCAGATCCAACTCATCGAGAATTTTCCCGACTCCCAGCACGACGGAAGTCAACGGATCATCCACGGTGATGATCGGCAAATTCGTTTCTTCACGGAACCGGGTATCCATGCCTTTCAGCAACGACCCGCCTCCCGTGAGCACGATGCCACGATCGATAATATCACCCGCCAATTCCGGCGGGGTGTTTTCCAAAGCCACCTTGATCGCATTGACGATCGTTCCGATAGGCTCCTGCAGCGCTTCACGGATTTCCGCGTCATCCACCACCAGTGTACGGGGAATGCCGGAAATCAGGTCGCGCCCTTTAATCATCATGGTCTTGCGTTCCTCAAAGGGATAGGCGGAGCCGATCTCGAACTTGATCCGCTCGGCCATATGTTCGCCGATGAGGAGGTTATATTTCTTCTTAATGTAGTTCATGATCGCGTCGTCCATACGATCGCCCGCGACTTTCACGGACTCGCTGTAGACAATGCCGCCGAGCGAAATGACGGCGATATCGGTCGTCCCGCCACCGACGTCGACGACCATGTTGCCGGAGGGCTCCGTAATCGGCAGTCCCGCCCCGATCGCCGCCGCCACCGGTTCTTCGATCAAATAGACTTCGCGTGCGCCGGCCAGCTCGGCGGAATCGCGCACGGCCCGCTGTTCCACCTGTGTGATCCGCGACGGCACGCCGATGATGATCCGCGGACGGACGAAGGCGCTCCGGTTATGTGCCTTCTGAATAAAACGCTTCAGCATCTGCTCGGCCATTTCGAAATCGGCGATGACGCCTTCTTTCATGGGCCGCACCGCCACGATATTACCCGGAGTACGCCCCAACATTTTCTTCGCATCGGCGCCGACAGCGAGCACCTTTTCCGTCTTCTTTTCGACCGCGACGACGGAGGGTTCGTTCAGCACAATCCCCTTCCCGTGCACATACACGAGGGTCGTGGCCGTTCCGAGATCGATCGCAAGATCGTTCGAAAACCATCCGAAGATATCGCTCGTGAAGCCCACGATTGGTCTCCCTTCCGCTCAGGCACTCTCTGTCTGCTGCGCGAGCTCAGTCGGGCAGCGCTAATCGACCCGCGTCCAACACCTGTGTGCCGGCGACCTCGTCGCCCAGCCGTCGCCCCTGTTCATTCCCGATTATCAGTACCGTTTCAAACGCCACGATGGCGACTGATACGATCCATCCGACATACGGAACGGCGAAGGCCAATTGGGCCGCCGCGAACGGCATGTTCCGAATGATGGATTCACGAAACCCCGCTACCTCGCGTGTATCCGGAAGGATCGTCTGGAGGCCGATGAGGCGCTTCCCGATACTGCGTCCCCCTGCAAATCCATCGGCGACAAGGATATAGGCCACTCCCGCCAGGAACCCGATCGGAGCGATCACTTCTCCCACCGCAGCTACGAGGAAGAGATCGATCAACTTGGCGATGCAGCGATTCAGGGTCTGCGCCTTGGGGTATACCCCCACACCGAGCGACTGAACCCCGCCGACCTCCTCCGCCAAGGGATCTCCTTGCGATTAGAGACAAAGTATAACAAATTCGCGCATGTTGCACAAACAAAGTCCGCTCTTCGACGTATCGGCGCTGCGCCCTTGCCTTTGACTACCCCACTCAGTACAATTCGCCAGATTATTGTCTTGGAGTGTCGTCATGATCAAATTGATGCGAGAAGCCGCGCACAGCTATCCCTGGCTCCTCAAATCCATTATGGGGATTCTCGCCATTGCCTTCATCATTACCATGGGCTGGTGGGGCTTCGGGGAACAGCCCGGACAAGTCGTCGCCTCCGTCGGGGATCTGACCGTCTCACACGACGAGTTCAGAAAAGCCTACGAAAACACCTACCGATTTTATAAGGATAAGGTGCCTGGAGAGTTTAAAGACGAAACCATCAAGCAATATGTCGTCGAACAACTCGTCGAGAATCGAACCTGGCTGATCGCCGCGAAGGACATGGGCATCACTGTGTCCAGCGAGGACTTGCGCGACGTCATCATGCACATCCCCGAGTTTCAAAAAAACGGTACGTTTGATCCCGAACTCTATCAACGACTCCTCGCCGCCAACCATCTGACACCTGCCCTGTTTGAAGCGATGGAAATGAAGGAGCTTCTGAGCAACAGGGCGCGCATGGTGATTCGCGATGCCGTGGCCCTCACGCCCGCTGAACTGGCGGAGGCCCAAGCGTTGACCCTGCGCCAGACGGAATCCGATCCGGCCAAAGCCGCCGCAGCCAAAGATCGCGTCATTCAAGACGTGCTGTTTCAGAAGCAACAACGCGCGCTCATGGCCTATACCGAATCGCTCAAAATGACCGTCCCCATCAAGATCAATCGCGAATTACTGTAACAGTCTCGCGGGATCAACTCTCCGAGGACGTTCAAAAACCTCGTCCAGCAAGGCCGCAGCAAGCGAGGTCCCGAGTCGTACGTTTGTGGTACGTCGAGGGAGCGAACGATGCGAGAACGAAGCTGGCGAGGGTTTTCAACGTTCGAGTATCAGCATCGCATCGCCGTAGCTATAGAACCGATACCGTTCCCGTATGGCTTCTTCATACGCCCGCCGCAGGCGCTCCGTGCCGGCCAATGCCGACACCAGCATCAGCAACGTCGTCCGCGGCAAGTGAAAATTCGTCAGCAACGCATCGACAACATGAAACGCAAATCCCGGAGTAATGAACAAACTCGTGTCCCCTTGATAGGGATGTAACAACCCGTCGTGACGAGCCGCGGTTTCGAGGGCGCGCACGACGGTCGTCCCCACGGCCACGATGCGCCCGCCCGCCCGCTTGGTCTTGTCGATGGCGGCCACGATATCGGCTCCAATGTCCGCCCATTCCGCTCCCATCCGATGATCCTCGATGCGTTCAACGGTTACCGGTTTGAACGTGCCGATTCCTACATGCAGAGTCACCGTCGCGACGTTGA
>JACXTT010007683.1_pt1 | contig 15133 bp, 12 predicted proteins | sample 9270951 | NCBI WGS metagenome assembly JACXTT01 (sample SAMN15532306, study PRJNA645909) | rock metagenome | isolation source: weathered quartz diorite | place: Puerto Rico | collected 2017-06-21
CTTTGGCGCGATCAACAACGGCGGCGACCAGAACCTGCCTGGCAGCAAAATGAAGATCTGGGGCGCGGGTGGCACCTACGAGACTGGCAAGTTCCAGTTTGGCCTGTCGTACGCCAGGACCGATGTAGCGGACCCGCGCAGTTCCGCCTATGTCGGGGACATTACGCCACCGTCGGGCACGCTCAGCGCGCTGCGCTTCGACAATTTTGAGGCGAACGTCAAGTACCAGCCTGCCCGGTCATACTGGTTTGGCGCGATGTACGCCTACACCCGCGCCACCTTCGATGAGACGTCAGGCAAGAAGCATCCGGTCTATCACTCGGTTGGCCTGATGGCCGACTACGTTTTCTCGAAGCGCACGGACGTCTATGTGCAGACGGTGTACCAGCACGTGGGCGGCGACAAGACCGGCAGCGTGCTCGACGCCGCCTACGTGGCAGGGGCGGCGGGGGTGGCGTCCGGCCCGAACCAGGTGATGTTCAGGCTCGGGCTCAGGCATTTCTTTTGATTGAGGGGCACTCTTATGCTGCCCCCTTTGTCTGTCAGTTGGTTGGCGCTATCGCCGGATGTTGAACGGCAGTTGCGAACGAGAATACGGCGTCAACTGCTGCCTGGGTGAGCGTCCACTCGGGGCTGCACAGCAGACGCTCGCCGATCCGAACAGCAATGTCCGAGACTGGCTGCGGATTCCGGTCGGATGCCCGCCGCGAAACTGCGGTCGGCTCTGACCGATCCATTGCAGAATGCCGACGTCGATGGCGGCTCGCAGAGCGCAACGAGACAGCCGCAGACTCGCCAGAGTCACCTGCGAACTGCTCGATCACTATGCCAGGAGGGTGCACCGAAATGGCGACTGAAAGAGCTGCAAACACTGGCCATACATAGAGCAGCCACTGCCAGCCGTACCCAATGTTGCCACCTTGAGTCCCAAGGCCGGCCCACTACTGCGTTGCTATGGCTAGCACGCCTCAGGCGACGCCGCCTGGCGGCGCATGGCGTGCCAGGAAGCGGTCCAATTGGCCAGCGAACGCCTTGCTATCCTGTGGGGCGTACGGTGCCGGTCCGCCTGTATCCACGCCCGAGCCGCGGAGTTGTTCCATCACCTCGCGCATCGTCAGGCGCTCCTGGATATTCTCACGGCTGAACCAGCTTCCTCGCGGGTCGAGCACATAGGCGCCCTTGTCAAGGGCGGCGGCGGCAAGAACGATGTCCGCGGTAATGACGAGGTCCCCGCTGCTGACCAGCTCGACGATTCGGTTATCGGCGACGTCGAAGCCCGCAGGCACTTGCAGTGCCTTGATAAAGCGCGAAGGCGGCGTGCGCATGTACTGGTTGGCAACCAGCGTGACGCACACTTCGACACGGTGGGCGGCCCGATACAACATTTCCTTGACGACAACCGGGCAGGCGTCTGCGTCAACCAGTACTTGCATCGCGGTACTTCCAATGGAGGGAGGGAACGCTCATATTACTGCCTGCGCGCGTCCCGATGGGAACGAACGGCGGCAGGGGATCAATTATCGATGCGTGCGCCGGCAACGGTTCCGCACCAACGCAGGCTGCCCGTTCGCCAGCCCAGCCTTCGCTTTTACTTTCCCCGCCGCCGCGCATCTTGCCAGCCCCGCGAAGCAGTCCCGAGTTCCTTTCCAGTCAATACGAAATCAGGGGAGTCCAGCAGGCGGGAAATCGCCAGATCCAGAAATTCCCGCACGCGCTTCGGTTGTGCGGTGCGGCTTCCGTAGTAGATGTGCAGTCCGATGTGAGCGCTCATGTGCTGGAGCAGCACCGGTACCAGTCTGCCGGCACGGATGTGTGCTGCCGCAGAGAAGTTTGCGAGCTGGCCGATCGCTTGCCCGGCGAGCACAGCCTGCAGTTCGAGTTCGGAGTCGTTGGTCGAGAATGCCGGGGACATCGGCCTGTGCTCGAGCTTGCCATCTACCATCAAATACCAGGGCGATACCGTGCCGGTTGCGGGGTGGCGAAAAACACTGCATCGGTGGGCGACCAGGTCGTCCAGTGTGGCGGGAACGCCATGGCTGGCCAGGTAGGCCGGTGCGGCGCACACGATCATCTGGATCGGGAACAACTGGCGGCCAATCACGCCCTCGCTCGGCGATATGCCGATCCTGAAGCCGACATCCATGCGATCCAATACCCAGTTGCCAATGCCGTCGTCAAGCTGGATGTCTGGCTGAATGTCGGGATACGCCTGGCAGAACTCATCGAGCACTGGCATGAGGATTGGCGCGAAAGACGACTTTGGACCCACGATGCGCAGGGGCCCGGCAATGTCGTCCTTGGCTTCCCGGGCCATGGCCAATGCCCGGTCCAGCGCCGCGATTGCCGGCTGGGTGTTCTCGAGCAGGCGCTGTCCTTCTTCGGTCAGCGCCAGGTTCCGCGTGGTGCGGTGGAGCAGGCGAATGCCAAGATGCTGCTCCAGCTGAGCGATCGCCTGGCTGGCTGCCTGTGGCGTCACCCCTTGTGCCTTGGCGGCGCGTCGGATGCTGCCCAACTCGACCGCCTTGGCGAACATGGCGATCGCTCTGAATTCGTTGATCGGCATGGAAATCTCCCGGCTTGGAAGCTGATTATCAAGTTTTTCTTGCAACTGGTGCAAGCGAGAATGGCCTAGTTGGTTGAGACGGCGGTCTTTAGAGTCCGGGGTATCGGGACTTATTGGACGGGAGACCACCATGCACAAGCGACAACTCGGCCGTTCTGGCCTGGAAGTTTCTGCCCTGGGCTTCGGCTGTATGGGGCTGAGTTTTGGTTACGGTCCCGGACTGGAACGTGCCGCGGCGGTTCAGTTGATCCGCGAAGCTTTCGAGCGCGGGGTGACCTTCTTCGATACCGCCGAAGCCTACGGTGCCCTGAATGAGGAAATGGTTGGCGAAGCCTTGCAGCCGATTCGGGATCAGGTTGTCATCGCCACCAAGTTTGGCTTCAGGGACGGCGATGCCACCAAGGGCATGGACAGCCGCCCCGAGCGCATTCGAACCGTGGTGGAAACTTCGCTCAAGCGCCTGCGGACCGACCGCATCGATTTGCTGTACCAGCATCGCACCGATCCCCAGGTGCCGACGGAGGACGTGGCTGGCGCTGTGAAGGACCTGATCGCTGAAGGCAAGGTGCGCCACTTCGGCCTGTCCGAGGCTGGCGCCGAGTCGATCCGGCGCGCTCATGCCGTACAACCGGTGACTGCCCTCCAGAGCGAATATTCGTTGTGGTGGCGCGAACCCGAACGCGAGATCCTGCCAACCCTCGAAGCACTCGGCATCGGCTTCGTGCCGTTCAGTCCGCTGGGCAAGGGCTTCCTGACTGGCGCGATCGACCAGAACACGAGATTCGCGAAAGACGATTTCCGCAACATCGTGCCGCGATTCACCCCGGAGGCGCGGCAGGCCAACCGGGCGCTGATCGACGCCCTGGGCGTCATCGCGGCGGCCAGGCGGGCCACGCCGGCCCAAGTGGCGCTGGCCTGGCTGCTGGCGCAGAAACCGTGGATTGTCCCCATTCCAGGCACGACCAAGCTGCACCGGCTTGATGAGAACCTCGGCGCGGCGTCCGTGGAGCTGTCCGGCGACGAACTGCGCCATATCCACAGCGCGCTCGATCAGGTCAAGGTCCATGGCGATCGTTATCCCGCAGCGTTGCAGGCACGTGTCGGGCGATGAGTGAGGGAGCACGAGACATGAGAAGGTCCATTGCCATTGCAACCCTCGCGCTGTCGATGATGGATGCCGCGGGCGCGTCCGAACCGGACTTGCAGATTTCGCGCGCCGCATCGCGCCAGGTCCAGGCGGCGCCGGAGCAACACTTTACGGGCAGAGTCCAGGTCGAGATGCTGTTCACGCCCACCGGGCCGGACCGCACCTCGGCGGGAACGGTGACCTTCTCTCCCGGGGCCCGCACCGCGTGGCACACGCATCCGCTTGGCCAGACGCTCATCGTCACCGCCGGCGTCGGCCGTGTGCAGCGCTGGGGCGGGCCGGTCGAGGAAATCCGCCCCGGCGACGTGGTGCGCATCCCGCCCAACACCAGGCACTGGCACGGGGCGGCGGCCGACAGCGCGATGACCCACATGGCCATCCAGGAGGCGCGCGATGGCAAGACAGTGGACTGGCTGGAACAGGTGAGCGACGAGCAGTACAGCGCGGGGACGGCGGCACCGAGGCCGGCCGCGCAAGGCGCTGCACAGCCGTCGGTGGCTCAGCGGCGCTTCGGCGACGTGGCGCCCAAGCTGGCGCAACTGACCGACGATGTGCTGTTCGGAGACGTGTGGGCCCGGCCCGGCCTGTCGCCGCGCGACCGCAGCCTGGTCACCGTCAGCGCACTGATCGCGATGAATCGCCCGGACCAATTGCGCTCGCATATGGCGCTGGCCCGGCAGAATGGTCTCACCGAGGCCGAACTGGTTGAGGCGCTGACCCATCTGGCCTTCTATGCTGGCTGGCCCAGCGCGGTGACGGCGGCCGGCATCGCGCGGGAAGCCTTCAACAAGCAGCCACAGTGAGGGAACGGATCCCATGACAGTTCTGAATATCAACGGCCGTGAGCATTCGGTCGATACCGATCCCGCTATGCCTGTCCTCTGGGCCCTGCGTGACACGCTGGGCCTGACGGGCACCAAGTTCGGCTGCGGCGCGGCGCTGTGCGGGGCCTGTACGGTGCACCTCAACGGCCAGGCCATCCGCGCCTGCGTGACGCCGATCTCGGCGGCGGAAGGACGGAAGATCCACACCATCGAACAGGTGACCGGCGGCACCGACCGTGTCGGCAATGCCGTGCGCGACGCGTGGGTCAAGCACGACGTGGCGCAGTGCGGCTATTGTCAGAGCGGCCAGATCATGAGTGCCACGGCCTTCCTGAAGTCGCTCCCCAAGGGCAAGCGGCCCAGCGCCTCGGAAATCGATGCCGCGATGGCTGGCAACATCTGCCGCTGCGGCACTTACGCCCGCATTCGCGCTGCCGTCGCCGACGCGGCCCGTGCACTGGCTTGAACAAGGTTGATGATGCAGCGCGATACTTTCCTCGGAGAACTCCCGCCGGCCCTGCGGCACCTGATCGAACCAGACGACGCGCCAGCCTCCATGCCCCGGCGTCGCTTCATGAAGCTGGCCGGCGCGGGTGGGCTGGCGCTGGGCGTATTTCCCCTCATTGGCAGCAGCCACGCGGATGCCGCCACGCCGGCAACGTTGAAGCCGACGCAGCAGCCCTCCGCGTTCCTGCAGATCGATGCAAACGGTGCGGTCACGGTCGCCGTCAATCGGCTCGAGTTTGGCCAGGGTGTTCAGACAGCGTTGCCAATGATCCTGGCCGAAGAGCTTGATGCGGACTGGAGCCGGGTCACCAGTCGCCTCGGCGACAATTCGCCGGCGTTCGCCGATCCGACCTCGGGCCTGCATCTCACGGGCGGTTCGAGCAGCATCCGCAACAGCTACCAGCAATACCGGGAACTCGGGGCTCGTGCCCGGACAATGCTGCTGGCCGCTGCCGCGGCGCGCTGGAACGTGGACGCCGCCACGCTGCAGACACGCAACGGCCGCGTATCGGGGCCGGGTGCCCGACAAGCCGGCTACGGCGAACTGGCCGATGCCGCCATGGACCAGCCTGTGCCTGAGACGGTTACGCTCAAGGATCCAAGGGACTTCCGGTTGATAGGCAAGCCCACCGGTCGGCTGGACGCGCGTGCCAAGAGCAGCGGCCATCAAAGCTTCGGCATCGATATGCGCCTGCCTGGCATGCTGACGGCGGTGATGGCACGTCCGCCGGTTTTCGGCGCCCGGCTGCGTGCCGTGGACGACCGCGCCGCGCGGGCGGTACGTGGCGTCAAGGGTGTCTTCCGTGTGCCGCTGGATCTGGGAGCCGAGGGCGTGGCCGTGGTTGCCGATGGCTACTGGTCGGCGCGCCAGGGCCGCGAAGCGCTCCAGCTTGACTGGGACGACGACAAGGTCGAGAAGGTGGACAGCACGCGCCAACTGGCCCAGTACCGCGAGCTGGCCGGGCAGCCGGGCCCGCGCTGGTTTGACGCCGACATCGCGGCTCTGGAGACGGCACCTCACCGCATCGAGGCGGAGTTCGTGTTTCCTTACCTCGCCCATGCCGCGATGGAGCCGCTCAATTGCACCGTGCAACTGACGGCAGACCGCGCGGAACTCTGGACCGGCTCACAGATGCCGGGCCTTGACGTTACCACCGCGGCCAAGGCGCTGGGCCTCAGGCCCGAGCAGGTGCGCATCCACGTGCAATCGTCGGGCGGGGGCTTCGGCCGGCGGGCGATGGGCAACCGCGACTATGTTGTCGATGCCTGCCGCGTTGCCCGTGCCGCTCATACGGCAGGACTGAACGCGCCGTTGCGATTGCTCTGGAGTCGCGAAGACGACATGCGCGGAGGCTTCTACCGTCCGATGCACCTGCATCGCGCGCACATCGGCTTCGACCAGCGTGGCCGGGTCCTGGCCTGGGACCATGCCATCGTCGCGCAATCGATCACCGACGGCACGATGTTCGGCGCGTTCATGATCAAGGGCGGGGTCGACCGAACCGCCGTCGAGGGCATGCGCGAGCCATACCCGCTGCCGATGCGACTGACGGTGCATCATCCAAAGCTCAATGTGCCAGTGCACTGGTGGCGCAGCGTGGGCAGTACGCATACGGCCTTCGTGATGGAAACACTGGTCGATGAGATCGCGTCGCGCACGCAGCAAGACCCCGTGGCTTACCGGCTGAAGCTGTTCGGCGACCAGCATCCCCGTCATCGGGCGGCGCTTGAGCTGGCAGTCGAAAAAAGCCGGTATGGCAGCAAGCCCCTGCCATCCGGGCATGCCTGGGGCGTGGCGGTGCATCAGTCCTTCGGCACCGTGGTCGCCTACGTGGTCGAAGCTTCCGTCCAGGACGGGCGGCCGGTGCTGCATCGGGTAACGGCCGGCGTGCATTGCAACCTGGCGGTCAACCCGCGAACGGTTGAAGCCCAGGTGCAAGGCGCGGCGGTGATGGGCTTGTCGACCTGCCTGCAAGGGGCTGCCATTACGCTGAACGAAGGGCAGGTCGAGCAGCGCAATTTCGGCGACTTTACGGTCGCCCGCATTACCGACATGCCTGCCTTCGACGTGCACATCGTGCCCAGTGCCGATCCGCCGACCGGCATGGGTGAACCTGGCCTGCCACCGCTCGCGCCGGCGTTCGCGAATGCCATCGCGCGGCTGACCGGCAAGCGGCAACGCGGCCTGCCTTTTCAGCTATAGCCATACGCGGGTATCAGCGAGCCCCGGCTCGGGTTCTGAGGGTCTGACATGCTTCTTGATTTTCGTGTTCTTCTTGCCTTGCCACTCATCTGCACAGCGGTCTTCAGCGGCAACGCCCTCTTTGCGCCGCGCGCGACAGCCGCGTCCGCACCGCTTGTGCTCTAGGCCCAGGGCAGCTTCGCGGTCGGCGGCACCGTCGTGCGTAGCCCGGGCACCTACGAACTGGCTAAGGCCGGTCCCGACGGGCAGACGCTGCATGGTGACCATGCGCGCGTGGCTTACCAGATTCCCGTGAAGCCGCGCAAGCTGCCCCTGGTAATGTGGCACGGCTTTGGCGAGTTCTCGAAAACGTGGGAGACCACCCCCGACGGTCGCGAAGGATTCCAGACAATCTTTCTGCGCCGCCGCTTTCCTGTGTACCTGCTGGACCAACCGCGCCGGGGGGGCGCGGGCCGAAGCACCGTCGCCGCGCGAATCGCCGCCGAACCGGATGAACAACGCTGGTTCAACATGTTTCGCCTGGGCGCATGGCCGGACTTCTACCGCGGCGTGCAGTTCTCGAAGGGCCCGGAGGCACTGAACCAGTTCTTCAGGCAAATGGTGCCGGATACCGGGCCGTTGGATAACCAGGTGGCTGTCGATGCCGTATCGGCACTCTTCCACCGTATCGGCCCCGGCATCCTGGTCACGCATTCCTACAGCGGCGGGCTGGGATGGCAAGCGGTCATGCGCAACCCGGCCATCCGCGCCGTGGTGTCCTACGAACCTGGCAGCGGCTTCGTGTTTCCGGAAGGTGAGGTGCCCGCGGCAATGCCAAGCCTCACCGGACCCTTGGCCGGCGTGGCGGTGACGATGGCCCGGTTCAAGTCGCTCACGCGCATTCCGATCGTCCTCTACTACGGCGACAACATTCCGACGCAGCCTGGCGCGGACCCGGGGCTGGACAACTGGCGCGTGCGGCTGGCCATGGCAAAGCTGTGGGTCGATGCCGTCAATCGCCATGGCGGCGACGCCAGGCTTGTTCACTTGCCGGACGTCGGAGTACGTGGGAACACGCATTTTCCGTTTTCGGACTTGAACAACCTGCAGGTGGCAGATCTGATGCAGGCGTTTCTGTCGGAGAAAGGGCTCGACTAAGGAAAGCAGTCAGTAATTTCCGAGCTGGTGAATCGTTCATCGACTTCCTCGTACCACGCGCCATGCGCAATCGCCTTGTACGCGAGCATTGTGCGCAAGGACGACCGGCCTGCATCGAGGACGGACTTTGCCCGGTCCAGCCAGTGGGCCACTGCATGTATCGCCGATGCCACGCGCATGAAGTATCTTTTACAAAGGCGAGGCGCCCCTGCCGCCGGAAGCGCCCGCCAGGACTTGTGCCAGGGCCGTGGACCGGTTCTTGCGTGGCAGGCTGTGCCCGAGCCGTGACAGGAGCGCGCCATGTCCGAAGCACTTCGATACTCGCTTTGCCGATTCTTCGTCGCCTGCTGCCTGGGTCTCGCCGCCTGCGGAGGGGGCGGCGACGGCGGGGGTAGTGACAGCGCCACGGGCACCGGCACCGGCACGCTGACGCTCTCCATCTCCGGCCTGCCGTCCGGGACGTCGGCGGCCATCACGATATTGGGGCCCGGCCAGTTCCGCCAGACCGTGACCCAGTCGATCACGCTGTCCAACCTGGCTGCTGGCAGCTACACCATCAGTGCCGCCAGCGTGCTGACGGGCAGCACGCTCCTCAAGCCGCAGCCGCCTTCGCAGACCGTGGCGGTGACCGCGGGCGGCCGTGCTTCGGCAAGCGTGGCCTACGGCTCGCCGGAAACAGTGCAGTTGTCGCTGACGCAGGTTGCCGGCGCGTTATCAGCGCCTATCTTCCTGACCGCGCCCCGCGGCGATTCGCGCCTGTTCGTGGTCGAGCGGGCCGGCCGCATCCGGATCGTGCGCAACGGCGCATTGGTCGCTACGCCGTTTCTCGATATCGCTGCGCTGACGACGACCGATGGCGAGCGCGGGCTGCTGTCGATGGCGTTCGACCCCAACTATGGGACCAACGGCCGCTTCTACGTCTATTACACCGACGCCAATGGGGCCATCACCATCGCGCGCTACAGCGTGTCGGCCGCGAATCCGGATATCGCCAATGCATCCGGCACCGTGCTGCTGTCGATCCCCCACGGCAACTTCTCCAACCACAACGGCGGCCAGCTCGCGTTCGGCCCGGACGGCATGCTCTATATCGGCACGGGCGACGGCGGCGGCAGTGGCGATCCGTCGGGCAACGCCCAGAACGCGGGAACGCTGCTCGGCAAGATGCTGCGCATCGACGTCAGCGGCGCGTCCGGCTACGGCTTGCCTGCCGGCAATCCGTTCGTCGGCCAGGCTGGCAGCCGCGGCGAAATCTGGGCCCTCGGCCTGCGCAACCCGTGGCGGTTCTCGTTCGACGCCGGCTTGTTGTATGTCGCTGATGTCGGCGAGGACCAGCGCGAGGAAGTCGACGTGGCGCCGGCCACCAGCGCGGGCCTGAACTACGGCTGGAACCGGACCGAGGGCACCGCCTGCGTGGGTGCGGCCGGGTGCGACAAGACCGGGCTGACCATGCCGGTCTTCGAATACGGCCATGACGCGGGCGCCTGTGCCATCGTCGGCGGCTATGTGTACCGGGGCAGTGCCAGTCCGGCGCTGCATGGGCGGTACTTCTATACCGACCTTTGCACGGGCAAGCTGCTGAGCTTCATGTATCGCGACGGCGTGGTCGTAGAACAGGTCGACTGGAACGTCACTGTCCCAGGCAGTGTGTTCTCCTTTGGCGTGGATGACGGGCAGGCGCTGTATGTGCTGGCCGATCCGGGCACGTCGGCGACGAGCGGGCGGGTGTATCGGATCGATGTGTCGGGCGGCACGCCGTAACGGCGGAGCAGACGGCGATCAGGGGCAGGCTAGGTCCTGTCACGGCGCCGTCGCCCACGGGCCGCCACGCCGGCAGCGGCGCCAGAAGACCCTGGCTGGATCATGTCCGCGGGAATCATCGCGGCGGCGCTTTGCTCGATCTTGCCACGCAGCCATGCGTGGGCGCTGTCGCCCTGGCTTCGTGCGTGCCATATCAGTTCAACGGGAAACGAGGGAAACGCAAAGGGTAGCGGACTCGCAACCAGGCCGAACATCGGCGCGTAGTGCCGCGCAATGATGGCCGGAACGGTGGCCATCAGCGGTGCGCGCGCCACGGTCGCGAAGAGCGTCAGGAAGTTCGGGGCGGCGAGGACAGGTTCGATCTCCACACCCGCCTCGGTCAGCGCGTCCTCAAGATACCCAAGCAGGTTGCTCTTGGCGGAGATCAACGCATGGCGACTCGCCTTGTACTGATCGAGCCTGACCGGCACCTGGTACGGCAGCAGCGACGGGTGAAAGCAGCAAACCACACCCAGGTCGAACATCCCCTGGCGGTGGTGCCATCCGCTTCCGCCGGGAAGATAGCCGATGGCGAAGTCGATCTGCTCTGCATCGAGCGCATCGTAGGCGCGTTCGCGGCTGGTCTGGCTGAGCAACAGTTTCACCCGGGGCGCCGACAGCGCCAGGTCTGCGAAAAGTTCCGACACCAGCAGCGGCTCTGACTGGATGGAAAGCCCGATCCGGAACGTTCTTTCGTCGACAGCGGGGTCGAAGCTGGGGTTTGCGAGCAGCAATTTCTGCGTGGCATCCAGGAGCTCGCGAATCGGCATTTGTAGTTCGCGTGCCCGCAGTGTCGGCTCCATCTGGTAACCCACGCGGATAAAAAGTTCGTCGCCAAGCAAGACGCGCAGTGTCGCCAGGGCATGGCTCATGGCGGGTTGCTTGATGCGCAGGCAGGCCGCCGCACGGGTGACGCTTCGCTCCTGCATCAGCGCGTCGAAGGCCAGCAGCAGGTTCAGGTCAAAGGAACGTAAATTCAAATGATCGATGCGTGTCATCGGCCATATCGATTTGGTAAATGGAAGTCTCAAGCATACACTGCCTCCTGATTCAAACGGCCAATAACACAAGCCCCACGAGACGCCCTGATCGAGGCGAAGGCGAGAAACAAAAGGCCGGAAAGATATCCGCTCAAGGAGGAGTGCCTGTGAAGATGAAGTGCATTGCGCTGCTGAGCCTGGCGTGCGCATTTACCGCTACACCTGGCTTCGCCCAGGAACAACGCTTTCCCAGCCAGGCGATCCAGATCGTCGTTGGCTTTACGCCGGGCGGCTCCGCGGACACGACTGCCCGCATCGTGGGCGACGGTCTCAGCCGCGAGCTGGGGCAGCCCGTGGTCGTCGTGAACAAGCCGGGCGCGGGGACCAATATCGCGGCCCAGTACGTGTCGAAAGCGCCCGCGGACGGCTATACGCTGCTGTTCGGCGGCACGTCGCTGGTCTACAGCCCCGGCTTGCTGTATCCATCGATGAAGGCCAACCTTGCCAGGGACTTCACGCCGGTTGGCGGCGTGGTCAACGCCCCGACTATTCTCATCGTCAGGCAGGACTTCCCGGTGCGCGACGTCAAGCAGCTGGTCACGTTGGCCAGGAGCAAGCCCAGGCAGATCAACTATGGCTCCACCGGCGCCGGCGTGAGCCCGCAGATCGCCATGGAAATGCTGAACGCCAGGGCCGGCATCGTGATGACACACGTTCCGTACAAGGGCACGGCGCCCATGCTGACGGCGATGCTTTCGGGCGATATCGACGTTGCCTTTGACGTGGCGTCGTCCTCGGCCCCGATGATCCAGGCCGGGAAGTTGCGGGGCCTGGCTGTGTCCGGCGGCAAGCGCCTGAAGCTGTTCCCCAATATCCCCACGATCGCTGAGTCTGGCTACCCCGGCTTCGACGTGACGACCTGGTACGGCCTGGTGGCGCCGCAAGGCACTCCGGCAGGGGTGGTGCAAAAGCTGAATGCCGCGCTGCAGAAGGTGCTCGCCAGTCCGCAGACGCAGAAGACGCTCGCGGATAACGGCAATGAGGTCATGCCCGGGTCGCCGGCGGCATTCCACGCCTTCCTGCAGAGCGAACACAGGAAGTGGAACGATGCGGTCAAGCAGTTGGACATCAAACTTGACTGAGCGCGAGAGAGCCATGTTTCCAGTGCATCAGAAGCTTGAGCAACTCGCGCAGGATATTGCGGAGATCACCGCGATCCGGCACCAGATCCACAGCCATCCCGAGCTTGCCTTCGAAGAGACCGCAACGGCCAGCCTCGTTGCGCAGAAGCTTGGCGAGTGGGGATTCGAGGTGACGACAGGGGTCGGCACCACGGGTGTCGTCGGCACGCTGAAGGCCGGCACGGGATCCAGGCGCATCGGCCTGCGTGCCGACATGGATGCGCTGGCGATCGAGGAAAGAACGGGGTTGCCCTATGCCAGCAAGCAGCCCGGGAAAATGCACGCCTGCGGCCATGATGGCCACACATCGATGTTGCTGGGGGCTGCCAAGTACTTGGGCCGCACGCGCAACTTCTCCGGAACGCTGCACCTGTACTTCCAGCCCGCCGAGGAGCGCGGGCACGACAGCGGAGCCGAACGCATGATCGCGGACGGGCTGTTCGAGCGCTTCCCTTGCGATGCCGTGTTTGGCCTGCACAATCACCCTGGCGCCGAAGTCGGGACCTTCATGATGCGCAAGGGCGCATTCCAGCCGGCTACCGACAAGGTGAGCATCCGCGTCATTGGCAAAGGCGGGCACGTGGCGCGCCCGCATCTCACCGTGGACCCGGCGGTGGTCTCCGCGAGCATCGTGATGGCGCTGCAGACCATCGTGTCGCGCAACGTCGATCCCACGCAGACCGCGGTACTCTCGGTGTGCTCGCTGCAGTCGGGTGGCTTCTACGGCGTGATCCCGAACGAGGCCAGCATCGAGCTGAGCGTGCGTTGCTTTGATCCCGAGGTGCGGGCCCGGCTTCGGCAGCGCATCGAAGCCACCGTGCATGGACAGGCGCAGAGCTACGGCGCGCAGGCGGAGATCGAGTACCAGTCGGGCTATCCGGTGCTGGTGAACACCGACAGGGAAGTCGACTTCGCCGTCGACGTTGCGCGCGAGCTGGTGGGACCGGATCGCGTGGACCCGAGCTTTGGCCAGATTACGCCAGGCGAAGACTTCGCCTTCATGCTGCAGCACCGGCCCGGCTGCTATCTCCGCCTGGGCAACGGGCTCTTCCATGAAAGCAGCCACCCGGTCCATCACCCCAAGTACGACTTCAACGACGGCAACCTGCTCGTTGGGGCTGCGTACTGGAGCCTGCTGGTGGAGCGTTACCTCTCCGATTGAGGCGCTTGTTCCCGCGAGCCCCACAGCAGGCATCCGTCCCAAGTCATCCGGAGGACGCCCGCATCGGTACCGTGAGCCGGCGTGACCGTCAATGCCCCGCCCCCCGGATCGAATCGGGCGAGAAATACGCTTCACTGAACTGCGGACTGCTGTTCAGGCGTACCGGCTTGCCTTCATTGGTCAGCCGGTCCGCCAGATAGGAGCCAGCGGTGAGGTCGTGATAGAACGCCACCGCCGGGTAGTAGCGCCGTGCATCGTAGGCGAAAAGCGACGATTGCATATTGGTTCGCCACAACTGGCCGCGGGCATCGTAGTTGTCGGCAAGCACGGCCATCCAGGTGTCCTCGTCCAGGTACAGGACGCGCTTCGCGTACTGATGCCGGAAGCCTTGCTTCAATTTGGCTTCGAGCACCCAGACGCGGTGCAGTTCGTAGCGGACAAGGTCGGGGGCCGCATGATTGGGGCCCAGCAGCTCGGCGTACTTGACGGCGGGATCGGCCAGCTTGTAGTTGTGGTACGGAATATAGATCTCCCGCTTGCCGACAATCTTCCAGTCATAGCGTTCACCTGAGCCATTGAACAGGCGATCGTCGTCCACAGTGCGGAAGCCGCCCGGCCCGAGCGGCTGGTCGAAGCCGAACTCGGGTGCCTGCCGGACCCGGCGCGTGCCGGGATTGTATTGCCAGGTCCTGGCCGTATCCGAACCTTCGCGATCCCAGAAATTGTGGGAGACGATGATATTGCCGCGTTCGCGCAAAGGCAGCTCGGTTTCAACGCGGGCGAAGGTCCGGTTGATCAGGGGCGAGCCTTTTTCGAATGCGGTGCCGTTGACCGGCGACCAGATGTCATATTTCCACTTGCCCCACGCGATCTTGCCGTCGCGATACACGACGGCCTGGTCATAGACGGCGGCCTCTTCGGCAATGGCGGAAGAGAAGCGAAGGTTCCACATCAGCTCCAGGCCATTCTTGGGAACGGGAAAGGGCGCGGTCGGCGGATAGTCCTTGAGCCCGTTCGCATCCGCCGTCAGCTGCGTGCCGGGGGCGTGCTGCTGGATTGCCTTGTAGACGGCATCGCCATAGCGGAAGTCGCGATGGCTGGGATAGATCGCCATCTTGAAGGTTGCCGGGTACAACTTGAACATGGCGAGCTGCCCGTCGCTCAGGCGGGCACGGTACTGCTCCAGGTTCTGGGCCGTGATCGTTGCCAGCGGTTGTTCCGACGCATAGGGATCGGGATACGCATCGCCCGGCCGGAACGCCAGGCCTGCGGGCGCGGCCTGCCACTTGCCGCTCCACGCGGGGATGCTGCCGTCCTTGTTGGCTGACCGTTCGGCCCCCATGGGCGTGAGGGGACCGTCCAGGCGCTTGACTTCGTCAGGCGTCATCGCGGCCAGGGAAGGTGCGTTGATCTGTGAGGCGGCTAGCACCCCACCGACGATCGTGCACAGCAGGAAGGCCTTGCTCTTCATTGTGTCTCCTCCGATTTCAATGGTGTTATGGTCATGCGCCAGCATTGGCTGGCTCGGCGATATGCAGCACCAGCTTGCTTGCCGCCTTGCCCGACTGGACCAGATCGAGCGCGCGCCCGGCGTGTTCCAGCGGCAGGCATTCGATGCGGGGCGGTCGC
>JACXTT010007684.1_pt1 | contig 15132 bp, 12 predicted proteins | sample 9270951 | NCBI WGS metagenome assembly JACXTT01 (sample SAMN15532306, study PRJNA645909) | rock metagenome | isolation source: weathered quartz diorite | place: Puerto Rico | collected 2017-06-21
GTAAGTAACGCATAATTGCCCATGTGCCAGCTTTTATCATGGCATACATTGCAAGCTTCATTGGTGGACCAAATGTCTTATTCCTAATAATTATAGGAATAATATCATTAATGACTCGTAGATTGTGCTCCCAACATCTCCAGAATAAGGTAAATTGAGCTTCGTTAAGGTTACCAAAGTGCATCGAATTCTTTTCATTAAAGTCTTGATAAAGTAGAGGTGCAACAAGCCCACGCATGCTTGTTCGCTTGAAATCTTCAATCAAATCTATTGTATACTGTGTTTCATCAGGAGTTTCATCGGGCCAACCTATTATCAGGGTAGCCGCTGGGAACCAATGATTTTGGTTCAGTGTTTTTGCACCTTCTCTAACAACCCATCCCCATTCATCAACCGAAAATGGTTTTGTCTTAACTCCAAGGTGTTTCTTCACCATGCGTGGTGCTACCGTTTCAATACCAAGGTTTGTAGCAAGCCACTTCTCATTACTCATACCATTTACTTCTGACATGTCATGAAGTAGTTTAGGATCTGCACATACAGCTGAGAATGTCATATGCGTAGTTCCGACAAATCTTGCGCCTAAAGATTTGAGTCCTTTCCACAGTTCAATTATGGCATCATAATTTGGTCTAAATTCTCTATTATCACACCCATAAAGAAGCATTTCATCTGAATGTAACCAAATCGAATCAAAACCGTAATTAAGATTTATTCGTGCTTCGTGTTGAAGTCTTTCTAATGGAAGGTCTTTTTTTGATCTCTTGTTTACGTCACAGAAGTCACAACCTCGCCCACATCCTCGCATTGCCTCAATAAGTGAATTAACTGTAGGTCCTTGAATTATTGGTATATTCTGAATATTCTTAACAAAGCAGTGCATCAATTCTGGTGCATCTCCCTTTTCCAAATCATGAAATAGATCTAGAGCAAGTTCGTCAGCCTCCCCTACAACTACTGTATCAAGACCATGGATTCTCATTCTATCAGTTTTTGCTAGTTCCCATGCACCATTACCACCAACTACAACGTGGAAATTATGTTTTTTCTTCAGTTGAATGATTTTTGCACACATTCTCTTGAATTTCATTGCGACGTAGGAGAGTTTTTCTGGTGACATAGTAGTCGTAACAGGGGCCATACCAAGCGGATCCATCACGTTTATTCCTACCACTTTTGTATCAGGTCCTATGCATTTCTCCAAATAGTCTGGATTAGCTATGAAAATTTCATCCCTCTTGTAACCTTGTAATAATGCAGATTCTACCCTGCGTAATCCTACTTGTGCGACCTTGGCCTCACCAGTAACTTGATTTGTTTCTACAGGTGGACAAAAGACTTTGTCGAAAACCCATTCTGGAACAAGTTCGTAAGGACCACACGCGATGAATCCATAAAGAAAGTTTCCTCGATAGTTAGTCATAAGGCTACGGTCTGCAGTCAGAACTATCCTCTTGCCCCTCATTTCCTTCCATATTTCTTTTCTACTACGATATAAATCGTTTACCGTCTTGGATAGTTTGAAATTTTTTGCTTTTGACATATAAACTAGTGTCATGTAGTGGATATAGTGGGCATCTCAGAACCAAGACATGTAGAACCTCATCAAAAGGAAAGTAGTTCAATAAGGGATTTTGTCTTTGGTTTTGGTGATGGAATCAATACTTCATTAGGCATAGTGGCAGGAGTAGGTGGAGCCGATGTTTCTTCCAACATAATCATACTTGCGGCGATAGTTGCAATGTTTACTGGAGCTAAAGCTATGGCGGTTCAGAATTATTTAGCAGTAAAGTCCCAGAGGCAGATTTTGCGTTCAGAAATAGACCGCGAGAAGTGGGAAATGGAAAATGTCTCAGAAGCAGAAAAACGTGAAATCGAAGATGTCTATAAAGTAAAGGGTTTCGACGGAATTGAGCTTGAAAATATTGTAAACAAAATTACTTCAGACAAAAAAGTTTGGCTTGATACCATGCTTACAGAAGAATTAAAATTAAATTTGGAAATAGTGGGAAGTCCCCTTAAAAGTGCATTCCGTATGTTTGGAGCGTTTCTTGTTGGTGGAATATTACCCATTATACCATACTTTTTTTCAAATGGTTATGTCCCGCTTCTAATTGCCATAGGTACCAGTCTCTCAGCATCATTTGTCATTGGTGCAATAAAATCTAAGATTGCGAATCTGAGCATACTTCGCGGAGGATTAGAAATGGCAGGTCTTGGTACTGGAATTGCCCTCATTGGATATGGAATTGGTTCCGAATTAGTTAATGTTGGAATTATGAAGACCTGACTCTCTTTCTTGTTCTTCGATTTGCTACGTTTGCAGCAAAAGCACCAGCTCCTATACCATTATCTATATTCACTACGGAAAGTCCCAAAGTACAACTCTGTAACATTGATGCTAAAGCTGCTATTCCTTTTTCGCCATAACCATATCCAACAGAGGAAGGCACTCCTATTACTGGTATATCCACTAACGATGAAACTATTGATGCAAGAGCTCCCTCCATTCCAGCAACTACTATTATTGCGTCTACGTCTTCTTGAATCATTTTTTTTATCATGGGAAAAACCCTATGAAGGCCAGCTATTCCTACATCATAGCTGGTGATACATTTGCATCCCATTGCCTCGCACATTAGTCTGGATTCTTCTGCAACGCCAATATCAGAAGTACCTGCAGTTAATATTCCGACCTTACCATCAGATGGATGTAGTTTTTTGTAAAAAAGTACAGACGTGGTATTTTTACCGACTTTTGACTTTATCTTATTCCTTTTCGAAAACAAGAGTATTTTTTTATAATAATCTTGTTTAATCCGAGAAACCAAGACAAATTCTGACCTTCGAGTTGCTTTGAGAATGATTTTTTGTAAATTTTCCAATTGTTTACTTTCTGCAAATATTACCTCTGGAATACCACGCCGTAATCGTCTCCCAACATCCAGCTTCGCAAATTCCTCTATTTTTTCAATTGAATAGAGAGAAAGCAATTTCTTTGCATTAGGTACATCAATCTCTCCAAGATGTAGCGATTCCAGAATTTTGGTAAGTTCCAACAATATTAGTAATTAAAGTAAGGTTAAAAATTTAATCAGATTTCAAGGTTTGAAATTCCATTCTTTACGCTTTCAATACCCTTCTTAAACCACTCTTTTTCAGTAGAATCTAGCTCCAGTTCTATTACCTTTTCAACGCCATTTTTGCCTACAACTGCAGGCACACCAATTGACACATTCGAATATCCATATTCCCCGTCAAGATAAGTTGCTACGGGTATCACCTGCTTTGTGTTTCTTATCACTGCTTCAACAATAGCGGCAATTGCATTTCCTGGAGCATGAACGGTTGCACCCTTTAGCTCAATTACCTTAGCGGCCACCTGCCTTGTGCCTTGTACAATTTCTTCGATTTTGCTTGCTGACAGTATAGATGTCAATGGCATTCCGCTTACGGTTGAATATCTTGGAAGTGGTAGCATGTTTTCACCATGTTCTCCAATCACGAGCGCACGAATTGATTGCCTAGAATAACCGGTTGATTCATGGATAAATTGGATAAATCTAGATAAATCGAGCATATTGCCCATGCCAAATACTCGATTGTTTTCAAAACCTGATACCTTGTAGGCAAGGTATGCCATCGGATCTAAAGGATTTGTTACTGGTATTATTATAGAGTCCTTTGCAAATTTTCTTATATTTTCAACAATTCCCTTTACAATAGAGGCGTTAATTTTCAAGAGATCCATTCTTGTCATACCAGGTTTTCTACCAGAACCTGCCACTACAACCACAATGTCTGATCCTTTCATTTCAGAATAATCATTCGAGCCTTTAATTTCTACATCTACTCCTTTTTCTGAAAGCATATGATTAAGGTCCATGGCTTCCCCCTGGGGAAGACCTTGTACAACATCCAGCAGAAGAATTTCATCTGTAACTTTTTTTTGAGCAGTAAAAAGCGCAGCCGCACCGCCAACTTTTCCAGAACCAATAATTGTAATCATATTCTGGCCTCCCTCTAATCACTAATTAAACCTCACTATTTGCTTTATTGGATAAAAAAGAATGGCAAAAAATGTTTTAGAGATGTTGCGTATATAGAATTACAATTTATATGCATTTCAATCTTTTTAAAAGATTATGGTAGTTGTGATTGATGCACAAATAGCTGGAATTTCAGGAGATATGTTGCTCTCGGCTCTAGTTAACATTGGGGCTAACAAATCTAAAGTCATCGATGGCATATATTCTACTGAAAATTATTATCCTGGTTCCAAAATTCAAAAGATTGACTTTGAAAAGATAATGAAACACGGTACAGAAGCTACTAGTCTTCTTTTGAATATAAAACAAGATAATCGAGAGAGGAAGGCAATTGAGATTCAAGATTGCATATTACAGGCATCAGACAAAATTGGCTTATCGGAGCAGGCCAAAGTTTTTGCAAAAGAAAGCATAAGATCTTTAATTAACGCAGAATCGAAAATTCATGGAGAACCACTTGAATCAGTTCATTTTCATGAAACAGCAAATATGGATACGGTTATAGATATTGTTGGTTCGGCAATAGCATTAGACGATCTAAAGTTTTTTTCTGATGAAATTATTTCAACACCTGTAGCGGTTGGGGGAGACAAACTAGACTTTTCTCATGGGATTGTATCAAACCCTGCTAGCGCAATTCTAGAAATATTTCGTGGATCAAACATTATAATAGCTGGTGGACAAGCAAGAGAAGAACTTACTACTCCCACTGGAGCGAGTTTATTGGTTAATCTTGCACAAAGATGTTCAGAATTTTATCCTCCTATGAAGATCAAGTCAGTTGGATATGGTGCTGGAAATAAGAATTTTGATGGGTTTGCCAATGTTCTAAAAATTGTTAAAGGCGAGTCTGCTTATCACTTTCAACAAGATTCAGTACAAATTCTAGAAACAAATATTGATGATATATCAGGGGAAGTCATGGGATTAGTTATTGACAAATTAATTTCTAATGGAGCGAAGGATGTTACGGTGGCACCTGCCATAACCAAAAAAGGAAGACCTACTAATCTTGTTTCTGTGATTTGTGATGTCTCCGCAGTAAATGATCTAATAGATATTCTAGTTTCAGAGACTGGCACATTAGGAGTTCGAGTAACAACTTCTAATCGTTATGTAGTTCCTAGAATTTTGGTGTCTGTTCCTGTTGTCATTCATGGAAAGAGTTTCACGGTCAGATGTAAGATTGTAAAAGATAATGATGTTGTGAAGCACTTTAAAGTGGAATCAGATGATATTAAATCAATTGCGGAATCATTAGATAAATCATTTAAAGAAGTTTTAGACTTGATATCATCTGAGGTAAAAGAACGGTTACATCTAAAATGACAAAATTAGAACAATTAATTGAGTGGTTCAAAGGTAGGGGAAGAGTTCTTGTTGCGTTATCAGGTGGTGTAGATAGTGCATTAGTGGCATATTGTGCATACAAGTCTCTTGGTACGTCTTCTGTAGCTGTTACTGCGGATTACAAAACTCTAGCAAAAGAGGAATTAGAATCTGCCAAGAGAATATGTTCGGAAATAGGAATTCGACACATTGTGATAGAATATAATGAGCTCGAGAATGATGACTTCGTCAAAAATGACAAAAATAGATGTTTTCACTGTAGAACAGAATTATCAGAACACTTGCTTGATGTATCTAGGGCCGAAAAGTTTGGTCTGATAGTAGACGGTACAAATGTAGATGATCTGAAGGAATACCGTCCAGGAATATTGGCATTAAGAAATAAAGGCATTCAAAGTCCATTGGTTGAAGTTGGCCTTACAAAATCTGATGTAAGAAGTTGTGCAAAAAAAGTTGGACTTTCTGTATATGATAGACCATCTAATTCCTGTCTTGCATCTCGCATTCCATGGGGTCATGAAGTAACGGTCACAAAATTGAAACGAATTGAAAGAAGTGAATTTATGGTAAGACAACTTTTCGGAATAAGTCAAGTACGAGTTCGTGATTTCGGTAGCTATGCTAGAATAGAAGTGAATAAAACCGAAATGAATCTTCTTAGAGACGAAAAAAAAATATCGATCTTGGAGAGATATATGGGGAAGTTAGGTTTCGAAACCGTCTTAATAGATCCTGATGGATACAGATCTGGAAAACTCAATGTGATCACAGATTGATTTATTTAGATAACGCGGCCTCGACTCCCGTTCATAAGAAAGTTGTTGAGGAAATGATGCCATTCTTTAAGGAACAATATGGAAATCCGTCTTCGATACATAGGTATGGAAGGTTTACCAATTTAGCTATTCAAAATGCGCGGAAAAGAATTGCAAATATGATTAATGCGGATAGTAATGAAATCCTCCTAACTTCAGGAGGTACTGAATCAAATAATACTGCTATTTATGGAATCGCGTCTAGATCGAAAGGAAAACATGTTATCACAACCTCCATTGAACATGATTCTATTCTTGAACCATGTAAGCTGCTTGAAAAGGAGGGATACCGAATTTCATATCTGCCAGTTGACAAGCATGGACTTGTTGATCCTGAGAATTTAAAAAATGAGATTAGTGATGATACCTGCCTCATTACTATAATGTATGCCAACAATGAGGTTGGTACAATTCAGCCCATAAAGGAAATAGCTATGATAGCACAAAAGAAAAAGATTCCCTTTCATACTGATGCAATTCAAGCAGCTGGAAAGGTTCCAATGGATGTCAGAGAAATGGGGGTTGATTTGCTATCTATCTCATCACATAAAATCAATGGACCAAAAGGAGTCGGCGCTTTATATGTAAGAAACGGAATAAAAATAACTCCTCTCATATTAGGAGGAGGACAAGAGAGAGGACTTAGATCAGGAACCGAAAATGTTGCAAGTGTTGTGGGCTTTGGGATGGCATGCATGTTGGCAAAAGACACATTCCAGAACAATATTACGCATTACAAAAAACTGACAACAAAACTAGCTACTAGAATTCTAAACGAGATATCTCATACTACATTCAATGGTCATCCTATTAACAGAATTCCAAATAACGCTCATTTCACTTTTCTTGGTGTGAGTGGAGAAGATCTTATAATGAAACTTGATGAAAATAAGATTGCAGCGTCAACAGGCTCTGCTTGCTCCGTTAGGATTCAAAAAGCATCACATGTATTGAAAGCAATGGGTTTTTCACATGAACAGATAACTGGATCTTTGAGACTTACCGTCGGAATTATAAATTCAGAAGAAGAAATTGATGAAACTGTGAATGTACTGAAACAAGTTGTACAAGAATTACGTTTATTGTCCCCCTACAAAAACAAATATAATTTCTAGAAATGTGTCAATTGGAATCAAGGAATGATTTGTAACGAGTATTCCTGCTTTTCAGTTAGCGGTATTAATGAATTCATGCTATCCCATAAGAAAATTTCGATGTGGTAATTTCCTGGCAATGTTGGTTTCCAAGAAATTGTTTCACTATTGGTGTAAGAAGGTGAGACGCTGTCATCCAACCATTTCAAGAAAACTATTTTGTTTTGGCTGTCTTTGATTTGAACGATATATGATAACGTTTGCGATGTTATATTATAATTTGTAATTGATGTTTTAAAATTTACTGCTTGTCCAACTCGCGGATTTTGTAATAGTGGTCTATTACTATCGTCACTGATTTGTGTTAATTTAACGATCTTTGATTGTGAAGTATTTGGTTGATATGAATTTGAAGACATTAAGACTTTAGAGCCTACAACTACAGATCTGCCTTGTTCATCCGTAAAATCATGATACCATGCTTCAACACTGCCCCCTATTGGAGAAATTAAGCTAGTCCCATCTTCATTGCAGATTTGCGTTGGCATTTTGAAAATTCCTTTGAAAATACCGCTTCCTGGAGATGTTTCAGTTAAAGTAAAACCTGATGCAGCAAGACCCCCATGAGTAACACCATTTATTGTACAGTGATGAAATCTGAATCCTTTAATCCAAACTTCAAGAAGTGTGTTTCCAGAGTCATCACCTATAGTATCATCAGCGGAAGAGGTTGGATCGTTCACTGAAGTATACGATTGAATGGTATCTGCATCTGTATTTAGATCCGCATCAGACACAGTGATTGTTACCGTTTGACCCAATCTATAACTTGGAGAATCCAAAGTGACTGTACCTGTGTGTGTCGTAATGCCATTTGTTGCAGTAACTATAGTTTCTTGCCCTCCTTGAGAGCTTAAAATCGAAAACTTTGGACTCTTATTATCCGTTAATTCCTCGTTTACAAGAAATTTGATATTACTCCCGGATGTTCTAAGACTTTTTATTAGATTTGGATCAAATTGATTTAGTTGATTTGCTACCGCATATTCCATTGTGCCTGAAAATATGCCAGAATTACTTGATGTTTCTTGTAGCTCCGCTCGATAAATACCATTATTTATGTTTAGGTTGTTCTTACTTCCAAAAGAAAACAAGTCGAAAACGATTGGTTGAGAATCATTTTCATTTGAAATATTACCTGAAACGCCGAAATTGATTTCTACATACACTGGCAAATTGGGAGGAGTAGATTGTATTTGCGAAATTGTAGTGTTACTTATCTGAATAAGACCATTTCCAAACACCATGGCTCCTGGTGCTACGATTTGAACGGAGGAAGTACTTGGGAGTCCTCCGAAATATAAGGTTACACTCGTATTAGAAAATGAATTAATTCCAAGTTGTTTTTGAAATGATCTAAAGTCATAGTTTATCCAATTGGTTCCTCTTGAGTTATCTTGGTTTTGGTCTATAAACAGATTTTTTAGATTTAGAACTGTTGTTCCGAGATTCAAAGTAATCTTTGTAAAACTTGTAGATGGCTGTGAACGTGTATCTATTATTAGTCTCTCTGAATTGACATCCGGAACACTAGATGATACAGAAATTGGGTTTGTAAAGCCTGCTGGATTTACATAAAAATTGACGTCTGAGGCACTGCCTAGAGTTATTGGATTTCCAATCTTTAATGTAGGTATAACTGCAGAACTCCGAAATATATCTAATTGATCAATTAATCCAGAGTTTATGTTTTGAACATTATCTTCAAGTGTAATTGTTTTCTTTTGGCCTGGATTAAATTGTGACTGTGTATCTCCAAGTGTCAAACTGGCCGTAGATACACCGGATACTATGGATAGCCCTTGCAAATTGTAATTTATTGTTCCCGATTGAGATCTAGGTGCGTTTGGTAAAATGCCAATTGTAGATATACTGTTAAGAGAACTCTGAAAAATTCCCGTATTCGGGCCCGTTTCTACAAAAGTCGCCAATTTATTGTAATTTATGCTATTTGCAGTAATAGATGTACTTGTTTGAAGAGAATTAGATTTCAGATTCACTATATTTCCAAGACTCATTTTCAGGTGGCCATTGTCATGGAAACCAAGGCTGCTCAGAGATGACAACAAATTAATAAATCCTGATCCGCTCGCACTTGCTCCAGCTTCAGCGAACGCTTGATAGAACGTAGCTTCAGGAGAGTCAATATTGAATGTCCACGAATCAGGCGATGTAGGATCAATATTTAGTTCAGCATCATTTATTGTTGCAAATACTTCAGAACCAGACGGATATTCTGTTCTATCAAGTTGTAGTGTTATGTTTGGAATGTCAAAATATGTAAGGTCTACACTTTGTGCGCCACCAGCGCGATTGTATTCAACATGTACAGAATTACTAAAGGAGAAGAGTTGAATCAAAGGCCATACATTTTGGTTTATCCCTAACTGTCCCACTGGTACATTTGCATTTGTATTCAAAGATGGGACGTACCTAACAACATTATTTTGATTTGTAGGCGGGAGAGGATTACCGGAACATTGAGTTAGGCTTGCAATACCTTGAGATGTACCCGATATTCCTGCAGAATCCGGAATAGCTACACCATCTGTCTGTGAAAAATCTGCGCCGAGAACAGTCGAGGGGGTAGAACTAGAACAAAAGACACCAAAATCTAAACTTTGCCCAGGTGCAGAAATTGCTATTTGATCAGCTTGTTTTGCTTTGTCAACATTTGCAAAAAAAGCATACCAATTACCATCTGAGCTTTGAACCATACGAAGGCTTCTACCGTTTACGGTGACAAGGGGTTCACCTTGGACTTGATCAAGTTGATGATTATTTTCACTTACTATTACTTCCACTACCATCGGGCCAAAAAAGTGGTTGTCAAACACGCTATTTTCTGCGGAGACAAACAGGTTGGGATGACTAGAAAATGCTTTTACATTTATTGGTGATGTATTTGGAATAATGAGTAATACAACTGTGAGAATAGCCAATATTCTGTACAATCATGCTATATAATCCAATGTAGAAAATAATGTTGTCGAATGATTTGTTCATGATTTTGATTGAGGTATTATGAATTATTCTATGTGAAGTTTTAACTAAGGATATCAAACATCACAATTGTGGAAAAATCAAAAACTATACTAGTCGTTGGTGGAATCTTAGTGATCCTAGGAATAAGTATTACAATATACCAATCTCAAACTACAATAGATAATCTAGCAAGCAAGCAACAGAATCAATCAGAGAGTATGACGATATTAGACATAATGGTATCCATAATATTGATAATTGGGCTTGGAAGCCTCGTTGTTGGCATTTTGTTTTTAATAAAAAATCGTCGTTAAATTTATTAGTTAAGATACTGATCAAGCTCTGTCAAGCCATCCACAACATCTGTAAAGTTTTCATCATTTTCCATTATTTTGTTGAGTTTATCCATATCAGCTTTGAAAAAAGTCTTGTTATCAATATGACTCATAATAACAAATCCTTGTTCAAGCACATATGATAGTCGTTCTTTGATCTCACCCATAGAGAGCTTTAATTTTTTGGTAAGATAGTCTGAATCTTTTTCACCATTTTCAAGTTCGGTAATTATCACAGATACATTTGGATCAATCAAAACTTCGATCATTTTTCGTTTCTCAAGATTTTTACTCAAATTTACCAACCGTGTCTAGAGTTCAATATTTTTTTCTTATTATATATGAAATCACTAATAAGAACTCTATCGATCTTTTCTGGATTTATATAAAAGGCTCTCCCTTTCAGATGCTTTTCGAAGTTTTCTACATATTTCAAAAGATCTGCCTCTTCACTCACCATAATTGTATCTATCTCGATTCCTTCTCTTTTGCATTTTTTTGCTTCTTGTAGAGTTTTCGTTTCAATAGCGGGATCTACTTGCTTGTATCTGTAACATAGATACACCATCTCTTCCTCGATATCCAATTTTGCATTTCTTTCCTCTTTCATTCTAGAAAGCGTAGGTAGATCAGGCACGTAGAAATGCGAATATGGCTTGTCTGATAGTATGGCATTTTTTTGTGAATCATAGTCAATAAAACAAGCGCTTGGTTGACCGTCGGTTATCAGTACAATTCTCTTGTTATGTGCGCCATCTTTCTTAAGAATTTTAAGTGCTAACCTAAATGCAGCTTGGTAATTAGTGTAATGTAGAAAGTTATCATTAGCATCATATGTTTTTAGATATGGTATATCATGCGGTTTTACTTCTGATGCCAAGGAACCAAAACCAACAATGTAGATGGAGTCATTTGGAAAAAACTTTTTATTTAAAACATACATTGACCATAAAGCCTTTTTCGCGGCTTCAATTCTGCTACCTTCACCAGAGGTCAGGGAATATTTCATTGTTGAACTAAGGTCTATACAATAAACGACTGTAACTTTTACCTCTTCTTTTGTTTCAAATTTCTCAAAATCATCGAATTCTAATTGTAGTGGGAATTCAATCGGAGTTTTCTTACTCTTAGCTCGTTTGACAGAATTGAGTATGGTTCCGGCTACATCTAAATTTTGGATGTCGCCACCTAGATCAAGTTTTCGAGTAGTGTCCAGTATTGTGTTTCCTACACCGATATTACTAGTTTCATGAAATCCAAATCCACCTTCATTTATTGCTTTTATTGTGTCCTCAAGCAATCGCTGTCCTATTTCAAAGAATGACTTATTTGTGAGCCATTTTTTTTCATCTTTTAGATAGCCTAGTTGTTGCAAATATTTTGTTATAGGTTCATTGTTTCCTTTCATACTAATTTCTATCTCTGTATCCTCGGCAAATTGAGATTTTGAAGTTGATCCTCGAATTGTTCCTTGCAATACTTGCTCCAAATCCTGCAGCGACATTGTCTTCTCTTTCAGTGCCAGTTTTGCGAGAGTTTTAAGCAACTGAATTAGATTGTTATTATATATTTCAGATTCAGAATCTTTGGAACGGTTAATGTCAGCTAAGAAATACATGAAATTTTTTGTACTAGGCAACAACGTAGTTACCTTCTCTTTTATCCAAAATTTTCGGTTCTATCCAGAATAGACCTTCTAAAACTAATTCTGTAGTTGCAGCTCTTAATTCACTTTGTGTTTTTTCTGAAATGATGATAGAATCACTTGGAATGTTGTACTTTAGAGCTTCTTTGACAAATTCATCTTGTTCAGATATTGATTTCTGGACTGTTTTGTTTACAAGACTAGCGAGAGAATTACAATCTTTCAGTTGATTATCATATGATGTCTGCATTCCATTAGAACCTATGATGTTTTGAGAAACGTAAAAAGTTCTTCCTACAAATTCCTTTTTTATAGCATCAACAAGGTCAGGATCAATTTCGTTGAGATATTCTAAGGACGTATCTTTTAAAGAATCGGCAATCAAATTATCTATTGTTTTTTTGCGGTTTTCTGAAGTATTATCTAGTTCAGTGAGCTCAAATTTCGCACATTGATTAATACAAAAAATGTCACATGGTCTTGGAATTGCTTGAATATTGTGGGATATAGCTCTGATTCTTTCTGCTTCTCCTACTAAAAGTTCTAAGCTGTGGACTCCCATTCTTGCACTTACTCCCTTATCTTGATTAATTTCCTGACTCTTACGTGCATTTTGAATAATGCGCGAAAGAATTTTTAGCATGAAAATGGGTATAAAGGAATTGGGAATTCTTGCTTCTTGCATTATGATAAGCATTTCATCTTTAATAGATCGTGGATAATGTGTATGTATATGACTTTTTAGTCTATCATATAGTGGTTCAATTATTTTCCCCGAATGTGTATAATCAATCGGATTTGCAGTTGCAATAAATGCTGTCTTTGGTTCAAAAATAACTGGGTACGCACCAGTTGTAAATCTGCCTTCTTGCAATACTGACAAGAGGGCAACTTGTTTTCTAGTATCAAGAACTGGTAATTCATCAATACAAAAAAGGCCATGTTTGGCTTGCATTAGTTGACCAGGAGAATAAGATTCGATTTCATACATTTCTGTACCCTTTTTTGATATTTTTATTGCATCTATTTGGCCTACCAAATCTTTTACAGAAATATCAGGCGTAGCCAATATGTATTTGAATCTGTGTTTTCCTTCTACCCATTTAATAGCTGTATCGAGTTTGTTATTTCGAATTTTTTCCGTGCTTTCGGTATCCACATAAAATTTTGGGATATGCATAGGATTTTCTTTATCTTGCAATAGAAAAATCAATTCTTCTGGTGGTATGTCCATAGGACAGTCATTTGTTATGCTTCCTTCTATAATCGGTATTGAAGACAACAAATGTTCAGCAATCGTCTGAGCTATCCTAGTTTTTGCTTGTCCTATTTGCCCCACTAAAATTATATCATGACACGATAAAATTGCTCTGTCTAATGCCGGTATAACATCATCCTCGAATCCTATAATTCCAGGATATTTTGTTTTGTTAGATCTTATTTTTGAAATCAGGTTCAGTCTTAGTTGCTCTTTTGCAGTGACTATTTTATAATTGATATCTAGGAGATCACCCAGAGTTCTAATTTGCTTGTAATCTTCCGGAACTCCCGCCATTATTTCTGTATATTTTGGCTGGGAAGTATAACTCCGATTAACAAGACTTGCGAGATCCAGTGTCATTACGATAAATACTCCGTAGTTTTGATTTAAAGTATTATTTATTTTAGCATGGTTTTTATCTTGGGTATAAGGGATTTTTCAGTACTTGTCTTCACAAGAATACAGACACATTGTAAGGATAGCCGGCAGGGACATTCCAGGTACGAAGAAGACGATAATAGGTATTAGTCAGGTAAAAGGGATGGGTTACAATTTTGCAAAGTCAGTCCTAGACATACTAAAAATAAACCCTAATAGCAATATTGGCTTTCTTACAGAATCTCAAGTAGAAGAGATCGAAAAAGCAATGAAGAATCCGTCCTCGGTTAATATTCCATCATGGTTTCTAAATAGAAGAAAAGATATCGATTCAGGAAAAGATTTGCACCTAATTACTTCTGATATTGATTTTAATGTTAGAAATGATATAGAAAGAGAAAAAAATATGAATAGTTGGAGAGGATTCCGTCACACTTATGGATTGAAAGTACGAGGACAAAGAACGCGCACTACAGGAAGAAAAGGTGGTGCTGTAGGAGTTCGCAAAGGTGGTAAAATTCTTCCAGCTGGAGCACCTGCTGAAGGTGTAGCTCCTGCAACTGCTGCAGGTCAAGCAGCAGCTCCTGCAACTGCTGCAGGTCAAGCAGCAGCTCCTGCAACTGCTGCAGGTCAAGCAGCAGCTCCTGCAAAGGGAGGTTCATCGGCTCCTAAAGACACAAAAACTCCTGCAACAAAGCCTGCAGCGGAAAAGAAGACAAAGTAGGTTGAGACAGTGGGAGATCATCCAAAGAATTCACACAAAATGTGGAGGCGACCAAAGCGGCCTCTAAATTATGATCTCTTAAATGAAGAATTGTATGTGCTGGGAACTTTTGGACTTAAAAACAAGAGAGAGCTTTGGAAAGCGCATACCGAGCTTTCAAGAATCAGAAATCAAGCGCGATCTCTTCTAGCATTAACTCAAGAAGTCAGAAATAAGAAAGAACCAACATTAATGAAATCATTGGCAAGGATAGGATTAGTAAAAGAGGATTCTACTTTAGATGATGTATTGAATCTTAAAGTTACAGATGTTCTTTCTCGTAGATTACAAACAGTTATTCAGAAAAAAGCTTCGATAAAAAGTCCCTATCTTGCAAGACAGACAGTTGTCCATGGTCACGTAATGATTGGAGAAAGAATAGTTACAGTTCCATCAT
>JACXTT010007685.1_pt1 | contig 15132 bp, 18 predicted proteins | sample 9270951 | NCBI WGS metagenome assembly JACXTT01 (sample SAMN15532306, study PRJNA645909) | rock metagenome | isolation source: weathered quartz diorite | place: Puerto Rico | collected 2017-06-21
CGGCCGCCCCGCCAGCGTTCTTGGCCCCGTTACTTACCGACGGAAGGGCAATACGCGCCCGGCGGAGGATTGCACAGCAGCAGCAGCGTGTCTTTGTACAGCGCGGGCGAGCTGCCGTGCCCCCACAGAACGTCGAAAGGAGCGATTTCCTTGCCGATGTGCCGGCGCCAGATCATCTTTCCGTTCAGATCCAGCGCCACCACTTGGCCCGTGCCGAACCATGCGTACACCCGTTCGCCGTCGGTCACGCAGCTCGGGCTCGACAGGTTATGCTTGATGTGCACCGGCTGCAGTGCTCCGTCCGCATCGAACAGGTATTCCCAAAGCAGCTTCCCCGTCCGCCGGTCGAACGCGTCCACTGCGAACTGGACTTTGGCGCGCTCGCCCGTCCGCCGCGCCGTGGCCGCGTTCTCGAAGTCGCGGCTACGCCCTTCGTACGGCCCATCGCCGATCTGCTGCGTCAGGAACACGCGGTCGCCCAGCACGATCGGCGTGGACGTACCGAGCCCCTTCAGCGGCACCTTCCAGGCGATGTTCTCCCTGCGGCTCCACCGCGTCGGAATGTTCTTTTCCGTCGAGACGCCGTCCTGCGACGGCCCCCGCCATTGCGGCCAGTCCTGCGCCGCCAGGATGCCGGCCGCCAGCGCTGTCAGGATCAGTGCCCGTTGCATGCCTTCCATCATCGCAAAAAGAACGGACTTTCAACGTGGCAGCGCGCTACGATACCCTGAAGACCATGTTGCGCCGCGTCCGGTTGACCAATCTTCTGTCTTTCAAGGAATCTCTGGTCGAGTTGGGCCCCTTGAATCTGCTCATCGGCGCGAACGCTTCCGGTAAGTCCAACCTGATTTCCTGCATCGGTCTTATGAAGGCGGCGCCCAGCGACCTCAACCGCGCTATCGTGCAAGGCGGAGGAGTTCGCGAATGGATTTGGAAGGGAAGGGCCGCGAGTTCCCCAGTCGCTCGCATCCAATGCGACTTTGGGCTGCGTGGTGTATCTGAGGAGTTCCAATATAGCCTTGAGTTTGCCGAGGAGAGCCGGGGTCTGTCGGTTCAGAACGAAACCTTGGACATTTCTCAATCGGACGGCGTCGTCGTCCATCTGCTCAGTCGGATCGGTGGACGCGTGGAATTGGTTAGTGGCCTGCAGGCTCCGGGAACAATACCAGCTGTCGCGCCTTCCGCCTCAGCGCTGGCTACTTTCCTTACGCCGTTAGCTCCTGAGCCGGTCCGCGTCTTGGCGAGAGAATTCGACTCCATCTCGCTCTATCGCGAGTTCAATACCGGCCCTCGCTCTGCCGCACGCTGGGGCGTTTCAGCCAACATTCCAGGTGAAGCCCTCGTTGAAGGTGGCGATAATCTCGCAATGGTTCTCAACAGGATGGACGTTACCGACTCCATCGCCGGAATCAATGCATACTTACACCGTTTTTCCGAACACTTCCACGACGTAAAGGTTAGTACCAAGGAGAACATTGTCCAGCTTCTGCTGAAGGAGACCGGCCTCTCCGAGCGCGTTACCGGGATTCGCCTTTCAGATGGCACGCTGAAGTTCCTTTGCCTCTTAGTGGTCCTATTGCAAAAGGATCCGCCACCCTTAATCTGCATCGAAGAACCGGAGATAGGCCTCCATCCAGATGCCGTCCAGCTTGTAGCCGAATTGCTGGTCGAAGCCTCGGAGCGGACTCAACTCGTGGTCACCACGCATTCTGAAGCGCTGGTGGATGCGATGTCCTCCCATCCAGAGCACGTCATCATATGCGAGCGGGACTTCGATTGGAGTACCCAGTTCAAGAGGTTGAAGCACGACGATCTGCGCACGTGGCTGGAGCGATACAAGTTGGGCCAACTCTGGCGACTCGGTGAAATCGGCGGCACGCGATGATGACGGAGATCCGCATTTATTGCGAGGGTGACCCCGGTCTGAGGGAAGGCTTTCACGCCTTCTTCACCGAGCTTCGTGAGGAAGGTTGGCGGCGCCGATGTCACGTAACCTGCTTTCCCCGGAAGGCCAATGCGATCCCGGATTTCCTGGACGCAGTCAGGGCGTATCCTCAGGCACTATGCGCTCTACTGATCGATGCGGAAGGCTCGTATGAAGATCGCCTCAAGCAACCGCATCCAGGATTGCAGGAAATTCCTCCTGAATCGGTGTTCTGGATGGTCCAGATCATGGAGGCGTGGTTCCTCGCCGACCCGGAGGGGCTCAAAGGGTTCTACGGTCGCGGTTTTCAGGAATCGGCGTTGAAACGGAATCCACGCGTGGAGGAGATTCCCAAGCGGGACATCATCGAGTGTTTGGATCATGCCACCCGGAACTGCGGGAAGGGACAGTACGGCTATAATAAACTGGCGCACTCGAATGCACTGCTACGCCGGATCAATCCAACTGTGGTTCGCAAGGCAGCTCCGAACTGTGAGCGCCTGTTCGACAAAATCCGGCACAAGCTTCGTACCAATGAGTTGAAACCGCTATAGGCAGCCCTAAATCGCTCCTGACATCTCAACCCACTACAATAGAAACAGGTGTCCGCTCAACCCCTCGTCCCCGGCCCTGATCTAGCCGTCGAAGACCTCTTCGCCGGCCTTCTGGCCAAGGTCCGCGACGCCCGCCCCAAGGACGACCTCTCCCAGCTCGAAAAAGCCTTCCGCTACGCCGAGTCCCTCCACCACGAACAGACCCGCTCCTCCGGCGAGCCCTACATGAAGCACCCGCTCGCCGTCGCCCACATCCTCGCCGACATGCGCATGGACCTGGTCTGCCTGGAAACCGGCCTGCTCCACGACGTCGTCGAGGACACCAGCGCCTCGGTCGACGATGTCCGCCGGAACTTCGGTGACGAAGTGGCCCGCTGCGTGGACGGCGTCACCAAGCTCTCCAAGCTCAATTTCTTCTCCGCCGAGGACCGCCAGGCCGAGAACTACCGCAAGATGATGCTGGCGATGGTGAACGACATCCGCGTCATCATCATCAAGCTTGCCGACCGCCTGCACAACATGCGGACCCTGGAGTATCTCAGCGGCGAGCGGCAGGAGCGTATTGCCCGCGAGACTCTAGAAATCTACGCCCCCATCGCGCACCGCCTCGGCATGGGCAAGGTGCGCGCCGAGCTCGAAGACCTCGGCTTCCGCTACATCGACCCGGAATCGTTCCGCCAGGTCACCGCCTCCATGGAGGAGCGGCGGCATACCAATGAAGAGTCACTCCTCGAGATCATCCGCAAGATCGAAGCCGAGCTGCGACGCGAAGGCATCCCCGTCCGCATCGAAGGCCGCATCAAGCGTCCCTACTCCGTATATCTGAAAATGAAGCGGCAGAAGATCGGCGTCGAGCAGGTGTACGATCTGCTCGCCATCCGCATCGTCACCGACTCAGTCAAAAACTGCTACGCCGCTCTCGGCGTTATCCACAACGAGTGGCCTCCCGTGCCCGGACGCATCAAGGACTTCATCGCCATCCCGCGTCCGAATCTCTATCAGTCGCTCCATACTTCCGTCATCGGCCCCCACGGCCAGCCCTTCGAAGTCCAGATCCGCACCGAGGAGATGCACCGCGTCGCCGAGGAAGGCATCGCCGCGCACTGGAAATACAAGGAAGGGAAGAAGGGCCCCGCGGACGACGACCAGCAGATTGCCTGGCTCCGCCACCTTGTGGAGTGGCAGAGCGACATGCAGGACCCCGGCGATTTCATGTCCACCCTCAAGGTGGATCTCTACCCGGAAGAAGTCTACACCTTCACGCCTCGCGGCCGCGTCATCAGCCTGCCGCGCGACGCCACGCCCATCGACTTCGCCTACGCCATCCACTCCGACGTCGGCAACACCTGCGTCGGCGCCAAAGTGAACGGCCGCATCGTCCCACTCAAGTACTCCTTGCGGAACGGCGACATCGTCGAGATCCTCACGCAACCCAACCACACTCCGTCCAAGGACTGGCTGGCGCTCGCCCGCACCTCCCGCGCCCGGAACAAGATCAAGCATTTCATCAACGCCAATGAGCGTGTCCAGGCCATCGAGATCGGCGAGAAGTACCTGGAAAAGGAAGCCCGGCGCTTCGGCGTTTCACTGGGAAAGATCACCAAGGCGGACCTCGAGCGCGTTGCCGCCGATTACGGCTATTCGAAAACCGAGGATCTCTACGCCGCGCTTGGCTATGGCAAGTTCTCCGCGCGCCAGGTTCTCCAAAAGGCGGCGCCGGACCAGGTCGCCGAAACCGGCCTTGCCGAAAAGCCAGAGCACGCCGAGTCCGCGCCGTCGGCCGTTCCGCAGGAGATCTCCCCGGCCCGCGCCCGCCACTCCGACGGCGACCTCACCATCAAGGTCCGCGGCACCGACGACCTGCTGGTGTACCGCGCCAAGTGCTGCAACCCCATCCGCGGCGACGCCATCGTCGGCTACGTCACGCGCGGCAAAGGAGTCGCCGTGCACTCCCGATCCTGCTCCAACGTGCAGAACCTGATGTACGAAGCCGACCGCCGCATCGATGTCGAATGGGGCCGCGCCGCGGCCGAATCCTTCGCCGTTCACCTCGTGGTCCACACCGACGACCGGCCTGGCCTGCTCAACCAGGTCACCAGCGTACTTTCAGACGAAAACACCAACATCCGCAGCTTGGAAGCGCGCACCGAAATCGACCGCGGCCAGGGCGCCGTGATTGAAATGAGCGTCGACGTCCGCGACAAGAAGCAATTGGAAAAGCTCGTCGGCGCCATGCGCCGCATCTCCGGCGTGCGCGATGTCGAACGCCTCCCGCACTGACACGACATGTCCACCGACCCCGAACACATCTCCATCTCCCGGTCCACAGGCATCAAGATCGACTGGAAGGACGGCCACCGCAGCGAGTACGAGCTGCGATACCTGCGCCATCATTGCCCCTGCGCCAACTGCACCGGCGCGCACGGCACGCCGCCCCAGGCGCTTCCGCTCGAAGACTCGAATCCCTTCCAGCTCTACAAGCCGGCGTTGAAGATGAACAGCGTGGAACCAGTCGGCAACTACGCCGTCCGCATCGTTTGGAGCGACGGCCATGGCTCCGGTATCTACTCCTTCGATCACTTCCGCAAAATCTGCCCCTGCGCAGAGTGCAGCGCCCGCGCCAACTGAGCGGCGCGTTAGACCTCATCGGGAATGTCGCCGGCGTAAAGCATGGGGAGCAGCCACGGCTTGCGGGCCAGCAGTTGGCTGATCGGTGGATGGACGTCTGCGCCTTTCCGCGCCTGTGCGGGCGTCTCGGGCCACGTGAACGGCAGCTCGACATAAGCGTCGGGGGCTCTCGCGGAGACCAGCAGATCGAGCAGCGCCCGCAGGACTTCCCGCTGGCCGTGCGCATCGCCTGGACGGCCCATCGGCCGCGACAGCGGGTATGCAATGCCGGCGAGGCGAGGCACACCCACGGCACGCGTGAACTCCGGGATCATGGAAAGGGACACGGTGGGAATACCGTCGGATTCGAGGACGCGTTGGACCAATCCCACGGACCGGCAACAGAAAGGTCAGGCAGGGACCAGGGCGGCTGCATCCACGCCTCGCGCCCTCATCTCACGGGCGACGGCCGGGGCCGTTTCGCTCTCCAGCACCTGGGGGCGTAGTTGGTAGCCCATGATGGAGTAATGGGTATCGGCCGGCCGGCCGGCCGATGACGCCTTCGATGGCAAGCTCGCCGAGCCGGCGCATTGGCAGCACGACATCCAGGTCCTCCTGGCCGAACCTCGGGTCGACATGCTTGTGATACAGCTTGACTTCCCCCTCGGTCGTCCCCTGCGGTATGGTTCGGTACGTCGGGTCGCCCCACCATGGATTCCGGCGCTCGCGCTCCTGGTCGAACGGTATGTCGTCATTGCGCGCGACGCCCGCCGTCGTGATCAACGCAACCGAGCACTCAGCCAGCGGTTTCGCCATCGGCGTCCACGGTATGGGGCGCTTCTGCTGCGCCTCGCGGCCCACCCACGCCTTGATGATTTGGCGGGACGCGAAATCCAGGAAGCGGTACGAGTCGATCGCCATGCAATTCAGGCTGCTCGCACTCCGCGTTCCAAACCACGATTGGCGTAAGGCGCAGAAAAATCGCGGGCTGTTTTTAGGACTAATTTCTTCGGAGTCGATGCAGCGTGGCGTTGCTCATCGCACAGGGTGAAATCGCGCACGGCGGACGTCTGGTCGTCGATGCCAGGCTCTCGATAGAAAGCCAGGCGCCGCTCAATACCCCTTGCGCTTGTCCACAACGTTGCGCAGCGGCTCGCCACGCGCGAACCGCGCGATGTTGTCTTTCAAGACTTCGATCTGCCGCGGTATTTCACCATCGGACTGCGTCGCGATGTGCGGCGTGATCACGACGTTGGGGAACTTCCAAAGCGGATGGTCGGGTGGCAGCGGCTCCGGATTGGTAACGTCAAGCCCGGCGCCGGCCAATTTCTTGCTGTCCAGCGCGCGCATCAGCGCCTCGGTGTTGTACAGGGGCCCTCGTGAAACGGCGATGAAGTACGTGCCCGGCTTCATCAGATCGAACTGGCGTGGCCCCAGCATTCCCTCGCTCTCCGGCGTGTGCGGGGCGCAGACGAAAATCACGTCGGCTTTGGGCAGCACCTGGTCCAGCCGGTCTGGGTAGACCATCTGCTCGACGAACGGGTTCGCCGGCAGGTCTTTCGGATCCACACCGATAACTTTCATGCCGAAACCATTGGCACGCCTTGCCACGGTGGACCCGATGTTGCCCATGCCGACGATCAATGCCGTCTTGCCTTCCAGTTCCAGCAGATTGAATCGCTGCTGTTTCCAAGCGGCGTGCGACTTGGCCTCCAGAAAGAAATCCAGCTTGCGCGTCAGCAGCAGCAGCATTCCCATCGCGTGATCGGCGATACCGGGGCTGGCCACGCCGCGGTAATTCGTCATGACAATGTCGCTCTCCAGGAGTTCGGGGTAACGGTACGGATCGACGCCGGCGCTGGTGATCTGTACCCACTTCAGCTTCTTGCCGGCGCGGATGACATCGCGGCTGGGAGAGCCGATGAACGCGTCGGCGTCGGCCATTTCCTTAAGCAGCGTGGCCTGTGCCGGACTTGGCAGATCCTGCGTCACCGCCGGCCCCCTCGGGCTCGCGCTCGCGGCGGCCACGATTCTCACGCCTGGATTCGTGCGCTCGATCTCCCGCATGATTTCAGGAGACAGCCCGGCGGCGACAATCTTTTTTTGCTGCGCCGGAATCAGCGGTGCAAGCGCGAGCAGCAGGAGAATGGTCTTCATAAGTCGGATGGGAGCAGTATATACCGAATCTCCCTGGGCAGCTCACCAGGCCAATGCGGCGACGCCAAATGCGGCGCACATCGGCGGGGAGACCCACTCGCGGAAGTGAACGGCTTGATTCCACCGGGAATTTCGCGGCCGCCATGGGTGCGATCCGCCGGCCGTCGCAGTCCCACCAGCACTTTTCCCAGGACTCCGTCCCAAAGGCCTGTCTGGAATATTAGCCAACCCCGCCGCGTCCCGCTCTTTTCACGATAAAATAGAAAGATCGGCATGGGTTTCAGTGACTCTCTGGAAAACGATCTCAAGAACCTCGAGGCGCGCGAGGAAACCGACGCCGCCTCCGTGGCTCGTTCGCACGGTCGCAAGCAGAACGACCGCGCGCGCGTCCTCGCCACCGCCCCCTGGGCGGAAAAACTGAAGAACGGCAAGTTCACCGCCGATCTCCTCCGCCACGCCACTCGCATCGGCTTCGGCTTGCGGACCAAAGTCCGCATCATCTGGCTCGGCACAACGCTTCGCCTCGAAGCCCGCGAGCACCGGCTGGAGCTGCGCCCCGCGCCGGATGGCGTATACGCCCACTGGCTCGTCGACGCCGTGGAGAAGAAGAAGGAAAAAATCGATCTCGGTTCCAGCGCCGAGGCATACGCTAAGAAGTGGCTGGACACGGTGGGACCCGCCCCGGCGCGGCGGCCCGCTGTCGAAATGACCGATGAGGACGAGGAGGAGGAGGAGGACGACGCCTCTGAATGATGCGCGAAATGATCCGCGCCGCGTCCACCGCGATCCTCTTCTCTGCGGTCGCTCTGTTTGCAGCGGACGTCACCGGCAAGTGGGACTTCGCTGTCGAAACCGCGCAAGGCAACGGCAGCCCTTCGTTTGAGTTCAAGCAGAGGGGAGAAAAGTTGACCGGCGTCTACAACGGAATGTTCGGAACCGCCAACCTCACCGGCACGGTAAAGGGCGAGCGCATCGAATTCGAGTTTGTGGTGGATGCCGGCGGCCAACCCGCGAAGATGGTCTACAAAGGCGAGGTCCAGGGGCCTACCCGCATGAAAGGTGAAGTCGCCCTCGCCGATCTCGGATCCGGTACCTGGACTGCGGTAAAGAAATAGATCTTACAACAGCCGGAAGTTGACTTCGATGTGGGCGGCCACCGTCACTGGTTTGCCGTCCTTCAGGCCGGGCTTGAAGCGCCACTTCTGCACGGCTTCGATCGCCTTCTCGTCCAGACCCAGGCCGATCCCTTTGACCACTCGCAGATTCCGGGCTTTGCCCGCCGCGTCGACTTCGATATAGAGGACCACCGTCCCCGAGTACTTCGCCTTGCGCGCTTCCTCGGAGTATTCCGGATCGATCTTGAACAGCACCACTGGAGCCGTCACGCCGCCGCCGACGCGGAACACGCCGCCGCCGACGCCGCCGCCTTCACCCGGTCCGAATCCGCCGCCGCGGCCCGAACCCACGCCGCCGCCCGAACCCGTGCCAATGCCTCCGCCCGATCCCGGCCCGTTCGAAGGCGGGCCCAGCTTCGCCAGCGGATCTCCCCACACGTTCATATTCACATTGGGTAGTGGCGTGTCGGGCGGAGCGATGATGCTCGGATCCAGCGTCAGTTTCGGATTTTCGTTGTTGACCACCGCCGCCGGCGGCACGAACTGCCGCAGTGCCGGTTTTGGAAGTTTCCCTTTGCTGGGAGGTGTGGGAGAACGGTCGCCGCCGCCACCGCCGCCGCCCATCGCCTTGTCCTTCGGAGCCGCCTGCGGAATGTACGGAGCCAGATCCGGAGCAATCAGGTGCACCGTCTCCTTGACCTTGTTTTGCACTGCCCGGTTCGACAGCACCGTAAACATAAGCAGCACGACGCTGGCGTGGATCGCGAGCGACATCGCGCCGGACTTTTGGTCCCGGCGGTACAATCCCCAGATGTCCTTGACCGCGACCGGCTTTGAGGTGAGTTCCAAGGGGGGCAGCTTCGGAGGGCTGATCAGGTCCTTGACGTTTTCCACCAGGGACTTGTACCAGGGCTCCTCAAAGCCGTCCGCGAGCAACCGGCTCAGATGGACGTCGGCCTCGGCAACTTCTACTTTTGGCTCCGATTGTACTAGTTCAGGCATCTAACTGCGCCTCTCAAAACTGCTCGATCCCCGCATACCTTCCGAAAGCGCTATCAACTCCAAACCAGCAGACGTAAGGATGCTTTCCCGGGTTACGGTTTTTGGTAGGCATATGGGAGCCAGGAGCGCCCACTACCCCGCCTATCAAAGTGTATCATAAGCAGTCCATTGCATCAGACGAGTTGGTACCGGGACTCGATGTAAAATCTTCCGTTTTTGGAAGGCCAGCCTCAACGGCTAGCAACCGGATCGAAGTGGCAGTACTCGAATCCTTTCCCGGGAAGACTCGCGAAGATCTGGATAGGACTGAGCCGCGGGAAATTTTCGCCGGCCAAAAACCTTGAGAGGATACACCTTCTCTTCTTCTTCGCGCAGCAGGTTGTTCGCGTGGGCGAGACAAGCCCGATTGTACTCATCCGTGAGGTGGGTGGGACCCGCTCCGGACTTTCAGGGTCGGCAGCAGCCGCGCTCCTGCCCGCCGCCCTACGACCGCTGCCTCGCCCCGTACTGCACGCGCCCTTTCTTCTTCGGGGACTTCTTGATCTTATTCTTCTTCGTCGTGGCGCGCTTATTCTTGACGGCCTGTTTCTGGGCCTTGTGCATCTTCTTCTGATATTGGCGCGTTTCCTCGCTGGTCCCGCGAATCTCGCGAGCCTCGAGTCCGGCGCAACCCAGCAACGCAATTAATGCTGCCGCCAGCCATCTCATGTGCTTCATTCTACGCTTCTCCGCGCCCCGGCACAAACAGGGCTTCTACCGAACCCCGCTCAAATACATCCTCAGAAAGCAGTACACGGTGGCCGCAATGCACAGAATCGCCGCCACCCGCCAGCCCTGCTCCGCCGCCGACCGCAGCGGTCCCTGGGGTCCAGCCACCCATGCGAATGCGAATCCCGTGGCCAACCCGCCGATGTGGGCCGCGTTGTCGATACGCAGTCCGGGGAGAAAGCCCATCACCAGCCCGTAAATCGCCCACCGCACATAAATTCCGCGGATCGCGGCGCCCATCACGGTGCGATTCTTCATCCCGAAGGCGATCATCGCGCCGATCAGCCCGAACAGCGCCGCCGAAGCCCCCACCGACACCACGTCTTTCCAATACCCGCTCAACAAAAAACCGCCCACGGTCGACAGAAAATAGAGCACCAGAAAGCGCCACGTCCCGTAGATCTCCTCCACCTGCCGCCCCAGGTCCATCATGGCCCAGGAATTCATGAGGATGTGCAGAAGACCGCCGTGCAGGAAGCCGGCCGTCACCAGCCGCCACCAGTCGCCTTGAAGAACCAGCGTCCGCGCCGTGGCCCCGAATTGCACCAGGGTCCAGATATCGATACCCATAATCGCGGACGGGTTTCCGCGGCCCATGCTGCCCACTACGGTCGCCGCGTAAAGTCCGAAGTTCAGCAACAGGATGAGAGTGGTGGCGAAGTGCTCGGTCGAAACCAATCCTCCCAGGATCGACCCTGCGTTCGTCAGGTCCGCCGCGCGGGGCCCCACCCTCTCATTGCAGTACGGGCAGACCTTGTCGCTGGTGGTGATGAAGGCCCGGCAATGCGGGCACATCCGGCGTGTTTCCATTCCTTCTTATTCTACCGTCCGGATACCCGTTCCCCGCCGCCTTGTTACAATCTAAGATTCCGATGGCAAAGACTGAGAAGGAACATCGGCAGGATATCGTCGAAATCGGCAAGATCGTCTGGCAGAAGGGCTGGGTCGCCGCCAACGACGGCAACATCACCATCCGGCTCGACCAGGACCGCATCCTCGCCACTCCCACCGGCATCTGCAAGGGCATGATGACGCCCGACGACCTCATCATCGTCGACATGCAGGGCAAAAAAATCGAAGGCCGCCGCGAGTGCACCAGCGAAGTCGCTATGCACATCACCGTCTACGGCCTCCGCCCCGATATAAAATCGGTGGTGCACGCGCATCCGCCCGTCTCCACCGGCTTCGCCACCGCCGGCAAACCGCTGAACCTGGCCCTCCTTCCCGAGGTCGTGATCGGCCTGGGCTGCGTCCCGCTCGCTTCATACGGCTTGCCCGGCACACCCGCTCTCACCGAGCCGATGATCCCGCTCATCCCCAAGTACGACGCCATCATGATGGGCAATCATGGCGCCGTCTGCTACGGCGAGGATGTCTACAAGGCGTTCTTCCGCATGGAAACGGTGGAGCACTTCGCCCGCATCACTCTCGTCGCCGAGCTGCTAGGCGGACCGACAGTGCTTCCGCGCGAAGAGGTTACCAAGCTGTTCGATTCGCGCACGCGCTACGGCGTCAAGGCCCGCTCGGGACCCGTTCCGGGCTGCCCCGTCGTTGCCGAGGACTTGACGGCGGAGGACGCTGCCGGCAGCGGCGAAGAGCGCTTCTGGGTCACGCGCGAGGAGCTGATCGCCCTGGTCGACGAAGCCGTCCGCGCCCGCGGCGTTTCGTAATTCAGCGCCCGCGGCTTTCATGATCGGCGCTGACGGGCGTTCGCGCGTGGCGCATGGTACAACAGTAATTCGTAAATGGCGGCACAGAAGACAAAAGGCGCCGGCAGGGAATCTGGAGGTTCGATGGGTGAAGCACTTGGAATGATTGAAACGCGCGGGTTGGTCGCGATGATCGAGGCGTCCGACGCCATGGTCAAAGCGGCCAAGGTTACGCTGGTCGGCTGGGAGAAAATCGGGTCCGGCTATGTCACAGCCCTGGTCCGGGGCGACGTCGCCGCCGTGCGCGCCGCCACCGATGCCGGCGCCGCGGCCGCCCGCCGCGTCGGCGAGCTCATCGCGGTGCACGTTATCCCGCGTCCGCACCCCAGCCTCGAAGACGTTCTTCCCATCGGCAAGAGCGGCAACTCCGGCAAGTGATACCGGGCGTCTCCTCAATGAGCCTCCCGATATGATCCTCGCCCGCGTAGCCGGAACCGTCGTCGCCACCCGCAAGGATCCGCGCCTCGAAGGCAAGAAACTGCTGATCCTCAAGCCGGTCTCCCCCGACGGAAAGGACGAACCTGGCTACGTCGTCGCCGTCGACACCGTCAGCGCCGGCGCAAAGGAGACCGTCCTCGCCGTTTCCGGATCCAGCGCCCGCATGGCCGAAGGCTGCAAGGATACGCCCGTCGACACCGCCATCATCGGCATCGTCGACAGCGTGAGGCTCGACGAATAATGTTTCTCGGCCGGGTAGTGGGTTGCGTCTGGGCCACCGTCAAGCATCCCGGGCTTGAAGGCCAGCGCCTGCTCATCGTTCAGCCCGTCACCCCGGAAGGCAAATCCAGCGGCAAGCGCATCGTCTGCGCCGATTCCACCGGCGCCGGAGCCGGCGAGCTCATCTACTGGTGCCGCGGCCGCGAATCCAGCTTCCCCTTCCTGCCGTCCGAAGTTCCCACCGACAACACCATTGTCGGAATCATCGACTCGCTCGACACCTCGCGCCAAGGCCCATGCTAATCGCCCGCGTCATCGGCGAAGTGGTTTCCACCCAGAAGCACTCCAGCCACGAGGGCCGGAAGATCCTCCTCGTGCAGCCCCTCAATTTGGACGACACTCCGCGCGGCGATCCCGTGGTCGCCCTCGACGCCGTCGACGCCGGAGCCGGCGACAAGGTTCTGCTGGTTACCGAAGGCTTCTCCGCTATGACCGCCGTCGGCCGCCCGCAATCTCCCATCGACATAGCGGTCATCGGATTCATTGACCACATCGATTTAGACTGATGCCCCGCTCTGTCCGCCTCCTCTTCCGCTATCCCGCCTCCAGCCTCGCTGTCATCTTGACCGTCGCCCTGGCCGGTAGCGCAGGCGTTCTCGCCTGCGTTCTTGCCCTGTGGCTGCTCCGCCCGCTTCCGTATCCGAACGCGGCGCGCCTCGCCGCCGTCTACGAATCCGGCCCCGATGGCCGCGACTCCCGCGGCGTTTCTCCGCCCGGCTTTCTTCAGCTCCGCGATTCCAGCTTATTTGAGAGTGCCGGCGCACTGGCCTACGGCGGCGGCGGCACGTTTCGCGGCGAGCAGCCTGAGCGCGTCCTCGGCGTCTACGTATCTCCCGCCTTCTTCTCCACTCTCGGAGTCCAGCCCGCGCTGGGACGCTTCTTCGATACCGATTCACCACGCAACTCCGTCATCCTCAGTCTGGGGCCTCTGGCAGCGCCGCTTCGGAGGCGATGCCTCCATCCTCGGAAAAACGCTCCAGCTCGAAAATTCCGCCGTCATCGTCCAGGGCGTTCTGCCGCGTGAATTCTGGTTCGCCAGCCGGCAGGTCGAACTCTTCCGCCCTCTCGCCTTCACCGCCGCTCAACTCGGCAATCGCGACGCGCGTTATCTCCCGGTCATCGCGCGCACCCGCGCCGCCGCCACCCCGCAAAGCTCCGGCCCGTACCGGATGGAGCCTCTCTCAGACGCCTTTACCCGCCAGGCGCGTCCCACCGCGCTGCTGCTCGGCGCGGCCGTCTGCACGCTTTTCCTCATCGCCTGCGGCAATCTCGGCGGCCTGCTGATGGCACGTGGCCGCACTCGCGAGCAGGAGTTCTCGCTCCGCCGCGCGCTCGGCGCAAGGCCCGCCCGCCTCGCGGCGCAGTTGTTGAGCGAGAGCCTCGCGCTCTCCATTCCCGGAGCCCTGCTCGGAATGCTCCTCGCCTCGTTCGCGCTCCCGCTGCTCACCGGCGTAATTCCCCCCGACTTCCGCGACACGCTGGCCGGGCTCGACCGCATGCGCCTCACCCTGCCCGTCGCGGCCTTCGCCCTTTCCGCCACGCTGGCCGCGGCGCTGCTGACCGGACTCGCCCAGTCCGCCGCGCTCACCGGCGCGCGCGTCGCCAGTTCCGGACGCCGCACTGAACTGCTGGTGGTCGCCCAGATCGCTCTGTCCCTTCCGCTACTGGCCGGTGCGCTGATTCTGTCCTCGGCCTTCGTCAGGCTCACGTCGATTCCAGCCGGCTTCGACGAGGACCATGTGCTCACCATGCGGGTCTTCGCGGGCAATCGCTACAACCCGCCGGGCGCACTCTCCGCCCTCCTCTCCGAGGTCTGCGAGCGCGTCGCCACGCTTCCCGGCGTGGAATCGGCTGCCTTCTCCAACTATCTTCCGCTGGGCGATGCCGGGACTCAGCGCGTGGTCGCCGCCGGCAAGCCGTCCGACCTCGGCGCTTCGGTCCTGATCGTCACCCCCGGATTCTTCCGCACTCTGGGGATTCCCATCCGCCGCGGGCGTGATTTTGACCGCCGGGATCAGGAGCCGCGCGAGCCCGCCCCGGCCGTGGTCAGCGAATCGCTCGGCATTTCCCTTGGCGAGCGGATCACGCTTCCCGGCGCCGGCCGGCCGCCGCTCGAAGTCGTCGGCATTGTCGCCGACACCCGCTCCCGCCAGACCGGCCAGTCCACGCCGTCGGTCTATGTTCCTTATGGACAGGCTTCCGCCGGTACGGTCCTGTTCGCTCGCAGCGGCGCTCCGGAGAGAGTCACCCGCGACGTGCTGGACGCGTTGTGGGCCGTGGACCGCAACCTGCCCGTGCGCTGGGTGGGCACCCTGCGCCGCTTTGACGACGAGACCATCTGGCAGCGCCGTCTGGCCACCTGGACCATCGGCGGTATCGCCGGACTGGCCTTGCTGCTGGCCGCCGTTGGGATCTACGGAGTGATCGCCACTTGGGCCGCGTCCCGCCGGAGGGAACTGGGAATCCGCGCCGCGCTCGGCGCTGAGCCCGCGCACGTCCGCCGGTTGGTTTACGGCCGCGCTCTCCGATTGGCCGCGTTCGGCGTCGCCGCCGGCCTCGCCGCGACAGCCGCCGCCGGC
>JACXTT010007686.1_pt1 | contig 15130 bp, 9 predicted proteins | sample 9270951 | NCBI WGS metagenome assembly JACXTT01 (sample SAMN15532306, study PRJNA645909) | rock metagenome | isolation source: weathered quartz diorite | place: Puerto Rico | collected 2017-06-21
CGCCTGGGCGTGCGAGGCCGGCGCGAGAGATCGCCCCATCATTGTCGCCCGATAGGCGGCGAGCTGCGCGCCGGTGACTTCGGCCACTGTCTCGACCTTCAGACATCGGAAGGCATCCCTCAGATGGCGCAGGTACGCGCGCTGGGTATTGGGACAGTCGAGCGCGGCCTCCAAAAAGGCGTCCACGAGCGCCGACCAAGGCGTCGTCAGCGTGAGGCTCGGCGGGCTCTTGCCACCTTCGGACGCGGCGGACTGATGAGGGAGAATGGGTGTTATCGGCAATTCGGGCGACGAAGAGGGGCTTGCTGCCAGAGGACCCGCGGACGTGGCGGCGGGATGGCTCGGCGGAGCCTGAACCCGGGTGCAGGCGGCGACGTCGGCTGAGTCGCGGTTCGTCGGGGTGACAGCTCGGGAGTCGGTTGGATTCCCGTCATCGAACAGGCTCAGCTGCTCACCGAGAGCCACGCGACTCTTCCGTGCCGAGTCCGCCGAACCGACATGCTTTCAACTGTCTTGAACGGCTTCACTTGGTCTCGCTCTCCGCGTCCGTCTCTGCACACTCCTGGGGCCGCCACTTCGGGATCAACCGCCAGAGCCGCCGCGTGTACTCGTTGATCGGCATGCCGAAGAGGACGTGACGTGCGCGGTACCATTCATCCCATGTCGCCCCGCGCTGCTTCCCGACTCGAGTGTGGCCGTCCAGGGCGTAGACCGGCATCTCCCGTTTCACGTTCCGCTTGATCAACTCCATCGTGAGGGACTGCAGATCTTCCACCGTCGTGTCCTTCTTCGCTCGACACAACAAAACCACTGCTAGCGTCAGCGCGTGCGGACTCAAGTACCGCGCGCCCTCCTTGGCGACCTTCCAGCCCGCCGCTAGGCTGTAGACCTGTGCTACAGCCGGTGCATCGCCGAGCCCGACGTCCTCCGCCGCCGTCACCAGGACCCGCTTCCAGGCGTACTGGGCAGACTTTCCGTGAAGCAGCAGCGCCCAGTAAACCGCTACCTCCTCATCACCGCGGCGGATCTCCTTCTGCATCGCCGAGGTGACTTCGTCGAAGGCATAGCCAAGCTTCGTTTGCTTCAGGGGATCCGTTTCGGGCTCATCGTCCTCTCTCATGTCATCATCTTTCGACACAGGGGTTCCTCCTTCTGAGGGGGTAGCTGCGACTGATCGGGATGGAACGGCCAGTGAGGCATATGGAGATGGTAGATAGATATCACGTAGAGGATACTTTGTCAAGGTTCGCGGGCGACCGATGCGCACGCCTCCAGAGAAGGGCGCAGCACGTTGGGTGCTAATGGGTGTGTAGGAGCGAGCTTACCCGCGGGGCTGGTGTTACTAGGGCCGCCAGGCACGCCGCTGGCGACGGCGCTCCCGCGTCCACAGGGCGATGCATCTCCGGCACCAGGATTTCCGCCGATCGGTCTTCGTGCGATCCCGCGAGAATTCCGTTACCGGCAGCACCTGTTGACAGCGCCGACACTGCTTAGTGGCATGGAGCTTTGCCAGTTGGATGTCCGTCTGCGCAGGCGGCTCGGGGTCGATAGGCCACGCTTCCTGGACGACCTCGCCGTCGACCCGGATCACAACTCGCTTCCCACCTCGGCGGATGACCTCCCACCCGCGCGGCAGGACCGTGATGGAGCGCAGGCCGTCGTAGCCGATTTTGAACTGGACGGGGCCGGGACGCTCCGGCAGGATATCCACGAAGTCTGGCCGAAGGCCAACCAGGTCACCCTGCCGAAGCTGCAGCTGGCTCAGCGGCTCCGTATTGCCTGCGATCCGCATCCCCTCCCTCCCCCATTCGAGGATACCACTCTCGGTTGCTATTGCAGCCCCAACGGATGCATTGCCCCAGCTCACATGAGTAGATTCGTGCCCTGTAGCGACGGTCGACATCGAATTCGAGTGCATCGCACCTTTTGCGGCGTTCGTTAGGCCTCCCGCCCTATAGCCTGCATTTCTTTGTCAAACGTGTTGCAGCTACCGCAGGCGGCTCGCACTGAGCGTTGGCACACGGTGCCAAACGGTGGAAACATCGTCTCGAACGGAGTGCGTCTCCACCCCGAGCCTCGACCGACGGAGCCCTGGCGTTCCCTTAGCTACAGGTCCGGCAAGTAGTACGAGAGGAGGAGCCGCGTCAGGAGCTCGCGGCCGAAATAGTGTCCTCACCCTAGCGTGCTCTCCAAGGTGGTTCACGGGGCCGCCCGTGTCACGTCACCCACCGCCGGCAAGCTGAGCGCCATAGCGGTGAGGATCGTGTCAGCGGGGCTGCTGAATCCAGCGTTATCTGGTCTTCTTGTTCTTTGACCCTGGCGGTCGTCCCGGTCCCCGCCGCTTGCGACGCCGTCGCCGCCCGTTCTTGGCCTTCTTCCTCCCGCCACCCGCTGTCCCCAAGAGTCCTTGGATGGCGTCCCGCACCTGCTCCCTCACCATGTCGCGAATTACCGTTACGAGGCTCTTCTGTCGCGGCATCGAATCCTCCAGGCGGCGCCTCGATAGATTTCAGAAGGAGATTGTGGAGGCCGCGCGAGAGGCACCTAGCAGCCCCAGCCGTCGGGAAGCAAGCTCTCAGCGCGTGGGACCGGGCACTGCGAGGGCTTCTGGTGGCGTCCCAGTGCAAACGGCGGGCATTCTCAGCGAGGTTCGTGGCGCGTGTGCATCGAGCCGGCGGCGGCTCCAGAATCCCCCTCTGCAATGATCCGCAGAAAGCATTGGCGGATTGGGGATGGCGGTAAACTCCCGGCTTGGGTCGAAAACACTTGTTTCTGAAACGTGCCTGGGCGAGCCCACTGCTCCCCAGGCTGGCACTGCAGGCGAAAGGCGACCTCCGCGGTTAGGATCCGCGGAGCGCTAACGCCGGCAGCGGTACACTCGACTCGTCGACCTGGCCGCTCCCGGCCGAACCTTATGGGCCGATCGGCACCGGCAGCGGCGGCCCCGAAGGCGTCCAGTTCCCTACGTGCCCGCCGACGTCAAAGCTCCCCCAGAACCCCAAGCCGTCCCGTCGGCCCCAAAAAACCCCCTGCTTCACACCACCTTGCGAGAGCGTACCGCTCACCGAGCCATCGAGCGCGATGATGCCGTCGACCTGCAAGCTGGCTCTGTCGCCCTGGACGACACCGGTGAGATTCGCTCCGTTCGCCACCCCCTGGAAGGTCACGGTCGCAGCGGTGCCGTCAGACGCAGCTACCGCGATTGTGTACGTGAGGGGAACTTGGGCCCGCGCTACGCGGCTCATGCCGAGAGTGTTGAAAGTGACAACAAACAGTATCCCTAGCATTCGCGGCGTCTTGCATCTAGCCGTCGTGCCCCGCCTGGAGGCTGGCTCACAAGACCTACTACCGCCCGGAACCAATTGAACTCCGTCTCTGGTGGTCATTCTCACCCCGCGACTCTGCTTGCCCTTGCCGTGAAGCTCACTACTCGCCCGAAAGGGATGGATGACTCTCCTCCCACCACCGTGATGATGCAGCGCCCTCCCACGGAGTGAGACCGACAGGATCCTTTACGGTCAGCATCAAGCGCCGGTCGAACTCGAGCCGCTGGCATCTCGTTCGGAGATCATTTGCGTTGAACATCTCCGCACTGAATCTTAATCGGGCGCCAATCATGCTCGCCCCCACCCATTTGTAAATCACACTCCCGTCTTCGGCGTACCCCACGCAGCCCACCTGCGGGAACGAAGCCGCCCCCTCGGAAATGAATGCCACGTTGCCAGCGCGGCCGAGCGATACACTCCCCCTGCCTGCCTTGAACCCATCCTTCACCAGAATCGTCACCTTCGTGAAGGCTGCCGTATCCGTTGCGCCCAACCTGCCCCCTTCGAAAGCACGGTATGCGATAACGAAACCATACCCGGTGACAACACGGTGCCCCCCCAAGACGAACGATCTTAGCTCCTTCGGTAACGGCGACCTACCCGCTAACCGCCGGCTCACATCAACGTGCTTCTTCAAGGCCGCCAACGTGGCCCCTCGAAACACAATAGCAACCTCCTCCGCCGCTTTTGCCGTGCCAACAACGGCAGTCAGAAGTAACGAAACCAATAGTCGGGCACTGACCTTCAAGCGCGACTCCTAGTACTGCGATCGGCAGTTGGCTGCGTTGTAGGCGCGAAATGCTGATTGAAGGCCTCGGGTCAATTGATTTGTGGCGTCATAGACGAAGCCAGAGCCCTTGTTGTCGTTGTTGGCTGAATTATCCCAATCGCCACGGTCTGCGAAATCACGACGGATAGATTCATGAACAATATCATTAAGGAGGTCTTGCAAGCCATTATTATCAAGAGGCTGTAGGAATGAATCATCTATGGTTATGTCCCCACTCGGGGAGGTGCTACCAAGCACCTTCTTCTTGCGGCCCCCAATTGCTACGGACCCGAGCGAACCCGTGGCGACAGACCCCGGGACCGGAAGGTTGGGAAACATCATCCTAGCAAAATCAAGCGCTGAGTCGATGTCGCATTGCGTAAGCCCGAACGGATCGTCGGAAGCCATCGGCCTATTCCGCACATAGGAATAGCGATTCGGCTCGCCCCAGACGAGGTCCCGAGGATCTTCGCTAATGAAACGCCCGAACGTCGGGTGGTAGTACCGCGCCCGGTAGTAGTCGAGCCCGAACGACACACACGTACCACCGCTCCCACAGTCCGCGTCCGTGGCGCACCAGCTGCCTGGGCTCGAGCCGCCCGCACACGTGGCATCGCTCTCCCGCCCCGTGAACTGGAACGTGTTTGACCGCAAGGTATCAGCTTTCGCCTTGCCGAAGGGTTCGTACGTGTAGTCGGTTGTCACGTTGCCATTCGTATCCACGAGCGCCACGGTCGAGCCGAGCGCATCGGTCCAGTAAGTAGCCTGTCCATTCGCGCGCGTGAAACGTTCATCTATCCCGGGGCCGTTGAAGATGTTCCCCCCGTTATCGACAAGAGCGTTCAAACCGTCGTACACATAACTCGTGGTTCCGACGTAGAGGTTCGTCGTCGTGCGGCGCCCGAATCCGTCATACCCGAACGACGATAGATATGCGCCGTTGGCGCGAGAGGCGAGCCACAGTTCGTTACGGTCGTCCCAGTAGTACCGATTGATGCCGTCGCTCTGCATGTTGCCGTTCGCGTCAGGTCCTGGGTTGAATGTGACCCCATTCCAGCCGGTCAGGCGATTCGCGGCATCATAGGTCGCCGTCGCGCTCGTCGCCATTGGTAACCCGGTCCTCCCCCAGTTGCCGCTGACCTGGGTCACATTGCCCGCGGGGTCGTAGTTGTAGGTAATCCCCCCGAGCGCAGTGCTAATGTGCTTGTATACGAGACTGCTGATGCGCGAGCCTGCATCGTAGTTGTAATACGTCCAATTGTTGCCGGGGACGCCGAGATCGCTTCGGCGCCCTGCGGCATCATAGTCGATGATCAGGGTGGGGACATTGCAGTTTCCTGCGCTGGCGAATCGCAAACGGTCGGCGTCGTCATACCAGTAGCAGGCGACGCTCAGATTGTTGAGGGAAACACTCGTACGCCGGCCGGCCGGATCGTACGCCGAGGTAACGGCATTGGGCTGGCTCGACGTACACGGCAGTGGCGGACCCGCCGACTCGCACGTTAGATTGTCGAAATCGTCATAGCCTCGCAGAATCGTACCAGAGGCCGAGTCGTTCACCTGGAGGAGGCGACTGGCTTTGTCATAGTTGGCGTACGAGATCGTGCTGCTATAGCTGGGATTTGCATCGGCCCCAGTTTTTCCAAAGCCGACGAACTTGATTCGCCCGAGGGCATCGTACGTGAAGTCAGTTACCTTGCCTCGGCGGTCAGTGTACCTCCCCACGTGTCCGGCGAAGTCGTAGTTGGTGAACGTCTCCACACGAGCCGTCGGGTCGGTGCGGCTCGAGAGCCGATCCATGTTATCGTAGCCGTAAGTGGCCTGACCGTTCGGCGTCTTCCGTTGGTCGTTCACCGACGTCAGGTTGCTGTTCTCGTCGTAGCCGAAGGTCACGATCTTGGTGGCTGGATCCGTGATCTGGGTTAGGTTGTTGAGTGGATCGTAGTCGTACCGCGTCAGGCTACCGCGGGGGTCGATCACGCCCCGCAGGCGCCCACCCGCGTCGAAGAGCCGACGCGTCGCATTCCCGTTCGGGTCCGTGATCGTGGTCAGATCCCCGCCTTCGTAACCAAACTGCGCTGTGTTGCCCGCCCCGTCGGTGATGGATCCAACCCGGCCCTCCGGTGTGAACCCTACCGAAGTTTGCACGCCCGTCGGGTCGGCGATCACCACCTGCTGGCCCGTGAGCGGGCCCGACGGCGTCCATTCCTGTCCATTGCTATAGTAGGTCAGGGTCGTCGGCGGAAGCCCGGGCTCTGCAATGCTGGCCAGTCGGCGCAGGGTCCCATCGAGCGGCAACGGCTGGTAGTCGTACGTAAGCGTCGTCGCGGCCGCTTGGACGGTCCCGCTCATGCGTGTGATGCTAGTGACGTTACCCTGTCCCGCACCCACGCCGTCGTACGTTAACGCCGTCGTCCGGGAAAGCGCATCCGTGACACTACTCAGCATGCCGGGGTTGTTCGCCACATAGTGGTAGGTAATCGTTTGCTCTTCCGGGAGCGTCTTCGCGCGCGTGTCTGTTATCGGATACGGTGTATAGTTCCCGTCCCAGGTAACCTGCCGCTGGACCCCAGCCGGATCCGTCAGCGTCGTGTCTTGGATAATCGGGGGTGGCAGCGGCCCGCAGGTGCACCCTTGGCAACATAGGAAGTCCAATTCATCGTAGGCGAACTGGTAGGGTTGAGAGATACCGGTCAGCGTCTGCTTCTTGACGCGGCACCGCGTGATCATCGTGTTGGGCGGAGCAGTGTCGTAATATTCATTGGTCAAATACGTGATCCCGCGGGCGTCCTGGATGGAAGACATGAGGCCGCAGCTTCCCGTCGCGGTCTCATAACTATAGACCGTGAGGACATTGGATGTGCCGTTCTGCACGCTCTTCGCATCCTGGACCGCGCGGAGCTGATTGGCGGCGGTATACGTGTAGTTGACCCGCCGCCCCGAGTTGTCGCTTGCCCTAAAGATCCGGTACCGGGTCGGGTTGGTGTTCGGATCCGTTCCAGTGCCGGGCACTTGCTGGTACTCAAGCATGATGGAACGGCCGTGCGGCGAGACGATCTTCGTCAGGTTGCCATCATTATCGCGGGTTAGCGTAACCGTGCTGCCGAAGCGATCCGAGATCCCGTTGAGGGCGCCCTTGCCTTCGATGTCGCTTCCTTGACCGTCGCCGAAACTATAGACGGTGCCATCGCGGAGCGTGACATACCAGCCGGCGAGCAGAGAGCGGTACATCGTCGCGCCGGCGAAGATCGTCGGCGTATATTGTGCCGTGTACTCGACCGAGTTCGTTGGGCTCTTGTTAAAGCGGACACGATTCCCGCCTGGCAGGACGAGGAAAATGGGGTCGTAGTCGCTTCGGTCTCCCGTCAGGAAGAGCTCATAGTTGTGGGTGAAGCCGACTCCGAAGGGCCGATATGCCGAGTCATTGCTCTGATACGTCCGGGTGAGCGCGATCGGGATCACATCAGGCAGTACCAGATCGGTCTGCTGCGCGACGAACGCGCCGCTCCACAAGTCGACGGGTTCCCCACCAGTGGTATTGCCCGTCTCCGGCGGCGCGCCAGTCCCTACATCCACCATGGCGCCGGTGAGCTCGTACACGACGACGCCGGCGTCGGGGACGACCTGGGTTCGATCGGCGGTAACCCGCCCCTGACCATACTTGAACCAACCGCGCTCGTCGGCATCGTAATCCCAGAAATTCGAGGGCCAGCCGGGTACCTCACCGACGCGGTTGGGGTAGATCAATCGGGCCCCCACACCCGCGACGGTGGTCTCAAGGTATGCCCCCCCCGGCTGAGCGGTGAAGTACAGCGGCACGTGCACCCCTTCGGGTAGGGGAAATGGGGGACGGTCCAACGGCACGGGCGTGAGGCTCACCTTCCGAATCACCTTCCCGTGCCGATCGCGAATGACAGTCCCTGGCGGGATGCGCAATTCGAGACCTGCAATGAGAGGCGTCGTCACGACGGTTTCCCGCGTCGTCGGCGACGCAACGGTGACGGCATGCTCCAGGTCGATCTTGGGCAGCCAGATCGTGTAGGGCAATGCAGTTGTTCGCCCGTCGATCAGGTCCACGCCCACCTCGAAAAGGCCATGGGTCTGCCCCCCGTCGATCCAGAGCACGGTGTGGCCGGCGTCCCGCGCGAATACGAGGAAGCGGCCAGTTGCATCGGTACGTGCCGTCTGGTCGCCCAGTTCCAGCCTGACTCCTAAGATCGGCTGCCCGTTGAGAGCGAGCACCTGGCCCGCGAGAGCGGTCACCCCGGGCGCGGCTTGCAACGGGGGCAACGATCGCCACGGTGAGTCGGGCCGACCCGTCCGCCAATCGGCGCCGGGGGTCCAGTCTTCGCCTGCGACGGGCGCCGTGTCGGCCGGCGGGCGAGGCGTTTGCGATGGCGGCGTCGAAGTGTCCGTCGGGGCAGCCTTCGCCGTTCCTTTGGCGCTCGTCTGGGCGGTGGTAAAGGCGACCGTCGCGGGTGTCATGGGTAGGCCGACGCTGTCCAGTGGGCCGCCGAGGCTCAGTGTGTAGGTTGTTCCCGGCAGCAGCGGTTCCGCGGGGGTCACGAAGGCGAGCGACCCGCCCTCGGCACCGACGACCGTCGCCCGAACGACCCCGTCAGGCCCGGCGAGCGAGACCGTATCGGCATTGACCGTTTCCACCTCGAGTGGCGCCGAGAAGCGAAGACCGACCAAGGCCGTCGTTGGCACTCCCGCGGCACCGTCTGCTGGAAGCGAGGCCGCCAGCTCCGCACCGCCCGTCACCGTCGGCGGCGTGATCAACAGCCCACCTGACGTCACCTGGCCGGCGTCCACGTCGATGACTTCACTACTCGCGAGCACCGTACCGTCCGGGCCGATGCCGCCCGAGAGGACAATCAGACCGTTCGGCAGGAGCGCTGCTGTCTGGCCGTAGCGGGCGGTGCCGAGCGGCTGGGCGAACGGCTCCGCGATGCCCGTGCGCGCATCCCAGAGCGCGATGGTCCCCAGCGCCTCACCGCGGCTGTCGAGTCCCCCCGCGATGAGCACCCGCCCGTCGAGCAAGAGGGTCGCCGTGTGCAGCGCGCGAGGGGAGATCGCAACGTCAATCACCTGGAATTCTCCGGTCGCCGGGTTAAACCGCTCCGCCGTCGGTACCGGGGTGCCGTCGCTGCCGAGGCCGCCGAAGATCAGCACCGTCCCGTCGGGCAACACCGTGGCGCTCTGCCAGGCGCGCGGCTCGTTGAGCGGCCGGACAGTCGTCATTCCGTCGGCCGGAATCCACACCGCCGCCGCCGCGGTCGGCCCACTGGCCGTTTGGCCGCCCGCGAAGAGCACATTGCCGTTCGGGAGGAGCGTCTCGGACTGCCCGCGCGTGGCGCTGGGCGGGCCACTGACCGCCGCCTCACCAATGGCCGGTACGGGAAGGCACACTCGAACGAGCCACAGGGTCAGACTCGCGGTCGCCACGAGGGCGCCGGTTGCCCGTGTCCGCATTCCCTCCTCCTGTGATACCTATCCCGAACCCTAGGAGTTCGTGATCGTGAGATCGGCGTACCCAACAGGGCAGCTGTAGACGATGCCCCATCGTAGTGTGACGCGGTACGTCGCCCCGGACGTCAGGCCCGATACCTGTAACGTATTGCCGTTGGTACTGCCGTTCGGCACCGGGGTCCCCGTGCTGTCATACAGCGTGAGCGAGGACCCGCTGATACCAAACCCGTTTGTCGACGTGGAATTGGACATCTGAATGGTCACTTTGTTCGTGGCCGAAACGAACTGCGCACTCGGCTGCTCACCCGGAGCTTTGATGTACAGGCGAACGCTTCCCTGATGACTGCTGGGGTCGATGGTGACCGGAGAGATCTCGTCAGTCACGTCATATAGCGTCAGCGTGACGGATCCGGTCGGCAAGCCAGGGTCGTTCCCAGTGAACTGGAGTTGGTACGGGCCCGCGGCCAAAGCCTGATCTATGCGCACGCAATTCTGACTCCCAAAGCCGGTCACAGTTGAGGCAACGCCATCCCAGAAATCCAGAGTGTAGGAAAAGTTCGACGGTGAAGCATTGGTGACAATCGCACTGAATCGATGTCCCAGCGCTTCGCTAAACCGAAGCCACGTCTCTTGGCAGGGTCCCGTTGTTGACACGAAAATGGGCGGCGCTCCCGTGAGTGTCGGGTGGGCGTTCCTGATGGTCGCATGCGAGTTGTACGGCGTGAGACTGAGGGACCCACTCGTGTTCGCATTGGGCACCGTGACAAGCGTATAGGTACCCGTAGCTGCCAACGGACGCCCGTAGTAGGACGTCCTGACGGTGACCTTCGATCCGGCGCCTATCCCGCCGTTGATCGGTGACTGGATGCCGTCAGGGTCGTATAGGGCAAGGTTGACATAGCCAGGATTGGGGGAACCGCTGGGCGGCGTCAGCGCGCTCGCATCAACGGACCAGCACGGCGTATCACCTTGCGCCGCATCAAAGAGCGCCAGACCAATCCGTGCATTGCCCGTCGCATCAACGGTAGGCATGGTGAGGGTTTGACTCATCCCGCTGTTGGGGTTCGAGAGGCGCACCGCCTGCGCCGGATCAATTTGCGTGACTGAGTAGTTCGGCGGTGGAGCAAAGAAGTCCAGCGAACTCGACGCCACACCTTTCGGGGTGACGAGTTGGAGTCTCCCTGACGTGACCCCCAGGGGAGCCGCAGTCACAATCTGCGTCGAGGTAGGGGAGCCCACCGACGTCAGGCGGCTATGATGGAAGGTCAGCCGGTCGTTGGCAGCGTTTGTGTCAAAATTCGTGCCTGTAATCGTGACTCCGGTGCCCACTGTGCCGATGCAGCAACTGCGAGACGCCGAGCATGTGAGGTTGGGGTTCGCGCACGTCGACGTCGTGAAATCCGAGATAGTGGGCGCCCCGCAGCCGACCGTAAAGGTCTGCAGACTTTGCGGGGACGTCGCACCGCTAACGGTCGCGGTAATCTTCCCCGACCCGGCGGCCGAAGGGGGCACGGTGACGAGCAGCTGCGTAGCGGTCGCGGAGCTCGCCGGAGCCGACCCGCCCGGGAAGTTGACGGTGTTGGCCGTCGCCGTCGTGCTGAACCCCGTCCCGTAGATGGTCACCTGCTCACCGCTGGCGCCGCACTGCGGGGTGAACGCGAGGACGGAAAGGGTCGTTGTCGTCTGGCGGGTAATGCTCAGCAGGTTCCCCGCTCCGTCGTAGCTGTAGATAGCCGTTCCACCCCCGGAGCCGTCCTGGCTGGCGTCCACGACCGCGACGAGGCGCCCATTCGCATCGTAGACGTAGGTCAAAGGCGGCGGAGCTTGACCTCCCGCCCAGGCGGTTGCGGCGCGAGACGTCAAGAGCAGCGCCGCTACGAGCCGCCAGCGCGCCCGGGTTTCAGCGCCGGACCTCTTACCTTCGCGGGTGTGCGGACGTCGGCGCCGGAATGGCGGCCCTCCCACCCTCAACGGCGTCACCGTTCGACTTCCATGTCGTCGTGCCTCCAGCCCGGCTCGGGCCTCGCGGACTTCTGCTTCGTGTCCTCGGCGAGCGGGCGCACTCGTCTCCCACGGAGACGCGTGGTGGCCAATCACGCCAACCGGTTGATAGCCTAGAAATAATGGGGGAAAACGCGTCATCGGAGCAGGGCAGTGCCCAGCCCCGGAGCGCGCAGCACCGCCCCCGCGGCCACGCGTGCCAGGGGGCCACCGGCGGAGGTTGTGCCCTGTTTTCGCGTTCCCCGATTGACTGTCGCGTTCCGTTGGCGGTAAGGGCGTCCCCGCATTTGGCAGTGAACGCGCCGGCGCCTACCGCGGATCGCTCGAGCGAAACGAGCAGGGAACTCGTCGGCCCGATCGCCCTTCACCCGCCCCCTGACGTCAGGGCCGGTCGGGCCCTGGCGCGGTCGGGCCTCGGGGCGACGGCCGCCGGGATCGGCGCCTATACCTTGTCGGCGCGCCTGGCGGTGCGGGCGTTCGCATCGTTGGTCCGGTACGAGCTCCACGCACGCGTCGTCGGACCCTCCGCTGAGCGAGCCTGTGCGCAGCTCGCCCGCTGGAGCCGCCGAGCGTGGTCGGATCTGCATCTCGACGTCCAGGTGCACGGCACGCCCTCTGCGCATACGCGCCTTTATGTAGCGAATCACCGAAGTTACCTTGACATTCTCGTGCTGTCGGGGGTGCTTGGCGGTAGCTTCTTGAGCCGGAGCGACGTGGCGCAGTGGCCGCTCGTCGGTACGGTGGCCAAGGCCATCGAGGCGGTGTTCGTCGACCGCAACGATACCTACGGGCGTGCCCGCGCCGCGCGCGAGCTCTCGCACCGGCTGAGACAGGCCACCGTAGTCGCCTTCCCCGAGGGCACGACCACGTGGGGGCGCCTGCCAGGCACATTCCACCAGGGGCTGTTCCGGCTGCTCCGCCGTCTCAAGGTACCCCTGGTGCCGCTCACGATTCGCTACAGCGACCCGCGGGCGTACTGGACGGACGACATTTCCCTGGCCCGGCACCTCCGCACTCGCGTGCTCACGGGTCCCCGACTGCGATGCACGGTCCACATCGGCGACGAACTCGATAGCGGGGTCCATGCGGACGCCGCCGACCTGACCCGCGCCGCTTACGAGGCCATTTGCCGCCCGATCGAGGAGTTCGGTGAGCTTGCCTGAAGCAGCGGGTGAGAGCCGCGAGGCAGCGGCACGTGCCGAGCCCTCAACGCGAGTTCAATCGTCGGGGACCGTGCAGGCCGGTGAACACCGACGGTACGTCCTCCCGCCAGCCACGGCGGCGCTCACTTCCGCGTTGCTCTACGGCCTCTCCTTCCCACCCGCGGGTCTACACGTCCTCGCCTGGGTTGCCTTGGTGCCCTGGCTCATCACGCTCCGGCGAGTGACTCTAGGAGTAGCCCTTGCGCTCACGATCCTGACGACGCTCAGCGCCTTCGTTCTAGTCGCGAGCTGGCTCCCCCTCGCCGTCACAACGTACTACGAGCAACCGCTTGTTCTGGGCGTCGGTGTGTCTCTCGGTGTGTGGGCGGTCACGATCGCACCGTGGATCCTGGGGTTCACGGTGGCGTACCGGACGTTGGCTCGTCGGGGCGGCATCGGGGTCCCGCTGACTGCCGCGGCCGCCTGGGTGGCATTTGAGATCGGGCGCGTCCGGCTTCTGATCGGCAACCCCTTTGGCCTGCTCGGGTACTCGCAGGCGCAGGCCGCCGCCCTGGCGCAGATCGCGGAGGTGACGGGCGTCTACGGGGTCACCTACCTCATTGCCGCAGTGAACGTGGCGCTCGCCGAGCTTTGCATGGCCGTGGTCTGGAGGCAGCGCCCGGTGCGGCGCGCTTTCGTCGACCTGAGCTTCGTCGGCGCGCTTGTGTGCGCGGCGGTGGGATATGGCGTCGTCCGCCTTCACAATGAGACCATCCAAGGAGCCGCTGAAGCCACACAGATCGCCATCGTCCAGGGCAACGTCAACATCGGCTCGCAATGGCGCGAGGAGTTCTCCGGCCGCAACTTCGAGCAGTACGTGCAGCTCACCAGGAAGGCGCTTGAGAAAAGTCACCCGACCCTCGTCGTATGGCCCGAGAACACAATGACGTTCTTCCTCGAGGATGCGGCGGGACATCAGCACACCCTCGGCCAACTCTTGGGACCTGGTGGTGTCCAGCTCCTTGCAGGTGGCCCGCGTTGGGTGGCGGCCGCCGCGGGGGCGATGTATTACAACTCGATGTTCCTGATCGGGCCCGGTGGAAACATCATGGCCCACTACGACAAAGAGCAGCTCCTGCCGTTCGCCGAGTCGTTCCCGTTCGGCAGCGGCGCCTTGGTTCGCCGGCGATTCGGGGGTGTTACGCAGTTTGCCTCAGGGACGCAGATCGCGCCGCTGCCCACGGTGGCGGGGCCGGCCGGCATCGTCATCTGTAACGAGGTGATGTTCCCGGAGATCGCGGCAGTGCGCGTGCGCGCGGGCGCGGGGTTCCTCGTCAACCCGTCCAACGACTCGTGGATCCCGTCGCCGCAGTTCTCGGCGCAAGCGCTCGACATGGCCCGGTTCCGGGCGATTGAGCAGCGCCGCTATCTGGTCCGGGCGTCGACCTCTGGGCCGTCGGCCATCGTGGATCCGTGGGGTCGGATTCTCGCCCAGACGGAAACGGCGACGCAGGCGACGACCGGCGGGACGCTTCGAGCGGAGACTGCCCTCACGCCCTACGCGCGCTCCGGCGATCTATTCGGTGTGCTCTGTGGCGTGGCAACCGGCGTCGCTCTGCTCTTCCCGCGACGAGGTGCCGATGCGCTCGACGTCTCGACACTCGCCGCTGGTAGCGCGCGCGAATAGTCCAGACGACCCCCAGAGCGCGGGCCTCGGTATGGTCCGTCCGCACGAGGGTAGGAACGCGGCGGCCGAGGCTCCCGCGACGGCGCTGCCGAATCTCCCCTCCAATCGCCGCGTTGCTACCGGAAATCTTCTGTAGCATCCGACGACGGTTGCGTGGTAGCCGGCTCGGTGCGGTTGGGAGGACGGGTTCCTCCGACTGCACGGGCGATTCGCTGATGTCGAACAACGGTTCCGGCTCGACCACGATGGGAGGGTTGATGGCCAACACCCACGGACCGTCGGTCACCCGGCGGCATCGCGTGCTCCGGGGAGCTGCCCTGGCGGCCCTCCTCGTGCACGTCGCGGCGGCGGCGCACGCCCAGACGACGACCACCACGACGTCCGCGAGCAGCACGACCACGACGCTCGTGACCACGCACATCGAGTGTTACCGGGCGACGGACCCGCTCCGGATCAAAGGCCCACCGCCGTCCTGGCTGCAGCTCGCCAGCCCCCAGGTGGCCACCGAGCAGTGCGCGATCGCCGGGACCTTCCGGCTCGTCTGCGTGCCCGTGAGCGAGACGATCACGCAACCGCTCGAACGGGCGGTGGGCGGCGGGCGCTTCGAGCCTTTTACCCCGGTCCAGCTGCCGAACGCGGAGACCGTTGCCCAGGACCGACTCTGCTACCGGCTCAAGTGCAACCAGGCCGCCGCCCCGAACCCGGCCACGCTCTTCAGCGATGAGTTCGGCGC
>JACXTT010007687.1_pt1 | contig 15128 bp, 7 predicted proteins | sample 9270951 | NCBI WGS metagenome assembly JACXTT01 (sample SAMN15532306, study PRJNA645909) | rock metagenome | isolation source: weathered quartz diorite | place: Puerto Rico | collected 2017-06-21
GTGCCCGGCCAGCAGGCCACCCTTGTATTTACCCTGGTAAGCTATGCCAATAAGGAAGAAGTGGTAGGGGCCAGGAAAACGATCAATATGGTGATGACCGAAGGTGGCAGCAACCTGGACGATGTGGTGGTTATTGGCTATGGTACCCAGCGGAAAAGAGATGTTACCGGCTCTATTTCATCGGTAAGCGCCAAACAAATAGAAGAACGCCATCCCGCTAATTTAACCGATGCGCTCCAGGGTATGGCTACCGGCGTATTGGTCACCACCGATGCGGCGCCGGGTTCGGATGGTTCTATCCGTATTCGTGGCTATTCTACCTTTTCCAGCGCGGGCAATAACCCGCTGTACGTAATCGACGGTATTTTGTCCGATAATATGAACGGCATCAACCCCAACGATGTGCAATCCATTGAAGTGCTCAAGGATGCCGCATCTGCCGCTATATACGGTTCCCGTTCAGCCAATGGCGTTATTATCATTACTACCAGGCGCGGCATAGAGGGAAGACCAAGAATAAATGTACAGTACCTGCATACCTTTGGACAGCTGGCGCACAAACTGCCGCAGGCCAACTCGCTCGACACAAGAATGTATCGCAACGAACAGGGCTCCTCGGGTACCAGCAATGATTCACTGAATCCCAGTTTTAATGCCGACAACGATTACCAGGCTTTGCTTACCCGTACTGCCCAGAAAGACCAGGTAGATTTTGGCCTGAGCGGCGCCGCCAAAAACCTGAATTATTATACCAGCCTGCGCCTGCTCAACGACCAGGGACTGATCATCAACAGCTATGCAAAAACCCTGGGCTTGAGATCCAACCTGGAGTTTTCACCCACCACCCGGTTTAAATACACCAGCCGTTTCCAGTTTGGCTACAAAGTGGGCAATGCCATCGACGAGGGTAATACCATTTTCCAGGCCTTCCAGCGGCCGCCCAATTACCTGGTGTATTACCCCGACGGGTCGCTTACCGGCTATATCAGCGGCCGCAGGAACCCGGTTACCGTGGCGCTTTACCAGGTCAACAAAGACCAAACGTACACGGGTACCCTGTTTAACCAAATCGATTACCAGTTTGTTCCCTCGCTTAAGTTTATTACCAATGTGGGCATCAATTATACGGAAGACAGGGGCGTGAATTTCCTTCCTAAAGTATTAAGCTCCAATAACCCGCTTACCAACAGCGGAAGCGAAACCTATAGCCGCAGCATCAACTGGCAGTACCAGGCATATTTTAATTACAACAAAACATTTGGAAAGAACAATACCGTTACCGGCCTGGCCGGGTTTAGCGCCGAACATACCCAGAATAACAATGCCAGCGTGGCCGGTGTAAACTATGTAAGCGAACAGGCCATATCGCTCAATGCCGCTACCATTGTTCCCTCAGGAACTACTACCGGTGCCTCGGCCAATTCGCTGGCTTCCTTTTTTGGACGAGGCACCTATAGCTACATGGGCAGGTACATTGTAGCCGGTACCATTCGTCGCGATGGATCTTCCCGCTTTGGCTCCGCCAACCGCTGGGGCAATTTCCTCTCCGGTTCGGTAGCCTGGCGCTTTACCGATGAAAAGTTTATGCACTGGAGCAGCAATGTGCTCAACGATGGAAAGCTGCGGCTTAGCATTGGCCAAACGGGCAATGAACGCATTGGCAATTACGATGCGCAAAACCGCTATGACTTTGGCTCCTATTTCTACAATACGGTATCCGGCATAGCTCCGCCCACTTCGTTTGGCAATCCCTATCTGAAATGGGAGAACACCACGCAAAGTGATGCGGGTATAGACCTTAATTTCTTTAACGGCCGACTGATCGTGGTGGCGGATTATTATATTAAAACCACCAGCAACCTGCTGTACAGCCGCCCCCTGCCCAGGGAAACCGGGTTTAATGATATCCGGGTAAACGTGGGTACGGTGCAGAACAATGGTTTTGAGCTGGCCATCACAGGCCGGCCGGTAGTGACAAAGGATTTTGACTGGAGCATTACCTCCAACCTCAGTATTGAAAGGGGCGTGGTAAAAAAACTCAACGACGGCCAGCCCTTTATTGCCGGCAATACCAGCGATGCCGGCAACGCTTCCTGGCTTATCCGGGAAGGTGGCAAACTGGGCGATTTTTATGGCTGGAAAATGTTGCGGGTATATCCCTACGACCAGTCGAACGCCTATAACGACAATTGGGAGCCCCTCACCCCCGTGTTTGATGCCACAGGCGCGTTTACCGGTTATACCGATGGCGGTAAACCTTATACCGGTACCGTGCATAGCCTTTATGGAAAAGGGCAGAAGCTGAAAGGTGGCGATGTGGAATTTGCCAATATTACCAAAGACAGCGTTATCGACGACCAGGACCGTATGGTACTGGGCAATGCGCAACCCGATTTTTATTTCTCCGTATTAAATACCCTGCACTACAAACAGTTTACGCTCTCGTTTACCTTTAATACACAATGGGGAAATAAAATATACAATAACGCGGCCCAGACGCTGGACAACTACAATACCTCCAACATCATTCCCCAGCCTTATGTCATCCATCATGCATGGCGTAACCAGGGCGATATTACCGATGTGCCGAATGTAAAGGCAAAAACCAGTACCGGTAATTTCCGAACCAACAATCATTTCCTGGAAGATGGTTCTTTTATCCGGCTTGCTTATGTGCAGCTCAACTATACGCTGAAACCCAACTGGGCCAAACGGGTCTTTGCACAGGGTATCAACATGTATTTATATGGCAGTAACCTGCTCATGTGGACCAATTACAGCTGGTATGATCCTGAATTTACATCAGGCGATCCCCTGCAGCTGGGGCAGGATGGTGGTAAATACCCCCGCCGCCGCGAAGTAGGACTGGGTATAAATGTTAACTTTTAATGCTTGCTGATATGAAAAAAATAGTTTGTTACCTGGCGCCGGCAGTGCTGGTGCTGCTGGGTACAGGTTGTAAGAAATTCCTGGATGAAAAACCGCAAACGGAAATTAATGCCAGCCAGTTCTGGCAGTCGGAAGATGATATCAAAAGCGGCATCGCCGCCATGTACAGCGGGGTGCAATCCATGAACAGCACCAATTACCTGCTTTGGGGCGATGCACGCAGCGATAACTTTTACAATAACGGTACCTATGGCGATATTGCGTATTTCACCAACGGGTTATCGTCTACCATCAATGGGTCCGACTGGTCGCCGGTCTATACCACCATTGGCCGTACCAATGATTTGCTCAAGCATGTTCCTTTAATCAAGGCTTCCCATCCCGCCATTGATCCAAAGGCCATCAATCATTACCTGGCGGAAGGCTATACCGTGAGGGCCTATTGTTATTTTGAGCTGGTAAAAGTATGGGGAGCGGCCCCGGTATGGACCATTCCCTTCGACAGCGTTGGCATTAACCCGTATAAGGCCCGGACACCTGCCGCCACCATTATCGACAGCGTGGTTATTCCCGACCTGCAAAATGCGCTTGCACTGGTAGACCAGGCAAAAGCCATCGTATGGGAAACCAACGTGGGATGCATCTATGCCATGCTCATAGATGTAAGCATGTGGAAACATGATTACGACGGAGCCATTGGCTGGTTTAATAAACTCGCTGCGTTAAAGCGATACAACCTGGAACCGGCGTTGACCTGGAAAAACCTGTTTATCGGGCCGGATAAAACGGTGGAAAGCATCTGGAGCATTTACTGGGACTGGACCACCGATAAAGGAGCAGCCATTTCCGGTCAGCTGGGTGCGGGCAATACTAACAGCCAGTTTATGATTTCGGACATTATCTGGAATTATTTTTCCAACGCCGCCAATGTAAAAGACATTCGCGGTGCGCAGTCCATCGATTTGAAAGTAAAGACACACGATAAAACACTTAAATTCTACCCGGTCAACCTCGATGCAAAAGGCAACCAGCTGTACCCCACCAATTCGCAGGCCAATGTGTATTACCCGGTGTACCGCTATGCCGATATGCTCCTCCTGCGGGCCGAAGCTGCTAATGGCAAACAGGACCTGCCTACCGCATTAACCTACCTCAACCAGGTACACGTGCGGGCCGGCCTTACCGCCTATGCAGCCACCGCGCTTCCTGATTCCACTACCATGAGCAATGCCATACTCAACGAGCGGCAACTGGAGCTCTTTGGCGAATCCAAACGGTTCTTTGATTTGGTGCGCAATGGCCTCGTCATAAAAATACTGGACCCGATTATTAAAGCGCGTAAACCCGATGCGCTGGGATTTGGCCAGGACAGCCGCACTATTTTATGGCCCCTGAACAGGACGGTGTTAAATTCCAACCCCCTGCTTGTTCAGAACCAGCCTTATAATTAAACCCTGTTTAAATACCATTGTATGAACCGCTATAAAACAATACGGCCTTATTTTATCCTGCCTGCTTTACTCCTGCTGCTGGCAGGCTGCCATAAGTTTTTGGGCCTTTCCAAACAGGAAGACGCCAGCTTTGAGCCGCATGTGCTCGACCCGCATATTAACCAGAATGCCTGGCAATACCTGAAATACAGGAGCGGCCTGGATACTACTAACCCCAATTACTTAAAAGATACCATTTTCAAACCCATGTACAATGCCATTATGTATTCAGGCATTGATACCAATGAATACACCAAACCGAACCGCACGTTTATCTTTTTGCACAATGCCGCCGTGTTAACCCTTACCACCACTACGCCCAAAGTGCCAACTACTACCTGCTACTGGGGGTATTACCAGGTATCGACCCCCCTGCGCCCCGCCGCTTCCTGGAGCGATTATACGCCTGCCCAGGTAAAAAGCTGGCTGCAATACCTTATCGTACAGGGCCAGTATTCGTTCGACAACCTAAGCCCCATTGAAACAACGGTCAGCACGTTGTTGCCGCCCGGCACGGATACCTTAAACCCACAAAGTATTATGGTACTGGAAAAAGTAAACGATCAAAACGCTAAGCTCCGGATCAATGGCTTTGTTGGCTCCTATAGCTATACCGATGTACGTACCGCGGGTATTTTAAGCACCAATGGCCCCATTCATGTAGTGGATACTTATGTAATATACCGTGCGCAGTAATGCCAATTTAACTTAGTAGAAAGGGTATTAAACGAATAAAAGGAAATAGAAATAGTACTTATTTGCGGGTGATTGCCTATTATTGCCAACAGCTTGCCATATACTTTGAGCTTATCAGTACAAGACATATTATTCCTGCAAAACAGGGTTGCCTACACCAGGGACCAGCAAGCCTATAAAAAGCTGTTCATCCATTTCTATAATTCCCTCCATCGCTTTGCCGCCAATATGGTGCACGATACCGAGGTAGCCGATGAAATTGTTTCCGATATAATGATGAAACTGTGGGAAATGGAGAACAGGCTGGGCCAGGTAGACAAGCTCAACCTTTATCTTTTTACTGCGATTAAAAATGCTTCCTTAACCTGGCTGTCGCGCAACAAGCCCGGCCGGTTAACCATAGACCCGTCAATAGAAGATACCCTGCCCGATACCACCGGCAACCCCGAAGGGAAGCTGCTGTTCAATGAACTGGAACGGCAGGTGGCCAATGCCATTGGCAGCCTGCCGCCGCAATGCCAGCTGGTCTTCAGGCTTATCCGCGAGGAAGGCTTTTCGTACAAAGAAGTGTGCACCATTTTACAGGTATCCCAAAATACTATTGAAACGCAGATGCGGATTGCCCTCAAAAAAATGCAGCTGGCGCTGGACCATTACCTCACGATAAAGAAATAATTAAAAAAACTGCTCATCGCTTCACGGTAAGCCTTATTTATTGCGTCTTTACCTCGTAAGGCTATGCAAAAAATTACCGAACAGCAGTTTCACGACTTACTTGCCCTCAAGTTATCCGGCGATGGCACCGCTGCCCAGCTGGCATTGCTGGAAGAGCAACTGCTGCTCAACCCGCAATGGCAGTTCCTGTATGACCAGGTCATGCAACCGCCTTATTCCCTGCCCAATAAGGCGGACCGCGCAGAACAGGCCTGGGCAGCCCATTTTGTAAAAATGCAGCTGCAGGGAAAACTGGAAGAAACCCCCGCCACCCGCTCGTTGCCCGATAGCGCAGCCGGCGTTGTCATAAAGCCTTTTTACCGCCGCTGGGTGTTTATAGCGGTTGCTGCTGCTGTAACCGGCATTCTTTTTTTTATTACCGTTTTGAACCGGGGAGAGCATCACAAAAAAGCCAGTCCCGCATTTAGCGAAATAGCCACAAAAAAAGGTTCCAAATCAAATATAAAGCTGCCTGATGGCACACAGGTTTGGCTGAATGCCGACAGCAAGCTGACATATAATGGAAATTTTTCCGGCCTTACCCGCGAAGTAACACTGAGCGGCGAAGCCTATTTTGATGTGGCACACGATAGCCTGCATCCTTTTATCATTCATACTGGCAAAGCCAACATACGGGTGCTGGGCACCGCATTCAATGTGCGCAACTATCCGCAGGATAAGTCGCTGGAGGCTACCTTAATGCGCGGTAAAATAGAGATATCTTTTACCGACCGCCCCGGCGAGAAAATCATTATGAAACCGCTGGAAAAGCTGATTGTGCAAAAAGATGCGGACAGTACGGCTAAAATCACAGCTGGCAAGGCTTTGCAGGACACACCTGCCAACAGCATTGTGCTTACTTCCGTTACCTGGTCAAATACCGATAGCATCATAGCCGAAACATCGTGGATGAATGATAAGATGGTATTCATTAACCAGCCGCTGGAAAAAATAGCCCGCGACCTGGAACGGCATTTTGCCATTACGGTCATTTTTAAAAACAGTGAAGCGGGGCAGTACAGGTATACCGGCGTTTTTGATGATGTAAGCCTGGATAAAGTATTGCAGATAATACAGCTGTCAAAGAAGATAAACTATAAAATAGAAGATAAAACCGTTATCATTTATTAAACCTTTCTAACGATTAAAAACAGCAGAGGACCGTTGACGCGTTCCCCTACTGTTGGTTTGCTATCCAAAAATGGAAGCTTTTGGATAGCGGGTAATAATTCAAAAAACTAATGTATGAAGAAAATTGCTCATTTTCTTCGGGCAAACGCTGCCCGCTGGAAAAAAACGCTGCTTGTTATGAAAATTGCCAGTCTTTTATTACTCATCGCGCTGCATGTTTCCGCCCGTAATTACGGCCAGGAAACCATCTCGCTGCAGTTTAAAAAAGGCTCCCTGTTCCAGGTGTTTAAGACCATTGAAAAACAGACCTCCTACCGTTTTTATTTCAGTGATGATGTGGTGCCTGCCAACAAGCAGGTAAGTATATCCATTAAAGACGGGTCGCTGGATGAGGTGATGAATATAGTGCTGGGAGGCTCAAAACTGGCCTGGCGCATGCTGGACAATAAGCTGGTAGTGATATCGGCCCTGGAAAAACAGGGTTACCTGCTTAAGGATACCACCCTGGCGGGAAACGTAAGAAATGACAAGGGAGAAGCCCTGGAAGGCGTTACCGTAACAGAAAAAGGAACCACCAACGCTACCTTTACCGATGCGGGCGGTAATTTCAAAATAAAAGTAAACGATCCAAAAACCGTTTTAACTTTTAGCTACCTGGGTTATAAGGTGCTTGAAATGGAGGTAGCCGGCAGCACTGCTATTACGGCAAGACTGTCGTTGCTGGATAAAAGCCTGGACGAGGTAATCGTGGTGGGATATGGTACGCAGAAAAAGGCCGACCTTACCGGCGCCATCGCTACGGTAAGCGGTGCCGACCTCAATAAAAGAGTAGCTACTGACCCCACGCAATTATTGCAGGGTAAATTGCCCGGGTTATCACTTACACAGGCTTCCGGCGAAGCGGGCAACGAAGGCGATGTATTAAGGGTGAGGGGCCTGGGCACCTACAGTGGGGCAGGCAGCACACCCCTGGTCATTGTAGATGGTATTCCCGGTAGCCTCAGCGCGCTTGACCCGCAAAATATTGCTTCCGTGACCTTGCTTAAAGATGCCGCTTCTGCCTCCATATACGGTACCCGTGGCGCCAATGGGGTGCTGCTGGTTACCACAAAGCAGGGCGTAAATGGAAAGTTCCAGCTGTCTTATGATTACAATATCGGTATCACCAGGGCAACAGCTCTACCCGACCTCGTATACAATTCCGTGCAGTACATGCAACTGTATGATTCGGCTGCTACGCACTCCGGTTCGCCGGTATCCCTGCAGTTTACCCCGGCGGAGATCAGCGCCTATGCCAATGCTACCGACAAGAAATTATATCCCGATGTCAACTGGCTGGACCTGGTCATGCGAACGGTAAGTGTTCAAACCCATCACCTAGGCCTAACGGGGGGCAAGAATGGCACTACCTATAATGTAGGCATCGGCTTTGTAGACCAGCCGGATATTATGATCGGCTTCTCGTATAAAAAATACAACCTGCAATTCAACCTCAGCTCGAAAGTAAACGACCAGGTTTCATTCGGCACCGCGCTTACCTTTAATTATGGTAAAAGGGTCTATCCCCGCCAGGGCAGCCAGGACCAGTTTTTATCCACCCTCTCACAGTCTCCATTATACGGGCCAACATTACCCGATGGCAGCGGACATTACACCAGCTACGCCTACGCCTTTCAAAGCCCTAATAAAAACCCTGTTGCCATTGCGCAGAATGCCCTGGCTTCCAACAATGATTTCTATATGCAGGGCAATATTTTTGTGAACGTGAAGCTTTTGAAAGACCTGGAATGGAAAACAAGCGGGGGCTTTAATTTCGACTTTCAGAAAATATACGATTACAAACCCGTAATTACCCAGTATAACTGGTTTAGTGATCCAACCATTCCAACTAAAACACTGGATGTAGGCGGCCAGGGGCTAACGGTAACCGATAATAACAATATATACCCCATTGTATATTCGCAGCTTACCTACAGCAAGAGCATCGGCAACCATCATTTTAAATTATTGGGCGGCACACAGGCAGAGTATAATAAATCACAATCACTTAGCGCAAGCCGTATCACCTATCCCAGCAATGCCGTACAGGAAATCAATGCCGGCGGGGCCGGGGCGCAGTCCAATACCGGTACCGCATCCGAATGGTCCCTGTATTCGTTTTACGGAAGGCTCAATTACGATTATAAAGAAAAATACCTGTTGGAGGCAAACGCCCGTTACGATGCCTCTTCCCGCTTTCCGCCCAGTAACCGTTGGGGCCTGTTCCCTTCTGTATCATTGGGCTGGGTTGCATCGCGTGAGAAATTCCTGGAAAGCATTTCCTGGCTCAGCAATTTAAAACTGCGCGGCTCCATCGGAAAATTGGGCAACCAGAATATTGGTAACTATCCCTACCAGGGTGTATACAGCACTTCGTATGCTTATCCGTACACCGATGCAGCGTTAAGTTCAGGCGCGGTTCAAACAGCCCTGGTAGATGGAAACATAAGATGGGAATCCACCCGGGTCTTTGATTTGGGAGCCGATATCGCCGTATTCAGCAACAGGCTGAGCCTGTCATTCGATTGGTACAATAAATTTACTTACGACATTTTGTCTCAGCAGGTATTGCCTTCTTATATCGGCCTCACGCCCCCTACGATCAACAACGGCCAAATGAGAAACACCGGTATTGAAATTGCCGCCCAGTATTCCGATAATATAGGTAAAGTGAGGTATTCGCTTGGCGGGACCTTGCAGGCAAATAAAAACACCGTAGTAAGATACGGCACCACCGTTATCGGTTCCACCACCATTATTAAAGAAGGACAGCCTTACGGTAGTTTTTACCTGTATGACTATGCCGGCATTTTCCAGTCGGCCACAGAAATTGCCAATTCACCCACGCAGCAATACAGCCCCGTGCCCGGCACCTTTAAATTCAGGGATGTAAACGGCGATAAGGTGGTAGACGGAAACGATCGCATCATCGTTCCGGGCGTTTTCCCGAAATTCGATTATTCTTTCAATGCCAGCGCTTCCTGGAAAGATTTCGATATCTCGGTTTTCATGTACGGCTCGCAGGGGCAGAAGCAATATGTAAACGGTTGGGGTATGCAGCCCTTTAACCAGGGCTCGGTGCCTACCAAAGACTGGCTCAATGCCTGGACACCGCAAAACCCCAGCACCACGCTGCCGCTGATCTATATTACCGGTACCGGCACCGTAAGCAGCAACCTGAGCACGGTATCTACCTATTACCTGAAAGACGCTTCTTTTTTACGGGTAAAGAACCTGCAGGTAGGCTATACGCTCCCCACTGCTATGGCAAAGCACATTGCCATGAGCAGCCTGCGTATCTATTTTGCCGGCGATAACCTGCTTACGTTTAGCAAATTCCCGGGCCTGGACCCTGAGCGTGTAGCTACCAATACCAGGTATGTAACACACCCGCAGAACCAGGTATTTTCTTTTGGTGTAAAAGCAGTTTTTTAATTCCGAAAACTTGATTAGTATGAAACTCAAAATAAAATATGTTGCAATACTATTGGTGCTGGTAAGCCTTTGTGGTGCCTGCCAGAAAGATTTTCTTGATAAAAACCCGCTCGACCAGTTGTCGGGTAATACATTCTGGAAAACGCAAAGCGATGCCGACCTGGCGCTTACCGGTTGCTATAGTTTTTTATGCAAAGGCTTTAATGCCACCAGCGTAAGCGCTGCCGGGGCTGGCTGGGGCGGTGGCTCCATGTACTGGGAAGCCATTACCGATAATGGATATACTATTTCCAGCGGTAATAATTTCGGTGGCATTTCAACCGGGGTAATAGAAGGTACTACCGGTGGCATGCAGTCGGATGCTTATACTACTTCCTACCAGGTCATTGCTGCCTGCAATAATTTCCTCGCTAATATAGGGCGGGTGCCGTTGGATGCCGCTACCATGAACAAATACATGGGTGAAGTAAGGTTCCTGCGCGCCTATTATTATTTCCTGCTCACGCAACTGTATGGCGATGTGGTGCTTACCCTGCACCCGCTGAGCAATGACAATGCCAGCGCCACCCTGCCCAGGACGCCTAAAAAAACAGTAGTGGATTCCATACTGGCCGACCTGGATTTTGCGGCCAATAATCTTCCCAATACCGCCTATGCCGGTCACGCCGTACGGGGTTCCGCACTGGGGTATAAAGCAAGGGTGCTAATGGCCAGTTACCGCTGGCAGGAAGCGGCAGCGGCGGCACAAACGATAATGACAGAAGCTAAGTTCAGTTTGTATACCGGCGGGTATCGCAACCTCTTCCTGAAACCGGGGCAGAGCAATAACCCCGAAATCATGTTTTCCGCGCGCTACCAGCCACCAAATCTTGCCAGCCCGCAGGATTGGCTGATGTCGTATACCAATTCCGTGCAGGTACTGCATTACCTGGTAGACGATTATGAATGTACCGACGGCCTGCCCACCGGTTCGTCTCCTTTATACAGTGCCGCGGCCCCTTATAACAACAGGGACCCGCGGTTGAAGCTAACAGTTATAGTGCCCGGCGCATGGAGGGGCACTACTGCCGCCACGGCATTTAACCCTACCTCGGCAGCGGTGCCCAGCGGCTTTTTGCCAAGAAAAGGAATAGACTCCACGCGTTTTCCAACCACCTATGCCACGCAGAGCGACCAGGACTGGGTAATGCTCCGCTATGCCGATATTCTTTTAATGTATGCCGAGGCGCAGAACGAGGCAGTAGGGCCCGACGCATCGGTATACAGTGCCGTTAACGCAGTTCGTGCAAGAGCGGGCATTAATATGCCGCCCCTGCCTGCCGGGCTTTCGCAGACCGACATGCGCACCCGCATTCAGCACGAAAGACATATTGAGTTTGGCCTGGAAGGCACGCGGTTTTTTGATTTAAAAAGATGGCAGCAGGACCGGGTGGTAATACCCGCCGTTAAAGATCCCAATAATGCCTTCCGCACCTTCCCGCTGAGGGATACATTGTGGCCGGTTCCGCAATCGGAGATCGATATTGCTAATAGTTATGGTAATTCAGGTTACAAACAGACTCCCGGATATAATTAATTTAGCGGCCTAAGGCTATAATATGAAAATAAAGCTGTTATTCTTTGGCATCCCGTTCCTGTTGCTGGGCTGCCTGGTACAGGCGCAGCAGTCGGTACGGCTCACCGAAGGATGGGAATTTATACGGCAGGATATTGGCGGCGTCTGGCAGGCAGTGCGCCCTGTGGGTAAAGGCAATCCCGAAAGCGTGCCCCTCTGGCAATCGGTTACCCTTCCGCATTGTGTCAATGCCACAGACGCGGTAGACCCCGACCTGAATTACTACCAGGGGCCGGCCTGGTACCGTACCCGGCTGGTTATTGAGAACCCGTATACCAACGGCAGAACCCTGCTTCATTTTGAAGGCGCCGGCCAAAAAACAGAAGTATATGTGTATACAACAAAGGTAGGTGAACATACCGGCGGTTACGACGAATGGACGGTAGATATTACCGGTGCAGTGGAAGCGTTTAAGAAAACGGATCTGTTTCAAAAACAGTTCAGCGGTAAAATTCCCGTTTCCATCCGCACCGATAATTCACGCGACCCGGAACGGATACCTTCCAATCTGTCGGACTTTAACGTGTACGGCGGCATTTACCGTTACCTCAACCTGGTATATGTTCCCTCGCTTTCCATCGATAAGCTTTTTGTAGAGGCCCAAACCGATAGCCTGGGCAAACAGGGAAGCATACATGTAAAAGCAAGATTGTATAGTGTGACCCCACCGGCCAATGCATCGGTAAGTATTAAGTTGCTGGATGCCGGCGGTAAAACCATCGGGCAAACGGAAAAGTCATTGACAAGTACGACAGGCGATTTGGATATAGCTGATTTTATGGTAAAAGCGCCCCGCCTATGGTCGCCCGGTAAACCGGTGTTGTATACCGTGGAAGCAATGCTAATTACACCGGAAGGGAGTTGTGTGCGGTCGGAGAAAATGGGCTTCCGTCATTTTGAATTTGTAAAGAAGGGGCCTTTCATGCTCAACGGGCAGCGGCTGCTGCTGCGGGGCACCCAGCGTCATGAAGACCATGCAGGCGTGGGCTCGGCCATGACGGAAGATATGATGCGCCGGGAAATGATCATGATAAAAGAGATGGGCGTCAACTTTATCCGCCTGGGCCACTACCAGCAATCACGCATCATATTGAACTTATGCGATAGCCTGGGCATCATGGTATGGGAAGAAATTCCCTGGTGCCGTGGCGGCCTGGGTGGTAATACCTACCAGCAGCAGGCTCGCCGCATGCTCACCAATATGATTGAACAGCATTACAACCACCCGGCGGTGATAATATGGGGATTGGGCAATGAAAACGACTGGCCCGGCGATTTCCCCGAATTTGATAAAGACAAGATCAGGGCGTTTATGCGGGAGCTGAACGACCAGGCGCACGGGCTTGACGCTTCCCGTAAAACGGCCATCCGCCGCTGCGATTTCTGCAAAGACATTGTAGATGTGTATTCCCCTTCCATCTGGGCGGGCTGGTACCGCGGTATTTACACCGAATACAAACAGGTCACCAAAGAGGAGTTTGATAAGGTCGATCATTTCATCCATATAGAATGGGGCGGCGATAGTCATGCCGGTCGTCACTCGGAAAGCCCCGATAAGGCCCTGCAGCAGGTAAAGGCGGGCCAGGGTGCCGATGAACGCGCAGGCGATGCTTCGCTGTTTGGCGGCGCGGCAAGAGTGTCGAAAGACGGCGACTGGAGCGAATCTTACATCTGCAACCTGTTCGACTGGCACCTCAAGGAACAGGAAACCATGCCCTGGCTAACGGGCACGGCGCAGTGGATATTCAAGGATTTTTCTACCCCCGTGCGGCCCGATAACCCCATTCCCTATATGAACCAGAAAGGCCTGGTGGAAAGGGATTTTACCAAAAAGGAAGCGTATTATGTTTTCCAATCGTACTGGACCACCACGCCCATGGTGCATATTTATGGACATTCCTGGCCGGTGCGCTGGGGTGATGCGGCAGAGGAGAAAATGGTTAAAGTCTATTCCAATTGTGAGGAAGCGGAACTATTCCTGGACGGCAAAAGCCAGGGAATAAAAAAACGCAATAGCCAGGATTTTCCCGCGGCAGGATTGCGTTGGAACGTTGTATTTAACAAAGGAGAAAACAACATAAAAGTAATTGCCCGCAAGGGAAAGCTTGCCGTGGAAGATTCCATCCGCTTTCAATACCAAACAGAGAAATGGGATAAGCCAGCTATAGCTACCCTGGAAAAATTAAGTGAAGCCAATGGCGTGGCAGTAATACAGGTAAAGCTGCTGGACAATAAAAACACCCCCTGTCTCGATGCCGCTAACTGGGTTCGCTTTGGCCTGGCAGGCGATGGAACGTTAATCGATAACCTGGGCACCAGCTCCGGCTCGCGTTATGTGCAGTTGTACAACGGGCGGGGCATTATACGTGTAAAAACAAACCGGGGAAAGAGTGTTATCAGCGCCAAAGTGGATGGCCTTGCAACGGCCTTTTTAAACTTATAATAGTATGAAACATCCCGGTATCCTGTTTATAGCGCTATTGCTGGCCGCTTTTTCACCCGCAAACGCCCAGCCCGGTCATGATGACCCTTATCTGAAATTATGGTACAGTAAACCCGCGGTATCATGGGAAGAAGCACTACCCCTTGGCAATGGCAAAACAGGCGCCATGGTATTCGGGCAGGTTAAAAAAGAACATTTTCAGTTAAATGACAATACGCTGTGGTCCGGCTACCCCGAACCCGGCAACAATCCCAATGGCCCTACCATATTGCCACAGGTGCGGGCCGCCGTTAACCGCGGCGATTACGACAGCGCCGCCGTGTTATGGAAAAAGATGCAGGGCCCTTATTCCGCCCGCTATCTGCCGCTGGGCGATTGCTGGATTGATTTTGCCGGCAGGGATTCTGTCACATCTTCCTATTACCGCGACCTTGACCTGGATAATGCTACCACTACGGTAAAGTATACCATCAACGGCATCACCTACAACCGGGAAGCATTTATCAGCTACCCGGACAAAATAATGGTAGTCCGTATTACGGCTTCTCAAAAAAGCGCAATTAATTGCACTGTTGGCCTGACCAGTAAACTACACTATTCCGTAAATGCAATTGCCAATGATTACCTGGTATTAAAAGGCAAGGCGCCAAAGTTTGTTGCCAACCGCGATTATGAA
>JACXTT010007688.1_pt1 | contig 15126 bp, 15 predicted proteins | sample 9270951 | NCBI WGS metagenome assembly JACXTT01 (sample SAMN15532306, study PRJNA645909) | rock metagenome | isolation source: weathered quartz diorite | place: Puerto Rico | collected 2017-06-21
CCTGACGGCAGCACCGGCGCAGGCCAAGGATGTCGTCAAGATTGCCTTTGTCGGTCCGCTGACCGGTGGCGTGTCGTCGATCGGCCTGGGCGGACGCAATTCCGCGGACCTGGCCGTGCGCTTGCGCAATGCGGACCCGAAGGCCAGGTACACCTATGAACTGGTGGTGCAGGACGACGAATGCCGGCCGAACGTCGGCGTGCAGGTGGCGACCAAGATCGCGGCGGACAAGTCCATTGTTGCCGGCGTGACGCACTTCTGCTCTGCCGTGGCCATGGGCACAGTGGGCGTCTACAGCCGCTTCGGCATGCCCGCCGTCGTGTGGGGCGCCGTGCTGCCCGATGTCACCTACGGCAACAAGTTCAAGGAGATCCATCGCGTCAACGGCACGATGATCAACCAGAGCGAGGTGGCGGCCAAATTCATGACCGGGCTGGGCTACAAGAAGTGGGCGATCATCCATGACACCACCGACTACGGCAAGGGCCACAACAAGTACTTCAGCGAGTTCCTGAAGAAGGATGGCGGCACCATCGTCGGCACCTTCGGCGTGACAGCCGATCAGCAGGACTTCACCACGGAGCTGACCAAGATCCGCGAACTGAAGCCCGACGTGGTGTATTTCGGCGGCCTCACGCCGCTGGGCGTGCGCATCCGCACGCAGATGGACAAGCTCGGTATCAAGGCCCAGTTCGAAGGCACGTCGGGCATCAAGTCCGATGCCTATATCGAAGGCGTGGGCAAATCGCTGTCGGAGGGTTCGCTGGCGTTCATCGAAGGCGCGCCGGTAGAGAAGCTGGCGGGCGGCCAGTTCTTCATCGAACGCTACACGCAACAGAAATACGGTGAACCGCCCGAAGCGTACGGCCCGTTTGCGTTTGCCGCGGCCAACCTGATCATGGACGCCGTGGAAAAGGTGGGCCCGGACCGCAAGAAGGTGCGTGATGTGCTGAACGGCACCAGGGACGTGAACACCATCATCGGCAAGGTCACCTTCGACGACCACGGCCAGAACGTGGTGCCGCTGATCACCAAGTATGTGGTGGAAGACGGCAAGTGGGTGATCTGGGAAGACAGCACCTACGGCAAGGGCAAGAAGAAGCTGACCGGCCTGTAAGCATGGCGGCCGGGTTCGGGGCGCTCCTGCCCCCCGCCCGGCCCCGCGCCCGCCTGGGCATCCGGAATTCGGGGGATACCGATGAGTGTATTTGGGCAGTACGTCTTTAACGGGCTGATGCTCGGGATGATCTACGCAATGGTGGCGGTCGGGTTCACGCTGTTCTTCGGCGTGCTCGACGTGATCAAGTTTTCTCATGGCGATGTGCTGATGGTGGGCGCGTTTGCCGGGCTGGCGGCATCAGCCGGCGTGGTGGCGATGCACGTGGATTCCCCGTGGCTGCAGTTGCTGGCCATCGTGGTGTGCGCGGTGACGGTGACCGGCCTGCTGGGCGCCGGCATCGCGCGCGTCCTGATCCTGCCGCTGCGCCGTGCGCCGCCGCTGAACACGCTGCTGGCCACGCTGATGCTGGGCACGGTGCTGCGTGAGGCGGTTCGGCTGTTCTACCCGGACGGCTCGAACCCGAAGCCGTTTCCCGCGCTGCTGCCCGCTGGCGAGTTCACCATCGGCGCGCTCTCCATCCGCGCGGACAACCTGATCCTGCTGGCCGCCGGCGTGGCCATCATCCTCGGCGTGCATCTGCTGATCACCCGCACGCGCTTTGGCATGGCCATTCGTGCCGTGGCCCAGGATGGCGAAACGGCCCGGCTGATGGGCATCAACTTCGAGGTGGTGGTACTGGTCACGTTTGCGCTGGGGTCCGCCATGGCGGCACTGGCGGGCGTGATGAACGGCCTCTACTACAACGAGATCAACTTCAACCTCGGGCTGCTGCTGGGAGTGATCGGCTTTGCCGCTGCCATCCTTGGCGGGCTCGGCAATATCTACGGCGCCATCCTCGGCGGCTTCTTGTTTGCGGCGCTGCAGGTTCTGGGCAGTGCCATGCTGCCGGCCCTGGTGCCCGACATCCCGAGCGCCTACAAGGACGTATTCGCCTTTGCCGTGGTCATCGTGCTGATGGCCTGGAAGCCGACCGGACTCATCGCGGAGAAAGCCAGTGAACGTGTCTGACAACGTCTCGAAGCCGCTGCCGGCGGCCCCCGGCGCCACGGCCGACGGCCCGCAGCGCCGCCCGGCCATGGTGCTGGCCGTCACGGCCATCGCCATGGTGGCCTATCTCTACTTCTTCCTGCATGCGGAATCGCAACTGGCGGTGGCCGTGCTGCTGGCGCTGGCCGGGGCCGCGGTGTTTGCGGCGGGCCGGCTGGGCCTGACGCAGGCCGTGGAGCAGGCGACAGTGCGGCGACCGGGCCAGTCCAGGCTATGGGCGCTGGCCGGCACGCTGGCGCTGATCGCGCTGTTCCACGAGAGCCATTTCGTCCTGCTGATGCTGTGTGCCGTGCTGCTTTACACCACTGCCTGTCTGGGGCTGACAGTCCAGTTCGGGTTTTCCGGCGTGTCCAACTTCGCGGGCGCGGCGTTCTTTGGCATCGGCGCCTACACCACGGCCGTGCTGGCCGCGCACACGGGCATTCCTCACGTGCTGGTGATCGTGCTGTCCGGCGTGGCAGCGGCCGTGATCGGCTCGGTGCTGGTTGCTCCCGTGCTGCGCACGCGCGGCCACTATGCGGCGCTGGTGACCATCGCGTTCGGCATCCTGTTCAAGACCTTCCTTGAGGTCAACGACGTGCTGGGCGGGCCGCAGGGCCTGCAGGTGCCCGGGATGACGCTGTTCGGCTTCGCGTTCAACGAGGGCGTGACACTGTTCGGCGTGGACGTGTCCTTCTACGCCAGCTATGCGCTGCTGAGCCTGCTGATCTGTGCGGGCACGTTTGCCGTGGTCAAGGCGCTGGAGCGCTCGTGGGTAGGCCTGGCGATGGACGTGGTGCGCACCGACGAGACCGCCGCCGCCGCGTTCGGCCTGCACATCGCCCGGTGGAAGGTGATTGCGTTCATGCTCGGCAACTTCTTTGCCGGCATCGCGGGCAGTGTCTACGGCATGGTCACTGCGTTCGTGGCGCCCAACAACTTCACCTTCGCCGACTCGCTGCTAATGCTGTCGATCGTGATCCTGGGCGGCCTTGGCAACGTGGTGGGCCTGGTGCCGGCGGCCATCATCGTGCTGGTGCTGCCCGAAAAGCTGCAGTTCATCCAGGAATACCGATTCCTGTTCTACGCGGCGCTGGTGATCGCCATCCTGCTGTTCCGCCCGGACGGCCTGATGCCGCGCAAGACCCGCCTGTTCTTTCCCCGGGAGGATGCGCAATGAGCGACGCGATGATCCAGGTGCGCGACCTGACCATGCGCTTTGGCGGCCTGACCGCGCTGGACAACCTCCAGCTCGATATCCGCCGTGGCGAGATCCTGGGCCTGCTGGGCCCCAACGGCTCCGGCAAGACCACGTTCTTCAACGTGCTGACGGGGCTATACAAGGCAAGCACCGGGACGATCACTTATGACAGCGACAACGTCATCGGCAAGACGCCACAGCAGATCTACCGCAGCGGCGTGGCGCGGACGTTCCAGCGTTCGCGCTTGTCGCTGCCGCTGACGGTGTTCGACAACATCGTGATCGGCGATTACCAGAACATGCAGCACGGGCTGGTCTTCAACCTGTTCCGGCGCAAGGCGTTCCGCGCCGAGTACGAGCGCTACGTGGAGTCGGTGCGCGAGCTGCTGGGCATCTTCAGCCCGCCGCTGGTGGCGCGGCTGTTCGAGCCGGTGGAAACGTTCACGATGATCGACCGCCGCCGCATCGAGGTGTGCCGGGCCCTGATGAGCCGGCCTCGCCTGCTGCTGCTCGACGAGCCTTCGGCTGGCATGACGCATGACGAGACCCACGAGCTGATGGACGACATCCTGCAGGTGCGCGGCAAGCTGCAGGACCTGTCGGTGGTGCTGATCGAGCACGAGATGAACGTGATCGAGCGGATCACCGACCGCTGCATCGTGCTGAACTACGGCAAGAAGATTGCCGAGGGAACCTACGCCGAGATTACCGCCGATCCCGACGTGCAGACCGCCTATCTGGGGGAGGAAGCCGCATGAGCGACAGCACACTGCGCGTGGAAGGGCTGACCACGGGCTACGACAAGGTCAACGTCCTGCACGATGTCTCGATCGAGGTGCCGCCGGGCAAGATCACATGCATCCTTGGCGCCAACGGCGCCGGCAAGAGCACGCTGATCCGCTCGATCCTGGGCCTGACACCGCCGCGCCAGGGACGCATCCTGTGGGACGGCACGGACATCGCGGGCGAGAAGACCCACAACATCATCGCACGCGGCATCTCCTGCATTCCCGAAGGCCGGAAGGTGTTCCCGCGCATGACGGTGGCTGAAAACCTTGCGCTGGGTGCCTTCCTTGAGGCGGACCCGGCCCGGGTGCGCGAGCGCATCGAGCGCGTGTACACGATCTTCCCCCGGCTGCGCGAGCGCGCGGGCCAGCTCGCCGGCACCATGTCCGGCGGCGAACAGGCGATGGTGTCGATCGGGCGCGGACTGATGGCGCAGCCGCGGCTGCTGGTCATCGACGAGCCGTCGCTGGGCCTGTCGCCGCTCTACGTGAAGGAGAACTTCAAGGTCATCCAGCAGATCAACGAACTGGGCATGACTGTGCTGCTGGTGGAACAGAACGCGCGCCAGACGCTGGCCATCTCACACCAGGGCTATGTGCTGACCCAGGGCCGTGTCGTGGCCCAGGGCACCGCGCAGGCACTGCGCGAGAACGATGAGGTTCGCGCAGCCTATTTCGGCTGATCCGGAGAATAAGCGATGGACGACTTCCTCGATCTTCCTGTCCGCACCCTGGCGAAGATGGTGTCCCGCCGCGAACTGAGCGCCGAAGCGGTGGTCCGTGCGGCGCTGGCCCGCATTGCGGCGCAAGACGCAGGCATTCTGGCCTGGCAGCACGTGGGTGGCGACACCGCCGTGGCGCAGGCGCGGCGGCTGGATGCCGGCGGCGCGTCAGGCGCGTTGCCCGGTGTCCCGCTTGGCGTCAAGGACCTGATGGATACGGCAGACATGCCGACCACTTATGGTTCGCCGATATACGCCGGGCATCGGCCGGGCGTGGATGCGGCGGCGGTGGCACTGGCCCGGTCGGCGGGCGCGGTCGTGGTCGGCAAGACCGTCACCACCGAATTCGCCACGTTTCAGCCGGGGCCGACCCGTAACCCGCGCGCGCCGGCGGACAGGCCCCGCACCCCCGGCGGCTCGTCGAGCGGATCGGCGGCCGCCGTCGCCGCAGGTATGGTGCCGCTGGCCTTCGGCACACAGACTGCGGGATCGATTGTCCGGCCGGCCGCCTATTGCGGCGTGGTCGGGTACAAGCCCACGCATGGCACGCTGCCTCTGGCCGGCATCAAGCCGCTGGCACCGAGCCTGGATACGGTGGGCGTGCTGGCTCGCCGCGTGGACGACGCGGCCTTCTTCATCGGCACCCTGGCGCGCGATGCAGCGGTAGCGGACGCGTCGACGGTACGCCACGCGCCGCTGCGCATTGGTATTTGCCGCACGCCGCATTGGGAACGCGCCAGTGCCGATACCCAAGCCGCGCTGGACACCGCGATCCGTGCGCTCGAACACATCGGTGGCACGGTGCGCGACTTCAACCTGCCGCAGGCTTGCCACGGGCTGACTGAAGCCCAACTGGACATCATGGCATTCGAGGCACTCGCCGCATTCGCGCCGGAAGCACGCGAGCACGCAGAAGGCTTTAGCGCGGCATTCGCGCGCCAACTCGAAGCGGGCCGCGCCGTCACCGGCCAGCGCTTCCATGTCGCGCTGGCCCACGCGGAAGCGGCACGCACGGCGTTCAACACAGCGATGGCAGGATTCGACGTCGTACTGGCCCCTAGCGCCGAAGGCGAAGCGCCTGCCGGCCTTGGCGCCACCGGCGATCCGATTTTCTGCCGCATGTGGTCGCTGCTGGGCACCCCATGCGTCCATATGCCGACGGGCACCGGCGCCACCGGCATGCCGGTTGGCGTGACCGTGACGGGGCCGCGCCATGCCGATGCCCGCGTGCTCGGCATGGCTCATCGCCTTGAGCAGGCACTTGGCGCCAGCCTTGCCTGATATCTGGAGACCAAATTGACCGTATCGAACCAGCCCCTCCTCGCCAACGCACAAGCCATTGCCGAACGCGCGCAGGATCATGTGGGCGCCGAGCGCCTGGCCGCATCGCTGGCAGCCCTGGCCCGCTTTGGCCTGCGCCACGACGGCGGCGTCTCCCGCGAAACGCTGACCGCGATCGACCTGGCCGCCCGGCGCCACCTGATCGACCAGGCACGCGCGCTGGGCTGCACAGTCGGCATCGACGATTGCGGCAACCTGTTTTTCCGCCGCCCCGGCCGCGAAGACCTGCCGCCGGTGCTGACCGGCAGCCACGCCGATACGCAGCCGGTGGGCGGCAAGTACGACGGCGCGTACGGCGTGCTGGCCGGCCTGGAAGTGATTGCCGCGCTCAACGCGGCCGGCATTCAGACATTGCGCCCCATCGAGGTCGTGTCCTGGACCAACGAGGAAGGCAGCCGCTTCGGTCCCGGCGCGATGGGGTCGAGCGCCTTCGTCGAACCCGCCCGGCTGGCAGGCTATCGCGACGTGGCTGACGCGGCCGGCATTCGCTTCGGCGAGGCGCTCGATGCCGCGCTGGCGGAAAGCCACGACGTGACCAGGGTGCCGATGGCGCGGCCCATGGCGGCATGCGTCGAACTGCACATCGAACAGGGGCCGGTGCTGGAAGGCGCAGATGTGCCGCTGGGCGTGGTCACCGGCATCCAGGCGGTGCGCTGGTTCCGCGTGGAATGCACGGGTACGATGGCCCATGCCGGCACCACGCCGATGGCGGTACGATGCGATGCGATGGCCGCGGCCGTGGCCATCGCGCAAGACCTGTACGCGCTGGCGCCGCGCCATGCGGCCGCCCCCGGCACTCCCGAACTGCGCCTGACGCTTGGCCGCTGGAGCGTGGCGCCGAACTCGGTCAACACCATTCCCGGCCACGTCACGTTCACGGTCGATATGCGCTGCCTGGACGACGCCGCGCTTGATCGCGCCGAAGCGGCACTGCGCGCGGCGTGTGTCAGGCACGCACATGCGCCCGAAGCGGTCACGGTCACGCGCTTCTTCCATCGCGAGCCGACGCATTTCCCCGAGGCCATGCTGGGCACCATCGAGCGCGCCTGCTCGCGTGCCAGCGGCAACGCCGGCCGCGCGCTGCCGATGCGGCTGACCTCCGGCGCGTTCCACGACGCCATGTACCTGGCCGACCATTGCCCCACGGCAATGATCTTCGTGCCAAGCAAAGGGGGCATCAGCCACAATGCCGCGGAAGATACGGAAGGCGCCGATCTGTTCCTTGGAGCCCAGGCACTGGCTTACACTGTCGCCGAACTGGCCAGCCGCTGAACACATTGACGTACGGCGCCTGGCGGCCGATCCAAGTCCAACCCATTCCGAGCCTGCATGGCAAAGACCGAGCGCCCCACACCTGAAACGGCCGACAGCAAGTCGGCCACCCTGACGCTTGGCGTCAAGCTGCGCCACGCCCGGCTGGTGGCCGGCTACACGCTGCTACAGCTCGCCGGGAAGGCGGGCTGCTCGGAAAGCCTGATTTCAAAGATTGAGCGCGGGCTGGCCACCCCGTCGTTTACCACGCTGCACCGGCTGGCCGTAGCGCTGGACACCAATATCGGCGCGCTGACCAGCGACGAGGAGCCAAACCAGTCGCCGATCCTGCGGCATGGTGAACGCCCGGTGATCCGGGCCGGCGGCGTGGCGCTCGAACGCGTGGTGCTGCCCAAGCGTGGCGGCCTGCTGCAGGCCAACATCCACATCGTCTGGCCCGGCGAGGCCAGCGACGGGCAGATCGAGCACCAGGGCGAGGAAGTAGGCTACGTGCTCGAAGGACAGCTCGAACTGATGCTCGGCGACGACGTCTACCTGATCGGCCCGGGCGATGCCTTCACGTTCTCCAGCCAGGTGCCGCATGGCTACCGCAATGTGGGCGACGTGGTGGCCAGGGTGCTGTGGGTGAATTCGCCGGCCACCTTCTGAGACGGATGGACGAAAAGCGGGCTTCCGCCGGGAAGCCCGCGCCTCGGGTCAGGCCCGCAGGAAGGCAGACTTGGCGTAGAACCGATGGCTTTGGTCCTAGTCGTCATCGTGCCAACGGTGCCACTCGCGATGGCGCTCTCTCCACTCGCGTTCCCTCCACCGCCGCTCACGCCACTGTTGTTCACGCCATTCGCGTGCCTGCCAATCGTCGTAGTAACCTGGCGCCACTACCACCGGGCGCGGAGCAACGTAGACAGGGGCCGGCTCGTAGTACACCGGGGGTGGAGGCGCCGCAACTACGACACCTGGAATACCGATGCCAATTCCGACGTCTACCCTTGCCTGGGCGGCGCCTGACGCAAGCATGGATGCGGCTGCGAATGCACAAACTGCCAGGATCTTCTGCATGATGCTGTTCCGTCGAATGTTGCCAATACCTTAGGGCGTTCTCGCCCTGTTTGGTATGAGCAGAATCTAAAGCTGGTTACCTCGTGTAACGGCGGCAGGTTGTGACGGTTGACCACGGCGCTTGTGCGTCTTGTAAGGTTTTGTATCCACTGCTTCGTAGGCTGACGCTTCAGTCAAGCGGTGGAGATCCTTCCGTCAACGGGTAGTGCTATCGGTCAGCGCGTCGCAGCTGCGCTCGCAGGCCTGCCCTGCGATGCGGGCAGAAGTCAGGGGCTGGCGCATCAATCCTTGTTACGGTCTCTGCCGCGACCGTTGCCACCGTCGGCATCACGATTCCGCCCACGGTCATCACCGCGGTTACCGCCACGGTCATTGCCCCGGTCCTCGCCACGCTCGCCTCGCCGGTCCCGGCCGCGATTCTCCGCTCGCTCATCGCCGCGATTCCATCCACGCTTCTCGCCGCGGTTTTCGCCTTGATCTCCACCACGGGTCCAGCCGCGGTTATCACGGTCGCTCCAATCACGGCCCCTGTTTCGCTTCTCGTCCCGGTCCCAGCCTCGATCCCAGTCACCGCCCCACTTTCGGTTGCCGCCGTAGTACCTCGCGCCGTCCCAATCGGAGTAACCGCCGCCGTAAATCGGACGCGAGTAACCGCCGTGGTAGTAGCCGTCATCATAGGGAGCGATGGCGCAGCCGGTGAGAAGTGCTGCCGTGGCTACGGTGAGCACAAATAGGGATTTCATGGTGACCTGCGCTTGCAGTTGGCGAATTTGCCGCAAGGATACAGACGGGCACCTCCCCCGGTTGTAAGAAATCGTGTCCCACAGCGCGGGGGCGGAGCTAGCCGTAGCCGTCAACCCGCGCCGATGACGGCAGCACCGGTCGTCAACGTGCCTGAGATGGCGAGCTAGTCGGTGAAGGAATCGAAACGATTCGGCGTAGCCGCATGAGGCTACAAGCCGGTCTTGGTGTTCTCGACGCAAGCCTTTGCGTAAGCGATTGCTTCGGTCATTGCCTCGTCCTCGCTACTGAATGAGGCTTTGATCTTGTGTCGCAAGCCTGGGACAAACTCGTTTGCGTGATCGATTCTTCGCTCGAACAATACCGATGCCTCCCAGGTCCCGGATTTAGTCTTCCAGACCGTGCAGTGGCAGTAGTACTCCCCTTCTTCGACCCAGACATGGCTCGACATGGCGACCTCCCAACGTTTCGAGGAATCCTAGCATGACGAAAGAACGCCCCATCCGGCATCAACTGCGGCGGCGCATGGGCTGCCGGGTGGTCGATTTCAGAGGGGTTCAGCCGTGATCATCTACCCACGCTTTCGCCCAGGCAATGCCGGCTGCCGCAGCCCGCTCAAACGAGGGGTAGTACCCCAAGGGATCCGATCCTTCCTCGATGCGGCCGTCCTTCTCAACTGCACCGGATGCCTCGAAGGATCCGTCGCCAAGCTGCTTGGCAAAGCCGCGGACGATGTAGCCCTGGTAGCTTTCGATTGTCATGACGACCTCCGATTTGGATAGGAAAATCGTAGCATGAAGAAGCTGGTCAACCCGACCCTCGACGGCGAGTCCGGGTGCATCTCTCCGACGGCAACACGCTATAGGGAAGATACACTAGCAAGTTCGGGTCAAACTAATTCACGTTTGGAGAAACCGATGGCAAAGCTAGTGGTGCTATACAAGAAGCCTGCGGACACGGCGGCGTTTGATTCATATTACTTCTCGACCCATGTTCCGATCGCCAAGAAGATCGCCGGCCTGCGCCGCTACGAGGTCAGCAGCGGCCCGGTTGCAAGCCCGGCCGGCGATTCGCCGTTTCACCTGGTTGCGGTGCTGAGCTTCGATTCGCTGCCAGCGCTCCAGCAGGCAATGGCTTCGCCTGAGGGCGCCGCAGCAGCAGCTGACGTGGCCAATTTTGCCCAGGCCGGCGTTGACATGCTGATATTCGACACGAAGGAAGTTTAGGCCGGCGGTTCACGGCCCCTCGGCATTGCGGCACAGGGCAGGCGAGGGATCGGCGGCGGCGCAAAGCACCCGGCCGCCTCCAACGCTTCCATCGTCAGCCCGACGGCCGACCAGGAATTCGGTTGGCCCTCGGCACCGTGATGGCGCATGACCAAGAGCCAAAGCCGACTTAACTTGCAGCCGCCTTTGAGGCCTGTGCTGCACGACGTTGCATGCCTTTCGAGGCCACCTGCGCAGCAGTATTGAAGCTGCTTTCGGCCACTTGCACGGCCTGTTTTGCCGTCGTTTGCATCGACTCATAGAGCGTAGTGGTCGCGTTGACTGCCTCCTGCCAGGCAGCCAATGGCGCCGCCGCCGCGCCGGCAGGCGTTTGGTTGACCACGCTTCCAAGGAAGTCGTGCAGACCCTGCTTGCCTGCGGTGTATTGGACCTCGGCGACCTTCTCGAACTCCGCCCGGGTGGCAGCGAGGATGTCGTACAGTTGACGGCGATACGCCAAGATATTGGCTGCTGCGGGTTGAAATAATTCGATTTGCAGTTCGACCAATTCTTGCGGCTCCTTGACTGAGAGCGCTTTCGTTACGCCTTCTCGTGAATCAGCCAGCGCCGTCTTCATCGTTTGCAGATTCAACTCCAGCAGTTTTTCAAAGCCCTCAAAAGCCTTGCCGGTCAGCCCGGTCAAGGCTTCAATGCCTGCCAGCTGGACCTTAATGAATTGCTCGGGGGACCACTGATTCATCTTGCGTCTCCTAAGTGCGACCCGCCACCTGAGCCATCGAATGAGGGCTCCAACGGGACGGGAATCGATTGAATAACGATTGCTGCGATGTGACCCCGGCAGGCCACGCCGATCTGACCAAAGCGCGCCGACGCCGGCAGTCGCTGCCAGCTAGAGCAGTACGCTCATAAGGAGGCCTGGCGAGCCTGACATTCCCTTGCGCGAACTCGCCCGAAGGCTTTCAGAAAGGCGTAGCCCTGGATTGTCACCTGAGGGCGGCTGTGATTTGGCCCAAGGCGCTCAAGCGTGACCAGTTGATACGCGAGCAGCGTGTCCATATCCGCGCGGTCGAGCTCCGTTGGGTCGGAGCTGCCGCTTACCAGCACAAGCGTGGCGAATTCATGATGACTCAGCACAGTCGTCTCCCAAGCTGTAGGTTTACTTTTGCTACGGGACTTCACTACCGTCCGTGACAGCCGGCCTGGTTTGCACAGACCGCTTGTTTCGTCTCGGACGCGAGGTTCTGGCTGGCGGGTGCTTGTTCTCGCACCCGGAACGTTCATCTTAGTTGCTCGCCACCTTGTGTTCAATGTGATTGGAAGCATGTCTGCCGTAATCCCCGGTATTTTCTCCTTTGCCAAAAATGTGCGCAGGGGCGGCTCAACGAATATCGCAACATGCTATGCATCCAGGTTCGGGAGCATCCATTCGCCGACCGGCCGGACGGCTTGCATTAGCGCCACTCGCCGGGGTCCGCTACTGATATGTGGTTGCTGGGCAAAGGCATGGAGCTTCAGGCCGAATGCGGACCGCTCTGTGTCAAAAAAAAAACCGCGTCGCCGGAGTGGTGACGCGGGTGGTAGTAGCAGGACTTCAGGGCGATTCTATATTGACTTAGATTTTTCTTACGTCAGAATTAAGCAGGATCTTGACTCCAGATCTGAAGCCAAGAGTCCCGCGCGCGGGAAGGTGTGAGTGGAGGCAGAAAATGACAACGGCTCGGGCTGGAACCAAAGGGGAAGCTATCAGGCTCCTGGAGGCAGAGGGGGTCGCGCTGGTCGAGCTCGACTATGAGTCAGGTTGGCAAGATGCCATTGAGCTCGGGCGCCTTGGTAATAAGGTAGGGATACGGGTGGAGTATCGCGGACACGAAAGCATTGCCGTGAAGTCCCTCGCGGCGCTCATTGCTGGCCTCAGCCGGCCGAAGGTGTCCTTCCGGCAACGGAACCTTTACTGCCAGTTTGCATTGGACCAGCTGGCAGCCGACGAGTTGGTTGCCTTGGAGACAAAGGCCATGAAGGCTGGCGACTACATCCTGGCCGGGCACCTGCTGCGGGACGTCGATGCCGTCTGGACTGAGTAAGCCTGGATCGAGGGGATTTCCTCGGATTCGGCGGTCGGAAACTTGCGCACACAACCCGTATCGCGACTCGCCCGCCTCATCATCAGTGTTCTAACCCAGAGGTTAACCCGCAGATGCTGCCCGCCCTCCTCTTCGGTATGCTAGGGGTTCGGCGCGCCGTACCGCGTTCAAGCATATTCTGGCGACGCGGCAATTCCGGGGCGGGGCTTCCCAGCACGCGACCTGTGTGCACCAAATGTCGAGGACGAAATGGCGACTGGCATCGTGAAGTGGTTTAACAGTGAAAAGGGCTATGGGTTCATCACGCCGGATGATGGCGGCAAGGACTTGTTTGCTCATCACAGCGAAATCCAAGGCACCGGGTTCAAATCGCTGGAGGAAGGCGCGAGAGTGGAATTTGAAGTCACGCAAGGCCAGAAAGGCCCACAAGCGTCACAGATCCGCCCGCTATAGTCGCCCTGGGCCGCCTGACGGCCTGAATTGACAAAGCCCTCCACGAATTGCGAAGGGCTTTTCTGCTTTCCGGCCCGTGGCGGCCCCATCCTGGGGGTCGCTATTTCCTGCGCCAATATCGACTGACTACAGCATTTCGGGCTCAGTTCGACAGATCTCGGGCTCATGGCGACGGAGGTAGTCGACCACCGTTGCGAGTTTCAAACGGAGCCGCTTGCCGCCCCGTGTAAACTCCTGCATCGGCGGATCGCCAACCATCCCCCTATTGAGGAAAAACATGACTCGACAATCACTTCGTACGCTGTGCCTGACCCTGCTGCTAGCCGCTGCCACACCGGCATTGGCCGATGACCTGAAGAACGCCGTGGGAGGCGGTCTGGGCGGTGCCGCGGGCGCGGCCGTCGGTGGCGCACTGGGCGGCAGCACGGGTGCCGTGATCGGCGGCGCGGTGGGCGGCGGTGCGGGCGGCGCGGTGACGGCCAACAAGAAGGAACGAACTGGCGCCGTCGTGGGTGGCGCGCTGGGCGGTGGCGCCGGTGCGGCGGCCGGCAATGCCCTGGGCGGCCGAACCGGCGGCATCGTCGGTGCCGCGGCCGGTGGTGCAGCGGGTTCGGCGCTGGGCGGCAATGTGTCGCGCAACAACTATGCCGATGACCACAGGAACGGCAATGTGTCGCGCAACAGCTATGGCGATGACAAGAACGGCAATCGCGGCAAGCACAAGGGCCAAATCAAGCATCGTCACGACGACTGAGCGAGGCGACGCGCGATGGCGCCCGTCATTGGGGCATCTGTCCCATCGCGCGCTTGACCGCGTCGCGCGCCGGGTTCCGGTCGGCCGCCGCTGCGGTCGACCGGCTCGGATCGCGCTGCGTCGGCGGAAGCTGTGAAGGCGAACTTCGCGTCCGCCAGCGTCGGCGTCAAAACCTCCAGAACAGGAAGTGCCGATGCTGTTGCGCCTGGACCTTGCGAGGAGCCCTGGTCTCAGGGCTGAGCCGCGCATCCGGATCGATCACTCGCGCACGCAGCGCCATATCGTAGAACGCGCCCACCATCGGCAGGGCGCTATGCGCGCCCTGGCCCCAGTCGTTGCCGAGCGTCACACGTCCATCGTCAAAACCCACCCACGCGCCCGCGACCAGTTGCGGATGCATCAGGATGAACCAGCCATCCGCGTTGTCCTGCGTGGTGCCCGTCTTGCCGGCCACGTCGGCGCGAATCCCGAAGCGCGTCCGGATACCTGCGCCGGTGCCCCGGATAACGACGTCGCGCATCACATCGACGAGCGTTTGCGCGGCGGCGGCGGGCAGTGCCTGTTCCGGCGCTGCGCTCGCAAATTCGGCGAGCACCTTGCCGTCGTGATCCTCGATGCGGGTAACCATGCGCGGTTCGACATAGGCGCCACGGTTCGCGATCGTGCTGTACGCCGATACCATTTCCTTGAGCGTGACCGGGCTCGTGCCGAGCGCCAGCGACGGCACCGCTTCGAGCGGACTGTCGCGCACGCCCATCGCGCGCGCAAGCCGTGCGACCTTCTCGGGGCGTTCCTTTTGCATGAGCTGAGCGGTGACGCGGTTGCGCGAATACACTAGCGCGTCGCGCAGCGTCATCGGCCGGTCGGTGGGCGGCGCCGCGTCGGTAGGCCGCCAGGTCGCCTGGCCGGCCAGTGGAATGGCGACGTTCCGGTCTACGATCGTATCGCTTGGCCGCGCGCCATCCGCGAACGCCGCCCCGTAGACGAACGGCTTGAAGGTCGAACCCGGCTGGCGCCGGGCCTGCTGCACGTGATCGAACGGTGCGTCACTGAAGTCGCGACTACCGACCCATGCCTTGATATCGCCGTTGCGCGGATCGATCGCGACAAAACCCGCCTGGACCTGAGTCTTGCTCCGGCAGAGTGCGCGGATGAACGTCGGGTTGGTGCCGAGTTTCCTGAGCGCCGCCTGATCCGATTGACCAGCATCGCGTGCGGCGCGATAGTCGGGCGTTTGCCGGATGAACGTCCGGAACAGGTCGTTGCCAGGCGAACAGCCCGTGCGTTCGTTCCACGCCCCGTTCGCGATCCATTGCAGCTGGCTCGCCTGCCAGTCCATCGCCTGCAC
>JACXTT010007689.1_pt1 | contig 15125 bp, 14 predicted proteins | sample 9270951 | NCBI WGS metagenome assembly JACXTT01 (sample SAMN15532306, study PRJNA645909) | rock metagenome | isolation source: weathered quartz diorite | place: Puerto Rico | collected 2017-06-21
ATCTGCCATAATCCCTGGAAAAATGCCACATCCTGAGGGTCAGCAGATCTTGACCTTTAGCTCTCCTGAGAGGGTCGTCACCAGCCGGATACCACGAAAAACGCCGGACGGCAAGTAAATACCCATTCCCCGGATGAGCCACATATACGCTGACGCGAAAAGCACCAGTCGCTCCTTTGTTGAAATCAGCGCATCAACCCGCCAATCGGCTCCGCCTGAAACACCTGATGCGGCCGCTGGGCCGCGTCGCGCCATGCAACAGTTCGCGGCAAGCCGAGCGTTTCGTAGATCGTGGCCGCCATCTGTTCCGGCGTCTGCGGGCTGGTCGCGGGATAGCCGCCGGTGCGGTCGGAGGAGCCGATGACGGTGCCGCCGCGCACCCCGCCGCCGGCGAAGAAGACCGTCTGCACCGCGCCCCAGTGGTCGCGGCCCGGCAAGGCATAGTGTTGCGGCAGGTGGCTGATGCGCGGCGTGCGGCCGAACTCGCCGGCCATCACGATCATGGTCGTGTCGAGTAGGCCGCGCGCGTCGAGATCGTCGAGCAGGGCGCTGACGCAGCGGTCCATCGGCGGCAAGAGATCGTTCTTCAGGTGCGGGAAGGCGTTGCCGTGCGTGTCCCACGTTTCGTTGCGGCCCAGGTTGACCTGGATCATGCCGACGCCGAGTTCGACGAGCCGACGCGCCATCAAGCACGAGTAGCCGAACAGGTTGCGGCCATAGGCGTCGAGCACCGCGCCCGGCTCGGTCGCTAGATCGAACGCCGAGCGCACACGGCTCGACGTGAGCAGGTTCATGGCGCTGGCGCGATGCTGATCGAGATCGAGCACGGCCGCTTGATCGAGGCGGCGCTGCTGGCTCTGGACGAGATCGAGCAAGCCGCGGCGGCTTTCGATGCGCGACTGGTCGAGGCCTTCGGGCAGACGCAGCACCGGCGGCTGAAACACCGGCGTGCCGACGTGTTCGTGTGGCCGCGACTGGTGATCGAAGCAAGCAGGGCAGGGGCCATAGCCGGGGCAGTTGTGCGACGCTTGTATCAGCCACGGATCATGCCGATGGCCCAGCTCGCCGGCGAACTGTCCGGGGATGACGCGAAACGTGTGATGAATGTAGTTGAAAGGCACCACTGCGGCGGACGGCAGCCCATTTTGGCCCGGCACCAGGTTGCCGGCGAGCGAGGCGATCGACGGGAAGTCGTTGGGCCGCGGCGCCGACGGATTGAAGCCGAGCGGCGCCTGGCTGCGTCCCGTCAGCATGATGTGATGCCCTAGCGAGTGATCGTTCGACGGATGCGTCAGCGAGCGGACCATCGCCCATTTGTCGATACGCTCCGCCAGCTTCGGCAAGTGCTCGCTCATCAGGACGCCGGGGATGCGCGTGCGGATCGGCGCAAACTCACCGCGGATGTTCTCGGGAGCGTCGGGCTTCGGATCGAAGCTATCGTGCTGGGCGAGGCCGCCGGAGAGGAAGATGTAGATGACCGATTTCGGGGACACCGGTCGCTGACGCTCCCGACTCGCCGAGGCGCGCATGGCGAGGACATCGGCAAGCGACAGGCCCATGACGCCGACGGCGCCGGCTTGCAACATGTCCCGGCGAGTGAATTGCGGGTGGTGCAGTGACATCGTGTTACCCCCGAATGTCGCTCGTTCTCTCGGCTTGGTGGGCGAGCGTGCTCTCTGGCTGAACATCTCCACCCAATCATAATCGACGTTACCGGAAATCGCCATGAAAAATGCTGCAAAACGTATCGCTCTTGCCAAGGAAATCGCGGCTGGCTAAGTCATCCATCCATTACCCAAGGCCGTCGCCGCCAAAAAAGAAAAAGTGATTTTGGTTGATCCGCGGCGCGAAACGCATTACAGTTCCCATTCGTGAGCTAGACATTCGCCAGGCGGCAGGACGGAGAAGGTGATGCACTGGTTGCCATGGATTGCTTGCTGGTTGCTGCTTTTCTCCTTTGCCATGCCGCTCGATGCCGGCGCGCCGAAAAAACGTGTGCTACTCCTTTGGCAAAACCCCGATGGGCATCCGAAGGACACGCACGAGTATCAGCTCGGCCAGAAGATCCTCAAACGCGAGCTGGACAAGTTCGCAGCCCTTGACGTGAAGCTGGCCAACGCCGACGAACCGTGGAAAGACGGGCCAGAATTGCTCGCCAAGGCCGATGCCGTGGTGCTGTTCACTTCCGAAGGAGCGAAGTGGCTCAATGCGAATCCGGACCGTCTGGCGGCGTTTCAAGCGTGCGCGAAACGCAAGGCCGGCTTGACCGTTCTGCACTGGGGCATGGGGACTAAGGACGCCAAGAACATTCAGCCGTTCGTCGATCTCTTCGGCGGGTGTCACGGCGGGCCGGACCGCAAGTATCAGGTCGTCTCGACCGACGCCAGGATAGTCGGTAAGCATCCGATCCTCAACGGCCTGGCCGACTTCAAAGTGCGCGACGAATTCTACTACACGCTCAAGTTCGCCAAGAAGAAGGCGCCGCTGCTGAACGTGACGATCGATGGCGAATCGCATTCCGTGGCGTGGGCTTTGGAGCGTGAAGGGGGCGGGCGCTCGTTCGGCTTCAGCGGCCTGCACTTTCACGAGAACTGGCAGATGCCGGAGTACCGCCGGCTCGTAACACAGGGGGTGTTGTGGACAGTGGAGGTGCCGATTCCGAAGGATGGGATTGATGTGAAATAGATTGTCTGGAATTTGGGGCAGGGCGACGAGAGAGCGGCGCTTTCCTGCGGGCGCTAAACGAATACTAGGCTTTTCTTACGAAAGGAACGATCATGAAATGGTTGCTGTTGTCATCGGCTCTGGTCATGTCGCTAGTCATCGCCGCCAGCGGCGGCGAGAGCGGCGAAAAAGGCAAGGACGACCAGATCCCGCCGCGCAAGATCGTGGCGCTCAAGAAGAAGGCGTTCGCCAAGCTCATGTCCAAAAAGGCCGAGGTCGAGACGATCGCCCGCGGGTTCATCTGGACCGAGGGCGTCGCCTGGAACAAGGAAGGCAAGTTCCTCGTCTTCTCCGATATTCCGCACAACGTCGTCCATAAATGGCAGGACGGCAAGCTCTCCGAGTTCGTCAAGCCGTCCGGTTACACCGGCAAGACGCCGCGCGGCGGCAAGCCCGGCGATGAGCCCGGCTCCAACGGCCTGCGTTTCGATGCCCAGGGGCGCCTGACCCTGTGCGAGCATGGCGATCGCCGCGTCACCCGCATCGAGAAGGACGGCAAGAAAACGGTTTTGGCTGACAACTACATGGGCAAGAAGCTCAACAGCCCCAATGACCTCGTCTATCACACCAACGGCGACCTTTACTTCACCGATCCGCCCTACGGGTTGCCGAAGTGGGAGAAGGATCCGACGCGCGAACTCGATTTCTTCGGCGTCTACCTGCGCAAAAAGGACGGCAAGTTGATCCTCCTGACCAAGGAAATGACCCGGCCCAACGGCATCGAGCTGTCGCCCGACGAGAAGACCCTCTACGTCGCCAACTCCGATCCCGACGCCCCGATCTGGAAGTCGTTCCCGGTCAAGGACGACGGCACCATTGGCGAAGGCAAGCTCTTCGTGGACGGCACGAAGTGGGTCAAGGAAAAACGCCCCGGTTTGCCCGACGGCATGAAGGTGGACAACGACGGCAACCTCTGGGCCACCGGCCCCGGCGGCGTCTGGGTCTTCAGCCCCGCCGGCGAAGTCCTCGGCAACATCGACACCGGCACCAACACCGCCAACTGCTGCTTCGGCGACGACGGCTCGACGCTCTACATCGCGGCCAATCACGATATTTGCCGGGTGAAGACGTTGACCAAGGGGAAGGGCTTCTGACGCGAATGCAGAATGTAGAATTGCGAATGTAGACTTCAATTCTGCATTCGCAATTCTGCGTTCTGCACTTGTTAGGAAATGTTTCGCATCATCTCGCCGCGCGAAACCAGGCGGCGACCGCGCGTTTCTTCGATTTGCAGCACCTTCAAGATACGCCGGCGAAATTCGCTCTGCGCCTGCTCGATCGCGCTGGACGACGTGCTGGCCAGAGGAATGAACCCGCCGGCGCGGCGGTCGTGGCCGCCAGCGCGGCCACCCATTTTTTGCACGACATTTCGCAAAATTTCGCCGGCCTGGGCGTGCGGCAGATTGGTACGCAGCGACAGCGTCAGCTGACTATCGTGTACGCCCGCACAGATGGCCCACTGAATGCCCTCGTGCCGAATCAGGAACTCGACACACTGCGAGCAAAGCTCAGGGGTCGGCAATTCGTTGATCCAGCTGATGAGCAGCTTGTCGTACACGAATGAGCTTTGCAGTGCTTGCAGCAGCGTCTCGTAGAACGACTCCGGCAGCGGGGCGTTCTTGATCTTAGCGATCATGTCCTTGTCGATCAACGGGTAAAGCGTGTGCAGGGCAGCATCGTCGATGGCGCTGGCTTCGCGCGGGAATCCGGAAAGTTCCGTTTCGATGCCGTAAAAGAGTGAGGTGGCAACGTGCTCCGGTATGTTGATTTCTTGTTCGTTGAGATACTTGGTGACCAGCGAACAGGTCGCCCCGACGCCGCGGCGAATGTCCAAGAACGGCACGCCGTCGAGATCGCCGGGGGTCTGGTGGTGGTCGATGACCGCGTAGATATTGGCTTCGCCGTTGAAGGAGTGGCGTCCCGTCTTGGGCTGGCTATCCACCATGACGACGGCTTGGCGGTCGCTCCACTGGATCTTGTTGATGGGGGTAAGGTCCAGGTCGAGGGCATCCACCATGGCCCGATTCTCAGCCCGGCAGATTGGCCCGTCCTGCGTGATCTGCACGGGAATCCCCACGCAGGTCTCGATTAGATGGGCCAACCCGACCATGCTCCCGAGGCTGTCGGGGTCAGGGTGGACATGGGAAACCACGGTGACGCCGTGATACTCTTCCAGTCCGGCAAGAAATCGATCCGAGCGGCGTGAGATCGTCTGCGACTTACTCTGGCCACCCGGTTCGGCAGTTTCGCGAGGCATAAAATCGATGCTCTCCGACGTCCGACTCCCTGGCGATCCGTTCCACACCATTAGTATACAAAATGATACTTCTGGTGGATCACCCAGGTTTGGCGCTCCCATCGTGGGAATAGTCGGCGCCATCCCTACCTTCGTGCCTTGTCCCTGGCACAGCGTTGATTATAGCAAAAAAACGCTCGTCAAGCGGGCCGGGCGTTGGCCCCGCGTAATTCTTCCAATCGTTGCCACTGCTCCGCACTGACCGGCATCACCGAAAGCCGTGAAATCCGCAGCAATTCCCAATCGGCGAACGATCCGTCCTCTTTGATCTGCTCCAGGGTTACCGGCGGATTCCAGCGGCCGGCCGGCTCGACTTTCAGGACGACCGCCTTCGGATCGTCGCTGGTCGGGTCAGCCGTTGGGCCCGCTACGACCCGCATTTCCCCGACAATCGCTCTTTCTTTCCCCGTAAGGTAATATAGCACCCGATCGCCGACGCGGACGTTGCGCAGGTGCTGCCTGGCCAGGGCATTCTTGACGCCGGCCCAAAGGGTGGCCCCGTCCTTCTCCAGCTGGGCGTAGGAGTAGCAGTCGGGATCCTCCTTGAATAGCCAGCCGCCGAGCTTTTTCGATTTTTTGGCCATAAAGTGAGCTTTGCACAAAAACCACCAAGAAAGCATTCGGTGCGCAGGAGGGGTGTGTGTCTGTGTGCGCAACGAATGATCGAAAACCTCTTGTGTAATAAGGACTTACGTAACAGGAATTCGTTGCGCGCTTGGCGCACCGTCGAGTTCACTTATTGAGTTCATGCGCAAAATCCATAAAGTGTTCTTTTATACAGCAATGGGCGAGAATTCTGTCAGGTAGGTGGAACGATGGTAACAGGCCCAAGGAACACCTTCAAGAGGCCACAGCCCAAACCTCGAATTGTCCTATGAATTTCGTTCCAGAAATGAAGCAAGGGGGAGGCGGGCAAACCAAGGAAAATGGCCCGGTTGTGCCCGTAATGACGCTACCGGCCTTCGTTTTGCGCCCGCGGAAAGCAGTCAGCACTTGACCTGATTCGGCGCGCGCAAAACGAGTACGATCACTGCGCCGTGCGAATCCGCGTCACTTTCTCGTACAACAGCGCCCGCGCCTGATTCAAGAACGCGCGCACCGCCTCCTCGCGGTAGTCCGCGTAGGTCCAAGGCCAAATCTCGAAGGCGCCGGCCTCGAAACGCAGCGTCACCTCGGCGAAGATGCCGTCGCGCAAGTAGATGCGATGAGCCTGGTCCTTCGTCGATGCCAACAGGAATTTGCCGAGCTGGATCAGCCCCGGATCGAGATTGAGCGGCCGTTGCTCCGGGAAGCGACCGCTAGCCGTGAGCTCCGCTTCCAGCGCGATGGTGAAGCGCTTCACCTCAGGCAAACAGTCAGCAGCCACGATCGGCGCGAAGACGAGGAAACGTTTGACGAGGCCGGACCCCATCGTGGCGTCGTAGTACTTGGTGTGTTGAAAGGAGTAGTCGGGGCTGGTCAGCGCGACGGGGCCATACTGCGGCGTGAGGCGATTCAACGCCCATTGCAGGGTCTCCGGATGCCGGCTGAAGCAGGCGACGGCGAGCATCGAGTAAGTCGGTTCACGCGTGACGCCCATCGAAGGATCCCAAGGGTTCGCTGCGCTCGCCTTTGGGCTTGGGGTGCTTGCGCGCTTCAATCTCGTCCTTGAACAGGCCGCGCACTTTTCGTTTCACGACCATGTCGGCGATCCACGGAAAGAATCGGCTCACCAGCACCATTAGCTTGCCCTGGAGCGTCAGGCAGGTCTCATTATAGCCCTTTTCGATGGCCCGCAGGATGTGCCAGGCAACGTCCTCCGCGCTCATGCCGCGCATGTGGTCGAGCTGGACGAGGGCCTTCTGCTCGATCATGTTGGTCGAAAAGTTGGTCTGGGTCAAGCCGGGGCAGATGACGATGACATCGACGCCGTCCTTGGCCAATTCGGCGCGCACGGCCTCGCTGAAGCCCTGGACGGCGAACTTGCTGGCGGAGTACTCGCTACGGGCGGGAATGCCGCGCTTGCCGGCGATGGACGAGATGTTGACGATGGCGGGCTTGGTGCCCTTTTTCAGCATCGGTAGGAAGGCACGCGTCATCTCGGTCAGGCCGAAGAAGTTGACTTCCATGATCTCGCGCAAGCGTTCGGCACTGCAATCGGCAAAGTGCCCGGTGGCGCCAATGCCGGCGTTGTTCACGAGGATATCGAGCCCGCCGAACGTGGTCTGGGCGGATTCGACGAGACGCTCGCGATCTTGTGGGCTGGTGATGTCGGCCTGCACGATCTCGATGACGCCCCCTTGGGCGCGGACTTGCTGGACGAGTTCCCGAAGCAAATCGCTCTTGCGCGCACAGGCGAGGACCTTCGCGCCGCGCGCGGCCGCCGCCTCGGCGAGAGCTTTGCCGATGCCTTGCGAGGCGCCCGTGATCAGGATGCGTGAACCGGAAATAGCGCGACGTTGGCCCATGGTGCGATCCTCCAATTTCTTTCATCATAATCCGCGCCGCGATTTTCTCGATAGAAGTTGAGCGCGGAATGTGGGAAAAAGGGGGTGTTTGTTCCGGTCGTAGCGAATCTTCCGTCTTCGTTTAGCGCCCGCCGGACGCCGGCCGGTGCAAGAGGATCCAGCGCCCGCGCGGCGCCGCGCGGGCGCTAAACGGGGAGGGGAAATCGGAAAAACTGGTTGAACTTCGCACGTCAACTGCTAAACTCCAACCCTACACGGTTCCAAGAATTCTTTGCACCAAAGGAGTTTGCTCATGTCGATGTACATCGGTGAAGCCCTGTTCGGCGACGGCAACGAAATCGCCCACATTGATCTCTTGATCGGCTCGAAGGACGGCCCCGTCGGCATCGCCTTCGCCAACGCCCTCGCCAACCAGTCGGCCGGCCATTCCAATCTGCTCGCTGTCATCACGCCGAACCTGCTCTGCAAGCCAGCCACAGTCATGATCACCAAGGTCACCATCAAAGGGGCCAAGCAGGCCGTGCAGATGTTTGGCCCCGCTCAGGCCGCCGTTGCTCGCGCCGTTGCCGACAGCACCGCCGCCAACATCATCCCGCAGCACTTGGCCGACAACTTCGTCATCGTCTGCGGTGTCTTCATCCATTGGGACGCGAAGGATGACACGAAGATCTACCAGTACAACTACGAAGCGACCAAGATGGCGATCAAGAACGCCATGACCGGCGAGCCGCACCTGGCCGAAATCACGGCCAAGAAGGACACGGTCAAGCATCCGTTCTCGCCGAAGTAAGACGGTGCAAGCCCAGGGATGAGGTACTCCGAATCCCTGGGCTTCGGAGTGCCTCACCCCAGGGCTTCCCATGGATAAACGCAAGATCCTCATCCAGTTCGACAGCGACGCGAACGCCAGCGTCTTCGATCGCGTCGTCGCCGTCGATGCCGGCGCCGAGGAAATCTTCAGCTACGCGGGGGTCAAGCCCGAGCACGTCCAGGGCCTGGTCCATGGCGCCATCTTCACGCGCGGGCCGAAAGACCTGAAAAGCACCGCGATCTTTGTCGGCGGCAGCGACGTCGGCGCCGGCGAAAAGCTGATGACGGAAGCGCTCAAGCACATGCTGCCCAAGTTCGGGTTGCGCGTGTCGATCATGCTGGATGCCAACGGCGCCAACACGACCGCCGCCGCCGCAGTGCGCGCAGCCGCCCGGCATGTGAATCTAGCGGGAACTTCGGCGCTCGTTCTGGGCGGCACCGGCCCCGTCGGGCAGCGTGTCGCTCGTCTTCTGGCCCGCGAAGGCGCGCACGTGCGCGTCGGCTCGCGCCAGCAAGCGCGGGCGGCGAGCGTGTGTCAGGAAATCCTCGGCCGCGTCGCCAATGCGCATTTGCAACCCGTCGGCACGGCATCTAGCGCGGAACTGGCGGCCGCTGTCGAAGGCCGCACGCTGGTGATCGCCGCCGGCGCCGCCGGCGCCGTGCTTTTGCCGTTGGTAGCGCGAACTTCGGCGCTGAAGATCGCCATCGATCTCAACGCAGTGCCGCCATTGGGCGTGGAAGGCGTCGGCGTCATGGATAAAGGCGTGGACCAGGCCGGCGTGATCTGCTACGGGGCCATTGGCGTCGGCGACACGAAGATGAAAGTACATCGGGCCGCCCTCGCGTCGCTCTTCGAGAGCAACGATAAGCTGCTGGACGCGGAAGAGATCTATCAACTCGCGCAGAAATTCTGATACGGTTCCTCGCTTGCGCTTCGGGCTAAGATTCGGCCTCTTTCGCACGCTGAACCACGATGGCGCGCAGCAAGGGATGTCGGCCGATCGGCTCTGCCAGCCGGAATTCCACTCCGGTATGTTCCTTCGCCAGCCGCTCGCGCCGATCCTGCAAATCACGGCGCACGTGAACGCCCGCCGACAGGAAGTAGGGCACGAGAATCACGCGCTCCGCTCCCTGCGCCACGCATTTCCGGGACGCCGCGTCGATCGTCGGCTCGGCCAACTCCAGATAGGACGCTTCAACGATTGCATACGAATCCCGCAAGTCGTTCGCCAGCGCAACGAGATCGTCGTTTGCTTCCGCATTGCGGCTGCCGTGCGCGATCAGCAAGAGTGCCGTTTTCATACTTTCCATCGTATCGGATTCCGGAAAATGGTACGATAGCAGCATGATCGGCGATCGACTGGGCAAATGGGTCATCTTCAAGGAGCTGGGCCGCGGCGGCATGGGCCGCGTTTACCTCGCCCAAGAAGAACTCACCGGCCGCAAGGCCGCCCTCAAGGTCCTCGCCGCCGAGCTCGCCCAGGAGATCGGCTTCCTCCAGCGCTTTCAGCGCGAGATCGAATCGCTCAGCAAGCTTGAACATCCCAATATCGTCCGCTTTTACGAATCGGGCTTCGAGAACGGCCTGTATTTCTACGCCATGGAGTACGTCGATGGCCTCAACCTCGACCAGATTCTCGAAAAGCACGGCCGCATTCCGTGGCAGGACGTGCTGAAAATCGCCCTGCAGGTCACGCCGGCGCTGCGGCACGTCCACGATCACGGCATCATCCATCGCGACATCAAGCCGTCCAACCTGATCCGCAGCTCAACCGGGCAGGTCAAGCTCATGGATTTCGGCATCGCCAAGGTCTTCGCCGCCACGCATTTGACCGCGACCGGCGGCATCGTCGGCACGGCCGAATTCCTCTCCCCCGAACAGGCCGCCGGCAAGATCGTCGGCAAACGCAGCGACCTCTACTGTCTCGGCTGCGTCCTCTACATGCTCCTCACTGGCCGCCCGCCGTTCACCGGCAACACTTATGTGGAGCTGCTGCACAAGCACCGCTACGCCCAGTTCGACCGGCCGCAACAATTCGTTCCTGACCTGCCGACGGAACTCGACGAGCTGATCTGCCAGCTCCTCGAAAAGGATCCCGACAAGCGCCCGCGCGACGCCATGGTTTTCTTCAAGCAGCTCGACGCCATTTTCCGCAAGCTCGAACGCCAGGCCCACGTCACCAGCACCGACAATCGCGAAGTGACGACGCAGGCGGAAAATCGCACCGACAAGCTAAGCATGGAAGATCTTCCTGGCCCCGCGACCTTGATGAGCCGGCTCGTTCGCGCCGAACTCGATGCCGAACAGCGCGGCGGCCTGGTAAGCCGATTCTTCAATCGCCCCGTCGTACTGGTTCTCATTCTGCTGGCGTGCATCGGCCTGCTTACATGGAAACTTTGGCCGTTGAGCCAGGATGAGCTTTACGAGCGCGGCGCCAAGCTGATGGAGTCCGAGAGCCTGTATGACATGAAGACGGCATGGACGGAGTACCTCGAACCGCTGGAGCGCCGCTTTCCCGATCACCCCTATCAGGAGCAGGTCGCGGCGTTTCGCCTCAAGTGGGAGGCCGCTCAGGCGCCGCAGCCCGGCGAAGCGCAGCAATTTTTCCAGCAAGGCGAGCTGCTGTACAAGCAAGGTAACGCCCGGGCCGCGCGCGCGCTGTGGAGCAACCTCATTGACGCATTCGGCGAGGTCGATGCCGAGAAGGAATGGGTCGCCCGCGCCCGCCGCGCGTTGACGGACCTGGACAAGGCCGGCAAAAACAAGGACCGCTGGCCCGGGGTCCGCGCCGCCCTCGAGCGTGCCCGCGACCTCAACAAGCAAGGCAAACGCGCCGACGCCGAACGCATCTGGACCGGCATCGAGCAACTTTATCGCAACGATCCCGCTGCCGATGAGTTCCTGGATGAGGTGAAACGGGCGCGCAAGGAGTAGCGTTCGCGCGGCGCCGTCCGGGTGCTAAGCCGCAAGCGGCTCGTCAATTCCATTGGGCGACCGTCTTTTCCGCCGCCTGTAACAATTCCCGAATTCGCTCAACGTCGCCCGCATCTGCCGGGCCGTCGAGATAGCTGCGCAGGTGATCGATCGCCTTGCTCGGCTGGCCGTGTCGCACGTAACCCAGGCCGAGATCGCGTCGCAGCATCACGTCGTGCGGCTTCAGTTGCCGCAGGCGTTCCATGATGCGAATCGAGCGCGGCCAATCCTGCTGCTTGACGTAGATCGCCTTGAGGTTGTTGAGCATGCGCTGCACCATCAAGCCGAGCAGGATCGGCTCGAGCGTGAGAACGGCGCCGTCGAATGCCTTGCCGGTCGCTTGCAGGACGAGGTTTTCGCAATCGGTGATCGAGAGGATGCGGCCGCCGTGAAACGGGTCAATCAACACTTTTTGCTCCGCATTACTTGCCCTGACGATGAAATGACCAGGCAAGCCGATGCCGGCAATCGTCAGGCCGGCACGTTGGCCGATTGCCATCGTCACCGCGGAGAGGCTGATCGGAATGCCTAGCCGGCGTTCGAGGACTTGATTGAAGTAGCTGTTGCGCGAATCGTAGTATTCGCGCGGATTACCGCGAAAGCCCATTTCGTGAAACAGATAGCGGCACAAGCCTTGAACCTGCTGCGCGAGGTCGCCGCGCAGGTAGGTAGCCACTTCCCGGGCCATCGTGTCCAGTTCCTGGAGTTGGCCTTCCACGTCGAGAAACGAATACTCGTCGCGGGCCAGGAGCAGCGCGATCTCGGCAAGATCGAGCGGCGCCGCCGGATCGCGGGCCAAGGTGGCAAGCGCTTCGTCCAGATCGAGAGACATGGGTATTGTTGCTCGTGGAGGCAGTTGCGGCTACACGGGGATATTTTGCCCCGTCGCAATCGCTTCGAGTCGCTTGGCGAGCTCCGTCGCCGTCGCCGGCCGGTCCTGCGGGCGCTTGGCCAGGCTTTGGCGGATAAGCTTCTCCAGTTCGTCCGGCACTTGTACGTGCTGGGTGTGAAAGTGATGCGGGCCATCGAGGCGAATCTTCTCGACCAACTCCTTCACCGACGTTCCCTGGAACGGCGCCTTGCCGGTCAGCATCGCATAGACCGTTGCGCCAAGGCTGTAGATATCGGTGCGGGCGTCGATGGCGGCGCCGGGGCCGTCGGTCCGTTCAGGGGACATGAACGGCAGCGACTCGGACGGGAGGCCTGCCGCCGAAATTGGCTTGGTCGGGTCTTCCTCGGTCGCCGTCGCGAGCATCAAATCGGTCAGTTTCGTGTTTTGCGGCTTTTTGCCGACGAGGATATTTTGCGGAGTCACGTTCTGATGGATCAGGTTCTTGGCATGAGCGAAAGCCAGAGCGCGGGCCATGTAGACCGCCACGCGCGTGACCCCTTTCCAGTCGAGCCGATTCGCCTTCTGGGCCCGGCCGATAACCGCGGCGAGGCTTTCGCAGGCGACGTATTCCGTTGCCACCCAGCAATGAGCCCCGGTCTTGCCCGCGCCAAGGATCTTGAGCAGATGCGGATGCGTGAGCGGCATCACCGCCTTCATCGCCTCGATGAAACGCTGCACCTTCTTTTCGTCCTGGCCGAAGTCGGCGTGCAACACCTTCAAGGCGATCGCCGTCTCGTCACGCACGTCCTGGGCGTGGAAGATATAGCCACTCCGGCCCGGCGCCAGCGGCGCGCTGATGCGGTAATTCGAGATCGTCTGCCCGACCAATGCCCGGGCCCATTCGGTTGGCGATTTCTTGTCCGGCGCCGGCTTGGCCTCGTCCCCCTCGACGACGAATTGCAGGTGCGTGCCGCCGATGCGGATCAGGTCCCCCGATTGCAGGACGTGCCGCTCGATTTCCTTGCCGTTGACGAAGGTGCCGCTGCCCGAATCGAAATCGACGACGACGTGTTGATCGCCCTCGAGCACGGTCTGAAAGTGCACGCGCGAGGCGTGCGGGTCGGTCAAGGGCCGATCGCACGCCCGACTGCGGCCGAACGTGAGCGCCTCGGCGCCAAGCGGAAAGACGCGGCCCTCATCGGGACCTGCCAGAACGATCAGTTTTTTCGACATGAGATTGCCTCGCTGCGCTGCGCGGGTACCTCGTTATTCATATCAGACGACCCACGGTTTGGCGAGCCATGAAGCCGCTTGCGTTTAGCGCTCGCCGGAGGCAACTGGCTGCTCCGGCTTCTCAGCCGCGCGTGATACGATTCCAGCCGCCTCCCGGCGCGCCATACGGCGGTGGTTCCAGGCCAGGGGAAAGCCGACGCCCATGGCCGCGCCAGCGTAAAAGAGGATGACAAACAAAACGCCCGCGCGCATCGCTTCCAGATCCGGGTCGTCGGAATCCGGGAACAGGCGGGCCCAGATCAAGAGGGCCAAGTTCATGTTCCGCATGGTGATCTCGATGCCCGCCGCCATGCGATCCTGCCGCGGCCAGCCGAACCAGCGAAATGCCAACATGTTGAGCTGCTGACCGAGCAGACAGAACAGAATGATGGCGATGGGCACTACGAAACCGTACTGCCGCGGATGAATTCGGCCGCTGCCCAGCGAGCCGGCGACCATTACGATCACGACGACCAGGCCGATGCGAATACAAATCTTGGACAGCAGCCGATGCTGTCCGGGCCAGAGCCGGCCGATCGTCAGTCCCGCCGCGAGCGGCGCCAGTAGGCACAACGTCACATCGACCATGATCTGGGCGACCGGCATCGTGAAGTCAGCGCGGACGTACTGCGTCGCCAACAACTGCAGCATGAGCGGCACCGTGACCAGCGTTAGCAGCGTGGTCACGCCCGTCAGCGAGATCGACAGCGCCATGTTGCCGCGGCCGAAGTAGGTGAAGAACTTCGCCAGCGCTCCGCCCGGCATGGCGGCGCACAGGATCAAGCCGACGGCGATTCCTTTCTCGAACGCAAAAATCCAGTTGATCAGAACCGCCAGACAGGGGACGAGCAAAAGTTGGCCGACGAGGCCGGCAGCGAAGGAGCGCGGGCGGTGCACGATCTCGACGAAGTCGGACAGCGCCAGGGTCATGCCCATGCCGAGCGTGAACAAGATGAGTTGGACGCGGGCGCAATGATATTCGTAGTCGGGATACCAATCGAACATGCCGTCATTAAATGGAAAAACCAGTGGTCGAGGTGGGAGTCGAACCCACAAACAATCACCACCCTCTCAAGATGGCCGCTTTGCCGGATTTGCGTACTCGACCTGTCGTTGCCGCTTGCGGCTTTGCGCCCGCCAGCCGCGACGCGAGCGCTAAACCGCAAGCGGGATTAGCACGAGCGGGATTCGAACCCGCACTATCCAAGGTTTGAGCTTGGCCGCTCTGCCGGTTGGCGTACCGTGCCGCCTGCAAGCGTCCTCGATGGGATTTGAACCCACGATCTTCTCCGTGACAGGGAGACGAGCACTCCGGGCTGCTCCACGAGGACGAGAGATATCAACCATGCCTGAAGTGGGATTCGAACCCACATCCGCTTGGGTTTAAGCCAAGCCGCTCTGCCCGTTGGCGTATCCAGGCGCAGCTCCGGGGGCGGGAATCGAACCGGCGTCTGCTGGGTCAAAGCCAGGCGCGTTGCCATTACGCCACCCCGGAAAAAAAATCGGAAGAGTGGGATTCGAACCCACGATGTCCAGCTCCCGAAGCTGGCGGATTGCCGCTATCCTACCTTCCGAGTTTTCCGACGCTTGCGGCTTAGCGCTCGCACGGTGGCACGCGAGCGCTTAGCCGCAAGCGGCAAGTGGGGTCGGAGGGAGTCGAACCCACGCCTCCTGATTAAAAGTCAGGTCCGCTGCCGTTACGATCACGACCCCATTGCCGCAAGCGGCAATCAATAGCTCGTACGGGAGTCGAACCCGTGTCTGCTGCTT
>JACXTT010007690.1_pt1 | contig 15123 bp, 14 predicted proteins | sample 9270951 | NCBI WGS metagenome assembly JACXTT01 (sample SAMN15532306, study PRJNA645909) | rock metagenome | isolation source: weathered quartz diorite | place: Puerto Rico | collected 2017-06-21
CTGGAAACACCGACCGGCGGGGTCATTCGCTATAACGGCGTCGACCTCCGCCACCTGGATCTTGCGGCCATCAATCGCTGTCGGGGATTCATGATCGACTCGCAGCTGAGCCTTTTCGAAGGCACGATCGAGGACAACATCGTCCTGGGACGCTCGTACATCCCCTACAGCGACATCCGGTGGGCCTTGCGCTTTACCGAACTCGAAGAAGACATCGATATGCTGCCGCAGGGCATCAAGGCCAATATTCGGGCGCCGGGGAAAATCCTGGCCCCAACGCATATCATGCGCATCTTGCTGGCCCGCGCGATCCTCGCTCGCCCGCAAATGCTGATCTTCGACGGCATTATCCACAACATGCAGCCGGCCATGCGTGAAACCATCCTGCGACGACTCTGCTCAAAAGACGAACCCTGGTCGGTGATCTTTGTGTCGAACGATCCAAACCTGACTCCACATGTCGATCGGCGACTGATTCTCGATTAAACGGAGGCACCAGGTGCGGCTCATCAACTTTCTCCGATCCTTTCGCCCCAGCGCCTCCCAACTGCTGATCAGCCTGCTGATTGCGGGCCTCGGATGGATAAGCGGACAGGCGCTCAGTCGCGTGGATCAAGATCTCCGTATCATGTACACGGAATATACGTTGGGTGCGACGGATCTGGCTCATATCTCCGCCGACGTCATGCGTTATCGCAATACCATCATCAGGGCTCTGGATGCGGATAGTCAGAAAGACTTCGAACGGATCACGGAATCTCTCCCATCGCAAAGCGCGCGGATTCAACATGCCGTGGATCGCTACGCCGCCGCCGGTTTGCGCGTATCGCGCAGCGGGCGCAGCGAGCCGGAAGATATCGAAGCGGTGCGGCGCAGTCTCGATCAGTATTTCTCCGCGGCCAGCACGACGGTCCAACTCCTGACCCAAGAATGGACGACCTCGTCCCCCGCACAGCGGGAAGCGCTGAGGCGGAAAGCGGAAGAACATGCCTCCGACAATGCCGGGCCCAAAATGATTCAGGTCAGTCTAGCCTTGGATCGCTTGCTGGATACCGTCGCCGACGTGGCTAAGGATATGCGCGACGAAGGCACAAAGGCGCTGCAGAGCACGAGCCTGCTCCTGGTAGGGGGAAGTTTTTTCATTGCGTTCTTGAATCTCTTTCTGACAAGACCTCGTAAAGGGAATACGGAGGATGACGGCGACTCAACCGATTTGGCATCCGACGCTCCCCACGCCACCATGTCTCTCCCGCTGGCCGGCAAGACACCAACCACGTCGTTGCGACCAGGGACCTAAGCACCCGCCTTCATTCTGTTCCATCGTCCACTTGACGTCCGACCGCACGAAACAATTCGCGACGCTCCTGATCGGTCAGAGGGCGCCACTGGCCGACCGATAACCCCGCAATCGTCAGATGCATGATCCGCACGCGATGGAGGGCGACCACTCGATAGCCCAGCGCCTGACACATGCGCCGGATCTGCCGATTTCGTCCTTCCGTCAGGACAATGTGGAATCGCGCAGGGCTTTGCCTGGTCATCCGACACGGTTTGGTCGGACTGCCTAAAATGACCACGCCCTGTGTCATCCGATCGAGAAACGCCTGATCAAATGGGCGATCGACAACGACATCGTATTCGCGTTCATGCCCATGTTCGGTTCGCAGGATTTCGTTGACGATATCGCCGTCGTTCGTGAGCAAGATCAAGCCGGAAGAGTCCTTGTCGAGTCGGCCGATGGGAAAGATCCGCTCCGCATGACCGATCTCCGCGACGATGTTGCGCGGGACATGCGATTCGCTGGTTGTCGTGACGCCCACCGGCTTGTGATACGCGATATAGAGAGGAGCGCTCCCCCAGGGAATCGCCTGCCCGTCGCGCGCGATCACGTCGTCGCGGCCGACCCGGTCGCCCAAGACAGCCACTCGGCCGTTAATAGTGACGCGACCGGATTCGATCAATCGGTCTGCTTCCCGGCGCGAGCAGATGCCGTGCTCCGTAAAGAACTTGTTGATGCGGATGGTGTCAGCCACGGGGGAGGAACACTGGCTTAGTGCACTCGGCGTCCGGCTTGAATGCGTCCGAGCATACGGTAGATCAATCGGGCGATACAAAATTGCGGCGCCACGAATCCTTCGATCGGCGCGATCTCGCTGATATCCATTCCGAGAATACCCGGCCCGTTCGCCAGCGCGGTCACGAGATGTAACGTATCGTACCAGCCCAATCCGCCCGGCTCCGGCGTGCCGAGCGCGGGAACCAGCGACGCATCGAGCCCATCACAGTCGAACGTGAGATACACCGGGCCGCGGCAGGCTTTCACCACGTCAGGAACCCACTGGGACGCTTTGCCTTCGTAGGAACCTGACGGATCCAGCAGATCCGCCGCGAAGAACGTGGAAATCTGATTGGAGTTCTTGATGCGGTCGATCTCCTCAGGGCAAATCGAGCGGATGCCGACCTGGACCAGCGGCAACCCCTCGTCGACCACACGGGCCATGACGCTCGCATGGCTGTACGGATTGCCGTGGTAGGCCTGACGCAAATCGCCATGCGCATCGATTTGGACCACACAGAGATTGGGATACCGGTGGGCGTGGGCTCGAATCGCCCCCAACGCGCCCGTGTGTTCACCGGTGAGGGTGATGAGGAATCGCCCCGTGCCCACGTGAGCACGCACGAACGAATCGATGGCCTCCACGGCCTGTCCATCGACCTTTCCGTGGAGGTTGAGTGCCCGCTGGGTGGCGATTCCTCCCCATTCTCGGTAGGGTTCACACCGAAGCACTTCGTCGTAGAACTCGACTTGATGGGAGGCTTCGATAATCGCCGACGGGCCTCGATCGGATCCCGACACGTAACTCGACGTATGTTCATAGGGTGCCGGGAGGACGTAGACACCCGCCTGGTCAGGATGGCACCAGGGCTCTTCAAGCCCGAGGAAGTTGTGTTCATATCCTTCCCATCCGGCGGGAAGCGTCATGAGTCTATGCTCGCAGGCCGTGGAGCGATCCCACCGCGCAGTCGACAGATCAGAGCAAGGGACCGGCTAGCGCCGCGCGCGCTTCGGCAAATTCTCTAACGGAATGAACACCGCCAAGGCGACGACGGTCGTCCACCGGTTGGGCTTTCCGATGGCGGATTGGGTGATGTTGAGCGTGCGGACGATCTTGCCGCCCATCTTGAACACTTGCTCGCGTTCTTTCCAGGCTGCGTTGGCATCGAACTCGACGCCGAGCGTCGTGGCCAACATTTGCGCGGCCAGGTCTTCAGTGTATTCCCCGGTTTCCTCGTCGGTCTCGCCATGCGCATGGTGCTCGGAGAGATAGCCGTACGTGCGCCGATCGGTGGGAATCGCCAACCCGATCGAAGCCGAGACGAGACGGTTCCGCTCGTTGGTCTCCGACCGCGCCATCACGCAAAACGTAATCTCGCCGGGGTTCAATAATTGTTCACCGCGCTTTTTGGGGATGATCTTACAGTTCGGAGGCAAAATGGACGAGACACTGACCAGGTTACAGTAGGCGACGCCGGCGCTACGCAACGCTTGCTCGAAAGAAGCCAGCTTCTCCTTGTGGACTCCGACTCCTCGCGTCAGAAACATGTGCGTAGGTACCATGGTCCTCGTCTCCCTCTATGCCGGTTCGTCGCGCCGCAAATCGCCTCTGAGCAAGAATATATGCACAGGGCCGCTGTTGTACCAAGATTGACGCAGCTTCGCAATATCCTCGCGAGGATTTTTTCTATGCGGAACCGGCCGGCGGCTTCACATTGAGAACCAGAAGGCGAGGCTCAGTCATATCCTCGATCGCCGCCCGCACCCCTTCACGGCCGATGCCGGAATCTTTGACTCCGCCATAGGGCATGTGATCGGCGCGAAATGTCGGAATTTCGTTGGCCAGAATAGCCCCCACTTGCGCGTGCCGAAAAGCATGAAAGATCTTGTTCACATCCTGCGTGAAGACACCGGCCTGTAATCCAAAGTTCGATTGATTGAGTGCGGTAATCGCTTCGTCGAACTGGCGATAGGGCGTCACGGTGACGACGGGCCCGAACACTTCCTGACAGGAGACTTTCATGCTGGGCGTGACGTGCGAGAGGACCGTGGCTTCCAACACGGATCCCATCCGCTTACCGCCGAGCAACACGCGCGCGCCCTGCGAGACCGCTTCGCTGATCCAGGCTTCGACACGTTGCGTGGCCCCTTGATCGATCAAGGGGCCGACGGTCGTGGCCTCATCGCTGGGATCGCCGGCCTTCAGGCGGGCCACCTGCAGCAAGAGTTTCGTCGTAAAGAGATCCGCGATGGATTGATGGACGAAGATGCGCTGCACCGAGATACAGGTTTGCCCGGCGTAGCCGAACCCGCCGACAGCGCAGCGCTGCGCCGCAAGGTCCAGATCGGCATCGGGCTCGATAATCACGCCGGCATTCCCGCCCAGCTCCAACACAACTTTTTTCTTCCCGCACTTGGCCTTCAACATCCAGCCCACCGCCGCACTGCCGGTAAAGCTCAGGAGGGTGAAGCGCGGATCAACAACCAGCTGTTCTGCCACGTGATTGTCGCACGGCAGCACGTTGAGTCCACCTGGAGGCAGCCCCGCCTCCAGCGCCACCTGACCGAGGAGCAACGCCGTGAGCGGCGTCTGCGGCGCCGGCTTGATGAGAATGGGGTTGCCCGCAGCCAATGCCGGGGCGACCTTATGCGCCACGAGATTGAGCGGAAAGTTGAAGGGGGTGATCCCTAGAATAGGCCCAATGGGAAATCGTCGGAGAATGCCGAGATGAGAATCGGTCCCCGGCGTCCAGTCGAGCGGGATTACCTCGCCGGGAATCCGTTTCGCCTCTTCCGCCGCGACCGTAAAGGTCTGGACGGCCCGGCTGACTTCGCGCTTGGCATCCGTGATCGGTTTGCCGGACTCCGCCGTCATCAGATGAGCGAATTCCTCGCGGCGGTCGTAGATTCCCCCGGCGATCTTCTGCAGTACATGGAACCGTGCGTGGGAGGGCAACAAACCCATCGCAGGAGCCGCCTCGACGGTCGATTGGATCGCCGCATCGGCATCGGCCGCATTCGCTTGCGACACATCGGCCACGAGCTGCCCCGTGAACGGATTCGTAACACGGGCAACGGTCTCGGTTTGTCGCCACTGGCCGCCGATCAAGAAAGGACGTGGTCCCTGCACAGAAGAGACTCCGCTGGTGGCGAGGACTTAGTGCGCAGACTCGAGCGAGGGCGCCGGAGTCGGCTCGGAGCGAACCGTGTCGGCCGTGCTCTGCGCCGCACCGGCTTTCGCGATCAAGTCTTCGGTGCCCCAGTCACGAATCGCCTCGATGGTGAAGGCCTCATAGGTTGAGACCCCGTGGCACGTCGGACAATCGGGCATCGGCACCTTTCGGTAAAACACTTCGGACAAACAGGCCATGCAGAGCCAGAATGCCGGTTCGCCGTCACGGTAAGGTATGGACCAGAACATTTGTATAGAGGCCATGGGCGTTTCCTTAGTGAATGATGAATGGATGGTTGCCTGTCGATGCGCTCGACGTCACGATCGGTGGCTCCGGCGGCGTTCCCTCTGAACGCGGCGCACCGGCCAACAGCCGATCGATTTCCTCGGCAAAGGCTTCGAATGGAAAGGCCCCGGGGATGGCGATCGCCGGATCTTTCTCCGTCGGTTCGCCGGCCGTCGGCATGAGGATGAATCCCGGCGTCCCGTGAAAGCCCCACCGGTTCGCTTCCTGACGGTCCTGGAAAATCGATTCCAAATGGCGCCTGGTATCGAAACACTGATTGAAGACGGATGGGTCCACGCCGATCGCCTTCGCATACCCCTTGAACGCAGCGGCATCCAAGCGGCCGCCTTCGCTGAACAGGCGGTCGTGCATGGCCCAATACTTTCCCTGCGCGCCGGCGCAGCGGGCCGCGACCGCTGCCTCTACCCCGACACCCTGATCCGCTCGTGGATAATCGCGGTAGATGAATCGCACTTTACCGGTGTCGATGTACTTCGCTTGGAGCCTTGGCCACGTTTCCTTGAAAAATTTCACGCAGTACCCGCAGGTAAAATCCGAGTACTCGATCATCGTGATCGGCGCATTCACCTGCCCGCGGATGCGTCCGTCGTCCGTCACCGTTCCGCCCACGGCTTCGATCGCCAGCCCCAGCACGATGCTCATCACGACGGTATGCAGGATCGTCCGCGTCATTTGGCGCCCGAAGCCCGCGCGGTCTTCATCCGCTCCAACAATCCCACCATCAGCAACGGCCAGACCACCGTCGCATCACTCAACACCTCGGCAAACCGCCCACCTTCTTCCTGCGGCACAAACTTGCCCCAGGAAATCCCTTCTTGATACGTGCACCCGCTCAACCCACCCCAATAATCCGGCTCCGGACAGATCCGGACACCGTACTGGAATCGAGGCGGCCGCACGCTGAGCCCTAACCGCATGTTGGCAATCTCAATGTAGGGACCGACCTGCTGCGACCAATTACGCGGCACACCCCCGCCGATCGTGAAGATGCCGAGGCGCTTGGCCGACACAACGTGATTCGTATAACTGTTGAGATCTTGATAGGGATTGAACGAGGGGAACGAACGATTGATCGTCCGTAGAATGTCCAGGTCGCTGCCGCCCTTGCTTTGCGCGCGCGCCTGGTCGAGTGCCTGTCCCATGGCCCACGTGCCGACATCCAGACCCATTTCCGAATCCGTGAAGGCCGGAATGTAGACCGGCACCTTTTTCAAGTAGGCGCTCTTCAGGATGCCGGTCCCATCGAACTCCTCTGCCAACGTCTTCCCCAACTCACGTGTGAGAATTTCCGATGAGAGCCCTTGGCTTCGATCGATCCGCTTCATGGTCTGCGCCACAACGTGCTCGACATAGTTGAGATTGGACTCCATCTCCAGCGTGTCGTAGACCCGGTTGTAGCCCTTCTTGAACAACTCTTCGTCGCTCATCGACGGGTGGTGCCGATAGTGGGTCTTGCCGACGGACTCGCTGAGCCCATGCGCGATCAATGCGCCGGTCGACACGACGCACTGCACCATCCCGTAATCGATCATCGTGCTGATGATCTTACCCATCTTGGCGATGGTCATCGCGCCCGACAGGGTCATGACAACCGAACAGTCGGGGTCGCTGATCATCGCCCACAGCACTTCGTAGGCTTCGCCGAGACGGCGCCCGCCGAACGCGGTTTTGCGCATGGCAGTCAGCAGTGCGTCGAACGACCCGACCTTTTCCGGATCGAGCGGCTCGAGCGCTTCAAGGCCATCCTTTGCGCCGTCACGGAATTCGCGTGTGCCCATCAGGAGAGTCTACCTAGCTCACAGTTGAACAGAGGAAAGGTGCATTCGTTATACACAACCGACGATGGAGGCGTCAACGAAGTTTGGGTGGAGAGAGAATTGCAAGCGAACAGACCACACAAATTGGAATTCTTACTTGTGTGGGAAGCGCACGAACAAATTACTGGATGGATTTATCCGGCGCCCTCATTTCGATAAATCGATACAGAGACACCGGCACACGCCAAGCGAGGGGAGATTGAAGCAAGGCACACTATTGAATCTTGCGGATCGCCGCGTTGAGCGGTTCCCGCCAAGCTAGCTCGGTGTGGTGGTCCCAACGGGATTTGAACCCGTGTTTGAGCCTTGAGAGGGCCCCGTCCTAGGCCAGGCTAGACGATGGGACCAGCGAGGCAGCGCAGGAAATGGAACGAGACAGTACCATAGCGTCTTTTGCCTTTTCAATTCCTTGCCGTCACCGGACGTGCGACCGCCCGTCAATCGGCGAGGCGTATCCCCCGACTTGACAGGACCGTTGCCTTAGCCTAATTTGCGACAATCCCGCGCCGCGGACCTCGAGACAGTGGATCGGCTGTTGGCAGCCCGATGCGCGGCTCATGAACTTGAGAAGGGACATGACGAGGAAACCATTGGAAACCGATTCGCTCGACATCGAGAACGCACAGGAACTCATCGACGCAGAAAAGCCCGAAGAAGGCCTTGAACTGCATATCGGCTCGAACGTCTTCCGCAACACCAACGGCGTCGTCAAGCTGCAAGGGAAGGAGCAATTGGTGTTGGAGATCCAGGCCGAACCGCCTGCCTTGTTGCTGACGATGGATCTCTACGACGAACAGGGCACCCGCGTCGGCCACATCCGCCGGAATAGAGTGTCTGCACAGGGGGTGCACCGATTTGTCGTGGCCTTCGACGAGCACGAACACCCCGCCGCCGAGGACCATCAAACCGTCACAGTATCAGACCAGACGACCGGACAGACGGTCGTCGAAGTCTGTTTCTTTCAAAAAAGAAAGCTGCGTATCTCGGCCGGCACGTTTCATACCTCGAAAGGCGAGCTCATCACGATCAGCCCCCACTACTGTCGCATCGGCAGCGGACTCACGCTGTTCGGCAACGTCGCCGAAAGCCGCGGCGGGATCGCCGCAATCGGATGATTCCTACTTCGCGACCGCCTCGTCAAAAAACCGATCCTTTTTGACAATGGAGGGGGCCGCCGTACAATAGGGTTCATGTCGGATATCGTGAAGCCCAGCATCCAAGCATTTTTAGTCTGCGATCAGGTGATCGAAGACAGTGTCACGAAGAAGAAGAGCCTCATCGGCCTCTTCACCCACCTCCAAGCTGTCGCCTTCCCCTTCCAGCATCAACAAATGGGGCTCTATTTCTGCCTCACGGATGCCGAGGGCACCTATCACTTCGACATCGATTTGGTCTATCTCAACAGCGAGCAATTAGTCTGCCGGGCTGCATTGCCCAATATCGTCATCGGTGATCGTCTGCAGATTTCCGATTTCGGGATCAACATTCCCTCGTTGATCTTCCCCGCTCCAGGGCGCTACGAGTTTCGCCTCCGCATGGATGGGCATCTGATCGCGCAGAAAGACTTCAACGTGATGCAACTGCCGACGCATCAAACCGCCTAACCGCCGCCTTTTCCCACGCACCTCTCCGCTTGACTCTTCTCCCGTCTACCGTGCTTATGGTAGAACTGCTGCGCGTCGGCCATTCGCAGAGGAGACAATACTGCATCGTGCCTGAATCCGGGAATGCCTCCAACTTTATCCGCGACCTTGTGGCCGCCGACGTGGCAGCGGGAAAACACGGCGGGCGCGTCGTGACCCGCTTTCCTCCCGAGCCCAACGGCTACCTCCATATCGGCCATGCCAAATCCATTTGCCTGAACTTCGGCTTGGCGCAAGACCATCCAGGCGGCATCTGTCACCTCCGGTTCGATGATACCAATCCAACCACCGAAGATCCCGAGTACGTCCAAGCCATTCAAGAAGATGTTCGCTGGTTGGGATTCGACTGGCAGGATAAGATGTTTTTTGCGTCGGACTACTTTGAACAACTGTACGATTTTGCGGTCCGTTTGATCAAGAAGGGTAAGGCCTACGTCGATAGTTTGACCGCTGACGAGATGCGAGCCTACCGTGGCACGCTCACAGAACCCGGGAAGAACAGCCCACACCGAGATCGGTCCGCGTCCGAGAATGTGGATCTCTTCCGGCGCATGCGGGCCGGTGAATTTGCCGACGGCGCACATGTCCTCCGGGCCAAGATCGACATGGCCTCGCCGAATATCAACTTGCGTGATCCGGTCCTCTATCGTATCCGGCATGCCACGCACTATCGGACCGGCTCGACCTGGTGCCTCTATCCGGCCTATGACTACGCCCATCCCCTTTCAGACGCCGTTGAAGGCATCACCCATTCGATTTGCACGTTGGAATTTGAAGACCATCGGCCGCTCTATGACTGGGTCGTGGAACAGACTGAGGCTCCGCATCGGCCGCAACAGATCGAATTCGCACGGTTGAATGTCAGTTATGCCGTGATGAGCAAACGAAAACTCCTCGAGTTGGTCGAAAAGAAGCTGGTGGCCGGTTGGGACGACCCGCGCCTGCCCACGATCAAAGGCTTGCGCCGTCGCGGATACACGGCGGACGCGATCCGGGCCTTTTGCGAGCACATCGGCGTGGCGAAACGCGATGCGGTCGTGGAGATGCCGTTGCTCGAGTACTTTATTCGCGAGGATTTAAACAAGCGATCGCCGCGAGTCATGGCGGTGCTGAAGCCGCTCAAAGTTGTCATCGAAAACTACCCCGAAGGTCACGTCGAGCACCTGGAGGCGGTTAATAATCCCGAAGATCCCTCCGCCGGCACCAGAACCGTTCCCTTCTCCCGTACCCTGTATATCGAGCAGGACGATTTCCGCGAAGATCCGCCCAAGCAATTCTTCCGGCTCGCACCGGGCCGTGAGGTCCGGCTCCGCTATGCCTATATCATCAAGTGTGTCAGCGCGACGAAAGATCCAGGGACTGGAGAGATTACCGAGCTTCGTTGCACCTATGATCCCGAGACCAAAAGCGGATCGTCACAAGAACAGCGGAAAGTGAAAGCGACGATTCACTGGGTCTCAGCCGGCCACGCCGTCGAGGCGGAGGCGCGACTCTATAATCCGCTCCTGACGACGGAACTGTCGAAAGTGCCGCCCGATCATGACTGGACTCTCTACCTGAATCCGCACTCACTGGAGCGAGTGTTCGGCTGCAAAGTCGAACCCAGTCTGGCAAAAGCCACCGCCGGTACCCGTGTGCAGTTTGAGCGGCTCGGATACTTTTGCGTCGATCAGGATTCCACGCCAGGAAGACCCGTCTTCAACCGTACCGTCTCTCTCAAGGACACCTGGGCCAAGATCGATAAGGCACAACCTTCTCGGTAACCAACCGGAGTTCTGTCCCTCTTCCGGTAGAACCTTCACAGAACTCCCCTCTCTTTCCGCCAAGTTGGACAGCCTTTACAGACTGGGCATCCCTGCTACCCTTACCATACAGGCTACAAACCATTGATGGGAGCCATCTTACAGCCATGAAACGCACGCGAAATCGAACAAAGATCGGACTGGCGGCCACCTCACTTCTTCTCTGCGGTGCGATGGTCGGAACCGCATCGGCTGAGGCTCCAACAAGCGCCACCGAGGCCGTCAAGAGCACGATTACCGATCTAATTCAGGTTCTCGACGACGACACTTTAAAGCAGCCGGAGTTGGCGGAAGAGCGGCGCCATGAGATCGAAGAAATCATCAAGCACCGCGTGGATTATGAGGAGATGGCGAAACGTGCTCTCGGAGCCCCCTGGCCCACACTCTCTCGCCGTGATCAGCATGAGTTTGTGGATCTGTTCGTTCAACTACTCCGCGATACTTTCGCCGGCCGCATCACCGAACATTCCGATGAACAATTCGTCTATGTGGGCGAACATCAGGACGACACCTATGCGGAGGTCAAGACTCAACTGAAGGGACGGAAGATCGATACCCCGGTCAACTTTCGGCTGATCCAACGCGCGGACGAATGGCGGGTCTACGATGTGGTAATCGACGGCGCCAGCATTGTGAGCAACTACCGCTCGCAGTTTACCAGCATCATCCGTGACGTCTCGTACGTCGGGCTTGTGAAGAAAATGAAGCAACGAGCGATGGCTGTAAAGGTTTTTGAAAAGACTCCCGCACCGTAACGGTTGCGACGAACCGCCGCTCTGACGCATGTCATGATTCCGATGTTTTCTTTACGGCGAACTCTGGTTTGCTACACTAATAAAGGCATGACATCGTTCGGTGACGCACACGCGTAGAACAGAAGGAGCAGGCCATGATTGAATGTCGCGAATACCCGAGAATTCCCGTCGATCTTCAAGTCTTCTTCACCAGCACGAATGCCACCGATATCCGGGAAGGAACGATGTTCGACCTGTCGGCCGGAGGTTGTGCGGTCGCCAGCATGTCATCGGTCCAGCCCGGTTCTGCCGTCAGAATTCTCATCCGGGCCACGGATTTGGGGTCACCGATTACGATCGAATCCGCCGCGGTGCGCTGGAGCAGCCACGGGGAATTCGGCGTCGAGTTCGTCGGCCTTTCAGAGATCGATCAGAGTCGTCTGCACCGCTTGCTGGAAGTCGCGACCTCACCCCGCATCCGCCCAAGCTGATCGCTCACGGCGCAACCGCATCAGCGTGATAAAATGCCGGGCATGACCTGCCCCCTGTGTCGCCAACCCACAAGGTGGGAAGAGAATCCCTGGGCCCCTTCTGTTCGGAGCGCTGTCAACTCACCGACCTGGGAACCTGGGCAGCGGATGGCTATCGTATACCAGACCCCGACCTCACAACGGAGTTTTCCATCTCAGACTCTGAAAACGATGGTGATATAGACGAGCCCCGCTAGGCAGTCGATCAGTAGCAGCTTTGGGTGATGAGCGTCCCCTCTCTCCGTTTCGTGGTTGGCAAGCTCCTCTCATCTTGATAAGGTCACGGTCTCCCAGATCTCCAACAAGAGGATGCCCTATGCTCCCGACCAACGGCTATGCGGCGATGACAGCGAAGGCTGCCCTGCAACCGTTTTCGTTCGAGCGACGCGAGGTCGGCCCACATGACGTGCTCGTCACGATCACCCACTGCGGCATCTGCCACTCGGATATCCATCAAGCCCGCGATGAATGGGGCGGCTCGCTATTCCCGATGGTGCCGGGCCACGAGATCGTCGGCACAATCGCTCAGGTAGGGTCTTCGGTCAAGAAATTCAAAGTTGGCGAACGAGCCGGCGTCGGCTGTTTCGTCGATTCCTGCCGTACTTGTGGGCCCTGCCGTGAGGGATCGGAGCAATACTGCGAAGCAGGGATGCTCTTCACCTACAGCGGCCGCGACAAGAACGGCCAGATCACCCAGGGCGGATATTCGTCACAGATCGTCGTCGATGAGCATTATGTTTTGCGAATTCCCAACGCGCTGTCAGCAGCCGGAGCAGCACCATTGCTCTGCGCCGGAATCACGACCTACTCCCCTCTTCGCCACTGGGGTGTGGGCAAGTATCACAAGTTGGCAGTGGTTGGATTAGGCGGGCTCGGCCATATGGCGGTGAAGATCGCCAAAGCCATGGGGACCGAGGTGATGGTGTTGAGTACGTCTGAACGAAAACGGAAGGATGCGCAGAGATTAGGTGCTGCAGACTTCGCCCTCACCTCACAGCCCGAGATGTTCACTACGCTACAGCGGCACTTCGACTTCCTCCTCGATACCGTCTCAGCGCCGCACGATTATAATGCCTATATCAATCTGCTGAAGACTGACGGCACGATGATTCTTGTCGGCGCCCCGGACAAACCGACACCATTGGAGCCTTTCCCCTTGATCATGCATAGGCGCCGCATCGCCGGCTCCGTCATCGGGGGCATCCGCGAAACCCAAGAGATGCTCGACTTCTGCGCCGAGTACCAGATCGAATCCGACGTAGAAGTGATTCCCATCCAACAGGTGAACGAGGCCTACGAGCGGGTACTCAGGGGTGATGTGCGGTTTCGATTCGTGATCGATCTGGCATCGTTGAAATAGAGAGTGGGGCTGTCAAAGGAAAGTGGCTGGGGGACTAGGAATCGAACCTAGGTAGCCGGCTCCAAAGGCCGGCGTCCTACCGCTAGACGATCCCCCAGCGCGGTACGAAGCCGAGACGTCGATCTGAGAGTACGGCGTGGGAAAGATTATTGGCTGGGGGACTAGGAATCGAACCTAGGTAGTCAGATCCAGAGACTGACGTCCTACCGCTAGACGATCCCCCAACCGGTGTTCACAGTAATATACGGCTCGTGAGTCCGTCAAGATCGGTGCGGGTTTGATCGACGCTCGTGCTAGGCCAGCGCCGCTCGTTCGATCCCCTTGCGGAGCCGCGAAAGAATCCGCTCCCGGCCCAACACCTCCATGACTTCGAACAATCCGGGGCTGGCAGTGCGGCCCGTCAGCGCGACACGGACCGGCTGGGCGAGCTGACCCATCTTGACGCCTTCTTCTTCAACGAGCTCCTTGAACGATTCCTCCCATTCCTGCTTCGAGAAAGTGGGAAAGGCTTCAAACCGCGCAAGCAACTTCCTCAAGACCGGAGCCATCGCCGGTGAGAGAAACTTCTTCGCAGCTTCTTCGTCGAATGCGACCGTCTGCCCAAAGTAGGGCCTTACCCACTCAACCATTTCGACGAGGGTCTTGGTCCGCTCCTTGACCAGAACAACGAGTTGGGCCAGCCAGTCTGCGGGCACAGCCCGGACCTCATCTTTCAAGCCAGCTCCTTCTAGAAGCGGCACGAGGGCTTGCGCCACCTGATTGGGCGGGCTGGCCTTGATATATTCGGCATTGAGCCAGAGCAGCTTATCCGGGTTAAAGACCGCGGCCGAGGTCTGCACGTTCCTCCACGTAAATTTTTCGATCAGCTCCTGCCGGGTAAACAGCTCTTGATCGCCGTGTGACCAGCCGAGCCGGGCCAGGTAATTCACCATGGCGTCCGGCAAATATCCCATATCTCTATAGGCCATGATCGACGTCGCCCCATGCCGCTTGGAGAGCCGGGCCTTGTCCGATCCCAAAATCATCGGCAGATGGCCGAACTGCGGCACAGGAAACCCCAGCGCCTGAAAGATCGGCACCTGTCTCGGCGTGTTCGTCAAGTGATCGTCCCCACGGACTACATGGGTAATGTGCATCAGCGCGTCATCGACCACGACTGAAAAATTGTATGTCGGATAACCGTTGGATCGCAGGATAATCACATCGTCGAGGACGGTATTGTCGAACACGATCTTCCCTTTGATCAGGTCATCGACAACGGTCTCACCTTCCTGTGGCGCCTTGAATCGCAACGCCGCTTCGCCGGTCGGCTTCGTAATGCCCAGGTTCCGGCATCGGCCATCGTAGCGCGGCGAGAGTCCTTTGGCTTCAGCCTCTTTGCGCCGGGCTTCGAGTTCCTCGGGTTTGCACACACACCAATAGGCATGGCCCTTCTCCAACAGCGCCATCGCATGGCTGCGATAGAGATCCATCCGTTCAGTCTGCCGAAAGGGCCCTTCGTCCCAATCGAGCCCGACCCATTTCATGCCGTCGATGATGGCTCGAATCGATTCGTCGGTAGACCGGCTCTGGTCCGTGTCTTCGATACGGAGGATAAACACACCCCCTTGCTGACGAGCATAGAGCCAATTGAATAGCGCGGTGCGGACGCCGCCGATGTGCAGAAAGCCGGTGGGACTAGGCGCAAATCGAACTCGGACTT